>Ga0126372_10000235_pt1 | contig 17902 bp, 13 predicted proteins | sample PanSoiMetaPlot_6_FD_92762 | JGI IMG/M metagenome (GOLD analysis project Ga0126372, IMG submission 92762) | Tropical forest soil microbial communities from Panama - MetaG Plot_6 | ecosystem: Environmental > Terrestrial > Soil > Tropical forest > Bulk soil | place: Panama | collected 2016-02-17
AGCGGGAACTCGAGTCCCTTGGCGGCATGGAGTGTCATCAGGGTTATCTGGGAGCGCTCGTCATACTGGTCGGCGTCGCTTATAAGCGCCGCATGATCGAGAAACTCGTCGAGCGTTTCGCCGCGATCACGCGAATCCATTGCCGCGTTGACCAGTTCCTGCAAGTTCTCGATGCGAGAATACGCTTCGGGGGTATCTTCGTTTTCAAGTTGCTTGATGTAGCCCGTGCGATCGATGAGAAACTTGAGGACCTCGGCTGTCGTCACGCGAGGAGCGGGAAAACCGGTGGAATCGGATACACCCTCGGTATCAACAGAATTGTCTCCCGCGGTCCCCGCGTCTACGGGCATTTTCAACCCCGGCTCCGTTTCCTCTGGGTCGAAGTCAAAGGACAGTGGATCGAACTTAGTAGCTTCATCCCTCTGTTCTTCCCCAGATTCCTGCACTCCCGAGATGCCTAATGCACCATCATCAAATTCTTCATCCCTCGCACTGTCTTTCAGTCGTTCGACGTAAGTTCCGGCCAGCATGGCACGCGCATCATCGATAATCTGTCGAAAACTTCTGAGAGCGCTAACTGCGCGTGCTGGCAGCAGTTGGGCCTTAACGGCTCGAGCTACCGCGCCCCAGACGGAAAGACCGGTTTCAAGTGCAAGGTTTTCCAGCATTTCGACGGTTGCTTTTCCAATCCCACGCCCAGGAGTATTTATCACTCGTTGCAGCGAAACCGAATCGTCAGGATTCTGGATGATCTTCAGATACGAGATCATGTCTTTGATCTCGGCTCGCTCGTAGAATGAGAACCCTCCTACAACGTGATACTTCAGCTGATAACGGCGCATGGCTTCTTCGAACAGCCGCGACTGTGAATTGGTGCGGTAGAGCACCGCAACCCGGGAGTTACCCTGCTTGGCGCATTCCCGAATGTATCGGGAAACGTAATCGGCAACGAACAAAGATTCGTTTTCGCCATCCGGCGCTTCGTAGTATCTGATTTTCGATCCGCCCTTTCGTGATGTCCAAAGATTCTTGCCCTTGCGCTTGACGTTGTTGGCGACGACAGCTGAGGCCGCTTGCAGAATATTCTGAGTGGACCGGTAGTTCTGTTCCAGGCGGATGATCCGCGCTTCCGGAAAATCCCGCTCAAACTCGAGAATGTTGCGGATGTCCGCTCCACGCCAGGAATAGATTGACTGGTCTTCATCGCCAACTGCGCAAACGTTATGGCGATCCCCGGCAAGAACGCGCATCAGTTCGTACTGTGGCCGGTTCGTATCCTGGTATTCATCCACCAGAAGGTACTTGAATCGACGCGTGTAGTATTCGCGTATGGCAGAGGAACTCTTCAAAAGACGCACAGCTTCGAGCAGAAGATCATCGAAGTCCAACGCGTTGGCTTTACGCAGTTCTTTTCGGTACTCCTCATAGATATGGGCAACACGTTCGGTCTTGGGGTCGCCGGACTGCAGATAGATCTCCTGCGGGTCCAGCATATGGTTTTTCGCCCATGAAATCCGCGAAAGCACCATGCGAGGCGTAAGCTCCTTGTCATCGACGCCGAGGCGTTTCATGACTGCCTTGACTACCGATTGTTGGTCGGCCTCATCATAGATCACGAAATTTTTCGTGTGACCTACGGCCTGGCCGCCCGGAGTGACTGAAGGAATCCGCAGCGCCTCGATATCGCGACGCAACATTCGCACGCAGAGCGAGTGAAACGTGGAAATAGCCGGTTTCGCCACCGAGTGGGCTCCGGTCAGTTGTTCAACGCGCTCGGCCATCTCAGAGGCGGCTTTATTCGTGAAGGTCACGGCCAGGATCGATTCCGGCATTACCCCAAGTCGTTCGATCAGATAGGCGATCCGATACGTAATAACGCGCGTCTTGCCGCTGCCCGCCCCGGCCAGAATAAGGACCGGGCCTTCGCTCGCTTCTACCGCTTCGCGTTGTTGGGGATTGAGTTGGTTAAGAAACGACAAGTTGTTTAAGCCCTTGTATTCAATCGATAATTTCTTAGCTAGCCGGCCTTGGCCGCCGCCCGCCCCGCTTTGCAGACGTCGCACGGACAAACATCCCGCAGAAATTGCCAGGAATAGATTCCCAGTTCATGGCCGTCGTTCCATTTGAACTTGATGGCGTAGCGTCCCACCGGCTCGGCGGCCGTCGGCTTAGCCGCAGGCTTGTACATGGGCAAGGTGCCCAGAGCCAGCTTCGGTGGGTCCCAGGGTTGCCGCCCCGCCTTGGAACGTTCCTCGTCGCAGAGCGCGCACGGACAGGCGTCCCTTAGGTAGGGGAAGGTGTAACTGGAAACATGTCCATCCTTCCACTCAATCTCGACGCCCGTGCCGGTCGTAATGTTTATTTTTGCCGATTTCGGGTCAGTGGAAGCAGCCATAATTTGAGTATCGCACACAAACCACAGAAGAGAGTTCAGAGCGACTGCGGTCAGCGGTCATGGCAGAACGAGCTATTTCGACAAGATCGCTGGCCAGGCAAGAAGACTTCGGGCAAACCAGCAAGAAGGAGGGTACAAGCGATCACGTCCACGAATGGTACGAAAACGCAGGATCTCGCCCGATATCCCATCAAGTTGGCGAAATACCGAAACTCCGGTAAAATCTATGTTTTACCCTGCACTTTCTGAAAACATCTGGGGAGCAGTCCATGGCACAAGTATGTGATATCTGCGGCAAGGGGCCGCAGTTTGGCAATAACATCAGCCACGCCCACAACGTCACCAAGCGCCGCTGGAACGTGAATCTTCGCCCGGTGCGCGCCAAGGTAGGCGGAGCGACCAAAAGAGTCCGCGTCTGTACGTCCTGCCTGCGCAGCGGCAAAGTCGTGAAGGCTTGAAGCGTTTCCCGCTACCTTACCGCTAGCAGCTTCAAATCAAAGATCAACGTGGCATTGGCAGGAATCGCACCCGGATAGCCTCCCTCGCCATAAGCGAGCTGTGGCGGAATCTTCAATTGGCGTTTACCGCCGACCTTCATGCCGACAATGCCTTCGTCCCAACCCTTGATCACCTGACCGGCGCCAAGTTGTAAGGTGAAGGGCTTGCCGGTACCCGCGTTGCTGTCGAACTTCTTGCCGTCAGTAAGCCACCCAGTGTACTCCACATCAACTCTCTTGCCCTTTTCTGCAACGGCGCCGGTGCCGACTTGGATGTCCCAGTACTGCAAACCAGTCGGCGTAGTTACGCCCGGTCCCGTAACCTTAGTAGGACCGCTCGCGGCTGGGGCAGTGGGCTTCTTCGCGGTGGTGGACTTTTTCGCGGATTCGGTTTGAGCGGCGAGATTAGCAGCCGCCAGTACAAGACTCAGAACGAGAATTGTCATCTTAACCATGAGTTCTCCAAGGAGATCAATTTCCCAATTAGCTCTCACTGCTTACTTCACGTCGCCAGTGAAACGTCAATGGCTGCCTACGTTAACGCGATTACATCAATTTCAACCAATACATCCTTCGGCAAGCGTGCCACTTCGACGGTCGAGCGAGCAGGAGGCTGCGAAATGAAATAGCGCCCATAAACTTCGTTCATGGCGGCGAAATCCCCCATGTTCTTTAGAAATACTGTGGAGCGCACAACTTTCTCCAGCCCGCTGCCGGCAGCCTTCAGGATGCCGGACAGATTCTTCATCGCACGCTCTGTCTGGGCAGCGACATCACCGGCAACAACCTGCTGGGTTGCGGGGTCAATCGCCACCTGTCCCGAGACGAATATAAAACCGTTTGCGCGGATCGCCTGCGAATAAGGGCCGATCGCTTGTGGGCCGTCTTTGGTCGCTATCACTTTGCGCATGAATCCTCCGGAAAACGATAAGAACGTTTATCACAAAAGGTGCAGAAGGCACAAAGTTCGTGAGCCAATAACGGCAATGCGCTGCCGGCATGAGAAGAGCCGACCTTAAATCTTCTGCAGTCTCTGGACATCGTGGACGCCGGGGATCTTTCGAACTCCCGCGATGATGGTTTCCAGATGCTTCAGATCGGCGATGTCGAGCACCACATCGATGTTTGCCTGGCCGTTGGCAGTGCGGGCTTCAATATTGCGGATATTTGTTTTGGCATCGCTGATGACAGCCGTAATCTGTTTCAACATGCCCCACTTGTCTTCGCAATAGAGCGTCAGCTTGACGGGATAAGCGTTGGGCGAGCCGTCTTCCTTGGCGCTGGTCCACTCCACATCAATGCGGCGTTCGGCCTCATACATTAGATTCGTGACGTTGGGGCAATTTTTGGAGTGCACGGCTACGCCTTTGCCGCGGGTTACATAGCCGACGATAGCCTCGCCGCGGATGGGATTGCAGCATCGTGCGCGATAAACCAGCAGATCGCCGTGTCCCTTGACTCGGATGGCGTTGGTGTCGCCGCCGAACACGCGGCGCACTACGCTGGCGAAACCAGTGCTCTTCTCTTCTTCCGGGATGCCGCTTTGCTGTGTGCTGGCCGGCGCTAATCGCCCTAACACCTGTCGCGCAGAGTACTTTCCATACCCGATGCCGGCCATCAGGTCGTCAGGTTTGCCTAAACCGTAGTCGTTGGCGACTTTCTGCCAATCTTCGTCCTCGATTTCCTTCAGGGAAACGCGATATTTCCGCGCCTCTTTCTCTATGAGCTTACGCCCAATCTCGATAGCCCGCTCTCGCTGATGGACGTTCAGCCAATGCTTGATCTTCTGGCGGGCTCGGGACGACTTCACCACAGCCAGCCAATCGCGACTTGGCTTGTGTCCGGGCTGCGTGATGATCTCGACAATGTCTCCGCTGTGCAGCTTGTGACGCAACGGCACCATGCGCCCGTTCACCTTGGCTCCCACGCAACTGTGCCCCACTTCCGTGTGAATGGTATAGGCGAAATCAATGGGGGTCGCGTCACGAGGTAGGACCAGCACCTTGCCCTTCGGGGTGAAGGTGTAGACCTCCTCGGGGTAGAGGTCGATCTTCAGCGTCGAAAGAAATTCGTTGGGATCGGAGATGTCCCTCTGCCAATCGACCACCTGCCGCAACCAGGCCAAGCGCTGTTCATCCTTTGCGGAGACCGGACCGTCCTTGTACTTCCAATGCGCCGCGATGCCTTCCTCCGCCAATTTGTGCATTTCCTCCGTGCGGATTTGCACTTCGAAGTGCGTGCCATTTTCGGCAATCACGGACGTGTGCAATGACTGGTAGAAATTTGGCCGCGGCATGGCAATGAAGTCCTTGATACGTCCGGGAACCGGCCGCCATACATTGTGAATGATGCCAAGCACGGCATAGCAGTCCTGCACCGACTGCGTGATCACGCGGGTCGCCAAAAGATCGTATACCTGCTCCACATTAATGCGCTGGCGTTGTAGCTTTCTGTGAATGCTGTAGAGACGCTTGATGCGACTCTCCACGTGGGCAGTTATACCAGCCTCTTTGAGCTTGTCGCGCAGCACCCCCTCCACCTGGGCCAGGAAGGCCTCCCCTTCCTTGCGCCGTGCTTCGACCGCATCGTGCATCTGCTGATACGCGATTGGATCGAGATAACGGAAACCGAGATCCTCTAATTCCCCGCGGATTTTGCCCATGCCCAGGCGGTGAGCAATCGGTGCATAGATATCTAGGGTTTCCCGTGCGATTTTCTGCTGACGGTCCGCCGGAAGATGCTCCAGCGTCCGCATGTTGTGAAGGCGGTCGGCCAGTTTGATCAAGACGACTCGGATGTCGTCGACCATCGCCAACATCATTTTGCGCAGGTTTTCGGCCTGCTGCTCCTCCCGTGTGGCGAAGTCAATGGCGCTGATCTTGGTGACACCTTCGACAATGTGCGCCACCTGCTCGCCAAACTCCTTGCGCACATCGACGATGGTCATCGTGGTGTCTTCCACCGAATCGTGGAGCAGGCCGGCGGCAATTGCCACCGGGTCCATCTTCATCTCTGCCAGCACGCACGCTACTTCGAGAGGATGAACCAGGTACGGCTCGCCGGAGGCGCGACTTTGTCCGGCGTGGTATTTCTGCGAGAATTCGTAGGCCTTGCGAACCAGGTCCAGATCGTCGTTGGGTCGGTTCGCCTCAAGTCGCTTCATCAGTTCTCGGAAGCGGGTTACCGTGAGGACATTGGTCGCGATCTGTTGGCGGAGAGTCGCCATAATCGATTATAGCCGGGGATAGGTATGAAGGTGCTAGCTTCTGGGACGAGCACTTATTGCACCCAACCTGCCCCTCCGGTCAGCTCAGTTTGGGCATTCATCTGATAGAGTTAGCGCGATGAACTCGCCCCGAATTCTCGTAACCGGTGTCTCTGGGCCGATTGGCGCCGCGCTCCTACCTTCACTTCACGGCAGGGGTTATAACGTAGTTCGTCTGGTGAGGGGTTCGGGAACAGGAGAACATCAGATTGTCTGGGACCCCTCGAAACCCTTGTCTCCCGATGTGGTTTCCGGCTTTCAAGCCGTGATTCACCTGGCCGGGGAAGGCATCGTTGGACGCTGGACGGAGGCTAAGAAAACTCGAATTCGGGAAAGCCGCGTTCTCGGCACGCGTCATCTGGCTGCAGCCCTCGCCAAGGCCGTACACCGTCCCCAAGTGTTCATCTCGGGCTCCGCCGTCGGCTACTACGGCAATTGCGATGACGAAGTCCTCACTGAGGACAGCCCTTCGGGAACAGACTTTCTCTCCAGCGTCTGTCGGGAGTGGGAAGCCGCGTCACGGCCGGCCGCCGACGCTGGAATCCGGACCGTGAATATTCGAATCGGACTGGTCCTGAGCCCGGATGGCGGTGCGCTCCAAAAGATGCTCACTCCGTTCAAGCTTGGTTTGGGCGGCCGAATTGGAGACGGCTCTCAGTGGTGGAGTTGGATTGACAGTCAGGATATGGTGGGAGCCATCCACCACATCATGAAGACGGACCTGCTTCGCGGGCCGGTTAACCTGGTTGCTCCGAGGCCCGTCACGAATAACGAGTTCACCAGGATTCTCGCACAGGTACTGCGCCGCCCCGCGATTTTTCCCATGCCTGCCCTCGCCGCCCGCCTCGGTTTCGGAGAAATGGCCGATGGCTTGCTGCTCGCGAGCCAGCGGGTGGAACCGACCCGGTTGGTGGGCAGTGGCTATCCTTTTCATTGCACCGACCTTCAGAAAGCTCTTCGCGGTATCCTCAAGTCTTAATCGATTCCGGGGCGCTAGCTCGCCAGATAGACCTTTCTGCTGCCGCGATGTGAGCTTCGTCACAGACAGCTGCAACTCCGGTGGCGAGACTGAATACCGGGCCGCACTTAGTGTCTAGAAAACTGCTTTCGCTTTTCTTGTTATTCTCGCTGCTAAAGCGGGACTATATCGTCAGCTATGCTTCGGGCGCTGTACTTCGTGTTCTCGGCGAGCCATCATCCGCAAGTACCCGCGCAGCACGAAAACCCCTGTTTCAGACTCCATAGCCGCGCGTCGGCGACCGTCACACCCGTCCTTCCCGCCTGCAACGCCGGTCATCTCTGTTGCGTGCGTCCGGCGCCGACGGACATTCCCGATGTGCCGCGAACTTTGCCGAATCTGCAGCTGAGTAGGCTATCGCTGCCGGCAGCCACCGGCGAGCCTACGGTTACTGGATCGAGTTTGACTATGGGATTTCTTGTTCCTCATGATTGGGTTGGAGGGCCAATGAGGATGTTCCTTCGAATCTGAGACGATCCACTCAGATCGCCGAACTTGGGCAATGCAAAGCCGAGTTGAAACCGATGGACCTTACATTCATAGGAGATTTTTCATGAAATTCAAAGTCATTGTTCTCATATTCGCATTTTCGTTGATGTCCTGGACGCAAACGAGTACCCAGCCCAGCGCCACTGCTACTCCGTCGCACAACGCTCCAACCGCGGACGACAAGGCTGGCTGCGGCGGCTGTTGCCAGAAGGCTGGATCTGCGGCTGACAAGGGCGCGAACTGCTGTCAGAACATGAAAGACGGCAAGTGCGACATGTCCGACTGCAAGGACCCCTGCATGGCAAGGATAAAGGCGGGATGATGTGCATGAAGAATGACAAGACGAAGGCGTCGAGCGCAAGTGGCGCTGAAGCGAAATGCTGCGCAGGCATGCACCCAGGGGAAATCTGACAATCACGACAAGAGCGCGATGAACTGCTGTGGTAACAGTTGCGACAGGAAGTTCCACTCCCACGCCGGAGCAACAAAATAAGTCAACTACCCCACTCATTCGTATTCTCGCGAGTGATTGCGGTTGATCTTACGCCGAGGGGCTTTACCAAGCCGAGGAAACCCTACTTCGCCCCGTCCCCGCTCTGGTGGATTTCCCGGTTGAGCTTCTGCAGAAGTTCGTTACGCTGACCGGTCTTCAATTCGCGCTGTAGTTCCTCAAGGGCCAAGGCGACAATGTGGTAGTGGTGCGCCCCAGCATATTCCGGGTCTCTGGTGACTTCCAGCCACACCTGGTGCAGTAGTTCCAGATCCTGAGGTCGCATGCGTGGAGTGTGAGGTCCCAGTGTGTATTCCCGGATGGAACCGTCCGGAGAATAGACCTCCAGGGCCAGACGCGGCTTGGGTTCGGGCAACCGCTCCCAGGCATCACCTGTCAGCTTGCCCTGCTCGTCGGAAGTCAGCTTGTTCGAAAGCCCACATACTACCCTTGATGAATTCAATCTTTGAGCGGTCAGCATGATCGCCTCAAAGACATCTGTGGCAGGGACAACCAGCAACGAGACTGGCTTGCCTTCCTTCTCAGCAACGGCCACCACGGTGGTGAAGAGCTCCTGCTCGTAGTGGTCAAAGATTTCGTTGGCGTCATACACACGGCTGCCGCTGAAGCTGTGCTCACGGTGATAAAGCCGTGCAGTCATCACCACGACATCCTGACGTGCAGTGTCGGTGTGGGACAGCACGTTACGCAGGTAGTAGAGGTTCCGCGGGTCGCGAACCGCAACCAGGATGTTACCGGGCTTGGCGCCCAACGCCCCACTGCCCAGTTCCTGATTGCCATAGACCCGGAAGTGATCGAGTTGCTCCGGCTTGCCGTGACGTTCCCTTGCTACGCGGTGCTCCGAGTATGCGAACAACGCGAAGAACACGGCGCTGAATGTGACGCCGGCAATCGTCGCCTCCGATTTGGTTAACAGGTTAACCAGAGCCGTCATCAGCAAAACGGCCGAAATCATCGCCAGCCCGACGGGCACTTCCCGGCCTCCGATGCGGATGTTTCCAGGGACCTTCCACTCGCGGTTTTCAGGCTCGGTGTAGCGCAGTACCAGGACCGCAATGGATTTCAGCGCGAAGCTCCAGATCACGCCGAAGGCATACAAACCCGCCAGGACATATACGTTCCCCTTGCTGGCAATAATGGTGAACAGCTGCATGCCGGCGATCAGGTTGATAATGCGAAAGCTGGTTCCGTACCGGGAGTGCGGTCTCTGGAACCAACTCGTGAGCACTCCGTCTTCCGCCACCCGGTTCAACACGCCGTTGGCACCGACGATCGATGTATTCTGCGCGCCCGCTAGAATCAGGACACCCACTAGGACCACGAAGCCGTGGAAGATCAACTTCGCCCAGTTGGGGCCCGCAAGGTACATGGAGATACCGCCGATCAGGTTGGCAAAGTAACTAGGTCTTACCTTGTCCGGGATGATCATCACGGCGAAGAAAGACACAAGCGAGGTAAACAGAAGGCTGTAGACGAAAATGACCAGCCCCGTTTTCTCCAGGTTCTTAAGCTTCGGGTGCTCGATCTCGCGGTTCACCTGTGCCAGCGTCTCCTCGCCGCTCATAGCCAGCACGGAATGTCCGAAGCCGACGAACAAGATGACCCAGGTAAGTTGAGAGATCCAGGTGCCGTTCAACCACCCCAACGAATCCTTGTTCAGCGGAATCACACCGGCATGAAGCGGATTTGGAGGCCATTGCACCGGGGAGCGCAGGACTGTGAAGGTGCACCAGAGCAGCAGGATCACCACCATCACCGTGGTGACGATCATGATCTGCAGCGCCTTCTGGCTGGATTCGTGGATGCCCTGAATATTCTTCCACCAGAAATACGAAACCACTATTAGTGCAAACCCTGCCGCGAAGTGGTCTTCAGAAAAGGTGAAAGGATGGCCGAGCTGTTTTCCGATGTCTTCAATGAATCCTGCCAGATACTGTCCTGCGGAAACCGCACTGATCGGTCCCGTCAGAACATAGTCAAATAGCAACGCCGAGACTGAGAACTTGGCCAGAGTCCCGCCCATGGCCTCTTTGACCACACGGTATACACCGCCACGCACGAACATGCTGCTGGACTCGATGTAGAGCGCCCGCACAGCGTAGCTGAACAACATTACTGCCAGAATGAACCAGGGTGCGCTTTTTCCGATGACCTTCTCGGCGTCGCCGCCGGCGTAATACGCCGAAGATGCAAGGTCAGAGAGAACGACTGCCGAGGCGCGCCAAAAAGAGATGAAAGACAACATCACCGTTGTGGCGACAAAAACCTTTACGGCAGGACGCTTAGGAGTCTGTAAAGAAGAAGACATTTGTTAGGTCCGATTCGATCTCGGACCTCAGATAAACCTATTGAAGATAGCACAGCGGAAGCGCAGATCAGCGTGTCTCGGCTCAGTGTGGCTGGGGCTGTCTTGGAAATGAAGTGTCGGCGACTGCTCTCTTCAGTCGGTTGTGAACGCCAGATAGGTCCCAGTAATTCTATCGTGCCAGCAGAGCGTGTCCTCGTCAAAGTAGCACCAGGCGATCCCCAGCCCAAATGGAATCACCGCCACTATGGTAGCGACGACGCGCCATCGTCTTAAGCCTCGGCTCGGCAAGGTCCCGTCAAAACAACGCAGTCGCAATCCGCTTGCCCTCTGTCCCAACGTGCTTCCCGCGTAGACCACGAGTAAGTATTGGTAGACAATCCAAAAAGCCGCAGCCACCACTGGCAACGATCGTGCGATCTGTTGTAACGGCAAATCGAACTTCGAAATGGCGAAGTAAATGTATGCGAATAGGGCGCAAGCAGTGAGCACGACTATTACGTCTAGCGTGTGCGCAAACAGACGGCGCAAAATCGGCGCCGCTTGTAACGGAATCTCAAAGCCGGGACCCTTCTCGGTCTCCTCATCTTGCGACTCAAGCGTAATGCCACCTAGCGCAGGCAGAGGCGGTTGGATCTCAGGAACCTCGACAATTCTTAGGCGTTCGACAACCGGCTCAGCAATTTCGTCGGCGCGACGGGGACGTAGCGCATACGGCAGTGGAAATTCGATGATCCTTGCGGGCTCGGCCGCCTGAATCTCCGGCGTTGGTGTGTCGGGTGTAGCGGGACAAGCCGACGCTGCCACGCACGCGGATACGCCCCCATGTGTTGGGCAACTCTCACGATCGGGGACAACACGATCGTCCGGTGTTGGAGCATCTTCGACAGTTTGGATGCCTCGGCTGTCCCGATCGTACAATGAAGCAAACCTCAATTGCAGCGACGGATAGCGCGGCACCTGTGTCTTTCTGCGCGCCTTATAGCTCTGCACACGAGCTGCGACCTCTTGCTTCCAACTCGGCAGCTCGGTGTCCTGGGCCGCCTCAGGAGGGCGCAACTCTGAGCAGCGGCAGTCTTCGCCACAATGTGGACAACTCATCAGCTCAACCTGTAAAAAGCCATAACGTGCGGCATATCGGAAGAGTAGAGCAACCAAAGAACAGTCGCGCGATTCCAACTTTGCTGGACGGGCGCGACCGTGCTAAGGTCACGATGTCCCCAAGGGCAAACAAGTATGGGGCGCTCGTGCGCTTCCGATGATCTTCCGCAAACGATTCCTTATCACGGCGGCGTTTGTTTGTCATCTGCTTCTCCTGCCTCCCTTAGTTACCAGCCAGTTGCATTGTCCTCCTCCGCCTTCATTTGTCTCTAAAACGGAAGAGGCGACAATCTGTGCCATCAGCCAGGAGAAGGACGGCCCTGTCTACAAACTGCATACTCGGGGGAAGATTCACTACAGGGATCGGGATCTTTGGGCAGACGAGGCGACCTACAACTCGGAAACTGGCGACGTAACGCTCGAAGGGCATGTTCTTCTCGAAGGAGGCGCCAACAGCGAACACATTGAGGCGAGCCGTGGGTCATACAACGTCCAAACCGAGGTTGGCCGTTTCTATCGTGTCGTCGGCACTATCGGCATGAAGGAACATGCCCGCCGTCTCCTCCTTGTCACTTCAAATCCCTTTGCCTTCACGGGCAAGGTTGTAATCAAAACCGGCCCCGATCACTACAGGGTGGAAGACGGCACAATCACGACTTGTGAAGTTCCACACCCCAAGTGGCAGTTTAATGCTCACCGCGTGACGGTCGAGGTTGGGGGTAACGCAGTCATTTACCGCAGTACTTTCCTCTTACATGGAATCCCGGTTCTCTATTTTCCTTTCGCGACTCACCCTGTGGAACGTCTGGCGCGTCAGTCGGGGTTCCTCACGCCTACGGTGGGACGCTCCTCCATCAAGGGCACTATCTTCGGAGATGCCTTTTACTGGGCCATTCGGCGCGACATGGACGCGACGATCGGCGCCGAGTACTTCTCGAAGCGAGGATCCGCGGAGCACGGGGAATTTCGCTATCGCCCGACCGAACAATCCTTTCTCGACCTCACTTATTTTGGGGTCATAGATCGGGGAGTCCCGTCAGCGGTAACAAGTTCGGGGCCTGGCGGAGTACCGCAGGTAATTGAGAAAGTTGTCAGCCAGGGGGGCGAGGAAGTGAGGCTCAATGCCGAGGACACCTTCGGCCACTTTCGCGGTGTGGCCAACGTGGACTACCTCAGTTCCTTCGCGTTTCGTGTCGTCTTTAACGAAATTTTCAATAAGGCCGTTTTTTCAGAGGTCAAGTCCCAGGCCTTTTTATCCAATACGACACAAGGTTACTCCTACAATGCGGCGGTACAACGCTACCAGGATTTTGAAAGCACAAATAATGGCGATGTCATCACCATCCTGCACGCACCGGGATTTGAGTTCTCTAGTGTCGATCACCAGCTTGGACGTTCGCCACTCTATTGGAATCTGAACGCTGCTTCGGAAGGTCTTTCGCGCAGCGAGCCATCATTTCGTACTGCACCTCTGGTGGGACGTTTCGATTTTCAGCCCAGTATCTCGCTCCCTCTTCATCCTGATGGCTGGTCCATACTATCTGAGATTTCACTTCGCGATACGTTTTACAGCCAGCAAGTTGTGGGCCAGTCAACCTCGAGTCCAAGCGGGGTGGGCACTGCCGTCAGCGATGCAATTAATCGCCGGTCGGTCGAAGGATCGGTTGAAATTCGCCCACCAGTTCTGGAGAGAATTCTTAACCACAAGTTGTTTGGGCATAAGGCGAAACATGTCATTGAGCCGCGCGTGGTGTACCGGCGGGTGACGGGCATTAACGACTTTCCTAGCATTCTTCGTTTCGACGCGCGCGACATTTTGACCGACACCAACGAAGTCGAATACGGTGTCATCAACCGCCTGTACACCAAAAGAGATGCAGCTCCCATTTCCGGCTGTAACCCCGAGGCTGGTTCCAGCGAGACTTCAGCGCCGCAATCTACCCCTACCTGGGAAGACGAAGATCAGCCATACCAACCACCGGTGGATCAAAACTGTCAGCCGGGTCCGGGTTCTCGAGAGTTCCTAAGCTGGGAATTGGCGCAAAAGTACTTTCTTGATCAGGATTTCGGCGGAGCTCTCTTTTCGGGTCGACGTAATGTTTTCACGACAACCGCCGATTTCTCCGCGATTGCGTTTTTGACCGGGCCCAGGCATCTGTCCCCGCTGATCTCGCGAATGCGAATTCAACCGGGGTCGCACATCGATGCGCAATGGGACCTCGATTACGATTTTCAGACGGGCCGCGTCAATGGAAGCACGGTTCTGGCCAACTATCGTGTGGGCCAGATCAGCTTTGGCGCAGGCCATTCTTATCTCCACATCGCCGGTCCTGCCATCGTCACCAACGGCGTAACCGCCCCAACACAATTCAACCAACTGCGGTTATCAATGGTATACGGCGCGCCAACCAAGCGCGGTTTCACCGGCGCTGCCAGCACGGGATTCGATGCCCACGCGGGGTTTATTCAATATGCTGCGGTGCAGACAACCTACAACTGGGATTGTTGTGGAGTCAGCCTGGAATACAGGAGATTCGCGTTAGGTTCGCTGCGCAACGAAAATCAGTACCGGTTCATGTTCAGTCTGGCGAACATTGGCTCCTTTGGCAATCTTGCGAAGCGGGAGCGCTTGTACTGATGCATTTCCGGCTAAGGCCGATAATTTTTGATCGGAAGACTTGCGTTAAGATGTTTCGAGCCGAATGACGGATACTGTCCAACTCGAGAGCAAGCAGAGCGCCCTGCATGCGGGCTTGCGACGCCTCGGAAGAACACTGATCGCGTATTCGGGAGGGGTGGATTCAGCTTTTCTCGCCTATACCGCTCATCAAGTGTTGGGTGATGATGCGCTGGCGGTCATAGCGGACTCCCCCAGCCTCGCACGATCTCAACTTCACGACGCAATTGCATTTGCGGCGGAGAAGGGCATTCCTCTGCAGGTGATTGCAACCAAGGAGTTCGATCGGCCAGAATATGTTCGGAACCACTCGGACCGATGCTTCCATTGCAAGGACGAACTTTTTACCGTGATGGAAGAGTTCCGCACTTCGCGGAAGTTTGACTCGATTGCTTACGGGGTAAATGTGGATGATGAGGGTGACTTCAGGCCCGGTCAGAAAGCCGCGCGAATGCACCACATCGCAGCGCCCCTTCTGGATGCCGGTCTAACGAAAACTGAGATCCGCGACCTTGCCCGCTCCTCGGGTTTGCGTATCTGGGACAAGCCCGCCTCAGCCTGTCTTTCCTCACGGATCGAGTACGGGCAGCCCGTCACTCCAGAAATATTGCATGTCGTCGAGCAGGGGGAAGATGCGCTGCGGGCGCTGGGTTTTCGTCAGTTTCGCGTGCGGTTTCACGGCAAAATCGTTCGCCTGGAAATTGCTCCTGACGAAATGTGCCGGGCTCTCGATCCTATGATGGCGGCCGAGTTTACCCGAGTATTCAAGGCACTCGGTTTTACATTTGTCACCCTCGACTTGGAGGGCTTTCGTACCGGCTCGATGAACGAATTGCTGTCTGTCGGGCAGCTTGCCAATAAGGCCAAGTGATTGCCGCGCTCTTTTACCGCGTCCCGCTCTTTCAGGTAGTTCGCGTATCAGCTGATTGAGAGTTGGAATCTGCAGCGAATCAGGCAGGCGAAGTATCTCCTAAATCATTGCCTTCCATGCTGTTTCCACGGCAGCCGCGCTTTCTCCATGTGAGATAATCGATTTCACCAAATGTTCAGGCGGTTTCTAGTGGCGCTTCTAAGACGTTCTATCGGTGTCCTTATAATCATTTGTCTCGGGTGCTCAGCGCAGTCGGCTCCATCGCCTGACTTGTCGAGGCGCATCGAGCGGCAAGTGAGGTCGTATTACAACCTGCCTCCCGATGTTCATGTCAGTCTCAGCCCTATAAAACCCAGCGAGTTTCCCAATTACGACGCTCTCACGGTTACCCTCTCGAGTGCAGAACGGAAGCAGGACGTTGATTTTCTGATCTCCAAGGATTCCAAGACACTGATCCGGTTGAACAAGATCGACATTAGCAAGGATCCTTATGTTGAGATAATGAAGAAGATCGATACGTCCGGCCGTCCCTCCCGTGGGGCCAAGGACGCGAAGGTGGTGGCGATTAACTACGATGATTTCGAATGCCCGTACTGTGCGCGCATGCACCAGGAGCTATTTCCAACCATCATGAAGGAGTATGGCGACCGGGTGCAGTTGATTTACAAAGACTATCCCTTGAGCGAGATTCATCCGTGGGCGATTCATGCGGCGGTCAACGCGAACTGTCTTGCAGCCCAGAACAATGATGCCTACTGGGATTTTGCCGATTACATTCACGCCAACAAAAAAGAAGTTGACTCCGAAAAGACTCCAGACGCGCGGTTCGCTCTCCTCGACAAGTTAGCCGGTGACCAGGGGCAAAAACATGGCGTGGATATGGCGAAACTCCAGGCTTGCGTCAAGGCGCAAAAGGACGATGCTGTTAAGGCTTCGATCAACGAAGCGAATGATCTGGGTGTGAATGCGACCCCAACTATGTTCATCAATGGCGAGAAAGTGGACGGAGCTGTTCCAGTTGCCGAGCTGCGGAATGTGCTGAACCGCGCCTTGAAAGACGCGGGTCTTCCCGCTCCCTTGCCGCCTGCCCCATCCGCCAGTCAGGGCGCAGCACCGACGAATAAATGATGTCAGTGGGCCCGCAAAACAGTACCAGCCCTTTCCAGTCATGGGTATGTGGAGGAACTGCTTGAGAGCTGATTCGCTTATGCGTACCGGTGTGTTTTTCATTGCTCTGCTTGGTTCTGGCTTTCTCTTCTTCACCACGGGTTGCAACACCGGCAGGGAAGGCGCCGACGTGATGGCCAAGGTGGACGGCCGCAAGATCTATCGGGCCGACGTCGACAAGTATTACGCGAACCAGACGGCGGGCTCCGCCCAGCAGCCAGCGGGAGAGCAGGCTACGAGTCTTCGTCTCAGCATTCTCAATGAGCTGATCGAGACCGAGATTCTCATGCGACGGGCCGAAAAGCTAGGTCTTTTGGCCACCGACGAGGAGGTCGATCGCAAGCTGACCGAGATCAAGGCGCCCTTCACCCAGGAGCAGTTTGATCAACGGCTAAGAGAAAAGAAGATTACGCTGGATGACTTCAAGCGCGACCTACGCCGGAGCCTCACTCGTGAGAAAGTCCTCAACAAGGAAATAACGTCGAAAATCAATGTTTCCGACCAGGATATCAATGGCTACTACAATGATCACAAAGCCGAATTTAACTTGATCGAACCGCAATATCACCTTGCTCACATTTTCGTTACGCCCCAGCCCAACCCTCAGGTACACAATCTGCAGAACAGCAAGGCCCAGAACGACGCCGACGCTAAAAAGAAAATCCAGATGCTGCTGAACCGCCTCGACAGCGGCGATGACTTTGCCACCCTGGCGATGAACTATTCGGAAGATACCGAGACTGCGGCTAATGGCGGTGACTTGGGCTTCACTCCTGAATCTGCATTGCACAATACTGATCCAGCGACCCGCGACGCGGTAATGAAACTTAAGGCCGGACAATATAGCCCTATTATTCCCATCGTAAATCCGGCTACGAAGCAAGACCTCGGATACCGGATTGTCAAGCTGGTGGCAAAAGAGCCGGCCGGACAGCGTGCTCTGAACGATCCCCGCGTGCAGCAGGCCATTAGGGAACAGATCAGAGACCGGCGGGAACAACTGCTGAAGGCAGCCTATTACGAAGTGCTGCGCGATCAGGCAAAAATCGAGAATTATTATGCTCAGGAAGTAATGGATAAGGCGGGCGCCGCAAAATAGGCCACCTGGAAGAAGCTACTCGATAATCGCCAGTACGTCGCCTGCATTCACGGCTGCGCCTTCGGCTACCAGAATCCTTTGGACGGTGCCCTTTTTCGGTGACTTTAGCTCGTTCTGCATCTTCATAGCTTCGACTACAACGATGCCCTGTCCGGCTTCGACCGGGTTCTTCTCAGTAACCAGAACGCGAACCACCTTGCCTGGCATGGGCGCCACCACTCTCTTGGTTCCCTGGGATTCCGCAGCTCCATCCCTCCGGCTGCGGAGCGAGCGAGGATCGCGCAGTTCAGCCGCAAAACGCACCGGGCCGACCCATAAGTGAGTGTCTGTCGCTGTGCGCTCGCGCTTTACTTCAAAAGCCTTGCCGTCGACGAGAACCGACATGACATCCCGGCGAGTAAGCACCGCGTCCAGTTTGATGTCCCGGTTGTTGAGCTTGCAGGTCCAGCCTCGCTCGTCCCGCGAGAGTTCCAGCCGGTGGCTCTTGCCGTCGATGGAGACAACGTA
>Ga0126372_10000236_pt1 | contig 17873 bp, 15 predicted proteins | sample PanSoiMetaPlot_6_FD_92762 | JGI IMG/M metagenome (GOLD analysis project Ga0126372, IMG submission 92762) | Tropical forest soil microbial communities from Panama - MetaG Plot_6 | ecosystem: Environmental > Terrestrial > Soil > Tropical forest > Bulk soil | place: Panama | collected 2016-02-17
ACAGACACGCGGCCTGGGCTTTTCGAATATGCGAATGGGGGCACAGTTTTACTGGACGAGATTGGCGAAACGTCGCTCTCAATGCAGGCAAAGCCTTTGCGCGTGATCCAGAACCGCGAAATTCAGCGCGTGGGCTCGCCGGAAGTGCGGCAAGTGAATGTTCGGCTGATCGCGGCGACGAATCGCGATTTGCGCGCGGAAGTGCTCGCGGGAAAATTCCGCGAGGATTTGTACTATTGCCTGAGTTCGATCCAGATTCGCATTCCGTCGCTAGCGGGGCGGCTCGAAGACATTCCGCTGCTGATGCAGTTCTTTCTCAAGAGGTACAACGACGCGTACGGAAAAAAGATTTCGGGACTGACGCGGCGCGCGCAAGCGGCGATGTTGCAACATCCCTGGCCCGGCAATGTGCGCGAACTCGAAAACGTGATTTCGAGCGCGTGCATTACAGCCACGGGTGAATTCATTGACCTCGCTGACTTGCCGGAACAGTTGCAGCGCAAGAGCAACCTGCTCGCAGGCGGAGAAGACTGGCGGCCCCTCTCCTTGGACGAAGTTTGCACGCAGCACATCCAGCGAGTGCTGGACGTGTGCAAGGGAAACCGGCTGAGAGCAGCGCAGATTCTGGGAATCGGGCGCACAAGCCTCTACCGTTACCTGAAGCGCGACGGAGGGAATAACAAAGCCGCGGCGCAAGGCGCGCCCGGACTCTAAAGGGGGCGCGAAACGGTCTTCCAACTCGGTCCCCAAAAACTCCACAAACCGCTAGCCAGAACCCCCAGGCACTGCATCTGAACCCCTGAAAAACAGATTCCGCGCCTTTTCCTCGTTTAGAGAATTGGAAAATGGAAAAAGAGATTAGAGAAGTTTGGTGGCTCAGGCCGTCCCATAAGGTTTCTGTAACGAAGCAGGGCGCAGCGTCACTATGAGGCAAGGACAAGTGACCGCTAGAGCGCCTGGGAAGTGCCATGCAGGACTCAACGATTGGTTCCCCGAGAAGACTAATTCGAAAGCCCATGCCTGTACCTTCCTTCCCGATGACGGACGGGATGGCGACAAGCCCTCTCGCCTACCGCAAAACTGTCCTACCCCAGGTCTCACTAAAACCAATTGTGACTGGAGGGAAAGTATGGCAACAAAGACGGGTATGGCTCCAAAAACGGTTCGCATACCCATCAGCAACATTCCCGGCGGGGGCGATTATACGGCGCAGATTCACGTCGGCAGCCAGAACACTCCCGCGAACGTCATCCTGGACACGGGCAGCAGCACGCTCGCGGTCAAGCACAGCGTTTACAAGCCAACTTCGGACAAGAATCTGAAACCAACCAAGTACGCGCAGAGTGTTGCGTATGGAACGGGCGGCTGGGCCGGCCCCGTGGTTGTAACCAGCATCAGCATGGGGATCGTGGGAAACAACGTGACCCTGCAAAACTCCCCGATGGCCATTGCGGACGATCAGCAGCCGCACAACTTCGGCGCGGCGGACGGAATACTGGGACTGGCATACAACACGCTGAATAATGCGTACGACCTGACACCGCTTCTGCAGCAACGCGGCATCAACCCAGCCGAGAGTTATCCCTGGCCGTTTCCCATCCGGAATTCGAGCGCGCTTTTGAACCAGCTGGGGAGTTCTTTTCAGAACCTGCAGCAAGTGGACATTCCTCCCTATTTCGACGAAGTCGAACAGAACGGAATTACCGCGGACCGGTTTTCGTTTTACACACTGCGGTCGTTCCCGAGCATGGCCGGAAGCAATCCCGTACAAAACCCGCTGAACCAAGGCGTGTTTGTACTGGGCGGCGGAACGGCCGAGACCGATCTCTATACGGGATCGTTCGTGAACGTGCAGGTGTTCGCAGACGCCTGGTACAACACCAATCTGAAAGCCGTGCAAGTGGAAGGAACGCAGCCGGTGCGGATCGCGCCGCTCTCTTCCACCGACCGCCGGCGCATGCTGTCGAATTCGATTATTGACAGCGGCACGAACGCGCTTTTCCTGGCGCCCGACGTATTGAAAGCCGTCGCCGACGGATTGAACGAGCTCAACCCGGATTTCATGAAAGCCATTGGCGTCGCCGCGCGGGAAAGAGAAGGCATCGCGGCGTCGCAGCTCTCGCTCGACAGGTGGCCTGGAATCAGCTTCATCCTGACGGGCGACACGAATCAGGAAGTGAAGCTAACGTGCTCGCCGGCGACGTACTGGCAAGTGGACACGCCGAAAGCGGGCCAAGCGGTTTTTCAAATCATCGGAAACAGCGACCCGCAATCGATTCTCGGATTGCCTTTGATGAACAACTATTACACGGTGTTTGATCGCACGATGAATCGCACTGGCGTCGTGCGGTTTGCGCCGATCAAAAAGCCGAATTGAGACGCCCAAGAAACTGTTTGAAGAAGGCGGGTTAAAACCCGCCTTCTAAGCTACGGCAAGTTCTAGAACAGATTCCAAAGGAACTGGTTGTAGACCTCATGATGAAACTGCACTTCCGGTGCCTTGACGACAGTGCCTAGAACGCGCGGGCAACGATCGGCGGCGGCGCGCTTAAGCTCAGCGTAACGCGCCTTGACGTCAGCTCCGAAGAGTTTGGTGGTCCAGTCCGCCTTTTCGAAGTTCTCGAGCGCGGTGTAAATATTGTCCGGCAAATAGCGCTGGGCGGAGCGCAGGTTCTTGATACTGGCGGTTTCACCGTCGAGGCCCGTCTTGAAGATCGAATACATCACCATATAAGGATTGGAGTCCGGAGCGACCGCGCGCACTTCCGTTCGCATGCTGCGCTCGTTGCCAATCGGAATGCGCACCATGGCCCCGCGGTTGGTAGGCGAAGCATTGAGCTGATTCGGCGCCTCATAATGAGGATCAAGCCTGCGATAGGCGTTCACGCTGGAATTGATGAGCAGGCAAATGTCATTGCCGTGACTGAGAATCCGGTCCACGAACTCCCAGCCGAATTTGCTCAATTTTTCTTCGCCCTTTGGATCCCAGAACAGGTTTTTCCCATTCTTACTGACGGAAACGTTGGTGTGCATGCCACTGCCGTTGACACCGACCACAGGTTTGGGCAGGAAGCTTGCGGTAAGGCCCATTTTGCGGGCGACCTGACGGCAGATGAGTTTGTACAGCTGAATCTGGTCGGCGGCGCCAACCACTTCGCCGTAGCCGTAATTGATTTCGAACTGTGACGGCGCGACCTCGGGGTGATCCTTCTCATTCTGGAAACCCATGGCGCGCTGCACTTCGGCCGTGGTGTCGATGAAGCCGCGCAGGGGATCACCGGGCAAGGAATGATAGTAGCCGCCGGTGTTCACATATTCGAATTTGCCTGTTTCGTGATAGTGCCGCTCGGCGTCTTCGCCCTGAAAAAGGAATCCTTCGATTTCATTGGCGGCGTTGAGCGCGTATCCCTTCTTTTCGTTCAGGCCGTCGGCATAGCCTTTGAGGACGCCGCGAATGTCGGCTGAATAAGGCGTGCCGTCTTTGTCGATGACGTGACCAAAGATAAGCACTTTGCCGCCGCCGAAAATATCGGCGGGCGCCCAGTAAAACGCGCCCCAGTCCATGCCGAGGCGAAGGTCGCTTTCGCGCTGCGCGGTGAAGCCACGGATGGAAGAGCCGTCGAAGGTGAGATTGTCCCAGCTCTTGATGAGAAATTTCTTGTCGTAGTCCAGCATGTGCAGCCGGCCTTCGAGATCGCTGAACAGAACGGTTACCGCTTTGACGCGCTTTTCGTCCGTGAGGTACTTCAGGCGCTCTTCCTGAATCTTGTGCTCCGCAACGCGATTCTTGCGCTGCTCTTTCGCTTTCAGGTTGAGCTGCTCGAGCTCGTCATAAGGCAACGCCAAGAAATTACGCAGTTCAGTCGACATGAATCTCCTCGAAGTGTGTGATTAGAAAATCTGGTGGCAGAAGATGAGGTGGACAGCCTGAAATCATGAGGAGGTAGCGTATCGCGAGCTTGCGCGGAGCGTCAATCGAAAGAAGTGATTTGAAAAATCGAGAAAATTGTTTTCCACAGATGAGAAAACAGAGATTGCGCGAGGAGAAAGGTTTGCCGGGGCGTCCACAGTGGAAGACGCCCCGAGACCCAAGTTAAGAACAACTCAACGGCCTGATGTGTAGTTGGCGCTTGTTGCTGTCGTGCCGGGAACTGTGATGGTGCTGTCCATGCGAACGAGCATCTCCGTTTTTGCAGGGAGATTGACTTCCTTGCCCTTGCGCGCAACGACATAGACGGCACTGCCGGCAAGGCCGATTCCGAATCCGCGAATCGCATGGCTGAATACGGCGCCGACGATCGTGCCGCCACCTGTTCCGATTGTTCCCGCGACGACGTCCCCTTTAATGTCGTGCTTTTGTTCGACGACCTGGCCTTCCGTAATTTTCACGTCTTTTCTTTCGCTGCCTTCGCCGTCCTTCTTGGCGGCTTCAATCGCGAGGAGGCTCATTTGGATGGGAATCAGGCGGCTGTCAATTTCCACCGAGCGGAAAGAAAGATTCAAATAAGCCTCACCGCGGAAAAGCGAAAAGCGGCGGGCTTTGTTAACGGTAGTGACGATGCCGTGCACGCGGGTGCCGGCCGGAAGAATCAGTTGGTCGCCGAGAGCTACGGGCTCGGTGACAACGGCCATGAAGGGATCGCCTTCCCGAGCGGCGCCAGTGCTGATGTCGGTGAGCAATTGCAGATGAATCTGAGTTCCCTGCAAAAGCTGCCGGGGTTCTGCAAAAACTGCGGGAGCAGCAAGAGAAACAACGAGTGCAGCAACCAAGAACACACGAACTACTTTCATTGAGAGATCCTCCTGCCCGCACTGTGGGGTGCAGGTCGTGCCCGTGACGTGGGCTTCGCCGCTGGCGCTAGCGGACCCCGGTCTTGAACCGAGGCGGATGGGGAGGAAAATCCATCCGCTCTTAGAGTACTCGGTTTTTGCCGGGCGTCCAGAAGATTTTCGGAAAATTTCTACGATGATAGTTTTGCTGGCGCGTGTTTTGTTGGCGTTCGCGGCGGTGTGCTAGAATTTTCGTCTGCAGTTGCGCGAACAGTTCCATGAATTGGGGGGCGCGACTGCCGGAGCGTGGAACTTCGGGCTCTGTGCAACGAGGTCCCGCGAACCCCGCCAGGCCCGGAAGGGAGCAACGGTACCGGGAACGCCTCGGGTGCCGCGGATGACCCGAGGTTCCTCGCACTGAAGAAGTCTTCAGTTGTAAGTTTTAAGTGATGAGTCGAAGGCGTGGAAATTAGGCGCTCGCTCAGCAGCGAGTTGACCTTGAAATTTCTCTGCACTTACAACCAAGGACTTATTACTTAAAACTTTGCCTCTCCTGCCGCAGACTGGCAAACTATTCGCCATGACCTACCAAGTCATCGCACGGAAATATCGTCCACAAACATTTCGGGATCTTGTCGGCCAGGAGCACGTGACGGAAACGCTGGCGAACGCGATCAAGAATAATCGCGTGGCGCATGCCTACATTTTCTCAGGAGCGCGCGGGGTGGGAAAAACCACGGCGGCTCGGATTCTTGCAAAGGCGCTCAACTGCATGAAGGGCCCGACGTCCAATCCCTGCGGCGAGTGCGATTCGTGCAAGGAGATTGCGGCGGGGACTTCGCTGGACGTGATTGAAATTGACGCAGCGTCGAATCGCGGCATTGACCAGATTCGCGAGTTGCGCGACATGGTCCGCTATGCGCCTGCAGCAGCGCGCACTAAGGTTGTGATCCTCGACGAAACGCACATGCTGACGGACGAAGCGTCGAATGCGCTGCTGAAAACTTTGGAAGAACCTCCGGAGCGCGTGATTTTCGTGATGGCGACGACGCAACCGGAGGATTTAGTGGATACGATCCGGTCGCGCTCGCAGCACTTTCATTTTCGCGCGCTGACGTTCAATGAAATTGCTGGCCGCATTCACGAAATCGCGGGCAAAGAAAATCTGAAGATTGACGACGGCGCGGTGAGCGTGATCGCGCGGATGGCGGAAGGAAGTTTGCGCGATGCGCTTTCTTTTCTGGAGCAGGCGCGCGCATACTGCGGCGACACGATTGAGGACAAAGCCGCGCGCGAACTTTTCGGCGTGATTCCGGAAGACGCGCTGAACGAATTAGTCGAAGCGATTGCGGCAGGTTCGGCGGAACGAGCGCTCGGACTAGTCCACACTTTTCAAAAAGAAGGCCGCAATTTGCAACACTTCTGCCGCGAAGCCGTGCGTCACATTCGCAACTTGTTGATCGCGCGCGTGAGCGGCGCGGATTCGGATCTGATTGCAGCAACGCCGGATCAGCGACCGGCAATTGCAAAAGCTGCGGCGCTCTTCAGCGAAGAAGACCTGACACGATTTTTTCAGATTCTTTTGCAGACCGACGATGATCTGCGCCGCAAGCCCGATCCGCGCGTCCATCTGGAGATGGGATTGTTGCGGCTCATCAATGCGGGGCGCCTCGCGCCGCTGGAAGAGTTGTTAACGGAATTGCGCGGCGGCTCTGCCAGTGGAAACACGAGCGCAGCGGCACGAAGCGGGGTTTCTGCGGCGCCTGCAATTCCCGCCAAGCGCGAAATGGCGAGTACGGCCGCTGCGGGTGCGTTTTCACCTGCGCCGCCAGCGAATGCACCAGCGATACGCGATGTTGTTCCCGCGCCTACCTCTTCGCCTGCGCGGGAGCCTGCACGCGGAGGGACAACCGAACCGGCGAAGAGCATCGAAAAGGAAATTACGAAAGTTGCGGCGCAAGGTTTGAGTGAAGCGCAAGTGATGGAAATTCGCGCGGCGATTCAGGCACAACAAAAATTTCTGGGCGAACTCGTCGAGCACGGACATCGCTGGGAACTCGACGGCGCGGAATTGCGAATTTATTTCGCGACGGACAAACGTCCATTCGCGGAAATGATCGAAGGACGCGAATCGATTGAGAAGGTGCGTAACGCTTCGAGCAAAGTACTAGGGCGCGCGGTTCGCGTGTGTGCTAGGATTGAAAATGTCGCGGGAAATACCGCAGCGCAAACAGGGGATACGCTGGCGTTGCGCGCACAATTTGAACGCGACCCGATGGTCAAATCGATGCTGCAACGCTTCGGGGGAAAAATCTCCGAAGTGAAGCGGCCGGTGAATTAAGACTGCAGGGGTGAATACCATGGAAGTCGGCGCTCTCCAGCAGATGCTCACGCGATTGCGGCAAGTCCAGGAAGATTTGCAGCGGCAGGTGAACCAGGTGGCGGTCGAAGCTTCCGCCGGTGGCGGCATGGTCACCGTGAAAATGAATGGGCAAAAGCAGGTGCTGGATGTGAAGATTGAGCCCGCAGTGTTTGCGGAGAAGGACCAGGAGATGCTGCAGGACCTGGTGCGCGCCGCTGTGAATGAGGCCTCGCGCCGCGTGGACGAAGAGCTCGCGAATCAAATGAAGAGTCTCGCTGGAAGCATGCCCGGTATGGCCGGATTGAAAATTCCGGGATTGTTTTAGTTCCCTTCCTCACTAGTTATTCGATACTGTCTTGATCAAATCCGATGGAGTTGCTTTCGTGTCTTCGCCTCGAGGCGGATTGATGTTTAGTGAATTGAAAATCCACTCCAGCTTTTGCAAAACGGCTTGATTGTTCACCTTCTTGATTCCGTCCATGGCTCCGTAGCCCGCCGTGGCGATGCCGTAGCCGATTTCGTAGCAGGATCCTTCCGCGTAACCGTGCAAGTACGTCCCGGAATATTGGTGCATGCTAGCGGCGGCACTTTCGTTTCGTCCGCGAAATTCGATGCCGTCAATTTTGCGGGTAATCCACGGAGTCGCATCGCCCTCCACAGAACCGAACTCGGCACATTGTGCTGCAGCGACGCTGGGAAATACGCTCACAGTAAAAAACGCGTTCACAAAATCGGTGCCGGGATGCGCGCCGCGCGGCACTTCCACTGTGGCCAGGCGAACGCCGCCGGGCGCAGAAAATTCCATGGGGATTTGGCCGAGATACCCGAGGCCGCGATCCATGTCCGGCAGATCGCCTTCGTGTAGGTCATAGTTCTTGGGGAAGTCGAACGAGACGCCGTAAATATCGTCGTCGAAATGGCGCGAAGTTTCGTGCTTCTGCTGCCGCTTTTCAATCGTGAGCTGCCGGCCTGAAAGTACGTGCACAACAGGCTTGGACGCCGGAGTGCCGAGAGCCGCTACTTTCGCGGCGGACGTTGCGTGGGAAGCGTCCGCGTTGTGATCCGCCTGCAAAAGCGAACGACGAGAGCAACCTGCAGTCGCAATGAGAATGGCGGCGAGATAGAGTAGCAACATCAGCACGCCATATCTGAGTTCTCTTTTGTTCAGTTCGCGTTTCCAATCCAATCTTTGCCGCACCATGGCCCGGCTCCTTGACTACGCCATGTAGAAAGCAAGGAACCGCCCAACCTTATGCCGTTGAAAATAAGCAGGATAAGACAGCCAATTGGAGTGAACTGTGTGGGTATTAGGCCACCCTGTGTACGACGTTTGACAGGCTAGGTTCTGGGGACTTTGGGCAACCGACAATGCTTTGAAATGCGAAAGCGGTTGCGATTGAACCACCGATATCCGGCCCAGAGGATCTGGCGAAATACCGGTAGGCTGAAAAGAGCGTAGAAGGGCAGCGCCCACCAGATTCTCTTTGCGACATAAAGATAGGCATCCGCGCCGCAGATAAGTCGTCCCTCGGCGTCCAACACCCGAATGTCATCAAGCAAGCGGTCCTTTTCGATTGTAAGGGTTCCATCCGCTAGTGCCGTTTGGAGATCCTTGAGAGCGAATCCTCGTTTAGCGACGACCTTCTGCCAGAAGTGGACCCACCAGTAGCAAAAGCCGCAACTTCCGTCGTAAAGAATCCAGCCGCGATAAGGGGCGGAACTACTCAAAGTTCCTCTCCTTTGTAAACAACAACGGGAGAGCCATTCGCGATGTACGCCGAATTCGGAGGCCGACATAAAACCTCTCCGACTTCTTTGCCGAAAAGTCCCGGGGCGTTTCCGGTGAAAGCCGCCTCGGAGGCCGTGCAGACTTCCCATGGAATGTGTTCCACGTGATACTCAATTGTGCCGCCAGATTTTTGGCACGAGTATCCCCAATAGTGCTCGGTGATGTACTGCTCGAGGCTGTTTTCAGCCGGCAATTCGGGCGTTCCAATAGATCGCGCGAAAAGCCGCGACCACTCTCCACCGTGTTTCCAGGAATATTCGGCTTCTTGGCCGTCAGCTTGTTTTACAATCCTGTGCTTCATCGGGTGCGAAACATAGCTTTCGCCGTAGCACCATCGAGCAATCAACGCGACGGCAGGCTTCGGTACAATCTCCTTTACGAAGGCAACTCCGCGGCGGGTTTCGTTGCCAGCGTCGCGATGCACGTAGAATCGCAAATTGACCTCTTCAAATTCAGAGTGGAGCGGAATGGCGAACTTTCCCCACAACTTCGTTTTGCAAAACCGGAAGCCAACAAGGCTGAGGTAGGTTTTGCCTTGAAATGATCCGAGCTTTGCGTCTTTGGGAACGAATGGCTCCAGCAGCGACGGCTCGACGACGTAGTTCAACAAAATCAGGTCTCTCCATTCCGCCGAAAGAAAGATGTTCTTTGAATTCGCCACGTCGCTCATGCGTTCAGTTTAGCTGCCAAAGTGCGCGACTTGGCACCACGATTCTTTTTATGAATTCTTTGATCGAAACGAAATTGATGACGTGGTCGTTCTTTCCGGCGGAAGTTTGCGCGGTGGTTCAGGGTGTGCTACACAGAGTACATGCCTGATTTTGCTGCCCCAGTCGAACGCCTCATCGATGAGCTAAAACATTTGCCCGGCATCGGTCAAAAGACCGCGCAGCGGCTGGCGTTTCATCTTTTGCGCGCTGCACCGGAAGATGCGCTTGGTCTGGCGGATGCGATTCGCGACGCAAAGGAAAAAATCCGTGAGTGCTCGGTCTGCAGCAACATTACGGACGCCGATCCGTGCCTCTACTGCACAGGTGCGAACCGCAACAAACATCTGATCTGCGTGGTGGAAGAAGCGCACAACATTCTGGCGATTGAAAAAACGCGGACATTCAGCGGGATGTACCACGTGCTGGGCGGGTCGCTATCACCGCTGCAGGGGCGCGGGCCGGAGCAGCTCAAAATCAAGTCGCTGATCGAGCGGCTCAAAGGCGGAACGGTTGAAGAAATCATCATCGCCACGAATCCGACGGCGGAAGGCGAAGCGACCGCGGTTTATCTCTCCAAATTGCTGAAGCCGCTTGGCGTGCGGGTAACGCGTATCGGCGTGGGAATCCCTGTCGGAGCGGACCTCGAATATGCCGACGAAGTGACCATGCTGAAGGCGCTCGAAGGGCGCCGCGATCTCTAGAGACTAACGAGTCGTGCCATTTCTTAAGAATGTCCCCTCTAGATAATTCGTTCAAATCGGTATACAGTCCGAAGCCAAAGCAGAATTTTCCCCGCACCCCTTGCTAGCTGCGCTTGGGGTAAAGGAGGTGCGCTATGGCAGGTTTGGCGCACTACATGAGCCAGTACGATCACGAACATCACTCCGGCTGGAACAAGCTTTTGCATGCGATTGGCATCCCCTTAATCTTTGCGGGAATCGTGCTGTTGGTGATGCGGCACTGGAGCTGGGGAGCAGGGAGTTTCCTCGGGGGCTGGGTACTACTATTCCTAGGCCATCGTATTGAAGGCAACAATCCGGCGTTTTTTCAAGGTCCGATTTATCTCCTTGTTGGGCCCATCTGGGTAGCAAAAGAAGCATGGACGTTCCTATTCCCCGGGGCGGCGGATTCGGGGCCGAAGGAAGAAAAGCACGAGGCCTCGTAAGATAAAGATAAAGAAAGGGATAATCCGCAGCACGGCGAACAGGAATGGACGATTTTGGCAACGATCTTGCCGACAATTCCCCTGAGATGGTGTCAGAGGGCATGACTAACGCAGGCACGGAACTACGCAAGCGGCGTAGTACGCGCATAGTACAGGCCGTTCCGCTCGTCGTGACGGGTGTGGATGCGCTTGGGCGGCCCTTTGTTGAGCGCACTTCGAGCCTCATTATCAACTGCCACGGCGCACGCTACCAGTCAAAGCACTACGTCCTGAAAAACATGTGGGTTAAGTTGGAGATTCCGCATCCGGAATCAGGCCAAGCGCCGCGGACAGTTCGGGGACGTGTGGCTTGGATTCAAAGGCCCAGGACAGTGCGGCAGCTTTTCCAGGTGGCGCTGGAGCTTGAAATTCCCGGCAATGTTTGGGGCATTGCGTTTCCGCCGGAGGATTGGTTTGGATTTGATCCGGATGCCGAGCGGCAAATCCTGACGAGCCCGCCTGTGGTGCCAGGACCGCAAGAAAACGTCCCTTCTGTGGACAATGAACCGGGTATCCCTGCCATCGAAACAGAATTGCCTCCGCCAGCTGTTGGGGTCGACAACGTGCGCGTATTCCCTGCACCAACGAGTACAACGGATGCGTCGCTACAGCTTGCGCGCCAAGTAACACGCCTGGTGTCGGACGCGAAGCAGCAAATCCATACGACGGCAAAGGAAGTTGTGGCACAGGCGGCTGCAGCGGAGCAACGCGAAGCTTTTGAACAGTGGGAACAGAAATTTGCGGCGGCTCGCGCGGAAGTTTCGAATGAAGCCGATCGCGCGATCGAGCGGATCCAGAAAGAAATCGACGATCGGACGCGCGCCGCACATGCAGCTGCTGCCGAAGGGTTGAAGAACGATTTGCCGGGATGGGTCGCGCCGCAACTGGAACGCGTCACACAGGAATTGACGGGCCGGATTTCACAGGCCGGCTCCGCGCAGGCCGAGCAGCAGGATCACCGGCTGGCAGAACTGAGCGCACGTGTTGCCGATTTGCTGCGGCAACTCGAGGAAACCGGCGATCGCCTGAACCAGCGCGCGAATGAAACTGACGCTAGGCTCGCAGAGCGCGTGGAATCCGCGGCACGCACAATCGAAGAAGCCGCGCGCCAAAGAGAAGAAAGCGCAGGCGCGCATTGGGGAAACCTAAGCGCGGAAGTAGGTCAGGCGCGTGAGCAATTGCATGGCGCGGTTGCGGATGCAAAATCGGCGCTGGAGCAGCACGTTGCGGAGCGGCTCGGCGGGGCACAAGTTCAACTCCAAGGCACGGCCGATTCCGTGGTGAATTCCGCCCAGGAACGTGTTGCGGCAGGCTTGCAGGAACATTCGAACCGGCTGCTCGCCCAGCTTCACGAAAACCTCGAGAGCGAAGCGGCGCGGCATGTAGGCGGAATCCAAGAGGCTGCCTCGCGTCTTTCGGGCGAAGTCGAGCAAAAGCTGCAGCAATTGAGCGAAGCGGCGCAGAGCGAAGCAGGAAAGCTGGATGCGGCAGTCGGGCGCGCAAACGCAACGATTGAAAACCTGGATCAATTTCTGCCGCGCGTCGCGAGTCTGCAGCAGCAGGCGCTAAACGAATTTCAAACGCAGCTTGACGACGTGCTCTCGCTTCATCGCAACGAGCTTCATCGGCGCAGCGAGGCGCTATATGCGGAGTTGAATACGCGGATGAATCTTTCGTTCGCGGCTGCGGGACAAGACGCTTTGACGCGCTTTGATGAACAAGTGCGGACCGTGATTGAGCCTCAAATTGCCGCGACGAATGAAGCGGTTCATCGGCTTGCCGGCGGGCGTTCGCTGCTGGACGCGGCGCTGACGTTGCAGCAGGACCGAATCCGAAATACAGCCGACGACGCATTTGCGGAATCGCTCGGGCGCTTCCGCGAAAACCTGGGCGGAGTCGAGCAGCTGCTGCACGAATCATCGCAAAAAATCATTGCCCAGAACTTGACTGAACTCGAAGGCCGAGCCGGAGACGTACGCCATCACGCCGTGGATGAAATGCACAAGTCTGCGGAATGGTACGAAAAGAAGGTGCAGACGCAGATTTCGGGCCTGACCGAACGCGCGGTGGAACATGCGGGCAATCAGCTTCGCGAAAAGGCGGGAGAGATTTCCAGCGTATTCGCAAGCGAGCTGGATCATTCGAGCCGCAATTTTGTGCAACATACGCAGACGCAAATGGAAGAAGTCGTTCGCGATGCCTTTGACCGCGCGCGGGCGCTCTTTGCCGAGGCGGCGGACACGACTTCAGCCGCGTTCACAGACGAAATTCAACGGCACGGCCGCGAAGAGCTGGAAGGTTTTAATGACGTGGTGCGCGACACGGCTAACGTTTCGTTTGCGCAAATCCAGGCAAAGCGCACAGAAATCGTGCAGCAAACAAGCGCCGAGCAGGAAGAGTTTTTGCAGCGATTCCGCGGTGCCCTTTCTGGCGCGCTGGAAACCGGCATCACCGAAGCGCGTGAAAAAGTGCAAACGGGGTTTGCGCCACTGCTCGAATCCTGGAAGCAGACGCTGGATGCTCATCAGGCGGAAATGGCGAAGAATTACAAAGACTTGAGCGATCAGGCCGCGGAACATTACCGCGGGCGGCTCGAAAACGTTTCAAATTCGTGGATGGTCGCGACGGTGACGACGCTAGACAAGCGAGCGCACGACCTGATGGCCAACATTGCGGTTGAAGCCGAAAACAAGATGCGCGAGACGTGCTCTCAAGTGTTCGAAGCGTTGGGCGATACGCTAAAAGAACGCCTGCGCCAGCTCGCAGATAATCCATCTTCCAAATCAAAAGACGCACACGCGTAAGCATTCTTTCTAACGAGCGCCGTTTCCTGCGCGGCAAACCGAATCCCGCTATAATCAAGCACTTATGGCCAATCGAGCTTATCTGCGCCTGTGGACGCGGGACTTTTCCGAAGCGACGATGATCGCGGAGTTTGCGCGCTTTCTGACGACGGCCCCGCTCGCGGAGTCGCGGCAGTATCTGGACGAGTTAATCGTGCAGGCGGTCGATCCCACAGAAGCGCCAGTCGCGGAATGGGACGTACACGACGGCACCTACGGCGCGCCGGAAATCGCCGCGCTCGCCGCGCAGCATCTCAACGCAGACACGTCCTATATTGTCCACGCCAAATGGGACCTTTGGACGTTTGAAACGGACTCGCTGAAATGGAAGCGCGGACCTCAGCCGCTGATTCTTACGTGTAACGGTCCGGAATATGACGGCGGCGCAGCGGCATCTGAAGGCCATTTTTTAGCTGATCTCGGCTTCGAGCATCTCTTTACGGGCCACGCGGGCTTACTCGCGCCCAGTGCGGCGTCGAATCCGTTTGACGGCTCGGACCATCCCATCGAGAAGACGTTTCTCAGTTGGATGAGCGTTGACGCAAACCGCCGCGAATATGCCGGAAAGACGCGCGAAAACATCCAACATTTAATGAACTGGTTGGAGGCAGTTTCGCGGGCTTTGCCCGTGGAACGGAGCGAGTTGTGGAGCGAAGGGGAGGAGAACTTTGAAGCGCGCCTCGACGCAATTTTGGCTCTACGCTAGCGCATTCCTCTTTGCAACGGCAGCCGAGGTTGTGTGGGCACAGTCCACGGCGCCAAGGGCTGAGGCCATCTCGGGGCGTTCCAATGAGGTGACTCTGGCTCGCTTGCGCCCCGGCCGAAGCACTTTTGTTCAAGTCGAGGAATTGTATCCGACCGTCTACTGGGTGCGCCGAATCGGGACTATGTGGCTTACAGACCCGTGCAAGGGTTTAACAATGATGGTCGACACGGAACTTGGGAAGGAGATTAATGCGATTCGAATCGAACCTACGGAGGGTTCGGAAGAAGAGTGCCCCGAAAACCGGGACTGGTATTGGGGAACAGGCGACGGGCTCAAAGTCGGTGACACCAAGACAAAAGTCTATTCCATTTACGGTGAACCGAATTCAGTGAGTCCTAGCACCAAAAACGGCCAGCCGTTAGAATTGTTACATTACGTCTTTGACTGGGCGGGACCGGACGTGCCGCAGGTCATGGAAGTCGTTTGTACAGCCCCGAAAGACGGCACTCCCGGACGCGTAGTAGAAATAACCCTGGCGGCAGGCACCCTTTGATGAAAACCTTTCAACTTCAATCTGCGGATGCTCACGAGACGCAGGTTCTCCCGTCCTGTACTAAGGGAAGGTACTCGAATCCCCCGTCGATAATCTACCGGATGAAAGTGGCGGTAACGGTATTCGTGGCCGCGGCGCTGGGAATGGGTGCGGGTTGCGGTTCTTCGCAAGCGCCTGCGTCAACGGCGGAAACTGCCGCGAAACTAGCAGAGCCAACGGTTCCAGAAGACATCCAATCGGCGGCAGACGCTTTTCTGGGAAAAGAGACTACAGTGCTTGTTTTCGGCGATCTCGCAAAGACGGGAACCCGGCAGATGCTCGCGGCGAACGTGGTGCCGAAAACGCCGAAGAATAGTTTGCCGGGAACGATCGTGACGCGCGCGGTGCTCGCGGAAGAGTCTGATGGAGGCTGGCATGAACTTGTGCGCTGCGACGAGCACTTGAAAAACCAAAAGGGCTATCTTGGCGGTTCACCGCTTGAGCCTGTAGCAGGTTGGCGCGTGCAATTTGAAAAAAATGATGTGGAAGGCTTTCATCTTTACCTGACGCCGGTGAAGGGCACGAACGATCCGCACGTTTTGCCACTAGCGGTACGCTGGAATTCCGCCGTGAAGCGTTATCAAACGCTTGATCGCAATTACGAGCATTTTGTGCCTGAGGCAGCGTCCCTCGGCCCTGCGAGGTCTCATTTCTGATGAGCGGTACTGCCACATCCGATAAGCCAAAGAAGGATCTGCGCGGCTTGATGCCGTATTTGCTGCGTTACCGCAGCGGAATGGCAATCGGACTGATCAGCGTCCTTTTCATGGGCGTGCTCGGCAACGTAATTCCGCTGGCGACCGGCGTCATTACGGACACACTGCGCGGCGATCCAGTTCCTTTTCAGCATGCGGCGAATGCTGGTCAAGCAACTGAATCTCATTCGCTCACTTCTCCTGCGCTCAGTCACTTGGTTCCGTTTTATGAAGCGAGCAGCCGCCGCACACTCGGAATTTATTGCGTGCTGATCATCGCGGTCGTGCTGATTAAGGGACTGCTATCCTTTGCCGGGCGCTGGGTTTTGATCGGTGTTTCGCGCGACATCGAATTCGACATTCGCAACGATTTGCTGAAGCGGTTACTTTTGCTCGAGCCGGAATTTTATGTCCGCAACCGGACAGGCGAATTAATGTCCCGCGCGACAAACGACCTGAACTCCGTGCGCATGGTTCTGGGGCCGGGCATCATGTACAGCGCCACAACCATCGTGACCATGATTCTCGCGATTGTGATCATGGTCATGCTTTCCCCCGCTCTGACGATCTGGGTTTTGTTGCCAGCGCCGGTCGTCGCCGTCGCGGTGTGGTTTTTCGGAAAAACGATTCACGACTTGTACGAAAAAATTCAGGCAGCCCTCGCCACACTCACCGCAAAAGTGCAGGAAAACCTTTCCGGCGTGCGGATTATCCGGGCCTATGCGCAGGAAGAAGCGGAAGTCCGCGGCTTCGACGAGCCAAACCGCGAATACGTGTCCCGCAATATCAAGCTGATCCGGACGTGGAGCATGTTCATGCCGTCGCTAACGGCTATGATTGGCACCACATTTTTGATTGTGTTGTGGCAGGGCGGTCACCAACTCTTGCGCGGACAGATTTCGCTCGGCGCTCTGATTGCCTTCAATGGATATCTAGCACAACTCGTTTGGCCGATGATCGCGCTCGGATGGGTCACAAACATTTTTCAGCGCGGTGCTGCTTCGATGGGACGTTTGAATTACATTTTGACCGCGCAGCCGAGCATTGACGATCGCGAAGCCAAGATTTCGGCCGAAGTCATGCCGAAAGGTGAGATCGAATTCCGCGACTTGACCTTCACCTATCCCACGACGCTCGCCGGGAATTCGTCAAACGGCAAAGCACCGGTTAACGGAAGCGGAAATGGAAAACACCCTGTTCTGCGCGACATAAGCCTGAGCGTGCCTGCTGGCTCGACGCTGGCGATTGTCGGCCCCACCGGCAGCGGCAAAACCACGCTGGCGGCGCTTGTCGCTCGCCTTTGGGAAGCTCCCGAAGGCACGGTGCTTCTGGACGGAAAACCGCTGCGCGAATGGCCGCTCGGTACGCTACGCCACGCGATCGGTTACGTTCCGCAGGACACGTATCTTTTCGGGGAAACCGTCGGAGGAAACATTGCGTTTGGCCTTTCGGAAATTGATGACGCGTGCGTTCGCAACGCGGCGGAAATCGCGAGCCTCGACGGCGACGTGCAGGGGTTTACAGAAGAATACGACACGATGGTCGGGGAGCGCGGCATCACGCTTTCTGGCGGGCAAAAACAACGCACGGCGATTGCACGTGCCGTGGCGCGCGATCCGCGCATTTTGATTCTCGATGATTCGCTCTCCAGCGTGGACACGCAAACGGAAGAGCGCATTCTGCAACGCCTGCGCGGCGTCATGGATGGCCGCACGACGATTTTGATCTCGCACCGCACCTCCACGGTGAAGGATGCGGACCAAATCGTGGTCCTCGTCGACGGCAAGATCGTTGAGAGCGGTACGCACGACGAACTTTTGTCGCGCGGTGGCTATTACGCGGACCTTTATCAGAAGCAACTTTTGGAAGAAGAGCTCGAACGCGCATGAGCAACATTCACGAAGAAGAAGCCCTCGGCAAAGCGTACGATTCGCGCTTGATGCGGCGGCTGCTCGGGTACATGAAGCCGTACCGAGGGAGTGTTGCGCTTGCGCTGGGTCTGGTTGCTATCGTCACGCCGCTCGAACTCGCTCCACCTTTGTTTTTTCTATACGCGATTGACCATTACTTCGTTCCCGCCATCAATCACACAATCCTGGAAAGCGCTGCCTGGCGCGGTGTTGGCTGGCTTTCTCTGATTTTCCTTGCAGTTCTCGCCGTGGATTTTCTTGCACAGTACTTGCAAATCCGCATCATGCAGCG
>Ga0126372_10000237_pt1 | contig 17867 bp, 17 predicted proteins | sample PanSoiMetaPlot_6_FD_92762 | JGI IMG/M metagenome (GOLD analysis project Ga0126372, IMG submission 92762) | Tropical forest soil microbial communities from Panama - MetaG Plot_6 | ecosystem: Environmental > Terrestrial > Soil > Tropical forest > Bulk soil | place: Panama | collected 2016-02-17
CTGAAAACCGCTAGTTACAAACCTATTTCGTTATCATCCGTGACTTGCTCCTGCGGTGAGCTTTAAGCCGCTCGTAGTCGGATGCAAATTTTCTCTTGCGCCCTCGCTTCGGATGCGGATGAAGCGGGCCTTGATCGTGCCTCCCGATCTGGCATGGCATGCAAACAAAGTATTCGCCATTGCGGTTGCGCAGAACAATCCCTATTGCCTCAAGTCTTTTTGTCTGCGCTTCAATAAACTCAATATCCGAGCGATTCACTCATTCACCTCTGGGGTGAAAAATTTTTGGGGCGGCGCAAGGTCGAGGTGGCCACGCCTGAAAAAGAGAGAGAACCCAACGCTGTGCCCGTAACTGTGCCCAAACCACCAAAAGCTAACAAAAGGCACCGGCACACACCGGGCGATGAAACCTTGAGATTTCGCGCTTCTGTGCCGCCTGGATGCCGGTAGGAAACCGTACCAGGGAACTTGAAAACCGGCGTCCACTTCGTGGACCGCGAGTTCGAATCTCGCCCCCTCCGCCAGTCCTATCGAAATACCTGAATAATCCATGGGTGCCTGATCCTTTTCCCGGGGCTGCACGGGGAAGAAGATTTCCGCCACGGAGTCTTGTTCCTCCCGTGGGAGGTGATTAACTTATCTATAATACTGGATAATACTAGATACTAGCCGAGGAGGGAACATGGACAAACGGCAACAGACGTTATCCATTGGTTACTTCGTCGTCTTGTTAGCGGCGCTTTTTGCTCTGCAAACTTTTCTCACCGCCGCGCGGGATGAAACCATTAGCTACAGTCAATTCAAACTCCTGGTGAAAAAAGACCTTGTTTCCAATGTGGTGATTGGCGAGAAAGCGATTCACGGAGAAATCAAACCGCAAGGCATCAAAGAAGCGGTTTCTCCGGAGCGGCTCAAAACTCTTGGCGCTGAAATCACGGCCGGAAAAAAACCTTTACCGTTTGTCGCTGTGCGCGTCGAAGATCCGGAATTAGTAGCGGACTTGGAAAAGGCTGGCGTTCCGTTCAAAGGCGAGGTGTCCAATGATTGGTTGCCGACCGTGCTTTCATGGGTCGTTCCTGTGGCGCTTTTTTTTCTGCTTTGGAATTACCTGTTCAAGAAGATGAGCTCGCCCGGTAATCTTATGCAAATCGGCAAGAGCAAAGCGAAGGTTTATATCGAAAAAAAGACCGGCGTGACGTTTGAAGATGTCGCTGGAATCGATGAGGCGGAGGAGGAGTTAGAGGAAGTGGTGGAGTTTTTGCGCAACCCGCAGAAGTATCAGCGACTGGGCGGCCGCATTCCCAAGGGTGTGCTTCTTGTTGGCCCGCCGGGAACGGGGAAGACTTTGCTGGCTCGGGCTGTGGCTGGTGAAGCCGGGGTGCCTTTCTTCAGTATCTCCGGGTCGGATTTCGTCGAAATGTTTGTCGGCGTCGGCGCCGCGCGAGTGAGGGATTTGTTCGCGCAAGCCGTTGAACACGCTCCAAGTATTATTTTCATTGACGAGCTCGATGCCTTGGGAAAGGCCAGAGGCATGAATTTGTTGGCGAGCCACGATGAGCGTGAACAGACGCTCAATCAATTGCTCTCGGAAATGGACGGTTTCGACCCGAATCAGGGCGTCATTATCATGGCCGCGACCAACAGGCCGGAAATTCTTGACGCCGCGCTGTTGCGGCCGGGAAGATTTGATCGCCAGGTTTTGGTTGACCGGCCTGATGTTAAGGGCCGAGAAAAAATTCTTCGCCTCCACGCCAAAAAGATCAAACTCTCCTCAACGGTCAATCTCGCTCAGATCGCGGCGAAGACGCCCGGGTTCGTCGGTGCCGACCTGGCAAACATCGTTAATGAAGCCGCACTACTGGCGGCTCGCCAGGGCAAGGAAGCGGTTGAGACCAGTGACTTCGACGAGGCCATCGAGCGCGTGATCGCAGGATTACAGAAAAAGAACCGAATGATGAATCCACGGGAGAAAAAGACCGTGGCCTATCATGAAGCCGGACATGCGCTGGTTGCTGAGTTGGTCCCAGGCGCGGACCCGGTAAATAAGATTTCCATCATTCCTCGCGGAGTCGCAGCCCTAGGTTATACTCAACAATTGCCCACCGAAGACCGCTATCTTATGACTCGCTCTGAATTGATGGCGCGAATCTACGTGTTGCTCGGCGGACGCGTAGCCGAGGAGATGATTTTCCAGGATGTTTCCACAGGGGCGCAGAACGATCTTCAGAAAGCGACCGAGATCGCGCGCAACATGGTCACGCAATTCGGTATGAGCGAGCGTTTAGGATTGGTGGCCTTGGAAGGTTCGCGGACGCCGGTGTTTCTGACGGTTCCAACTCAAGGGCAGAAAGAGTATAGCGAGGACACGGCGCGGTTGATTGACGAAGAAATTAAGAAAGTACTTTCCGAAGCCCACAACGTGGTGCGGAATTACCTATCGATGCACAGACAGGCACTGGAGGAACTGGCCAAGTTGTTGTTGGAAAAAGAGGTCGTGGAGCGGCCAGCTTTGCAGGCGATTTTAAGTAGGACTGATGATGGTCAGCATGGCGACGGAAAAATAACCGCAAGCCCGGATGAGTTACAACTGGCCTCTGATCATAAGCCCTAGTTCTGCCGCCGAGCCGCAGCTGGCGTAGTCGCTTCATTCGTTTCCTACCTACGGTGCCTCTAAACTAGGTTTGCTGCCCAACTTTTCAGCATTGGTCCTTCAGACTCCGGGGTTTGTTGGATCATTGGTTACTAATGGTCGCCTGCCATTGTTATTTGATTTTCAAAAGGATTAGGGTAAGTTACGAACTAAGACTTTAAGTCTCTGCGTGGCGCTACAGTCCATGGTATGTTCTTTGCCGCTAAGTTTGGACTTCAAGTCAGGATTGGACTTACTTAAAGCATGGCTATCCTAAAGGTCGACGGGCTGAGCAAAAGATTCAAAGACGTAAAAGCGCTCGATAATGTCACCTTTGAATTCGACAGCGGCATCCTTTCCTTCTTGGGGCCCTCGGGTTGTGGCAAAACGACGCTCCTCCGTTCCATCGCCGGCTTGGAGCTTCCCGATGCCGGCTCGATCTCCATAGCCGATAAAGTCCAAACTTCTATCGAACAAGGTATCCTTGTTCCGCCGTACAGCCGAGAAATCGGTTTTGTATTTCAGAACTATGCCCTGTGGCCGCATATGACGGTGTTCAACAACATCGCTTTTGGCCTCAGACTGCGAAAAGTGGCCAATGCGGAGATCAAGAGCAAAGTCTTGTCATCCCTGGAACTAGTCGGGCTAAAGGGAAGAGAAGACCGCTATCCATCGCAACTGAGCGGCGGACAGCAGCAGCGAGTGGCCTTGGCGCGCAGTCTCGCCCTTGAGCCGCGGCTGATTTTGCTTGATGAGCCGCTTAGTAATCTGGATGCCAAGTTGCGCGAGGAGATGCGATTGGAGATCAGGCGGTTGATCAAAAAAGTCCGAATTAGCGCGCTCTATGTCACTCACGATCAAGAGGAAGCTTTTACTATTTCAGACGCTGTTATCGTCATGGAAGGCGGCCGGATTCTCCAATACGACGCGCCCGACGCGATCTACAATCATCCGGCTCATCCGTTCGTTGCATCCTTCATCGGCCATTCGACCCTGGTGGATGGAAAAATCGTCAGCGTCGCCAATGGCAGTTGTGTCGTGGCGGTGGCGGATTTCGGCGGCGCCAATCTTGTGTCCCATGCACCAAGCTGCGTCTCTCCCGGTGATGTTTGTAAAGTAGTCATCCGCACGGGCGAGGTGCGACTGAGCAACGAGAAATTTTCAGACCGGGCCGACAACGTACTTGTGGGACGGATGACGAGCAGGGAATATCGTGGCGGACTGACCGACCACCGTGTTCAAGTCGGTTCAAAGGAAATTGTTGTGACTTCGCACAAGTTCTGCCCGATGATCAGAATCGAGGGAGATACCAGAGACATTTTTGTCTCCATCGACAAGTCGGCGATCAGTCTGATCGTCGGTTCGTGACCCCACCGGTTCAAGACATGCCGAACGCGATCCCTTGCTTCAACGGAGCATGATTACCCACAGCTGGAATTCAATCAAACTGGTTTTCCGCCAAGGCACCTTCGTGCCGCTCTTAGCCAGCGCCATCGCCGGCGGAGCGATCATTACACCGGTGGTCATCGTATTGTGGAGAAGCCTGACCACGGGAAACTTGGGCTTCTCGGTGGGCCTGACTCTGACGAACTATGTAAGAGTTTTTGGCGACCGCGATATTCTTCCAATGTTGGGTAATTCGATGGTGTACGCGGGAGGCGCCGCAGCGTTGGGGACGGGGTTAGGGGCTTTGCTTGCTTGGATTGTTGCCCGCACCAATACACCGGGGAAAACTCTCGTCGAGCTTATGCCGCTGTATCCGATCCTGATGCCTCCGATTATGAAGAACATCGCCTGGATTCTTCTCCTGGCGCCGAGATCTGGAATCCTCAACAACATGCTACAACAGTTTTTCGGAATTGAGGCTCAGCCCTTCAACGCTTTTAGCATGGCGGGCATGATCTGGGTTTTTGGTTTAGCCTGCGTCCCGTTGGGTTATCTTTTTTTGTTGCCCGTTTTCTTGTCTTTCGATCCTTCCCTGGAAGAAAGCGCCTATATCGCAGGCAGTAAACCGGCCAATACGATGTTGAAGATTACTTTTCCTCTGGCCATACCGGCGCTTTTCTCTGCCTTCGTATTGAATTTTCTCCGCGGCTTGCGATCGTTTGAAACCCCTGTGCTTCAGGGAGTTCCAGGAAACATCAAAGTTTTTGTCAGCCGCGTCTATGATTCCATGGCCTTGGAGTTCAATTCCGGATTAGCCACCGCTTACAGCATCGTGCTGGTGGCGCTGTCGGTGGTCGTACTGCTGGTCTATGTTCGCGCCACGCGGTTCTCTGAACGCTACGCCACCATCACTGGAAAGGGCTACCGGGTCAAAGTCATCGACATCGGTCCATGGAAATATGTTACTTTTCTAACTGTGTTCCTTTACTTTTTGGCCGGCATTGCGATTCCTTTTGTAGTCTTGATTGTGGTGTCGATGATTCCCTATTTCGACTACGACACTTTTATGAAATTCCCATCGAATATGGTTTTCACAAACTACGTCACTGTGCTGAAGCATCCCAGCTTTATTACCGGGCTGTATAACTCTTTGGTGCTTTCGACGACGATCGCCGTAGTTACCGTGCTGGCGGGCATTGTGATGGCGTTTACCATCTACCGAACCAGGGCCTACGGAACGAAGCTGTTTGAATTCATTGGCACGTTGCCTCTCGCTTTTCCGCCTTTGGTACTTTCGGTGGGGCTTGTGATCGTCTTTTTGGGGACGCCGTTGTACGACAGCCTCTGGGCCTTGGGACTCGGGTTGTTCGTGGCGTATTTTCCTTACGCATTTCGCAATGCGTCGGGGTCCATCGTCAATATTCACAAGGAATTGGACGAGGCCGCTTGGGTGCACGGGGCGAAATGGCGACATGTTTTTTTTAAGATCACGTTGCCGATCTTAAAGCCGGCGGTAGGCGGCGCGCTATTCTATATTTTTATCGAAGCGATCCGTAACGTGGATGTCGCTGTGCTACTCACTTCGCCCGGCAAAGAATACGGACCGGTCACCCTGTTCGAATATTTCCGCGTCGGACAATGGGCCGAGGCGGCCGCCGGCGGGGTGATCTATCTGATTATTTTGATTATCGCTGTGTCAGTTGCCAAGTTCGCATTCAAGATGAAATTTAGCTTATGAAATCGAAATTCACAGGCACTAAAGGAGGATGACAGCATGTCAAAGATAAGGGGGAAGATCCTGACGATCGCGGCCGCTGGGATCTTGTTGGCCGGATATAGCGGGCAAGCGGCGGAGAAGTCGGTTAAGGAGACCAAGGCCGGCGAAAAAGTCGTTCCGAAGGCCGCGGCGACCAATGCCACCGCTAACGCCGCAAAGGCGTTCGAAAAAGTCAGCAAAGAGCTTTACCCAAAGGCGCAACAGGAAGGGAATTTGATCGTCTACTCCGTGTGGGACGTGGAACATCTCCGGATCATTACCGATGCTTTCATGAAAAGGTATCCGGGCATTAAGGCGAACTACTGGCAGGGAACCAATCCAAATATCGTGACGCGAGTCTTGACGGAGTTTCAAGGCGGCCAGGCAAGCTTCGACGTCGTTCTTTCGGATAATGCGCCGCCGGTTTTGCGCGCTGCCGGAGCCATCGCTCCCTATGATACGGTCCAGAAGAGTGTGTTATTGCTTTACGATCCGACTATGCCAACTGTAAGTTTGCAGGTTCAGGCGTTGACCTACAATACAAAGAAACTCAAAGCTGGAGACGTGCCGAAAAGCTGGGAAGAGGTCGCCAATCCAAAGTACAAAGGGCTTGTGGCTCTGGACGATCCCATGAGAGCGGGCCCTATTAGCTCTATGCTGGCAGGCCTCAAAGAACAATGGAAGAACGACGCGCGCTTCACCAATTTCGTCAAGGGCCTCAAGGCGCTCAACGTGCCCGTGCACAAAAGCACGAGCGCTATGTTCCGTCTAGTCATATCGGGTGAATATTCGATCTGCATGCCGGCGCTTCTCCATGATGTCATGGAAGAAAAGGAGAAGGGGACTCCTGTCGAGTACGTGAAGAGCGTGCCGCCGGTTCTCTTTCCGCGCCAAGCGGGTATCTATATAAAGGCGCCGAACCCTAACGCGGGTAAGCTTTTTGCCGAATGGTTAATTTCCATGGAAGGCCAGGAGACCATCGATAAAATCGGCCGAGAGTCGTCGCGCATTGATTTCAAGTCAAAAACGTCGGTTGAATCCGCGTTCGGGAAAAACACGAAACCGGTTCCGGTAAGTGACAAAGGATTCCTCGAAGATCCGAAGAAATGGCTTGACACTTATGTGAAGCCGATTTGGGAAGGCTGAGGATCAGTTCAACGAATTATTCTCGCGGTGTTTTATCAGGGGTAGATATTGGGGGCGTTGCATGACTTTGCTCCTCGATAGCCCGCCCCTGGTAGCCCATTGCGCTAATCTGACCCGCAGATATCCAGCACCACCAAGGCGTATTTTCGCGCAGTCCACGAGGTTGTCGATATCGACGAATTTCTCACTCAATCCGGGTTCTGTTCGGGAAGCCAAAAGTGGCTGAAGGAATTCCGACCTCATTGAAAACATTCACATCCCGCCACATACTGATCTCTCCCGTAGACACCGGCGGGCACTCTTTGCCTCTGATCGCTTGGTGAGATTTTCTGATCGCTGCCACTAAAGGTTCAACGTTCTTTCCTTCGTAACCTCGTCGCGCCATATACAATTGCACGTCGCCGCCGAAACCCTGAGACAGGATGACCTCTTTCAATTCCTTTTCGGCCTCGGCAAAGCTCATGGACGGTGGAACTCGCACATCGACGTAGATAGTGCAGCCTATTGACTCTGACGCTGGGGCTGAAAGGAAGCCCGCCTCTGATCGCGCCGATGGCGACGCGGGGAACCATCACGCCTACCGGATATTCAACTCGATGGTTTTTTCATATCGCGCGCCCACTCTTCGATGGCTTGGATAATTAACGACATTTTGACAATGGGATTGGGAGTGTCTTTGAGGGCTGCGCGATCGGGAAGGCGCGGTGTGTAATAATCCTGTTCCCTCGATGGTCACTTTGAAGTAAGCTGCGCCGGCTTCTATCCAGGTGAAAGCTATTGTGTTTATCCGCCACGCTGCCAACGTAGGAAACCAAAAGAAGCATCGGCACGCCGAAGCGTTCGGCCACGGTAAGAAGATTTGTAGGTCGAGACGAAAACCCCGGTGCCCTCCATATAGCAGGTGACCTGTTTCCCTCCCAGAGATGCCCCCGCAGCAATGGAAACTCCCTCGGCTTCGCTGGCCACAGGCGCAAGCTGAAAAAAGCTGTCTTCGCGCATCAGCGGCAAAATCTGGCTCAAACGGGTTTCGGGGAGGCAGGTGACGAAATTGATGCCTGCCGACCGCAGGCCGTTGACCAATTTGCTGGCGAGCTCCGGTTCCACGATTTGTCGCTCCTTCAAAAACTCGGTTCCAAAGCGCTTCCAGATTAGCCACGTCCAAGAAAAATCGGTTTGCCCTCGGTTCTTTCGACGTAGCGGACGAACCGGTACTTGTTTTCCATGAGATCGACATCGGATCGTTCAGCGTTGCGATGCTCGAAAGTCTCTTCCACTTTCGCCACGACAAATCCCAAGCCTGGTTCTTTTATCGTTGAAGACATTTCCCGGTTAAAATTACCCAAATCCCGGACGGTCACTGCGCGCTCGATACCACTGTCTCTCGCGATTGCGGCAATATCGGTTTTTGCAGCGGTGGCGCTTGGCCGGCTGATCCGGCTGCCGCTGTAGGCTTCATTATCGAACACAAAAACCTTCAGGTTGTCCGGGTGGAGAGTTCCCAGAGTGGGGAGGTTGAACAAGGACAGCAAAACGCTGCCGTCCGATTCAATGACAATGACCTGTCTATGGGGAAGGCCCAAGGCCAAGCCCATACCGACTCCCAGAGCATTCCCCATCGATCCTAAAAGAAGATTGCCTTCATGTTTTGATAATTGGCCCCAAACCCACTGGCCGCTGACGGATGCGACAACCAATTGGTCCTTTACAAAAGGCAAGAGGGCCTCCAAGCAAGCGCGGCGATTCATACCGTAAAATCCCCGGTGAACAATAGAGCAAAAGGCTGCTTGAGCGCGTGCATCATGCGCACGGCATCGGCAATGCCCGTGTTTAGGTCGCTGGCGTTGGCCATAACTTGGTATTCGATGTGCAGGGCTTTGAGCTGTTCTTCCGTTCTTACACCGGTGGGCGCGAAGCGGAAACTGTTCTTTTGATCGGCGCAATTTCCCACGTGGGATATCAGGAGCAGCAGCGGAATGCCCAACCGCATGCTCACCAGCAGCAGGTTGTAAGCAGATACGAACAGGCCGGTGGCCTCCATATAGCAAGCAGGCCGCTTGCCGACCAGGGCCGCTCCCGACGCGATGGTGACGGCTTCGGCTTCGCTGGCTACGGGAACCAACGTAAAAAAGTCGTCCTTCTCCAGAATGGGTAAGATGCGGCTCAACCGCGTCTCCGGCAGATAGGTGACGAAGTCGATGCTCGCATTTTTTAGTTGTGCAACGGTTTTCTCAGCGAGTTCCTGATTCATCCCAAATGCTGTCCTGATTGTGAAATGAGAATCTTCGTAAATGGAACCTTGACAATTACATGCAATTTTAAATAAAAGAATGCATGTTAGTTCGTATATATTAGCCGTCTGTGGAGTGTCAATAGAGTAAAGCAGCATTACGCTATGGAAGCCCTGAACGGGAAAAATCTTACCGAAGAAGCCTACGAAAAGATCAAGGGCTTCATTCTGCGCAGCGAAATCTATCCGCGGCAAAAGATTATCATAGAAGACCTCGCCAAACAGATGGGCATCAGCAGGACGCCCATTCGTGAAGCCATGAGCCGCCTGGTAAAGGACGGCTATGTCAAACAAATTTGGAACCGTGGGTTTTTCGTCAACGAAATTACCGTGGAGGAAATGGAGGCGCTCTACGGAGCGAGGGAGGCGTTGGAGCCTTACCTCGCGGAAGAAGCGGCGCGGCGGGTCACCCCGGAACAGATTCAGGAGTTACAGGTTTTGCTCAAAGAATACGGCGAGTACGTTGAACGCCGCCCGCGGCGCGAGCGGCGCCTATTGGATCTCGACTTTCACGCCAAAATCGCCGAAATTGCCGGCAACGCCTATCTCAAGCGGGTTTTGGAAGAAGTATTCGAGCGGATCGTGCTCAAGCAAAGAATTGTGTTGGGACAGTTGGACCGGGGAAAAGACGCGTGGCTGCAACACCGGGCTATTCTCGTGGCGATTCGAGATGGAAAGCCGAACGCCGCGAGGCGGCAGGCGTTATATCACGTGCGCAAATCCAAACAGCTGGCGATGCTTCGCTTGCAAGAAGAAGCCGATTATCTGAAGAGCTTGAGAATCGTGGGCTGACAAATAGGATCTTGTGAATCGTATACAGGACGATCCCATCTCGGTTGCCGTGATTTCGAATCGCTTGAACGCGATCACCAAAGAGATGGGCCAAATCATGCTGCTGACGTCTCGCTCGCCGATCTTTAGCGAGTCGAGGGATTTCGTCACAGCGATTTTTGACAGCCGAGGGCGACTCGTCGCTCAAACTTCTTATATACCGGTTTTGCTGGGGGCCATTCCGTTCGCTTTGGAGGCGATTCGCGGCCGATTTAAACCGGACGAGTTGCATCCGGGAGACGTCATCGTCGGTAACGATCCCTATCAGGGAAACAGCCATTTACCGGACGTCACCATCGCACGGCCGGTTTTTTATCAGGGCCAATTGGCTTTCTGGGCCGTAACCAAAGGACATCAAGCAGATTTGGGAGGCGGAGGTGTGGCCGGCTATAATCCGTCGGCGAAGACGGTTTGGGAAGAGGGACTGCGTTTGCCGCCGATCAAACTCTACTCTAAGGGAGAATATCAGAAAGATGTCTGGGACTTTATTCTCTTGAATGTCAAAAGTCCGCACCTCGTTGAAGGAGATTTGCATTGCCAGATTGGCGCCGCTGCCAGGGGAGAAGAAGCGCTGATCGAATTGCTCGATCGCTACGGACACAAGACTGTCGATTCCGCCATCGATTCTTATATCGATGCCACTGAAAGAGCCATGGCTTCGGCCATCAAAAGAATTCCAGATGGCAGCTACTCCGGAGAAAGCCGTGTCGATAACGACGGAATCCAGATGGACCATGCGCCTTGCATTCGGGTTGCCGTCAAGGTCGAAGGAGAAAGATTGACCTTCGATTTTGGAGGTTCCGATCCGCAGAGCCAGGGTTTCGTCAATAGCCCTTTTGCCAACACCGCTTCGGTTTGCTTTCAAGCGCTCTTTGCCTGCATAGGCGCCTCCATTCCGATCAACTACGGGTCGCTAAAATTGATTCGAATCGTCGCGCCCGAGGGATCGATTGTGAATTGCCGTCCGCCGGCCCCTACCACTGCTTCCACGTTGGTGACCTGTGCCGCGATCACCGAAGCGATTTGGATTGCGCTGGCGAAAGCGATTCCGGATCAGGTGCAAGCCGGATGGGGAAGACGCTGCGCGCCCATGACCGCGGGAAAAAATCCGCGCACAGGGCGGCCGTTTGTTTGCACGCATCATAATTGCAAGGGCGGTTCCGGTGCCACGGAAGGTTACGATGGATGGAATCACACCGGTCCGGTGAGCAACATGGGCGGCTCTCGGGCGACCGACCCGGAAATCTTTGAGCTCGCTTATCCCTACCGGCTCTTCGAGTATGAATTTGCTCAGGACACCGCCGGCGCGGGAAAATGGCGCGGAGGGGTCGGAGCGATACTACGCTGGAAGGTCGAGACTCCGGAGATCCAATGTGTAACCGTCGGTTCGGGCATGCTCGAGGAAACGCGCTCCTTCGGCTTGTTCGGCGGTAAACCCGGCTCGCTCCCGGTGATGCGTGTGATTGGAGCAGGGGAAAAGACAAGGGAGATAGGCGTCAATCGATTCTACGAAGTTTCACAAGGAGACGTTTTTGAGCTCATCTCCCAGGGCGGCGGTGGCTTTGGCAACCCATTCGAAAGATCCCCTGAACAAGTAAGAGACGATGTCGTGAATGGTTTTGTTTCCGTCGAAAAAGCTCTTGAAGACTATGGGGTGGCGCTGAAAAGACAGGATCGCGAATTGATCGTCGATTTCGAGGAAACTCTCAGATATCGGGCGCTGAAAAGGAACGGTTAAGCGACTAAAGAGCGGAGACGTGGGAAAAGGATGAGACAGGCAAAGCAAGCCTTTGTTTTTTAGAGTTGAGAAAAACGAATGGCTGATTTTGGCAAATCTTTTTATGTCGGGATCGACGTGGGGGGAACCTTCACCGATTGTGTGCTGGTGGATTCAAATGGTCGTAGCGTTGTCGAAAAAGCCTTCACCACGCCGCGGGACCCTTCCCAGGGAGTTCTGAACGGTATTGAAAAGCTCGCGCTCAAAGTTGGACTGCCTTTCGGGGATTTTATTCCTCGGATTCACCGCATCGTTCACGGGACGACCATCACCACCAACGCGGTTCTCACCGGTTCCGGCGCCAAGACTGGTTTTATTACTACCAAAGGGTTCCGGGATATCCTTGCGATGCGGCGCGGCATCCGTGAAAATCAATTCAACTCGAAAACGAATCCGCCGCCCCCGCTGGTATCGCGGAGCCGGACTTTTACCGTTTCAGAGCGCGTGGATTGTGAAGGGCGCGAAGTCACTCCCTTAGACATCGCCGCCGCCAAGGAAGCGATTCGGGAACTCAAGGATGCAAATGTTGAATCGGTAGCGGTCAGCTTTTTGTTTTCTTTTCTCAATCCGAAACATGAACTTGAAGTAGCAGCGCTTCTCGAAAAGGAATTTCCCGAGGCCTATGTTTCGCTGTCAACTCAGGTCTTGCCGCAACTACGGGCCTATGAAAGACACAGCACGACCGTTCTCAATGCCTATGTCGGGCCGATTCTATCTCGCTATTTAAGCCGGTTGGCCGAACGTCTCAAGTCAGCCGGATTTCAGGGACGTCTTCTAATGATGCAATCCAACGGCGGGGTAATGCCCCCGGAAACCGCGTGGCGCTTTGCTTGCAGGACGCTTTTGTCGGGACCCGCGGGCGGGCCAGTGGCAGCGATTTTTTACGGCGAGCGTGCATCCCGGAAAGATCTCATCACCATGGACATGGGCGGAACCAGCTTCGATGTTTCCTTCATCAAGGGCGGCGAGGTGAGTTTCACCACAACGGGAGAAATCGGCGGGCACGCCACGGCTTTCCCGGTTCTCGATATTCGCACTGTAGGCGCGGGCGGAGGCAGCATTGCGTGGGTCGACGAAGGCGGCGTGCTGCATGTGGGACCGCAGAGCGCCGGCGCGGATCCTGGCCCTATCTGTTACGACCGCAGAGGCGAAGCGCCCACAGTTACGGACGCCGATCTTGTTCTCGGTTATCTTGGAGTGGAAGATTTTCTCGGCGGCGAATTCCCGCTGAAATTAGAGGGCGCGGTAAAGGGGATTGAGGAGCGCATCGCAAAGCCGTTGGCCATCGATGTCATCGCCGCAGCGGAGGGAATTCACAAGATCGTCAATGGCACGATGGCCGATGCCATCCGGCTGGTATCCATCGCTCAGGGTTACGACCCGCGTCAATGCACGCTGGTCGTTGCCGGTGGCGCCGGCGCGGTTCATGCAGCCGCCATCGCGCGGGAATTGAGCATCCGCAGTTTACTAATTCCGCGGGAAGCTTCGGTATTTTGCGCCGCGGGCATGCTGCTGTCCGACTTGAGGCATGATTACGTGCGCACTTTTTCCGGCGAGTTATCTACGATCCCGCGAGCAAAGATCGCGGCGCTCTATGAAGAAATGTCCGTTGAGGCTCTGAAAACATTGGCCAAAGAGGGCATGCAATCAAAGGACACGATTCTTTCCTACGCCGTCGATCTCAAATACGTCGGCCAATTTCATGAAGTAACGGTACCGTTCGCTGCCCCGGCGGAAGACCTCACTCAACTGCGAGCAAGTTTTGATGCTCAGCATTTTAAGCTCTATGGGTATAACCTGCCGGGACAATCTGTTGAGGCTCTGCACTGGCGTCTCACCGCCATCGGCCGGACAGAGCGGCCTCGGTTCGGCCGCGCCGCCGCTGAAATTCCGGCTCCTGCAAAAAGGAAAAAAACCCGGGAAGTCATTTTCGATGGCCGCAAGGTGGTAACCGACGTCTATGAGGGCAGCCAATTGAATGCGGCGGCGAAAATTCAAGGTGCCGCAATAGTAGAAGAACCCACCACGACGATCGTGATTCCGCCGGAATGGCGGTTGAACGTCAACGAATACGGCGACTATGAGTTGTCTCGGTGAAAACTAAATCCCCTTTCGTGTCCCTTTATTCAAAGGGGAAGGTACAAAGATGAGAAGTAAGGGGAAAGAAGTTTTTTAGTGCTCCATTCGCAATCGTAACGAGATCCCCTCTTTGGAAAAGAGGGGAAGGGGAGATTTCTGACTATGAAAGCGCCGATGGATGTGCGCGAGCACATAAAGAATCTCGAAGCGAGCGGCCTGTTGGTTCGCGTCAAACGGCCGACCAACAAGGACACAGAGATCCATCCCATCGTCCGCTGGCAATTTTGCGGTGGCATTCGCGAAGAGGAGCGGAAGGCGTTCCTGTTTGAGAACGTGGTCGATGCGCGCCGCAAGTATGACGGATCAGTATTGTGCGGAGGACTTGCGGCATCGCGCTGGGTATACGGCTTGGGCATGGGCTGCGCTCCGGAAGAGATCGTGCAAAAGTGGCAACGCGCGCTGGCTCACCCCATCGAACCGATTCTGGTCGAGAATGGACCGGTGCAAGAAGAAGTGCACATGGGCGACGAACTCGATGGAGAGGGAATGGGCCTCGACGAAATTGCAGTTCCCATATCTACGCCGGGCTTTGACAACGCTCCCTATTTTACTTGCGCCCAGTGGGTGACCAAAGATCTCGACACCGGAGTTCGCAATGTAGGCAACTACAGAGCGCAAGTAAAAGGACGAAGAAAGACCGGGGTCTGTCCGGGCCCTCAAGCCAACCAGCAGTTGAATATTCACTGGCGGCAGGCGGTTTCCCGCGGCAAACATTTGGAAGCCGCTCTGGTCGTGGGCGGGCCGCCCGTCGTGACTCACGCCGCCGTGCAAAAGATCCCCTACGGTGTCGATGAGTTCGCCGTGGCGGGAGGACTGGCGGGGCAACCCATCCCGTTGGTTAAATGCAAGACCGTCGATCTGGAAGTGCCGGCCACCGCCGAGATAGTTCTCGAAGGCATTATCCGCACAGATTTCCTCGAGCCCGAAGGAGCATTCGGCGAGTCCCACGGTTATATTCATCCACGCATCATGAATCCGCTTTTCGAAATCAGCTGCATCACCCATCGGCGGCAACCGGTCTTTGTCGGGATTTTGAGCCAGGTGACTCCCAGCGAGTCGAGCAAGCTCAAAGAAATTGGCATGGAGGCGCTATTGCTCCGATATTTGAAGGAGCATTCCAGCAACGAATGGGTTACTGCAGTAGGCCTGTACGAGCCGCTAGTGAACCTGCGCCGGTACGTGGTGGTGCAATGTCGCCGCGGCGCGCCGCAATACGAGGTCTGGCGCGCGCTTCATGGCGTTCTAGCTTTCAGGCAAGAACTGGGTAAATACGCGGTGGCGGTGGATGAGGACATCGATCCAAAAGATGCCGACGCAGTCAACTGGGCGATCACGATGAGATGCGAACCGGCCAAGGATGTTCGAATCGTTGCCGGACGCGAAAAGGGACACGCGCCTCCATTTCGGATCGCGGGCGATGAAATGGACAAGATGGAGGAGGCCGAAGAGCGCTCGGCGGAATATTCGGTCATGATGATGAATGCGACCTTGAAGGAACCGTTCCCGCCAGTGGCTCTGCCGTCCCAGCATTATATGGAGAAGGCGAAGGAAATTTGGGAGAAGGAACTGGGCCTTCCTACCCTGCGGCCGCAGCAGCCGTGGTATGGCTACTCCTTAGGACAGTGGGATGCGGAGTCGCAGGAAGAAGCGGAAATGGCGTTGCGTGGCGAGTATTACAAGACGGGAGACAAAGTTGCGCAGCGACGAATCTCCGTGTCGCCGAAGCATGACGGCAAATAGCGACGCGCCGTCAAGAAAAAACTCAATGGCTTTAACTTTTGGTATCAGCTTTGCCCCCAATCATCCCAAAGAGGTGGCGGACTGGTGTCGAGCCGCAGAGGATTGCGGCTTCGAGCGGGTGGGGCTGGTGGACTCGCAATCCATCTATCGAGAGCTTTACGTGAGCTGCACGGCCGGTCTTCTGGCATCGAAGCGAATCACTATCGGGCCCAGAGTGACGAATGCACTAACCCGGCATCCGACAGTTACCGCCAGCGCTTTGGTGACGATGGCAGAACTCGCTCCGGGGCGAGTATTCGCGGGCGTGGGAACCGGCGACAGCGCGCTAATCAATATCGGACTCAAACCAATCAAGCTCGCAACCCTGGCTGAATTCGTAAATTCTATTCGCGGCTTGATGCGGGGGGAAAAAGTTCACTACCAGGGATCGGAGTTCCAGCTCACATGGAGTGGAATTGCGATGCCCATATACGTGTCTGCTCACGGTCCCAAGACTCTCGAGTTTTCCGGGCAACACGCCGATGGCGTGATTTACGGGGATGGTGTGGGGAAAGAGATTGTCGCCGATGCCTTATCCGCGGTAAGCCGCGGCGCTGCGAACGCCGGCCGGAATGTGAGAGACGTGGACATCTGGTGGGGACTATGCGGCAACGTAGGCAACAGCAGGCAGGAGGCATTGTCACAAATAAGAATGCTGCTCGCCGCGAAAGCCAACCATCTGGCGCGATTTCCCGAACAGAATAAACATGTGCCTCCCGAGTTTCGTGAAGTGCTCGACCGGATCCACCAGGGATACAGCTATCTCGAGCATCAAAAACCCGGCGAGCTCACTACCAACGCGCGCTTGGTAAGCGAGAGTGGGCTGGAAGATTATTTGGCCGGTCGCTATGCGATTGCCGGAACTCCCGAAGAGTGTCTTGCAAGGCTGTCAGAGCTGGAAAAAATGGGAGTGCAAAAAATCTGGCTCAACGTTCACTTCGACGACAAGATCGGCTTCATGAAAAGGTGGAGTCGAGACGTAATGGCTAGGATCAAATAGGGCAGGGTCTCAAACTTCGTTTAGAAAGTTGAAATGATGGCAGCAGCTGAAATCAAACTCAAACTGCCCTCTTGTCCGCCTTTTTCAAAGGGGGGAATTCTCTCCGTGAAATTCCAATCCCTCTTTGCAAAAAAAGGGTAGTGGAGATTCTTGGGCGGAGCGGGGCGGAAACCATTTGGGCGGACGTTGGCAAGTTTCTATTCTTTATTGTCGCAGTTTTGCTCACCAGCGTCATTGCGGCTTGCGCTGACGATGCTGAAAGGATTGCCAAAGCCAAAGCCGAAGGACAGGTGGTGTTCTACAGCACCATGGGGGATCGACACTATCCGCCGAGAATAATTATGAATCCCGGCGTAAGCCATGGAAAAACCACAGACACGATGAAGACGAAACAAAAGCCTTTTCACAGCGAATGGAAATAGTAAACGAAATCGCGCCGCAGGCGTCGGATATTGTCATCCGTAAACTCAAGCCTTCCGGATTTTTTGGTACTCCGCTGCAAAGTGTTCTCAATGATTACCGGGTAGATACCTTGCTCGTAACCGGCGGTTCCACAAGCGGGTGCGTGCGCGCAACAGTCGTCGATGCGTTTTCCTTAAATTACTTTGTCGCGGTGGTCGAGGAGGGTGTCTTCGACCGGATCCAGTTGTCCCACAAAGCCAACCTGCTGGACATGAACATCAAATATGCGGACGTGATGAAAGCTGAGGACGTCGCTCGTTATTTAGATAACCTTCCTGCGGATTTGTATCAGTGGAGTGGCCGCGCGGACGCATAAAGGAAAAACGGGTCGAACGATGGAACCCACGCTATGGAGGCGGCGAAAGCTATTATTACTACTGTCGCTGGCCATTGTCCTGGTAGGGATTACACCGGGGCGCTTGCCGGCACAGCAGAGTATTCGAATCGGATCGCTGGGGCTCAGCGGGCCTCTGCTTCCTTTATGGGTCGCGCAGGATAAAGGGCTGTTTGCCAAACAAGGCTTGACCTCCGAGCTCATTACTTTTCAGGGTGGCACGCAGACGATACAAGCGCTTTTATCCGGGGGAATAGGATTTTCGGCAAGCAGCACCGACACCGGCGCGAACGCCAAGTTGAGAGGGGCGGATACCGTGGGTGTGGCGGAGTGGGTCAATA
>Ga0126372_10000238_pt1 | contig 17863 bp, 17 predicted proteins | sample PanSoiMetaPlot_6_FD_92762 | JGI IMG/M metagenome (GOLD analysis project Ga0126372, IMG submission 92762) | Tropical forest soil microbial communities from Panama - MetaG Plot_6 | ecosystem: Environmental > Terrestrial > Soil > Tropical forest > Bulk soil | place: Panama | collected 2016-02-17
GCTCCGAGGCAAGAACGTGCTCATTGGCTTTGGAGCATCCGATCTGGGTGATCGGATTTCCACGCCTGTAAGTGGACAAATGCCGATGCCCGGCGTTGAGGTGCACGCGAACTTGCTGGATGGACTGCTCACTGGTCGCGGGATTCGCCACGCTGGTTTCACTTCCCAGATTGTGATGTTGCTGGCTTACAGCTTGGTCTCCACGTGGCTCGTACTACGCCGGCCGGGTTGGGAGTCGGTGTGGATTCCTTTCGTTCTGCTGGCCGCCCTCTACGCAGGCGGATTCTTTCTGTTCAGCCGCCGAGGTGTTCTGCTCGACTTCGGACCGCTGGTTTGCGCTGCCTTTCTGGCCGTGCCGCTGGCTCAATTGGAAAATCTGGTGATCGTGAACCACGCGTTGAATCGCGGCCTGCAGCAACTACAAAGAACGTTATTGTCCGGTCAAGCGACGGGACGGTTCAGCAGATTTCAGTCAGACCCGGCTGCGCAGGATTCGGCACGTTACCTGTCGCATAAACTCGATCTCATTCAAGAGTTGCAGTCCGAACTTGCTGCGCTCTACACGTTCAGGCAAAACCTGCTCGAATCGATGCAGGAAGGGCTTGCGGTATTCGACGAGAGCGGAAAGATCGAATTTTACAATCCCTTTTGGCAGCGATTCTGTCGAGAGCAGAACTGGAATCCCGTGGTCGGATTGGTTGAGTTTGGAAAACTCCTAGGTCACCCGCGATGGTCGAATCTTGCGCCGCAAATGAGCGCAGGAGCATTGCCTCCGGAGAGCGAAGTCTACTTAGGGGGCGGGTTCTGGCAGGTGCGAGGCCTGCGCCTGACGAGTGAAGACAGAAGCGCCGGGCGCTGGATGGTGGTGGCGACCGACCTTACATCGCGGCTCGAACGCGACCAGGCACGCGCCGAAGCCTTACGCTTTGTGACCCACGAACTCCGCACTCCTTTGGTCTCAATTCAAGGTTTCTCTGAGTTCCTGCTGCTTTATCCAGGGGCTGCAGCCTCCTCGAACGCAGCAGCAACGATCTTTCGCGAATCCCAGCGTCTGGTTTCGCTGATCAACACCTACTTGGATGTTCTGCGGTTTGACGCGGGAGCAAGATCGCTGCGTAAAGAACCTGTGGCGATTTCGGAGGTTGTGGCGCAAGTCGAAAGAATCATGGCTCCCATCGCCGATTCGGCTGAAATACGCGTCCGCGTGAAATTGGACTTACCGTTGCCGGTACTGGTAGGCGATCCTCCTATGCTGACCGGCGTACTGCTCAATCTTCTCAACAACGCAGTAAAGTACAGTCCCGGCGGAAGTGAGGTGTCGTTGGCTGTGCGCGGCGATGGATGCGCCGTGATTTTTGAGGTCTGCAATCCGGGCGCGCCCATTGCACCGGATCAGCTCTCGCATCTGTTCGAGCCGTTTTATCGTGCACATGAACGTGAGACTTCGACGCCGGGCTGGGGCTTGGGTCTGACCTTCGTCAAACGAATTGTCGAAGAACATCACGGCACAATCGAAGCGACCAGCGACGAACACGGAGTCCGAGTCGGCGTCAGGATCCCCAGCGGAGGCTAGACCCGACGCTGGGTCCAAAGGTGGGTCTTATTGACCCATGTTGTAAAGGAACGGGCTTCGAAGTGGGCTATCTGCACAGAGTCGGCCGCGTGATTCTTCCGCAATAACCGATTGGAACAGGAGATGCAAATCGTCAGGGCCAGACCGGGCAGCCGGACTCAAATCCAACCTCAGGAACATTGCGATGAAAAAATTGAATCTCAGCCTGTTGACCGTTCTGCTCGGAGCTTCTCTTGCATTTGCCGCAGGACTGATCTCCAAGCAAGCAGCTGAAAAGGATGCACTCAAAGCCGTGGGCGGTGGCACCGTTTTGCAGGCTACGCTCGATACCAATGCTGGCAAGCTGGTGTGGTCCGTGGACATTGCCGGTTCCACCCACGAATATGAAGTCTGGGTGGACGCGCATACCGGCCACATTGTGAGGATCATCACCCAACCTCTTGCTACGATGCCGCTGATGTCGAAAGCACAGGCGGAACAGGATGCTCTGTCGGCCGTTGGTGGCGGGGAAGTATTGCAGGCGGTGCTCGACACCATGGGAAAGACCGACGGGAGAGTCTGGTCGGTGGATGTGCTCGGTTCGGCCTACGAGTATGAAGTCCAGATAGACGCACACACCGATGCTGTTCTGAAGGTCATCACCCAGCCTTTGGAAGCCCTGGCTCCGTGCACCTTCATCACCAAAGCGAAAGCGGAACGGATCGCTCTGGCGGTTGTCGGCGGAGGGAAAGTTGTTGCTGGCGGTACTGGAAAAGACTGACACTCCGCCCGACTGGTCCGTGGACGTTGTAAAGTCCAGCGGCGCAGAATGTGAAGTGAAGGTCAACGCCTGCACCGGTAAGGTGATTAGGATCATTATCGGAGGTTAGTATCGTGTCTGTCCTTCGGGAAAACACGACTATCGCGACTCGCAGGCTGACTCCCTCCGGCCTGCGAGCCTCGGTTCATGCGATGAAGAGCGGTGCTTGGGCTGTGGTTTTGGTCCTCACCCTCTGGGCGGCACTCAGTGCGTGTAGCGCTCAGACGCTTTCTCAGGGTCCTTCACCGATACCAGCATCTTCCGGTTTCGCTCCATTTGCAGGCGGAGTGATTTCGGAGTGGAGAGGCTCGGTTCAAGTTCAGATTCCCGGTGGCTCTGGTGCGCCGCCTGCGCGTGGACAAGTCTTGCCGGAAGGCACCATCCTTGATACCCACGACGGCCAAGTAGTCCTGGTTCTGCGTTCTGATGAAAGCGAGATTTTGGTGCAGCCACACACGCGGCTTATTCTCCGCGCTCCGCAATCCGGCGCTTGGGACGCGCTAGAGATCGTCCTCGGCAAAGTCCGGGCTTACATCCGCAAGCGAACGGGTGGAGCGCCTCCTTTCCAAATGGGCACTCCAAGCGCGGTCATCGCCGTTCGTGGCACTCGATTCGATGTAGAGGTAAATAGAAACGGCGTCAGCGAAATTGACGTTTTCGAAGGCTTGGTTGAAGTTGCTTCAGCCACGCTGCCAGGCGTGTCTGTTCTCGTCAGTCCCGGCATGTCAACCCGAGTCGGTGTTGGTACGGCTCCAGAAACTCCCGTCCCCACTCGCGAAATTCGCCCTGACGTGGAAGTGCCTGACCAGATGGCTAAACTTGAGTTTGCCCGCGAGAAAGCATTGCAGGCTGAGCGCACCTGGGACATTGAGTTTGGGGAACGGCCTGATGCCGAGGCTGCCGAACTCGTTGATGAGAGCCGCGAATCAGACAAGGCAAACCACTGACAATAGATTCGTCGCCGCGCTTTCCCACAGGCGCTATCAGTTCCCGATCTTTCTCTAGAAAAACGGCAAGCTCCGTTTCAAAGCTCCTCGCTCGCTCGAAGCCGATTAGACGAGGTCACTGACTCATCGTGATTCCTGCAAGGCTGCCGATGCTGCGCCTGTCTTCACGATGGAGCGGTCTGCGTGGGACGTCCTGCAGCGCTTCTGTTTCCCTTGCTTGAATACCACTTTGGTTTGCTGAGAAAGCGCGGCGTGCAGCCAACGATTGTCCGGCTTCTTGCGCTGGTCCCCTCTCCCGCATGGCAGCATTTGCTTTGCAATCACAGTTTAAACAGTCTCTTTTCTCGGGTCACATCTGTTGTTGCGAGGAGACCGAACCAAGATTCCGCGCGAGCGTGAAGTGTCTCAGGAGTTCTCGAGTGGCACACCTAGCGAACTTCAATCGTGTTCGTCTTGCCTGCGTCTGCGGATCGATTTGGAACCGCACTTGCTTGAACCATTTCAAACGCTGGGTTGCAGAACACGTTTTTTGTGTTCCAGAAGGCCAAAGTGCCCTCTGAATGTGACCCTGCGCTTAACGGAATGCTGTAAGCCTTGTGCCGCAATTGTGCGGAACTTGCCCAATCACATTTCCGAACACAAATTTCAATGGAGGATTCACATGAACTTTCGCTACTCGTACAAATCGTCCGCCAGGATCGCCTGCATCACCGCCCTCGCCTTGACGACCACGCTCAGTTTCGGGGCCTGGACGCCAACCGGTAGCATGCAAGCCGCGCGGGCGAGCCACACTGCTACCCTTCTCCCCAACGGCCTTGTGCTAGTCGCCGGAGGAACCGGCGCAAACGGTGGTGCCCTTGCATCAAGCGAGCTCTACAACCCAGCGTCAGGCACCTGGAGTTTTACTGGCAACCTGCACGTGGGCCGCGTCAGCGCCCAGTCAATACTGCTCCCGAACGGCATGGTGCTCACGATAGGCGGCTGCATTAGCAACGATTGCCTGAGCAGCACAACCAGGAGCGCAGAAATCTACAACCCAGCCAGCGGAACTTGGACTGTAACTGGCTCCATGCGGACGGGACGCGCCGAGTTTGTTGCCGTGCTCCTGCCCAGCAAGAAAGTCTTGGTCGCAGGCGGCTGCACTTCTTATAACGCGAATGGCTGCGTCGCGGTGACCACGGCGGCCGAACTCTACAATCCGGCCACCGGAACATGGACCTCCACCGGAGCCATGCGAGCTGCACGAATGGCCATGACTGGCACTGTGCTGCTGAACGGTAAAGCCCTCATCGCTGGTGGACAGACTGCGGCAAGCGATGCCCTCGGCAGTTCTGAACTCTACAATCCAGCCACCGGAACCTTCACTTTGACTGGTAGGCTGATCACGCCTCGCTCCGGCCACACGGCAACGTTGCTCGCAAGTGGGTTCGTGCTCATGGCTGGCGGAGAGAACGTGAACGGAATCAGCATCTCAAAGGCCGAGCTATACAATCCAGCCACGGGAATGTACGCAGCAACCGGGAACATGCCCTCGAACCGCCAAGAGCATCGCGCGGTGCTGCTGCCTACCGGCGCAGTTCTGGTTGTGGGAGGGAACAACGTCACCTCAACCACTACCACCGTGCTGGCTAGCTGCGCGACCTACAATCCGGGGACCGGAACCTGGACGAGGGCGAGCACCATGAACAACGCCCGCGTTGACCATACTGCGACCCTCCTCCACAACGGCCACGTTCTCGCGGCAGGTGGCGACAACGCTAACGGCGAACTCAGCAGCGCGGAACTGTTCTGATGACGAGAGATGCGCGCTTGCAACTTCTCAGTTGAACGGGTTCAGTAACCGCCAAGTGAGTCAAAGTTCGGCGCGCATGCTCCAGCGGCTCGGCATTGCGGTGGCCCTCATGCCAGACGCTTTGATCGTGGTTCTGGACGCCGGATTGGATCCAGACTTGATCCTGAAGTTCAAGGAACGTCTTTTGGCAGCACTGTGCTCGCGGAGTGACAATCGTAGTTTCATCGCACGCTTTGGCTGAAGTGGAGGCCCTGGTAGCTTGTGCACCGTGTCCAACACTTCCGCGAATTGATTGCGCATTCTGCCTGCTTCGAATCAGACCGCAGTGTTCATACTGCACAACACTCTTGTGGGGTCGAGCGCACAGGCGACGTTCCGGCGATGACGAATGCTCCTAGCCACACGTATACCATCACCTTGCAGACTATGCGTGAGGCGAGTGCAATAGACGCATGATAGAAATATTCGACAGGCTCTTGAGTTTTGAGAGATACAGCCGCGACGAATCTAACTCAGGGTAACTTCGGTACTGCAGTAATGCGCCAGGTGACAAGAGCATACCAGTTGCGGATCTGCACCAGGAAAGGTGCGAAACCCTAGTGCACACAGCGACACCAAGCATCTTCCTAACTGGGAGTGCCAGTGCGTATCTCATTCGATACGTTGTTCGCAGAAAATGGACGGGACTTCTTCCCACGGAGAAGCCCCGCCGAAGACGCGTAGAAAACGAGTTAGAACATGTACTTGAGAGCAAATTCGAACACCTGCGTCCGGCTTAGGTAACCGCCTCGCCAAAACGTGTCGTTCGTCTGCACATACTTCATCTGCCTCAGCTGAGTGTTTAGCAGCTGCTTCCATCCGAGCCGTACACAAGCCTGGTCGCTCACTACTCTCGTGAGGCCCGTGCACTTATCCGCTCGGAATTGGATCTTGTACCAAAGTTCTCAGATTGCGCGCCTCGCGCTCGGCAATTGCCTTCTCCGAGCCGCCCGCAAAATCCAGCATCCCTCGACACTCACTACCAGACCATCCACGGTGCAGGGCTTCTTTCACGAACTAGGAATAGGCGCATGAACAGCGACAATTCTTTTTCCAGTTTCGCCCTAAGGGCCTGAGGGGATTCCCCAGCATCGAACTGAATCTGCGTTCAACAGCTCATCATCGACAAGTTAGCGGTCAACGAACATCCAGGTCCGGCGCAGATCCGGGCAGCGCTTACTTTTTGCACAGGCTCTCCGCATGTAGGCGATAACGTCCTTGACCTCGGCCTATGTTAGCTTTTTTCAAAGGAGGGCATCTTGTTCTTACCCTTGGTGGCGATGGCGGTCCACTCGACATCTGTTTCTTTTTTGACTTCATCCGAGCAGAGGTCTCGCGCCTTAGTGGACTTGCCGGCAGGAGTGGCTCCGCTGCCGTCCAGACCATGGCACATCGCGCACTTGGCCTTGTATGTTTTCTCGCCGCCGCCCTGCGCCCGCGCTGGGGTCGCCGTCCAAAGCGAGCTGTAAACTAGAAATGCCGCCGATCCAAATGTGTCCAATCTGAAGTTTCTCATTCGATTCTCTCCTAACGATTCCGACGATTCAGCCCTTCGACCCTCCAATCGTTGCTCCACGCGAGGCGCTCCCGCATTACGCATTCCTCCTTCCTTCAACAAGGCGGCGCTGCACCAATACTAAGGTTCGCCTTTCCGCGGGGCAGTAACTTACGCCACGTGGTGTTGTGACCGCCCTCACGCACTCTTCTGGCCTTCCCCGTGCTCCGCCACCACAAGAACCTACAGTGAAGAGCTAATTAAGTGTAGAAGCCATTGTGGCCCTGTAAGTCGAATCGGTGGATATATGAGTCGCCCTCTCGCAAGCATACAATTCGACGGGTACCGCGTCCTTCAGCATGGGCACTGAATTCTGAACGCGGCGTGTGTAGCGCAACCAATCTTCCTGCGGACTGATTCGACCATTCGGCGGCATTTTGACGGTAAGCAGTACGATCAAGATGTCAAGCGGAGAGAAAACTATAGGAGGATTCGCGAAACCACTGAAATGAGGGTCAGCATCGCAACCACCACAACGGTTCCTCGGAATGCATTGTTCCAGTTGAGCGTCGTAAGCAGGAGCCAAATAAGAGTTACCGAGACCAAACGGATTCCACCACGCCCAGCCGTCGAATAGAGCCACAGCCGCCAGAACGAATCCGATCACCGGCAATACCCACAACCAGCCGTACACAGCGATGGCCTGGCCCAATTCCCAAGGCTCAGAAAGCAGAGTGGTCCTGTAGCTTAAGCCCTTGACTTCGGCATCGCATGCATACAAAAGCAGTCCCCATCAGGTGAATCAGAGCTTGTACGATCAGCACCATGGCAGCGATAATGGTCAGACTTCTTGTCATCAGATTTCCCTCAGCATTTGAAGCTGCTCCACGCACTCGCCGCTCTGCCTGGTCTCTCGCGGCTCTGAGCGAAACCCACCGAATCAGGAACATCCCTGGCGACGCCCACCACTAATAGCGTCTAAATTTCGGGCGCGAAACCGAGTCCGTTGTTGTAACGCGGGTCTCCGTGCTCGCCTTCGACTTCGTCGCGTCGATAGGATCGACGCGCAACATCCATACAATTTTGAGGGAATCTGATGGTGGAAATTTCGCAAACTTGGCAAGCCGGAGCGTTCGAAAAACAATATTAGCGGCCCACGTTCCCGCGAAGGTGATCTCGCGTGGTCTTCCGCCAGCAGACGCCACGTCTTTGCCTGGATCGCGAGGCCCAGTGGGCGAGGCTTTTCGTTTTCGCGCTCACTGCCGAGAACCCGCCCCGGTTTGTGAAAATAACGCGCACGATCACCGAGTGCGGAATACTCATGTCGGGCGAAGCGGAGAGTGTGGTTGTGCAGGCGGGCCGCTTCCCGGCGAACTACGCCGAATGGCAAGATCTGAATTCGGTACCTCACTGAGTGACGGGCTTCATTTCCCACCCGGGGTGCCCCGCCTGCCGAGCTATTTCAGATGTGACCAGAGTCACACAGGTACGTTCCTGCGCTCACTGTGGCTAAGGAGAGTTGCACTCAGAATGGTAATTATTTCCCGGTCAGATCTCGTCCTGAGTAGGTCGAAGGAGGGTCCAGCGAGAGGTTTTCAGATTATCTCGGACGAGAGGATTCGAAGCCCCAACAGATGTAGGAGGTCTCTCGTGGTTGCAAGCGTTGATTCAGCCTCCAAGCTGAGCCTAATCACAGCGAAACGGCCCACAATTGAAGACCGAATCGCCGAACTGCGCGAGAAGCGCGCCCACATTGAGCAAGGTGGCGGAAAGCAAAGGGTCGACAAGCAGCACGCCTCGGGCAAGCTCACAGCTCGCGAGCGCGTGAAAGGCTTAGTCGACGAAGGAAGCTTTCAGGAAATGGGCCTATTCGCAAAACATCGTGCCATGTTATTCGGCATGGCGGAAAAAGAGACTCCGGCCGACGGTGTGGTGACAGGATCGGCTCGAGTCGACGGACGCGTGGTGCACCTTGCCTGTCAGGACTTCACGGTTTTGGGAGGAACTGCCGGTGAGACCCACTGCGCCAAGATCACGGACATGATGCAACTCTCGTTGAAGACCGGCAGCCCATTCATCTTCATTAATGATTCCGGCGGGGCGCGGGTGCAGGAAGGAACTGACAGTTTGGCCGGGTACGCAAGCGTCTTCTACAACAACGTCATGCTCTCGGGCAGCGTTCCCCAGATTTCGATTATTTGCGGCCCGTGCGCAGGCGGTGCGGCGTACAGTCCTGCGCTGACTGATTTCATTATTCAAACCAAGCGCGCTCAGATGTTCATCACCGGGCCACAGGTGATCAAGCAAGTAACCGGGGAGAACGTCAGTGCAGAAGATCTCGGCGGGCCCGGCGCCCAGATGAATCGCTCCGGTGTTGTGCATCTGATTGCCGAAGATGATCAGGGTGCGCTGGTTCTTTGCCGGCGTCTGCTGAGCTTCCTTCCTTCAAACAATCTGGAAGAGACTCCAAGACTGCCCTACAACTTCGCGGCGGAGAACGATCCCGAGCTGGATCACATTGTTCCGGTTGAACCGAAGATTGCCTATGACGTGCGTAATGTGATCACGCGGCTGCTCGATTATCACGATTTCTTTGAAATTCAGCCCGGTTTCGCTGCAAACGTTGTGATTGGTTTCGGGCGGATTCAGGGTCGCACAGTCGGCATCGTCGCTAACCAGCCTTGTGTGCTGGCGGGTGTGCTGGACATCAACGCCTCCGACAAAGTTGCGGCTTTTGTGCGCTTCTGCAACGCCTTCAATACGCCGCTGGTTACTTTTGTCGATACCCCAGGATTCCTGCCCGGCGTTGCGCAGGAGTATGGCGGCATCATTCGACACGGCGCAAAGATGCTGTTTGCCTACTCGGCTGCGACCGTTCCGAAGCTCACGATTGTGTTGCGCAAGGCATACGGCGGCGCTTACATCGGCATGTGCTGCAAGGATCTGGGTGCCGATCGTGTGATCGCATGGCCTACAGCAGAGATCGCAGTGATGGGCGCCGAAGGCGCGGCAGAAATTGTCTTCCGTCATGAGATCGATGAAGCCGAGGACAAAACGCAACGCCGCGAGGAGCTCATCGATCTCTATCGCAACACATTCTCCAATCCGTATATTGCGGCAGGCCGTCGGCTAGTAGATGACGTGATCGAGCCCGCCGAGACAACCAAATATCTGGCGCATGCTCTCGATGCTTTGAGCTCGAAACGCGAGCTGCGCCCGCCGAAGAAGCATGGTTTGATTCCACTGTAGAGACCTGGAGGTACCCCATGGCCAGCATTGCACATCGAACCGTTTCGCAACCACTGAAAGGTAATGGCCTGGTGCGAGGCGTGGCTCCACGGCGCATTCCTCCTGCAACTAACGAACCCAAGCTCGTGCCTGCCAGAACGGGCTCATCGCCGATGAACAGGCCAAAGGAGTGTGTCGAGGTCAGTCCCGATGTCCTGGCTCTGATTTCTGCCAACATCGCGAATTTCTTTGGGAGAGAGGTTCGTATTCTCGGCGTCAGAAAGCTAGAGCCGGTACGCCCGGTAGTTGATCAGTGGGCGGGACAAGGGCGGATTGCGGTCCACACCTCACATAACCTGGTACAGCGCGGACACTAACTATGATCACGAACCCTACTTAGGTAGAGGAGTCGCGAGTGAAAGTACAAGTTCTTATTGGTGGCGTGGCGTACGAGGTCGAAGTCGAGCGCAACGAACGAGATCTGATCTTCACCGCAGGAATTCCGGCTTTACCAGAAATGGCGAATCCTCAGTCCAGCGTGCTCGCGACGGCTGCGACGGGAAGCGCTGATGTGGAAGCGGATGCTGGCCCCAGAGTCTCTCGCAGCCCGGTTGCGGGGCTGGTGGTAAAGGTTCACGTTCACCCTGGGCAGCAAGTGCGGAAGGACCAACTCATGCTCGTTCTGGAGGCAATGAAGATGGAAACAAATGTTGAGGCACCCATGGCAGGCAAGATCACGGGCGTAAACGTGGCGCCGGGCGATGCCGTCAAGGTCGGCCAGATCTTGCTCGAGTTCGAATGAAGGAGCAATGCAATGTTACTGAAACCCTTTGTGATAAATAGTCATGGCCGAATGGTGTTTCCCTGCAATTTCTTCCCCGAGTTGGACTTTTCTGTTTTCCATACGCTTCAGGAGTTTGTCGACGTTGTCCGTCGGGACTTCGGGGAGAAAGCTCCGACCGAAACCGACATTGTGGGCCGGGCACAAGCCGGCGAATATCACAATCGGTATGAGATCTGCCGCGATCTGGCGTTGAACCTTTTCTGGGTAAATCGCTACGTTCTCACCATGTATGACAAGCGGCCCACGCGGTGGGGAGATTTGCCCCGCCATCGAGATGACATCTTTCTCCCCGTATACACGCCTCGGGACGGGGCCGGATTCACCAGAGCTATAGCTGCGGGCTACCACAACCTGCCCGCGATGTGGGATGAGGGACTGGAAGACAAATGCTTTCGAATTCTGCTGGATGTGTTCCGTAATAAACAGAGCGCTGGCGGAGAGATTCGCCCCATCAAATACACAGTTCCTGAAATCCTTGCCAATCCTGCAAACCCCACCTGCCACCTGCTAATCTACGATCCCGATTACCCGGGTTATGAGTATGAGGTCGTTAATTATTCGCATCCGGTTCCGGAGATTGAAGCCTTAATGCGGCAGGCGATGATTTTGCATAACCAGTACCGCTGGGATCCGGCCGCAACCACGCTCACTCCGGTTGGTAGACTGCGCGATGAAGACTACGTGATCGCATTTCATCCCAAAAACAACGATGTGCTCCAGTTCATCCGCCGAATGAAACAGAATGGACACAACGGACATAACCGGCACCCCACTCACAATACTCACCCCACGCGCCCTGAAACTCTGGCCTTGAGTGAGCCGAGCAAAGTATGCCCTCCAATCGTTATCCGTGATCGATTCAAGGTTTTCCCCCGTGTCGAGGCTGTTACGGTCTTCAAGGGCGAGAGACACTGCACCAACGACGACCTCATCAGAAACCACGCGTACTGCTGGTCACACATGACCGCGGCGGACATCTCCGAGAAGACTGGGATCGAAGAGCGCTGCTACAGCCAGATGAGCTTGGAGGACATGGCGCTCCTAGTTGCCAGGCAAGCGTTGGACAAGGCTGGACGCAAGCCCGCCGAGATCGGAGCCGTCCTATTCTGCAGTTGCACCAGCACGCGGCTGATTCCCTCAGTGGCCACCTGGCTCTCAGGAGAATTGGGCTTGTACCAGACTCACGCATCCTGCGACATTGTGGCGGCCTGTGCCGGTATGTCCTACGGCTTCGGCGAAGCCATCCGTTTGCTGCAGGAGATTGAGCGGCCCGTGCTTGTGGTCTGCGCGGAGAAATTTTCTGACAAAATCGGCACGGTTCGCACTTCGCGCATGATCTTTGGGGATGGCGCGACAGCGGTCGTGCTTGGCCCAGCACCAGCGGGGGCAGCACCTGATATCGAGGTGGTACAGACCTATGCCAGCGGGCCATGGTCTGAGGTGAACTCGATCATCTGGCCCAATCCAGTCTTCGACAACAACATCACCGTATACGGACCGGAAGTGAAAGCGCTGGTAAAGCACTACCTCACACAAATGATCAAAGAGCTGACAGCACTGCCGAATCCAGGCGGAACCGGAACCCTGATGGACGCTATTGACCTTGTGGTTCCACACCAAGCCAACAAGAACATGGTCACCACTCTAGCGCAAGGCGCAGGCATTGCCCCCCAGCGGCTTTACTTCAATATCGAGCGCGTGGGCAATACCTCCGCGGCCAGCATTCTGCTGGCTATTCACGATGCTGTACAGGAAAAAAGAATAGATCGTCCGATGCGAGTATTTGCGCCCGGCTTCGGCGCCGGAGCGGTGGGCGGGTATGTGGTAATGCGAGTTGACCCGACGGTATTTGTGCATAACTCTCGGGAGGCACTTATGGAAAACACGAACGGTCACGACGGAAATGGATGGAACCCGCTGAAAGGGAAGGTAGCCCTTGTCACGGGTGCCTCACGTGGCATTGGACGCGCAATCGCACTCGAGCTTGCTCGTCGTGGAGCCAGTATTGCCATCGACTACCGGGTCGACGCTACCCATGCCAAGAGCGTCGCAGAAGAGATCGGTGCAATGGGCGTTGATTGCCTGGTGCTTCAAGGCGATATCTCCAAGAAGGAGGATGCCCGTCGAATTGTCAAAGAAGTGCTCGACAAATGGCAACGGCTGGACATCCTAGTCAACAACGCTGGCATTACGCGCGATCACTCCTTGCGGAAGATGACCGATGAGGACTGGGCTGACGTGATCAACGTTAATCTGAACGGCACGTTCTATTGCACCAGCGCCGCGCTGCCGGCAATGATCAACCAGCGGTTCGGGAGGATCATCAATATCAGCTCGGTCGTAGGGCAAATGGGCGCGTTCGGCCAGGCGAACTACTCGGCCAGCAAGGGCGGTATCATCGCTTTCACGAAGACTCTGGCATTGGAAATGGCGAAGTACAACATCACTGCCAACTCAATAGCTCCCGGCTATACCTCGACGGAAATGGTTGACGCCATCCCCGAGGAGATCGCAGCCCAGATGAAGGCGAGGATCCCCCTCGGTCGCTTCGCCGCACCAGAAGAGATTGCCAAGGCTGCCGGTTTCCTGGCATCGGAAGCCGACTACATTACCGGCCAGGAGCTGAACGTCAACGGTGGCTGCCATATGTAGAGACGAAAGAGTGGGAGCTACACGGGTCCAAGCGGTTGGGACGCTCGTTCGGCCCGAAGTACTTCGCCCGCGACCCACCCGCGCGCTCTGAGACGTAAGCCCCACCCTTGCCGGTGGCGCCAAAGGGTTTGTAATCTTTGCGACTTGCGAAACTTCTTGCGACAAAGGCCTCTCTTACTTGTCGGCCATTGTTCTTTGCAGGCAAATTGTGGTTTAATGCATTGCAGCAATATTGTGTGCTGCAATGCAGCAACAGCAAAAGGAAACCGACTGCTAGATGTCCTTTACTCTTGACGGCAAGGTCGCCCTGGTAACTGGCGCTGGCCGCGGCATTGGGCGCGCAATCGCCACCAAGCTGGCGAAGGCGGGTGCGGCGATTCTGATCAACGACCTTGATGGAGAGGCATTGCAGGAGACCGAATGCCTGCTGCGCCTGCCTGGTTATCGCGCCGAACACATCGTAGGCGACCTTACGGATGCCGCATTTCCTGACAAACTGATTGCGGGGACACTGGATGCTCTCGGCAGCCTCGACATCATTGTGAACAACGCTGGCTATAGCTGGGACAACGTAATTCAAAAAACCACCGACGAGCAATTCCAAGCAATGCTTGAGATCCACGTGGTCGTGCCGTTCCGTGTGCTCCGAGCAGCATCCTCCTATATTAGGGACACGGCCAAAGCTGAGATTGCTGCCGGTAAGCGGGTTATGCGCAAGGTGGTCAACATCACTTCCATCGCGGGTACCGATGGCAACGCCGGACAAGCCGGTTACGGCTCAGGAAAAGCTGGCGTGATTGGTCTAACCAAGACTATGGCGAAAGAGTGGGGCCGCTACAACGTCAACGTCAATGCTGTCGGGTTTGGTCTCATCGAGACGCGCCTTACCAAGGCGCTGACGGTGAAGGATGCAAGCTTGGAAATGCACGGTCATGAGATAAAAATTGGGGTGCAGCCTACTATGCTCGACGCCGTTAAACAGGCATGTCCCTTGGGAAGGCTCGGTACACCGGATGAAGCCGCGGGCGCAGTGCTCTTCTTCTGCTCACCCCTGTCGGACTATGTCACCGGCGAAGTTCTGATTTGTGGCGGAGGCTTCCACTTTTAGAGTTCAACTGCCTGATGATCAGGTGCGGGGCGGTACCTGCGAAGGTAGCAAAAAGTTCTGGTGAAATCTCATCATCCTCGTTTACCAAGCTCCGCACGTAAACATAGTGCTCTAGGCTGTGCTCGTTGCCCGTGTCATAAGAAGTAATGAGTGGCCGGTTGTTCGCTTTGATTGGAGGCCTTGCATTTTCGTAAGTCATGGGGCACTCCTCAATTCCACAGGTCGCATTCGCCAGGAAGCTTGTGCGGACCTCTGATCTAACTACCCCCTATGCTATGGCTGAAGGCGGTTTTGCATTTGTATCTGGCGTCACAGAATTTTGTGATTAGGCTCACAAGCGTTGAGCGGTAGTTGAGAGGGAACTAACTGCGACGGCGGGCTGATTTGCGGCGGGAACCAGCCTTCGCCCTGTCCACCTTCCGTGTTACACCCATCCGGGAGACCAGAAGTTCGAGTTCCTTTACCCGACGCTTCAGTTCGTCTACTTCCACACTGTCCTTGGCGGAATCGGCCTCAGGGTGGGCTCCGGGGCTTGCTCCTCGGGGACCGGTCGCGCCGCCCATAAAGTCGAAAGGACTCATCGGCGGTGCCATGACGCGATACGCATTCTGGTACATGTCGAGCATTGCTTTCATGTACTTCAGTGTGTTTTCCTGGGTGGCTCTGCCGGAAGCGACCACCATCTGTCGCAGCACATCCAGAGGGAATGCTGACTCAGGTTCTTTGGCGTTATCCATGATGATCTGCGTTAGTACCAATCGGGTGAGATCCTCACCCGTGGCTGCGTCGACCACCTGAACGTTTCGCCCCTCCTTGACCATCTGCGCCACCTCGTCCAGATTGATGTACCGGCTGTGCGTGGTGTCGTAAAGCCGCCGGTTCTCGTATTTTTTGATGAGCAAGTGTCGATTCATGATTTTCGCTTATTTTTAACTTGACACATAAGGGTAACAGGGTAACATGAAATTATGCTGCAATGCAGCATAATACGCAGCAAGCACATCGTTCCAGAAAGGAGCAGATCATGACCACCAATCGTAAGTCAACCCGGACCGCTGGGCCGGCTGAAAAAACCGGAATTGTGGACACCTTCATCCCCTTGTACACCAAAAACGTGGAACGGGTAGCGGAACTCGAGAAGAATGCGCTGGACATTGTGGCCGAGCAGAGCACGGAACTGATCGAGGCCTGGAAAAAAGCCTTCCGTGCCGTTCCCAACACTCCTGCACTGTTCTGGTTCGAGCTCTTTGCGCAGAATGTCGATCGCTATGTTGAGACCCAAAAGGGTGTCATTGACCTGGGAGTGTAACAGACCCATGTCCTCGCCAATCTAGTGCAGGAGCGTGGAAGCTCAGCCGCCAAGATGCTCGAGGGTGTAACCAGCATGTTCCAGCAGGCTGTGCAACACTCCGTTGCCCTGCAAAAAAAGACTCTGGACCACTATTCGGAGCAGCACAGGTCCGCCTACGATACAGCCAAAAAGCAGTTCCGTATGGCTACTCCCGGGGCTGAGGCTTTTCAGAGCGGCCTCGATGCACTGTTCGAAACTCAGAAGGCGATGCTCGACATTGCCTCCAAACCGCTGCGCCACGTCGCCGCGGCGTAGCCGCGCTATACTGCAATTTCGTAGACAGCTGCGGGGAGTTTCTCCGCAGAACTGCTTCGTGGCTGTCTCAAGCTGCAGAACGATTCAACAGAAGGAGCTGTCAAATGGCCGATAAACAAACCACCAACGGTAAGGAGTACGATCCCACTGCCGCATTCCGCGACATGCGCGACAGTTACCTCAACGCTTGGGCGAAAACCATGGTGGATGCAGTTAATACCGATGCCTACGCCAAAGCTACTGGAATGATGTTGGACGCATATCTTTCGGTTTCATCTCCCTTTCGCCAGGCAGTCGAGAAGGCGATGCTGCAGACACTAGAGCAGCTCAGCATGCCGTCGCGAGCCGATGTCGTCGCGCTTGCCGACCGTGTCACCAACATCGAGATGAAGCTCGATGACATGGATGCCAAGCTTGATCGAATAGAAAACGTACTAAATTCGGACGCGCGACCGAGAAAGCCGGCGCCGGTCAAACGGAGCAAAAAGAAAGGGGCGAAGTAGACATGGAACAGGCTGCCGCTGTGACAGATCAGCTAACGAACGATACTTCGATGTGGAGAAAGTGCTCACAGCATTCGGCAACATGCCAGGCGAACTCATCGACTATGGCGCCAAAGCCCTGAAACCGGTAGAAAACTATGTTGTCAACTACCTGAAGCTTTGGGACAACCTCGAAAATCCCCAGGTCGTCGAGGCCTGGCAGGCAATGAACACCTGGGTCACTGATAACATTCCTATCGCGGGCGGCGCCTTTCGCCAGCTGATCGTTGACCTCTACCGAAACAATCGCCTGATGCGCAACGAGTGGATCTTACGCGGCGAGCGCGTCGACCTAGGTCGCATCCGGGCCAGGCTTCTCACGGTCATCGCCGAAGGGGACCACATCACGCCACCATGTCAGTCGCAGGCCATCATGGCAAAGGCCAGCAGCAAGGATAAAGAACTGTTCACGATACCCGGCGGACACATCGGAATCATGGCCGGCAGTGCCGCGCACAAGCAGACGTGGCCTCACATCGAGGGTTGGCTGGCACCGCGAAGTAGTTGGCCGCGTCATCGATGAGTTGCCTAAGCCGGCCATAGTGGGGATGTTAACCGAACGGCACTCCCAAGTCGGCTTAACAGTTGCGCGATTTAATCTGAAATTACGACGCGACATTCACCTTACATGGCTGCCCACCGCCAATCCGAGTGCTCAAAATTAATCACGACGAGTGCCTCCTAGGCCTGGGGGTGACTGTGTAGAGCAAGCTCCGCAACTGGGAAAAAACCGGAAGGCGCTATGCGCAGTTCACATCCCTAAAACGATCTTTGGGTGCTGGCAGGCAAAGCACGTCTCGCGGCTGCATTCTCGCAAATCGTTAGGCCATGATGCTGGCACTGATCACCGAAGCAAGTGTCGAACCTGTCCGCATGTCACCTGTTTTCAAGTAGTCTCCGCGGCCGTTCGTTGGTACCAGACTGATTCATAGGCGATTCGCTGCCTCAAACACTACGAATCTGAATTAGTACTGTTTAAGTAATTGCGACGCCACTGACGAGGTGTGGGATGTTCTTGCTTGTCATTTTTCCGCCATACCGATTGGCGGGTAGTGCTTGAGGTATTCGTAGGCTGCGGCGACGTTTTCGGGCCGCAAGTAATAGAACACCGGCATCCTACCCCGATAACGTAGATCTAGATTACCCATATAGATGGGTCGTCCTACTATAACTTTCTCAACAAATTGTTGCAGGTTAACGCGTTTAGGAAGGATCTCCAAGGGTGGAATTGCGCCGCC
>Ga0126372_10000239_pt1 | contig 17848 bp, 17 predicted proteins | sample PanSoiMetaPlot_6_FD_92762 | JGI IMG/M metagenome (GOLD analysis project Ga0126372, IMG submission 92762) | Tropical forest soil microbial communities from Panama - MetaG Plot_6 | ecosystem: Environmental > Terrestrial > Soil > Tropical forest > Bulk soil | place: Panama | collected 2016-02-17
AAGACCTCGTTCTCGAAACGCACAGACTGCGTTCCTCCCGGCGCATGGATGCACACCGGCGAATCAGCGTACCCGCTGGTTATTGCTGCCACGGCTGCCGCCGAGGAGCCGGTTCCTGAAGACTGCGTTTCGCCGACCCCGCGCTCGAAAAACGATGCCTTGATACTTCTTCTATCCTGAATAACAAGCAACTCAACGTTAACGCCATGCTTGAAATAGGAGTTGCGCTGGATTTCAGCTGCTCGTGCCTGCCAGTCCGGCCACAATTCACCGATAAAGACCACGAAGTGCGGGTTACCCATCGATACTGCCGCACCGTGGACGTCGCCGAATGAGGTGGGGATCGTCAGCTCGGCGATGAACTCGGGCACCCCCATCGCAATCTCAAATTCGTAGGCATTGCCTTTTCGCACAATCAGGCTACAGGTCTTGATGCCCGCACCAGTTTTGACCGCAATCGATTCCTTACCCGTCTTTTCGCACAAATAAGCTGCCACACAGCGAGTACCATTACCGGAGATTTCGGCCTCGGAGCCATCGGCGTTGATGAGGCGCGCCTCGATATCTGCCTCGTTCGTCGGGAACAGCCATTCGACGCCATCCGCGCCGACACCGATGTGGCGGTCGCAGATTCGTTGCGTGAACCTGGAGATATCAGGAGGAGCCAGCGCGCCGTCGATGATAAGGAAGTCGTTCCCGCAGGCGCTGGCTTTCGTGAAGGGTACTGCGATCCGCTCGGGGCTCATTCGTGCTCGATCGCGCCCAGCGAGCCTACGGTCGAAAAAATGTTCGACTGGTGAAGAAGGATATTGACCTCCTCTTGGTCTTCGTGCGGACCCTCGACGCTGAACATTACGCGCACGTGACCTGCCGTCCCTGCGATACGGACGTTTTGCATTGTGCGATGGATTTGATCCAGTATGCGGTTGGACTCGATCAGCACAGTCTCGGCATCCGCTCCGGTAACCTCGTAGGTCATCAGAACGGACTTCAATGCGAACCTGGTCTCCAGTCGGCCAAGCAGCGCCAGAGCTATGTAAATTATGATCGTTGCGAAAATTGCAGTTAAGTAGAGACCGCCCCCGGCCGCCATCCCCACGGCCGCTACTACGAAGATGGTGGCCGCGCTAGTGAGACCCACAATGGAACCGCGGGAGTGCAAAATCGAGCCCGCTCCAATGAAACCGATGCCGGGAATAATCTGTGCAGCCACTCGTGTGTGATCGCCGCCAAAACTTGCCGCCAGTTGGTTGGAGAGCACGGTAAACATTGCCGCACCGAAGCAAATCAACATATTGGTGCGGAGTCCTGCCGGTTTGTGGCGAAACTGCCTCTCGATGCCGATGATGCCGCCAAGAACGGCGGCCACCGCCAAGCGCGCGATGGTGGACGACAACACAGACCCCGCGCTGCGCAACACGTCCGTCACGCTGTGGAAGTCCTGCATAGGTCTGCGGAGAATCGTGAGCGAATGAATTTTACACCGGAAAAAATCGGAGCTCATCGCGGCAGGTGGATGCAGAACCCGGCTGGTTACCCGACTATGGAATCCTCACCGAGCGCGATAAATTGTGACAGGGCGCTGTCCGGGAACTTCAATCTTCGCGACGATGGGATACATCTTCGCGTGCACTGCCTGCCACACTGTGTCTCCTTCGGTCGCGACGACAAAGTCTGCATTTTGACTCGGGTCTGCGAGGGACCGTTCCCACAATCCCTCAGGGTCAGAGGGCTGTTTCCAGACGCGATGGTTTCCTTCGTTGATCGAACGTCGCAGGGGGATGCCGGCCTCTTGCAGCGCGCCCACGTGGTCGCCTAGATACATGAGAAAGGTCGAATCGGGAGGAAGATGCTGGAGTCTGTTCGCTAACTGGCTTTCGAGTTGCAGGCGCGTGCGCGAGTTGACCCACGCTTCGCGGAAGGCCACTGGCGTCGCGCGCCAGATGCTCGCATAACTGAGGACGACGAATCCGATCGCAAGGAATGCAACGACACGTTTCGCGACATCGGCCGGAATTCTGCTTGCCAGATAACTGGCTGCAACAGGGGAAAACACGGCGACTACGGGCAGCAGCTGCACGCCATAGCGAATGTTATAGAACGAGTGAGGCCACCAATCCGGAGCGAAGATCGGCACGCCACCGTAAGCAACAGACAGCATATAGAATGGCAGCGGCGACCACAGGAGCAGAGCTGGCCACCGACGCCCGAGGATCGCAATCAAGGTGCCGGCGAATGCCAGCAATAACCATGCGGCCTGCCAGCTTCCTTCCACGACCGTCGACATTCCTGCCTTGAGGAAATACGCAGCTGCAACGGGAAGATCGTTCGTCCCGGGATGCGGAGGAAATCCGGGAACAGCAGTTTTCTTCTCGATAGCGCGAGCAGAGTAAGGACCGTTGGCAAACTCTAAGGCATTTCGGTAGATGATGCCGTTGTAGGCGAACCACAATAGGGGCACCGCGGCCGCGAGGAGCACGAACTTGAGAACAGGTTGTCGCTCTACGCGGCTTGGATCCCGCCACGCGCTCACGATTACGACTCCTGCGATTGTAGCCACTACGAACCATCCGTCGTAGCGGGTCAACGCAGCGCCGGCCAGGCACAATCCGCACTTCCATAAAGAGCTTCGCTGTCCAGTCTCATTGGTTAAGAAGTCCCTGCAGTGCACGACCGCCCAGACAAAGAACGCAAGATAGAGCGGTTCCGTCATGGCCGTCGCCTGCAGGTAGAGCAGGTTCGGATTCAATCCGTAGATTGCCGCGGCCAGGCACGTCGGCCAGGGTTGTCTGAATCCGGGAAGCAGCGGCGCAGTGACACCGCGCGTCAGCCGATAGATTCCCAGCACGCCGAACACGTGCGCCACCATCGAGGGAATCGATCCGCCAACGCCTGTGCGCCACGCCCACTTCGAAACAATGAGAGGCATCAGCAGCAAGTGTGGTAATGGAAGCCACACCGTACCCAGTTGCAGGGGTCCGGGGGTACGAGAATCGAAGACGCGGCGCGCGATATTGATATGCGCGACCGCATCTCCGAAAAGAAGGATTTCGCCACGTCTGAAATAAATCAGGAAGGACAGCAGTGACGCGCAAGCCGCAAACGCCGCGATACAGACGGTCTGGCGGTCCCAGCGACGCTCAGGCGTTTCACTCATTCGAGGTGAGTCAATTCGCGGAATACCTGGAAGCGTTCATCAATTTCTTCGCGAGTCAGTGACTGCAGGCGTTCTGTTCCGAAGCGCTCGACAGCAAACGATCCCATCACCCCGCCATAGAACAACGCCCGCTTGAGAACTTCCCGATTCAGCCCTTCCTGCGAAGCGATGTATCCCATGAAACCTCCGGCAAAGGAGTCACCTGCGCCGGTTGGGTCTCTCACCTCATCAATGGGAAGAGTCGGAGCGCGGAACGGATGATGCCCGATGCCAAATGCTCCCTCGCGAAAAAAGATCGTTGCGCCGTATTCTCCGTGCTTGATGACCAGTGCCTGTGGTCCCATGGCGAGTACCTTTTGGGCAGCGCGCGGTAGGTTGGGCTCATGGGCAATCATCTTCGTCTCGGTGTCATTGATCAGCAGCACGTTGACCAGTTTCAGCATGCCAGCAAGTTCGCCAGGCGTGTTGTTGATCCAGTAATTCATCGTATCGCCGCCGGTGAACCGGACCGCATCCATCTCCTGCCGCACCGCTGACTGCAAACTGGGATGGATGTTGGCAAGAAACAGAAATTTCGTATCGTGATAGGCCTTTGGAATCTTAGGCTGGAACTGTTCGAAGACGTTCAATTCGGTGAAGTCCGTCTTCGCTTCGTTGAGATTGTCGGTGTAGTGACCTCCCCACCGGAACGTTTTTCCGGGGGCACGCTCGATGCCACGAGTATCAATGCTACGCCGTTTCAGCACCAGTTCGTGGTCCGAGTTGAAGTCATCGCCTACCACGGCCACAACACGAACATCGGCGAAGTAACTCGCTGCCAGGGCAAAGTATGTGGCCGCCCCGCCAAGAATGTTCTCTACACTTCCGGAAGGCGATGCAATGTTGTCGAATGCAACCGAACCCACAACCAGGATGCTCATGTTTAACAGTTATTTCCCTGCGGAAAGATATTTGTCCAGGATCAAGCTGAGCTTCTGCCGGGTTGCTGCTGGAATCTTGTCGCGCTCGGTAAGAATGGCGTGCCCCAGCGCCGAGCCGCATTTGCAGCTTCGAGTTGCAGGCATGGTGGCTACCGTTTCGCGCACGACTCTTGCGGCGTTCTCGGTGTTTTTCACAAGCACAGCGATGATCTGATCGACGGTCACCGAATCGTGATGCGGATGCCAGCAGTCATAGTCCGTCACCATCGCGACGGTTACGTAGCAAATCTCCGCCTCGCGCGCGAGCTTGGCCTCCTGCAGGTTGGTCATACCGATCACATCCATGCCCCAACTGCGGTAGACGTTCGACTCGGCTTTGGTGGAGAATTGCGGACCCTCCATGTTGATGTACGTCCCGCCACGTTTGCCAACGACGCCCACCTTCTGGCACGCGCCCTCGACCACTTGCGAGAGCTGAGGGCAAACCGGGTCTGCGAACGCAACATGCGCGACGATGCCGTCGCCGAAAAAGGTGTCGACCCGATGCCGGGTTCGATCGAAGAATTGGTCCGGAATGACGAAATCGAGAGGCTTGTGCTCTTCCTTCAGCGAACCCACAGCCGAAACCGAGACGATGCGCCCAACCCCGAGCTGTTTGAATCCGTAAATGTTGGCACGAAAATTCAACTCGGTAGGCAGAATGCGGTGCCCACGCCCGTGCCGTGCGAGGAAAGCGACTTTGCGTCCTTGGAGAGTACCGAGCACATAGGCGTCGGACGGATCACCGAACGGTGTCTGCTGCTTCACTTCACGCACATCGGTAAGCCCGGGCATCGAATACAGCCCGCTGCCGCCGATAATCCCGATCTCCGCTTGCGACAAAAGTCCTCCTGAAAAGTTTGGGGAGCAACACAGAACCGACGATTATACAAAAGCCGTGCGGGCAAATCGGATGCGCGTGGAGGGACGGGCGTCTTGTCCGTTCCGGCGGGCGGGGACGCCCGCCGCTCCACAGGCTGACTGGCTAAGTGTTAATTGCTTAAGTGCTCACTTCTTGAAATTCATTTTGCAGGAAGAACTGCTCGCCCCACCCGCTCCGTTGTGTCCTGATCCAGGCTCTCGCTCACGAGCACGGTGTCGCCCTGCACTTCTATGAACACCGACCCATCTTCCGTCAGCCATGAGTGTTTCCCGGATAAGGCTTCCACCGAGTCGTCCACTGGCTTCGGTTTGGGGGTTTCATCCACCACCTCATGCACCCGCTTGTATCGTTTCTCCAAACCTTTGGCGTACACCCGAGCAAATTCCGAGGCCTTCCCGGGGCTCGACCATCGAGACACATACATGAGCCCCAGCGGCGCCGACGAGTCTCCATGGGGCCGCGCCGCATAGTAGTACCCTCCCCGCCAGTGCGGATACAGACGCCTGGAAATCTCTTCTCCCGCGAATTGTTCCATCAGGATGGCGACATCGAACTCCCCGACTGCTCCAATATCGAACTTGTCATAATTTTTAAAGTCTTTCTTGAAGTCTGGCAGGGGCAGTGGGGCGAGTTTTTCTTCTGAAAGGTAGGCGTGCGGTTCCATGATCTCGCGCGTCGTCCGGGGCGGCCTGTGAAACACGCCCGCATACGCCTGCTCTCTCCCAGTTTTGAGCAGGGCCATTTCAAAGTCCAAGCCATAGCGATATGGGAATGTCAGCGCCTCCCTGATGTACAGCGGTGCGTTGCGAAACTCGATCGAATCCGCGGTGCCCATCTCCATGCCCGCTTTCAAGGCTTCGACTATCTGGGGCGAATCAATCACGGACATCCCCGTCGGCGAAAGCTCGTAGTCGATCAGTACGACCATCGCCTGCCCTTCCACCACGGCCTGGTGAGCAGCCGACTCCTCATCGTTTCGAATATCGTCCGGCGTCGGCTCTTGCTTGCTGGTGGCCAGATCCCCGGCCCCAGACTTCATGTACTTCTCCAGGCCGAACGATTGATCCTGCAACGCATGAGTCAATTCGTGAGCTAGCACCGGCTTTTGTTGGTCGGGCTCAATCCAGTCAAGCAGGTTCACCGTCTTAGTTTGCGGATCGTAGTAGCCCGCCACCTGCTCCCGCAGTAAGGCGACGAGGAACGTCTGCAGATCGAAATCGCGCGGCAGCAAGCCGAATTTCTTGAGCACCATTTCAGACCGACGCAAACGCTGGGCATCCTCGTCTTCCGCCATGTGCTTGCGAATGAACGCAACGACCTCATCGCGATTCACCAGACGGCGCTTGACTTCGTCATGGATAGGTAGGGACGTGTCTTTGCTCGCGAACTTCAGGATCTCGTCGACCGAGCGAAATAGTTCCTCGGCGGCCTTGGGAGAGATCTTCTGTTCAGACTCGGCGCTCGGAGCCTGTTGCGCGTCCTTCGAGGCAGAAGAGCTTGGAGGCTGTTGCGGAGAGGTTCCCGCCTGGTTCTTCGATGAGGTATCAGCCTGCGGTGTTGATTGCTTCGCGTCCTGCGCCCATCCACCAATCGAAAAGCAAGCGGTTAGAAATACGGCTGTGCAAAGTGTCCGACTGAATTTCCGGTAGAATGTGTTCAAGTTCCCTTTCAGGACGCGTTATGTCCGAATCCGATCCAGCCAGTATTGCCGCCGAATTTTTCCGCCGCGCCTACGAACTGCAGATCAGCGGTGACTTCCAGCAAGCCATCGAGCAGTACTCACGCTCGATTGCAGCATTTCCGACTGCCGAGGCGTACACATTTCGCGGCTGGACTTATTCCTTCCTGGGCGACTACCAGCACGCGATTGAAGACTGTCATCAGGCCATCCGCGTAGATCCTGACTTCGGCAATCCTTACAACGATATCGGGGCTTATCTGATCGAACAAGAGAAATGGGACGACGCCATCCCCTGGTTCGAAAAAGCAATGGTCGCCAAGCGCTATGAGGCTCGTTGCTATCCGCACTTCAATCTTGGACGCGTCTACGAGCATCAACACAAGTGGGACAAAGCCAAGAAGTGCTACCGGCAGGCATACTCGCTGAATCGGGAGTATGTGACAGCGCTCACCGCGTTCCGCAGGTTGTCGGCTACGTTCAATTAGGGCCAGCTTCGAGCGGTAAGCATCGAGTAGTGACGCTTGAGCGCCGCGCGAGGATGCCGCCGGAAGGGCGGCGCTACCAATCTCATGCTCAGAGATGGCTGGCGACCCAGTCTCCCACTTCGCGCGTCCCTAGCGTGCCTCCGATGTCCTGGGTAGTCATCTTCTGACGAATGGCTTCAACCACCGCTTTTTCGATCCTCACCGCTTCCGCCGCAAGCCCAAGATGACTCAGCATCATGGCCGCAGTGAGCATTGCCCCCATAGGATTCGCAATGTTCTTGCCCGCTATGGGCGGAGCCGAACCATGCACCGGCTCGAACATCGACGTTCTGCCTGGATGAATGTTGCCGCTGGCCGCCATGCCTAACCCACCCTGCAATGCAGCCGCGAGGTCAGTGATGATGTCTCCAAACATGTTGTTGGTGACGATGACGTGGAACTGCCGAGGATCCCGGACCATGTGCATGCACAAGGCGTCGACGTACATGTGCTCGGCCTTGATCCGCGGAAAATCACGACTCACTTCTCTAAATACGCGCTGCCATAATCCACCCGCGTAGGTCATGGCGTTCGACTTGTCGCTCATCAATACGCGTTGGCGAGGGCTGCCGTCGAGCCTTTTGGAGTTCTGGCAATAGTCAAAGGCATAGCGGATGATTCGTTCCACGCCCCTGCGAGTGTTGATGTCCTCCTGGATGGCAACCTCGTCTGGCGTTCCCTGTTTGAACACACCTCCTGTGTCAACGTAGACACCCTCGGTGTTTTCCCGGATCACAACGAAATCGACATCCCGGGGCTCAACACCCTTCAATGGACAGAGCGCTGCGTCCAGCACGCGCACGGGACGCACGTTCGCGTACAAATCCATCTGGAAGCGCATACCCAGCAGGATTTCTTTCGCGTGAATGTTACTGGGAACGCGGGGATCGCCGAACGCGCCAACAAGAATGGCATCGAAGTCTCGGCCCAGGGTGGCAAAGCCGTCCGGGGGAACGGTGGTGCCGTCGGCTAGATAGCGGGTGGCGCCCCAGTCAAACTCAGTGATCTTGATAGCGGCGCCGGAAGCCGAGAGAACTTTTAGCGCCTCGGGAATGACTTCCCGGCCAATTCCATCCCCGGGAATGACCGCGATTCGATTGGGTTGGCTCACGAGCAGAGAGCTTACCAATTGGCTGCCAGCATTGCTATTCCAGGCGACTCCGGTCGATTACTTCTTTCGCTGCAAATCAAATTGGAAGTGGGCGTCCTTCCCTTCGCGCCTCCAGGTCCAGTCTTCGCTGTAGTGGTCCGCGTCTGTGAAGACGTACACGGCTCGGTGCATGTGCCCGGCCTGCGCTGAGGCTAGGTTCGTAGCATCCAGGAAATCGAACGAGACGGTCTTGCCGTCCGGTGAGATCGTAGCCTTCATCCGTGGCTGATTGTTGCTCGGGCAGAAGTGGGTCATCAGGAGACGATCTCCGTCGACATAAAAGAGGCTGGTCATGGCCTCGTCGCCCATCATGCTCTCTGCCATCACCGACGTCCCACCGGCCATCAGACGGTAGGTTACTTCTGAGGCGTGCCCCTGCGCGTTTTTACCAGACCATGTTCCCACCATCGATTTGAATCGATCGAGAGCCTTTTGTGCATCCGACTGCGCCGACATGGAAACGGAGGCGAATATCGTCAGCAATACCGCGCCGATTTTGATTAGTTTCATGATGTGCTCTCCCGTAAAAGTTCACTTGCGAATACCTTACCTACGCCCATGCGGGCCGCGTCCTAAGGTCGCCATCTCCGCTATAATCAAGGGATTGACCATGCCATCGGGGACTTCACATAACGCTGTCGATGCGTCGTCTGCGCAGCGCTGTACGGGCGCGCAGACACCGCACGTTAGCAGGGTAAGAGACGAGTTTCACGCGCTAACGTCAACATGCGGCGTGTTCGACCTCAGCAATCGCGCCAAGATCGCGATCACTGGCAATGACAGGGTTCGCTGGCTCAACGGCATGGTCACGAACAACATCCGGGACTTGCAGCCGGGGAATGGCGTCTATTCTTTCCTTCTGAATCCGCAGGGCCACATTCTGGGAGACTTCTTCACCTATCACCTCGGCGATCGGATTGTCGTCGACACCGACAATTCACAGGTTGACAAAATTCTAGCCACGTTTGATCACTACATCATCATGGATGATGTGGAACTCGCGAAGGTCAGTGACCAGATCGCATGTGTCGGCATTGCTGGCCCCGGAGCGAAACACGCATTGGCGATGGCCGGGCTTGAAGTTTCGGAGCTGACATCACTGCAAGTGCAAGACGTGACCTGGAAACAGAGCGAGGGTCGAGTTGTAGCTGGAGAGCACGAACAGTATCCGTCGTACGAAATCTGGATTGCGCCCGAACGAACCGCGGAAGTAATGCAGACTGTTCAATCCGCAGGTGCGATGCCAATCAGTCGTGAAGCGTTCGATATTTACCGGGTAGCTTTGGGAATTCCCCGCTACGGACAAGACATTCGGGAGCGCGACCTGCCTCAAGAAACCGAGCAGCAGCGAGCCCTGAACTTCAACAAGGGTTGCTACATCGGTCAGGAAATTGTGGAGCGGATCCGCTCGCGCGGGAACGTGCATCGAAAGTTCACCGGCTTGCGCGTCGCCGGATCGCCTCCTGTGCTTGGCGCTCGGATTTTGTCAGCTGGAAAGGATGTGGGTGAGGTCACCAGTTCTGCACTCGTGCCCACCGCGAACGGCGATTTCGCCGTTGCCCTGGGTTATATCCGGCGGGAAGTCGGCATTCCGGGCAAAGAGGTGCAGATCGAGGCTTCGAGTGCAACGGTCAGCGATTTGCCCTTCTCTGACTTGTTCAACAGATGACTTGCTTTGGATAACGAGACTGACTTATGGCTGAGAAAAAACAAGATACTGGCTTCACCGTAACTGATCGCCGGCTGTTTACAGCAGATGGCGAACTCCGCAGTGACGTCGCGGAAGAGAAACCCGGCGAGCAGCCTGCAATCGCAACCACATCTTCATCGGCGGCGAGTAAAACGGCGGTCACCGACCCTGACATGCCACCACCTCCCTCAGCGGCGGAGCAAAAGGCAAACATCGATGCATATCAGCAGTCGTCCAAAGACCTTGACGCGCGGGTGGAACTCAGCGGGCAGTCAGCCAAAGAGCTCGAGATGACGTTCGAGCGCTTCATGGCATCTCTCTACATGAGTGCCATGTTGCAGCTCGGCATGATGCACGAGCAGGGCGGCCAGCCCCGGATTGACCTGATCGGGGCGCGCCAGACGATTGACACTCTCGGACTGCTTCAGCAAAAGACCAAGGGCAATCTGACCTCCGCCGAAGAGGGTTTTCTGCAGAACTGTCTCTACGAATTGCGCATGGCCTACGTGGAAGTTACCAATGCATTGGCACGTCCCCCACAACCGCCCGGAGCCACAGCCGGTAGCAAGACACGATGAAGGCAACCCTGACCGTGCTGGGCAGCGGTACGTCCATGGGCGTGCCAACCATCGGCTGCACGTGCGCTGTCTGCCACTCCACTGATCCGCACGACCGCCGCACCCGGCCTTCGATTCTCATTGAATATGCAGGTAAGGTAGTACTGATTGACACGACGCCGGACTTTCGTGAACAGGCGATTCGAGAGGGGATCAGCCGCATCGATGCGGTGCTTTATACCCACAGCCATGCCGACCACATTCTGGGCATCGACGACCTGCGCCCCCTGAGTTATCACGGCGAGGGAAAGATTCCGCTTTACGCACGGGCGGAAGCAGCCGAATACATTCGCAACATGTTCCGCTATATTTTCGACGCCGACTACAAGTTCGGTGGCCTTGCACGCCTAGAGTTGCGACCGATAGCCGGACCGTTCGACTTATTTGGCGTCAAGGTCGAACCGATTCCTGTTATCCACGGCGACACAGAAATCTATGGTTTTCGTTTAGGGTCTGCTGCTTATCTCACTGATTTCAGCGAAGTTCGAGATTCATCGTTCGCACTCCTGCTGGGGCTCGATGTTCTTTTTCTCGATGGCCTGCGCCATAAGCCACACCCGACGCATTCGACCGTAGAGAACTCCATTCGTATTGCAGACCGGTTGAAGGCGAAACGGGTCTTTTTCACACACATCTGTCACGACCTGCCGCACGAAGCGACGAATGCGACTTTGCCGCCGAACGTCCGGCTGTCGTACGACGGAATGAAGTTGGAGTTCGAGATTTGATGGTGAAGGCGTTGTTGCAGGTGGCCTTCGTGCCCTTCGTGGTTCGTTTTTGATTCTTGATGCAAGTCTTCCACAAACTCGACGACGTCCCAACAGTCTATGGCCCGACTATAGTCAGCGTGGGTAACTTCGACGGCGTCCATCGCGCGCACCAGGCCGTCCTGCGAGACATCGCTGCAAGGGCCCGGCAGCAGGGCGCAAAATCAGTCGCAGTCACGTTTGAGCCGCATCCGGTCCGTATCCTCCGCCCTGACTCTGGACTGAAGCTGCTTACACCGACACCCGAAAAGCTGCACCTGATGGCGGAGACTGGAATCGATGCAACTCTCCTGCTCCCGTTCGGCCGCGATCTATCCTTGCTGACTCCGAGACAGTTCGCCGAACGAATCCTGAAAAAGAAATTGCATGCCTGCGAAGTCCACGAAGGCTACAACTTTCATTTCGGACACAAAGCCGCGGGCGATGTGAATGCATTAACGGAATTCGGCCGCGAGATGGGATTTACAGTCAAGGTTTTCAAAGAAATGATGCTGCGGGGGGAAAGCGTTTCCAGCAGTCAGATTCGTAAACTCATGGCTGACGGTTGGGTAAGCCGCGCCCGTCACCTTTTGGGACGTCCATTTGCGATTTTGTCGACTCCCGGACGCGGTCGTGGCTACGGCAGCAAGTACACGGTTCCAACGATCAACCTGAGCCGCTATGAAGAGCTAGTCCCAAAAGACGGTGTCTACATCACGCGCACTCGAGTCGCGCAAGAGTGTTTCGACTCGGTTACGAACATCGGCAACCGGCCAACGTTCGGAGCCGATTCCTTCGCGATCGAGAGCCACCTGCTCAACTTCCATCCGATCAGCCTGAATGCAGAGACTGAGGTTGAGATCTTCTTTCTGCAGCGCGTGCGCAAGGAGATCAAGTTCCCGTCTGTGGAGGCCCTGCGCGAGCAGATCGCCCGGGATGTGAAGAAGGCGAGACGGTACTTCCATTTGATAAAACAGCTGGGCCAATAGCCCTTCCTTTTTGTCCTTCGTGGTTTAAAACCGCACCTTGTCCGTGCTGCGTCGGTCTACATCTGTAGACTCACTTTTCGATTGCCAATCGCCTCCCCAAAATTGACAATCCCCCGAATGCCCGCCGAGTCCGTGACCTTTTCGAACATTACCGTCACCCAGCGCCGCACGCTTCTCGCTGCCGCGCTCGGCTGGATGCTCGACGCCTTCGACGCCATGCTGTACGCGTTGGTGCTGGCACACATCATGCGCGACCTGAGCATGAGCAAGGCGATGTCGGGGTTCCTGGCGACTCTCACGCTGCTTGCCTCCGGCATGGGCGGAATCCTGTTCGGCTTCCTCGCCGATCACCTTGGACGCAAACGCGCGCTGATGCTCAGCATCCTGACCTATTCCATCTGCTCATTCGCATCCGGACTTGCGACCTCGATTCTGATGCTCGCAGTATTCCGCTTCATCCTTGGCCTCGGTATGGGCGGCGAGTGGAACACGGGCGCAACGCTCGTAGCCGAGACGTGGCCCACCGAGCTACGGGCCAAAGCGATTTCGATCGTACAAAGTTCATGGGCTATCGGCTACGCATTGGCGGCGCTGGTCGCGGGCATCGTGCTGCATTATGCGACCTGGCGCATGGTGTTCTTCGTAGGCATCCTGCCTGCATTAGTTACGCTCTGGATTCAAAACCGGGTTCCGGAATCAGAAATGTGGCAGCAACGCCACTTGGCCCAGAACCCCCAAGGCATGGATTCGCAGCAAGTTTACGAACACATCAGCTTCGGCCAAATCTTTCGTCCGCCGTATGTGCGCCACACGTTCGCACTATTGTTCGCCAACTTTTTCGGCATGTTCGCATGGTGGGGATTATTTACCTGGCTGCCGCCCTACCTTTCGCTTCCGGTGGATCAAGGAGGTCGCGGCTTCGGTGTCATGGGGACTACCACGCTGCTGGTGACTTTGAATCTATTTGGGATGTTTCCCGGCTATGCGAGCTTCGGCTGGGTCGCTGATCATTTTGGGCGGAAGCGATCGTACATGCTCTACACCTTCCTGGCAGCTGTGCTCGTGCCGCTTTACGCTTCGGCGCGGAACCCAGCAACTATTCTGGTGCTCGGGATTGTAACGGCATTTTTTGGTACAGGCTTCTTTTCCGGCTCGGGCATCATCGGCAGTGAGATCTTCTCCACCAGCGTTCGGGCACGCGCCTTGGGATTCACCTATAACGGCGCTCGCACGATGAGCTCCGTCGCACCGTACGTGATCGGACGCATTGGACAGACCAAAGGTTTGGGCTGGGCATTCTATCTCTGCGCCGGAGCATTCTTCCTGTCGATGCTCGCCGCCACGCAATTGCCCGAGACGAAGGGAAAAGAGCTGAGGTAGTTTCGAGTTTCAGGTTTCAATCGCGGAACAAATTTGGAGAATTCACGAACCGTCACCGTCACTCGCTGCACGGACTTGAAACTCGAAACCGTACTACTCAATCGGCTCAACCACGGCAGTCTCCTCAGTTGCGGCTCGATCGGGCAACTGCACAACAACTATGGCCGACAACACCAGGACAATACCCAGTATTTGCAGGGGTCCCATAAGTTCTCCCAGTGCAAATGCAGCGATCACGATCGAGAACACCGGCTCCAGGCAACTCACCACGATAGCTCGCGTTGGTTCTAGATGTTGCAAGCCTGCAAAGTAAAACGAAAATGGTGCCAGGGCGGAGACCACGGCAAAGACTACAAGGAATATCCAAACCGTTCCGGAGTAGTGGGCTGCAGCCAGCTTCCAAGGTGGGTTCATGACGAGCCAGAAACCTCCGGCACTGAAGGTCGTGTAAAGCAGCACAATCCACCGATCGTAGCGCGCGAGAATGCTGTGCCCCGCGATGTTGTAGAACGAGAATGAAACCGCCGCTAGGATTGCGGCAAGGGTTCCGACCGCATTCGGCCGAAAACCGCCCCTTCCTGCGACACCAATGGCGAGACCACTCCCCACCACCGCCAGCAGCACGGCTGCGACGCGCTGAAGGGTCGCCTTCTGACGTCCGCGCGCCACCATGTAAAGCAGGACCAAAATCGGCGCGGTGTACTGAAGAATGATCGCGGTGGCAACGTTTGTTTTCTGGATCGCCAGGTAGTAGAAGTAGTTCGAAACGGCGACTCCCAAGACACCTAACAAAACCATACGGCCGAAATCGACCGCAGGTAGCTTCAGGTTTCTCCAGCCTCGCTTTATCGTCAAAAAGAGGCACAATACAAGGAATGAGAACGTCGTCCTACTCTGCGAGAGAATGAGCGGATCAATCTGCAGAGCTGGTCCGGATGGCAACAGGCGGCCTGTAAAGGCGGCTCTCCCCAGGCTGGCAGCGATTCCCCAGGAAAGAGCTGCGGCTGCAATGAACAAATAGCCGCGCGCCGGATGCGCATTATTCGCCAAGCATCTTGTTGATTCGCTCAGGATTGAATCCGATCAATACTTCATCCCCAATGACCACGGTAGGAGTGGATTGGCTCCCGTATCGCTCTTTGAGGTCTCGCACAGCATTTGCGTCCAGCGTGATATCCCGTTCTTCAAAAGCCACACCGCGTTCGGCCATAAATAGCTTGACCACATGGCAGGGCGGACAGTCGGGTTGGGTGAAAATCGTCACTTTATGTTTCATCATGTCACCGACGCAAATTGGCCATGAGGAGCACACACTTTAGACGGTCTAGTTCTCGGCGTATTGAATCTCTGCTACAACTTTCATGGACTTCTCAAGCATCGCGGAAACCGAACAGTACTTCTCTTTTGAAAGGCGTACCGCGTCCTCCATTGCTTTCCTCGAGACGTTGCCGCCGACCCGATAGATCACTTTGATTTGCGTAAACACCGTAGGCGGTTCAGTTGCCCGTTCCGCCTCGGCGCTCACCTCAAGACTGGTGAACGGCTCACGCTTTTTAGTAAGGATGCTAGCCACGTCATACCCGGTGCAACCACATAACGCAATCAGAACAAGCTCCATCGGGCTATTCGCGGTCTTCTTATCACCATCGACAACAATTGCATGCCCACTGCTTGATTGTGCTACGAATCGGTGATTGTCAATCCAGCTTGCCTTCGCTTCTGTCATCTTGATTGTCTTCCCCACCCTCAGGACGAACTAAAACGCGGAGACTACCGCCGATTGTCTGTGCTCGGCTCAGGGTGAATGAGCACGCGGAATAACTCAGGCGCGTCCTGCTTGAACCGGATCTCGAGATCGGTCTGGATATCGTGCACGCGGGACAACGGCAGATTGTCAGGCAAGGTGCAATGACAGGCAACGTACAGACGTCCTCGCACCCGCTTGATTTGGATGTCGTGCATATCCAGCACTTCTGGAAACTCCGCTGCGACCGCCTTCAGTCGTCGCTCCAGTGAAGCATCGCGCACGACTTCATCGCCTTCTTCAATCGTCGCCGGCTCACTTTCGATGTGAGTCAGGATCGAAGAAACTTCGGGGACGTCCTTTTGGATCTCCGACTCCAGGGCGGTCACCCGATCATGCGCCTCTTTCAGCGGCAGGCGTTCGTCGAGCTCTAAGTGTTGTTCTACATGTAGTCGTCCTCGAAAATCCTGCACACTCACATCGTGCACGTTCAGGTTGTGCCGCGTCGCCACAGCCCTGATCTGGTCGAAGATGTTTTCCGTTTGTCCGGCACGTGGCACGGAGTGCACGATCACGTCAGCGTCCGGCAAAACGCGATGAACAGTGTCTGTGACCGTGTCAACGACCTGCTCGGAGTGTTGGAACGTCACCGTTCGTGCCAACCCGATTGACAGATCCGCAAAATATCGGTTGCCCGAACGGCGGATGCGCGCATGATTGACCTCAAGAACCCCTTCAACTTTCCCGACGGCATCGATGATCTGGTTGCGAACTCCAGCGGGGGCGGCGTCGAGCAATGCGTCGATTGTTTTGCGTGCTAGACGCCAGCTGACGTGCACCACGATTCCGGCAACAATCAGAGCTGCCACAGGGTCAGAATCGCGTAGCCACCCGATCTGATAGCGCCGACCAAGCAGAACCAGCACAAGTCCCACAATCACCACGCTGCTCGACCATACGTCAGTAGCGAAGTGAAGGGCGTCTGCTTCCAACGCCTGGCTATTATATTTAACAGCGATCTTGCCCAACGCACGCGAACGCCAAACGTCCACTCCAATCGATAGCAGCATGACGGCGAAGGCCGCCACGCTCGGCTCTATTTCAACATTTCTGAAGAAAAGTCGCTTGATTGCTTCGGAGATGATCCACACACATGTAAGCAGCAGCAGACCGGTCTCAATGAAGGCGGAGAAATTTTCGACCTTGTCGTGGCCGTATTGATGTTCGGCATCCGCAGGCTTATCGGAAACTCGAACCGAGAAAAATGTGATTACTGCCGCTACCAGGTCCAGCCCCGAGTGAGCCGCTTCTGACAAGATGCCAAGACTTCCAGTGGTAATTCCGACTACAACTTTCAACGCCGTAATCGCCAATGCAGCCACTACAGAATTGCCCGCAACGGCGCGTTTTTCGGCGCGCATTAGAGCGGGTGAAACGACCGATTCGGGCATACCGGTGATTATCTCCGCTAGCCTCATATGGCGCCAATCGATTTCCGTGGACTTCCGAGGTTCACCTTTCCGATTCGAGACACATCGTGTGCTACGATTCCGAGAACACTCGCAAAAATCTCGGAGGATTCTGCAATGTGCAGACTTCGCCCGCTGTGGTTACTGCTGGCAAGCGTCATGACAGCGGCGGCAGCAGGGGCACAAGCAGTCCCACAATCGCCCAGCGCACCGTCATCACAATCGCAGCGCCCGGCGAATGAAGTGGGTGGCACGAATGAGCCCGGACACGTGCAACCGTCGCCTGCAGGAAGCGAACTGCCACCCTCGGCTCCTGTGATCACAATTCGTGGTGTCTGTCCGCCGCCGAAAGCCGGGTCGCCGCCCGTTCCGCAGCCAGAGTGCAAGACTGTCGTCACGCGCGCCGAGTTCGAAAAGTTGGCTACCGCTTTGCAGCCAAAAATGACTCTTCAGGTTCGACGGCAGTTGGCGAACCAGTATCCTCGAATTCTACTTATGTCCGAGGAAGCCAAGAAGCGCGGCATCGACAAAGACCCGCACTACCTGGAGATGCTTCGCTTCACAAGGATGCAACTCCTCGGTGTAGAACTGGATCGGGCACTGGAGGAAGAGGCCGATAGGGTTCCGCAATCGGACATCAACGAATACTTCGAGAACAACTCCAAGAACTTTGAGCAGATCTCCGTCCTGCGAATTTTCGTACCCAAAGTAAAACAGGTCGCCCCCAAGGAAGGCGCGACTCCGGCCGATATCGAAGCGGCCAGGAAAGATTCCGAAGCAGCCATGGGCAAGCTCGCCGAGGGCCTGCACACACGTGCCGCTGCGGGAGAAGATTTCGACAAGTTGCAGAAGGAAGCCT
>Ga0126372_10000240_pt1 | contig 17845 bp, 17 predicted proteins | sample PanSoiMetaPlot_6_FD_92762 | JGI IMG/M metagenome (GOLD analysis project Ga0126372, IMG submission 92762) | Tropical forest soil microbial communities from Panama - MetaG Plot_6 | ecosystem: Environmental > Terrestrial > Soil > Tropical forest > Bulk soil | place: Panama | collected 2016-02-17
GCCGCCGGCGGCATGGGCGCGCTGCTGCGCGAGCTCAAGCCGCTCTTGCATCTCGACTGCGTCACGGTGAGCGGGGAGACGCTGGGCGAACGCCTCGCAGCCGACGGCGGCGCTTATGTCGACCGCTCGATCATTGCGCAACGCGACAAGCCTTTCGAACCGCAAGGTGGGCTCGTCGCGCTGTTCGGCAATCTCGCGCCGAAGGGCGCGATCCTCAAGCGCTCGGCGGCCGATGCAAGATTGTTCGAGCACCTGGGCCGCGCAGTAGTCTTCTCCTCGCTCGCCGATCTTGCCGCGCGCATCGATGATCCCGCGCTCGACGTCACCCCCGACGACGTGCTCGTGCTGCAGAACGCTGGTCCCCACGCGAGCGAATGCATGCCCGAAGCGGGTTATCTGCCGATCCCGAAAAAACTCGCGCAGCGTGGAGTGAAAGATATGATCCGCGTCTCCGACGCGCGCATGAGCGGCACCGCGTTCGGGACCATCGTGCTGCATATCACGCCGGATTCGGCCTCCGGCGGTCCGCTTGCTCTCGTGCGCAGCGGCGACCGCATCCGGCTCTCGGTCAAGGAACGCCGCATCGAGCTTATAGTCGAAGAGGCTCAATTGAAGGCGCGTGCCGCCGCGGCAAAGTCCGCGCAAGTCAAGCCTGAGCGCGGTTATGCCAAGCTCTATGCGCAGGAAATCTTGGGCGCGGATGAAGGCTGCGACTTCGCCTTCTTGCGCCCGGCCGCAGGTGGGTAGTGATATCATTGGCCGTCGACGCTGACGGTTTGCCGTCATTGCCGGGCTTGACCCGGCAATCCATCGTCTTGAATGAAGTCTTTGTTTCGATGGATGCGCGGGTCAAGCCCGCGCATGACGAATTCCAGAGGGAGCTGTTAGGGAGGAACAACTGATGGCGGTGGAGAGCATTTTTTATTCGGTGTCCGGCCTGAGTTGCCGCGGCGCGCTCGTGTGGGACGAAGGGGTGAAGGCGGCGCGGCCGCTTCTGCTGATGGCGCCGAATTGGCGCGGTGTCATCAAGCCGGCGATCGAAACCGGCCATATGCTCGCCCAGCAAGGGTACGTCGTCTTCGTCGCCGACATGTTTGGCGAAGGCAATGGACCGGTCGGGACCGAAAATCCCATGGAATTTCTGCGCCCGTTCATGTCGGACGTGCCGGGGATGCGCCGGCGCATCGCCGCCGCGCTCGACACGCTCACCCGCGAATCGGACCGCCGCGCGATCGGCGACATCAACCGGCGCGCCGCGATCGGGTTCTGCTTCGGCGGCCTCAACGTGCTCGATCTCGCCCGCACCGGCGCCGACGTGCAGGCGGTCGTGTCCATGCACGGCACGCTGACGACGCCACAGCCGGCCAAGCGTGGCGAGATCAAAGCCGCGGTGCTTGCCGTCCACGGCGCCGCCGATCCGGTCGCGCCGAAGGCCGAGCGCGATGCGTTCGAGGCGGAGATGACGGCCGCTGGCGCGTGCTGGGCGCTGCTCACATTCGGCGATCTCTGCCACGCCTTCACCGATCCGCAGGCGAACACCCCTGGCGTCGCCGTCTATGACGAGCCTGCCACCCGCCACGGCTACGCGCTCGCCCACGCCTTCATCGCCGACGCCTTTGCCGGCCGCCGCCATGGTTGCCCGCAGCCGGCCGCGGCGTAATAATCTCGCCTCCGCACGAGGGAGCCCTCCATGCATACGCTGTCCATCCCGCAATCGGTTGTCGCGCGCGTCATCGAGCGGCGCGGCCGCGAGCACGTCTACGACAATCTCGATCCGGCCAAGACCGCGCTCGTCGTCGTCGACATGCAGAACGCCTTCATGCTGCCGGGCGTGGCCCACGCGCTCTGCCCGATGGCGGAAAAGATCGTGCCCAACATCAATCGCCTCGCGCAGGCGGTGCGCGAGACCGGCGGCAGCGTGGTGTGGATCAAAACCACCTTCACGGAAGACGCGCTGCAGAGCTGGTCGATCTATTTCGACATGGTCAGCCCTCAGCACGGCGCTAAGCGCGTCGAGGCGCTCACCGCCGGCAGCAAAGGGCACCAGCTCTGGGATAGCCTCGACGTGCGCGCGGCCGATCTCATCGTCGAGAAGAACCGCTTCAGCGCCTTCATCCAGGGCTCCTCGGATCTCGCGGAGATCCTGCGCGGACGCGGGCTCGACACCATTCTCGTCACCGGCACGGTGACGAACGTGTGCTGCGAGTCGACCGCGCGCGACGCCATGATGCTCAATTTCAAAACCATCATGGTGAGCGATGGCAACGCCGCGGTGACCGACGCGGATCACAATGCGTCGCTTTGCGCGTTCTATCTTACCTTCGGCGATGTCATGTCGACCGACATGCTGATCGAGTGCCTGATGCGCAACGCCGCGAGCAAGCTCGCAGCCGCCGAGTAGCGCGCCCACCGCCGAGGCCCCATGCAGCGGGCGAGCGATCTCGCGACCGGCGTACCGGAAACGGCGGTGATCATTGCTCGCGCCCGCGCGCTCATTCCCGCGCTCGCCGCGCGCTCGCGCGAGGGGAGGCGACAGCGCCGGATTCCCGATGAGACCATCGCCGACATGCAGCGCGCCGGGCTTTTTCGCGTGCTCCAGCCCAAGCGCTGGGGCGGCTACGAGATGGACCTGCATACGTTTTACGACGTCGAGCTCGCGCTCGGCGAAAGCGACATGTCGACGGCGTGGATTTACGGCGTCTCCGGCGTGCATCCCTGGTTCATGGCGCTGCTCGACGATCGCGCGGCGCAAGAGGTTTGGGGCGAGGATCCGTCGGTCTTGATCTGCTCCTCGCTCATGCCTGCCGGCCGCGCGAGCGCAGTTGCCGGCGGCTATCGCCTGAGCGGATGTTGGCGTTATGCGAGCTGCTGCGAGCATTGCGACTGGGCACTGCTCGGGGCGCTCGTCGCGAGCGGGAACGGCGGCGCGCCTGAGGGGCGCATCTTTCTGTTGCCGCGCAAGGATTATGCGAGCATCGACACCTGGCACGTGGCGGGCCTGCAGGCGACCGGGAGCTGGGACATCGTCGTCGACGACGTTTTCGTTCCCGCTTATCGCTCGCAGAGCATGCTCGATAATTTTCGGCTCAAAGGCCCGGGGCAGGCGCTGAACACGTCGAGCCTCTACCGGCTGCCGTTCGGACAGATTTTCGTGCGCGGCATTTCCGCCGCCGCGCTCGGCGCCTTGCAGGGCATGCTCAACGCGTTTCTCGATTACGGCAAAGCGCGCGTGACGCGGGCGGGAGGACGCTCCGCCGAAAATCCCTTCGTGCAGCTCGTCTGCGCCGAGACCGCAGCCGCCATCGACGAGATGACCAACACGCTGCATCGCAACCTGCGCAATTTGCACGCCTATGCAAGAGCCGGCGAGATGCCGCCGCTCGAGGAGCGGCTGCGCTACAAATTTCAGTCGACGGAAGTGACGGAGCGCTGCACGCTGCTTGCCGCGCGCATCTTCAAGGCGGCCGGCGCCGGCGGGCTCTCGGATGAGCTTCCGTTCGGCGGAATTCTTGCCGACCTCATGGCCGGCCGTCAGCATATCTCCAACCAATACGAACATGTCGGCAGCAGCTGGGGTGGCGTGATGTTCGGGCTGGAGAACAAAGATTTGATGCTTTGAGCCGACGCCGTGGCCGTCGCCCTCATGCTGAGGAGCATCGCAGCGCGACGCAGCTGCTTCCACAGCAGAAACGCGCTGCGATGCGTCTCGAAGCATGAGGGCATATCCCGTCCTCATCCTTCGAGACGCGCGCAAGCTCGGTCGAGTTTGCGGTACTTGTTGAGCCTGCGCGCTCCTCAGGATGAGGACGAGCATGGCGTGCGGGACTTCTTTCACCATTTCAAACAGCCGTTCTCGTTCCCGCGGCGCGGTTTTGCGCCCGGGTTTTGCTTTTTGCTTCGCGCACCCGATAAGAAGGGTGGCGGAGCGCCGAGAGTCGTCGGGTGCTTGCGAGGCACTCGTTGGGCCTGCACATAACGCGGCAGGCCAGGCGCCTAGCGAGGCGCCTTGCGTCCCATGACGCGGGACGCTCGCCTCTCGGCGCTCACACCGTGGCGATTTTGGGCTCCGGTGCCGCGCTTCCCTCACCGGACTTGCGTCCGGATCGGTTACAGCGAGCTCCTCGCGCCGGGTCGTAATGCCCGGTGGCGGCCTCCCGTGCCTCCCGGGGCAGCGGTTGTGAATCGCTACCGCAGGACAGCCACGCCTCGCTCCGCCTTCAGGATGCCTCCGGACGACGCCCTTCCGTTGAGCAAGGCTGAGAATCTTTATACAATCCGGTCGTGGTCAATAGATAAATGCGATATGAGATATAAATTCGAATCGTAGCTATATAGCTGAACGATTTCAGATGCTTAAGTTTGGGACCTTCGTAGCGGTGTAGCTCGGGTTGAGCGCGGCGAAACCGGGGATTCGCTTTGCGCGGCGAAAACTGCCCCTGGGTTTCGCTTCGCTCAATCCCGGCTACGACGTGAGAGCTTTATCCCTGCACCGAATAGCCCCCGTCGACCGGGATCGCCGCGCCGGTGACGAAATCCGAGGCCGCGCTCGCCAGAAAAACCGCGATCCCGCCGAAATCCTTCGGGTCACCCCAGCGGCCCGCGGGCGTGCGCGCGAGCACGTTCTCGTTGAGGCCCGCGATTTCGCGCCGGGCGCCGCGCGTCAGATCGGTATCGATCCAGCCCGGCAGCACCGCATTGACCTGGATGTTCTCCTTCGCCCAGGCGGTCGCGCAGGCGCGCGTGAACTGCACGATGCCGCCCTTGCTCGCCGCGTAGGCCGGCGCAAAACCCGTGCCGAAGATCGACATCATCGAGCCGATATTGATGATCTTGCCGCGGCGGGCCTTCTGCATGGTGCGGATAGGCGGCATGCGTGCAGATGAACGCGCTGGTGAGATTAGTGTCGATCACCGTGTGCCACTCGGTGACGCTCAGTACGTCAGGCGGCTTGCGGATGTTGGTGCCGGCATTGTTGACGAGAATGTCGAGGCGGCCGTGACGCGCCGCAGCTGCATCGATCAGCGCGCGGCAGGAGGCCTCGCTGGTCACGTCGACTTTCGCGAACTCGGCTTTGCCTCCGGCCTGCGCGATGCGCTGCACGGCGGCTTCGCCCTTTTTGGCATTGCGCCCGGCGAGCACCACGACGGCACCGGCCGACGCGAGACCTTGCGCCATGCCGAGCCCGATGCCGCCATTGCCCCCGGTGACGATCGCGATGCGGCCGGAAAGATCGAAAAGACTCATTGGCTCTCTCAGCTACGATTGCCTTTCCAGCGACGCTGTTTCTGCTTAGGCTGATGCAAGCAACGCAGGGGGCAAACCATGCGCTCGAAGCTTACCACGATTATTCTCATCGGCATGCTGCTGGGCATTCTCGTCGGTTATGCCTGTCACATCCTCTGGCCAGATCCGAAAACGGCAAAGACCATCGCCGATTACATCTCGCTGTTCACCGATATCTTTCTGCGCCTCATCAAGATGATCATCGCGCCACTCGTGTTCTCGACGCTCGTGGTCGGGGTCGCGCACATGGGCGACACCAAGTCGGTCGGCCGCATCGGCGCGAAGGCGATGGTCTGGTTCGTCGGCGCGTCGCTCGTATCGCTCCTGCTGGGCATGATCCTCGTGAACATCCTGCGGCCGGGCGACAACCTCAATCTGCCGCTGCCGGACGCGGATGCTTCGACCAACCTCAAGGTCGCGTCGTTGTCGATGAAGGAGTTTGTCGCTCACCTCGTGCCGCGCTCGGTCGTCGAGGCGATGGCGACGAATGAGATCCTGCAGATCGTCGTGTTCTCGCTGTTCTTTGGTGTCGCCTGCGCGGCGCTCGGCGAGCGCGCCCGCAAGCTGGTCGAAGGCATCGAGCAGCTTTCTTTCGTCATCCTCTCGATCACCGGCTACGTCATGGCGCTGGCGCCGATTGCAGTGTTCGCGTCGATGGCCGCGATCGTGACCACCCAAGGCCTCGGCATTCTCGTGACCTACGGCAAGTTCGTCATCGAGTTCTACTTCGGGCTTGCCGTGCTGTGGTGCCTCCTGATCGGCGTCGGATTCGTGATTTTTGGCCGGCACAGCTTCCGGCTCGTCAATCTGATCCGCGAGCCGTTCTTGCTTGCTTTCTCCACGGCGAGCAGCGAGGCCGCCTATCCCAAGACCATGGAGCAGCTCGAGAAGTTCCCCATCAGCAAGAAGATCATCAGCTTCGTTCTGCCGATGGGCTATTCGTTCAATCTCGACGGCTCGATGATGTACTGCACGTTTGCGACGCTGTTCATCGCGCAGGCGTACAATATCCAGCTGCCAATCGGTGAGCAGATTGCGATGCTCTTGCTGCTGATGCTCACGAGCAAAGGTATGGCCGGGGTGCCGCGCGCTTCGCTCGTGGTCATCGCCGCGACGCTCGCCAGCTTCAACATTCCTGAGGCGGGCTTGCTGCTGATCATCGGCATCGATCAATTCCTCGATATGGGGCGCTCGGCCACCAACGTGATCGGCAACACTCTTGCGACGGCCGCGATCGCGAAGTGGGAGGGCGAGAAGGTGGACATCGGGGAACTCGAGGCCGCGCTCACGCCCAAGCCCGCCTGATGTGTGTCATGCGAGCGAAGCACGCGAGGGGAGAACTGACCCGCGCTTCTGGGATCCGGCGCTGGCCGGCGATTGTTCTTGCCGCGGCGGCCATCGTCATGTTCGCCGCGCCGGCCAACGCGCAGGAGGCGGCGAATGTCGGCGCCGTTTCCGGAACGCTCAAGAAGGTCAAGAGCACCGGCACGATCAGGCTCGGCTACCGCGAAAGCTCTTTGCCCTTCTCCTATCTCAACCGCAGGCAACAGCCGATCGGCTACTCGATCGACCTTTGCCGCGAGATCGTGGAGGACGTATCCACTGAGCTCGATGGCATGGAGATCAAGATTGCATTCGCCCCGGTGACGCCGGCCAATCGCCTGCAAAAGGTGGCGTCCGGCGAGATCGATCTCGAGTGCGGCTCGACCACAGGTAATGTCCAGCGCCGGAAGGAAGTCGCATTCTCGCCGATCTTCTTTGTCGCCGGCACCAAGCTGATGGTGCCGAAGTCCTCTTCCATCAGTTCCTATCGTGATCTCGCCGGCAAGGCCGCGGTCGTGACCGCCGGCACCACCAACGAGGCGGCGCTGCGCGCGCTCTCGGACAAGCAGAAGCTCGGCATCACAATCATCAGCGCGCCTGATCACGCGCAATCGCTCGAGACGCTCGCTTCCGGCAAGGCGGCCGCGTTTGCAACCGACGACGTGCTTTTGTACGGCTTCATTGCGACGGCGAAGAATGCGGCCGACATGAAAGTCGTCGGCGAGTATCTGTCCTACGACCCGTATGGCCTCGTCTATCGGCGCGACGATCCGGCTTTCGCCGCGGTGGTCGAGCGCACCTTCGCTCGAATGGCAGGCGAGCGACGGCTCGCCGAGCTCTACAACAAATGGTTCCTGCGCCGGCTGCCGACCGGCGAGACGCTGAACCTGCCGATGAGCCCGCAATTGGAAGAGGTTTTCCGCATGCTGGGCCAACCGGAATAGAAAATCGTGCTGGGAGCTCGCATTTGATTTCTATTAAAGCGGGCAATCCCCATTCCGTTGATCCCCGCGAAAGCGGGGATCCAGGGCTACGGACTGCGGCTCCTGGGCTCCCGCTTGCGCGGGGGCGAACGGAGAGATTTGCGGGAGCCCCGCAGATGGGGCCGCGAGACAGGCAGGTCCGCCGCCCTCCGTTACAAGAGGGCGCCCGGGGCACGCGTTATCGTCCAACCGGAACCAGCCCCTGCGCCGGCAGCTGCTGCGGGCCTGCCGTCACGGCTGGCTGCATGGTGTTTTTGACAACGTAGTCGCCGATCTGGAGTCCCATCTGCGTCCCGACCCGGGTCGAGAAGCGGTAATGGAAGCCGGACCAGATGCGCGCATTTGCAACCTCTTGGGTGAATGCCGTCAGGTTGGTCCAACGGTGGGTCACGCCTGGTGCGCTCGGGCTTGTCATCGCGATCTCCGGAATTTCTTCGCTCCCGAGCGCCGCCTTGACAACGCCTGCGACGCTGCCGCTCAGGATGCAATGCGCGCACGGGTATTCCGGGTGCATGGGCGTGTCGGCAATCGGCTGCCAAGCTGCCTCGCGATCCGTGGCCGCGTTGTTATCGATATCGGCATTGCGAATTGCCGTCACCGGCCGCCAGAAATTGTAGTGGTACTTGGCATCCAACACGGCGACCAATGCGTCGTTGGTTGCGAGGGAGGCGAGTGCCATGAACCGCGCGCTATCGACGACATCCATGCCTTTGGCCCGCGCCAACTCGCGGACGAAGGGGTGATAAGCGATCGGCCCAGAGACGAGCCAGAAGCGGGCAGTCTCAGTCTGTTGGGCCGTTCGCTTCGCGCTCTTCTGTGCGCCATAGTCCTTGATCTCATTGAAATCTGTCGCCCACTCGTTGCTTTCCAAGGCAACCGGGGAGCTTGGTCGGAATTGCGAAGCGTTGTCGATTGCGAACGGTTTGACCTTTGGCCACATGGGGCCGCGCATGATCGGCGTCGGCACATAGACGCCAGGTGTGGTCCGAGGCCGGTAATCATCGGGCGCCTCAGAGCCGTCGTTCGCGCGCGCGGTCAAGATGTGTGCCGCGACAGCCTCGCCGAGCTTGACGCCGTCCGACTTCGCCGCGCCATCGGGGATCGAGACAAGATAGTCGGCGAGGGCGATTTTCACGTCATGCGCCGTCTTTGCGTCGATCGTCGCCAGCACCGCAGCCGCCGCCGCTGCCGCGGCCGCTTCCTTCGAGGTGCCGGCGTCGGCAGGCAACTGCACCAGATACGGCCGATAGCGGCGCTCGATCGAGTTGACTGCGTCGAACATCGCGGCATGCACCATCCCCATCACCCGGTACGCGCCGTATGGTGTGGCTGGCGACGGGATGCGGGTTAGCGGCTCAACGGCAGCGATAGCTTTCGCGTCCCAATCTATGATGACATTGGCGCTTGCCGAGATAGGGGCGCAGACCGCAAGGCAAGCTCCGGTTATGACGGCCGAAGCCGAACGGCGCATTGTGTAGGCTGTCGAAGCAGGCATGTGTCCCTCCATGCGCGTGTTGCACCGGCCAAGCTCGCCCCGCACGCGCGGCGGCCGGCCGTCAGACCCGAAAAATCGCATCCCTTGATTGAGCCGGTCGCCATCTGCTCCCCCACGGAGACCGGACGACCTTAGGCGAAAAGACTAGCACAGTTTGCTGGCGCAAGCCACGGCGCCCCCTTTGACGTGCTATCCTTCGGGTAGGCACGGCAGCACCAAACACGATTCAGAACATTTCAGGTCTGGCCCAAGGAGTTCTCGGCCTCTCTGCGGCGGGTTGAGTGTGCGGTGAACCGGCGGCGCCAAGGCGGGAGGAAGCCCGATGTCCGGCATAAGGCGGCGCGACTTCATGTCGCTGCTCGGCGGCGCGGCAGCGGTAGGGCCGTTGCCAGCGCGTGCGCAGCAGCCGGCGGCGCCGGTGATCGGCATCATCAACGCGGGTTCGCCCGATACCCAATTGGACCGTATGCGCGCGTTCCGCCAGGGTCTCAAGGATGCCGGCCATGTCGAGGGCGAGAATGTCACGATCGAATACCGCTGGGCTGAGAATCAAATTGATCGGGTACCGGCCCTGGTAACCGAATTGATTCGCCGACAGGTCGCGGTGATCGTCGCGACCGGAGGTTCCGACCCGGCGCTGGCGGCCAAGGCCGCAACCACGACGATCCCTATCGTCTTTACCATCCCTGAAGACCCGGTCAGGCTGGGCCTTGTCGCCAGCCTCGCCCGGCCCGGCGGCAACGCGACGGGCATCAATTTTTTCAGCAACGAGTTGATAGCAAAACGGCTGGAGCTCCTGCGCGAGCTCGTACCCGCAGCTCGTCGCGTCGCCGTGCTCATCCATCCGGCGGACGCCAACGCCGAGACCGTATTGAGAGATGTGGACACGGCTACGCGCGCCATGGGACTGCAAATCCAGACCCTTGATGTCAGCACCGGCCCGGACATCGATGCAGCCTTCGCAACATTTGCGCACGACCGACCCGACGCGGTTTTCATCAGCGGTGGCCCCCTTTTTGTCAGCCGACGTATCCAATTGGTCCTCCTGGCTGCGCGCCACGCGCTCCCTGCCTCGTATGGGTCGCGTGAATATGCCGAAATCGGCGGCCTGATAAGCTACGGAACCAGCCTGACGGATGCGTATCGTCAGATCGGTATCTATGCCGGTCGTATCCTCAAGGGTGCGAAACCTGCGGACCTGCCGGTCATGCAGGCCACCAAGTTCGAGCTTGTCATCAATCACGCGGCGGCAAGGGTACTCGGCCTCAGTGTGCCGCCATCGCTGCTCGCCCGCGCCGACGAGGTGATCGAATGAGGCGCGAGTCTGGTATGCAGCGTTCGCAAAGAGCTTGCGGGCGACCTCGGCCTCTTCGGAAACTATGATTCGGAACGCAAGCGAGGAGTGCCCTTCCATGAGCATCATTGAGCGACGCCGGATGTTGGCCATCGGTCTCTACTGCGCGACGGCGATCATCACCCTGAGCGCGGGCATGCAGCCGGCAACCGCCCAGGCGATCATTGGCGCCGCAGCGCCCGCCTTCACGCTGACCGACTCGAACGGCCGCACCCTTTCCCTTGTCGATTTCAAGGGCAAGACTGTGGTGCTCGAATGGACCAGCCACGAATGCCCGTATGTGGGCAAACATTATCGCGGCGACAACATGCAAGCGCTGCAGAAGAAATGGACGGGGCAAGGCGTGGTGTGGCTGTCGGTGATCTCGTCGGCGCCTGGCCAGCCGGGCTATGTCTCGCCGCAGCAGGCGAACAAGCTTACGGCCGATAGGGGCGCGGCGCCCACCGCGGTGCTGTTCGATCCCACGGGCAAAGTTGGGCACGCATACGAAGCCCGCACCACGCCGCATATGTATGTGATCAACGGCGAAGGAGCGCTGGTCTACAAGGGCGGCATCGACGACCAGCCCACGGCGCGGCTCCAGGACCTTAAGGGCGCCAGGAATTTCGTCGACCAGACGCTAAGCGAGATCTCGCAGGGCAAGCCGGTGTCCGTCACCGCCTCGCGCGCCTATGGCTGCTCGATCAAATATGGGTCGTGAAAACAAGACACGCTCGGGAACGTGCACTATCGCGAGCCAGCGATGGCGGGTGGCCTCATGAGCTATGATGCCAGCCCAGCTTCATGTCAGTCCGGGATTTACGCCGCCGTTCCTTATTCCATGCGCCGCTCCGCCTCGTATGTCGACAAGATTTTCAAGGGTGCAAAGCCCGGCGATCTGCCGATCGAGCAGCCGACCAAATTCAACCTGGTGATCAACCGCAAGACGGCCGACGCACTCGGCGTGACGATCCCGGCGCAGTTCTACATCTTTGCCGTTGCTGCGGTGCAATTGGTCGCTAATGGCACAAAGCGGACCTACCGAGACGTCTGCTATTTGTCAGCAGGGCGACATTGCAGCAAGCCCAGCGCAGGGAGTCTCCATGTTCGACATAGGACGACGTGAATTTCTTGGCTTCATTGGCGGCGGAATGGCGTGGCCGGTCGTTGCGGAAGCTCAACAGCAAAAAGGGCCCTTGATCGGGTTTCTCAGCAGCCGATCGCCCGAAGACTCCAAACCGCATCTTGCCGGATTCCTGCGCAAATGCCGTAGATGAGGTGGCGCGCGCGCGCAGCGTTCGAGACCATGACGGCCAGAGGCGCCGTCGCGATGAGCACGGCAGCGCAGGCGAGCGCCGAGAACACCATCACCTATTTCCCGTTCGGCGCACTGGCACGCCGGCGGCGGATCGACGGTTGCAGCACAAGCTGTGCTCCTCACCTCTTCTTCAGCCGCACGCCACGCCCGCCATCGTGGCTGACCGCCCCTTCGCCGATCAGTTCGATCCCCGCAGCTGTCAGCGCGTCGACAAGCTTCATCAACGAATCGACATTTCCTCGGATGACGCCGTCGCTCGCTTCCATGCGTTGGATCGTGGGCAGCGAGAGATCCGAACGTTCGGCCAGCTGGCGTTGATCAATCCCCAAAAGCGCCCGAGCGGCGCGCATCTGAGCACCGGTGATCATGTTTCAGGCATCAGAATCGATGGTTTTTCAATCTTAATTCATGCGTAGTTTATGTAGAATGAAATGGCAAGGCAAATGAGTCACCGGATCGAGCAGCTCCGAGGGTGAACGCCCGTAGCTGAGGCCAAGGCTCGGTCTCGACATCCCGCCAACCATGCTCGCGCGCGCCAATGAGGTGATCGAGTGAACTAACCCATGCGCGTCTTTTGCCTGGGAGCCCCTGGCTGCATTTATGATCCGAGCCGAGAACACTTGCGCACGTCCTGAACGAAAAAAGGCCGCTCATAACCGAGCGGCCTTCATCGGCAGGCCGGATAGTGCCCAACCCTCGGTCCGCAGCGCACTCCTATCCGAGGTCGTATCTGCGAACGTGCCGTAGAGACTACCAGCATTCGGAGATTGTTCGCTGTAGCGGCGGCGACACACAGACGGAAATTACACTGGCGATAGTGCAGTGCAGCGCGAAAGAGCGCCTATGCTCGCCTCGGCTTCCCATCTCTACCATTCGACGATCAATTCTTGCCCGTGAGCATCCAAACGATCTGCTCGTGCGGATGCTGATGCGCACCAGCATGCGCCCCCGCCTTGCCGGACGTGGGCTGTTCCAAATTATCTCCGGCGCTCGCGCGGTGTGCGCTGCCCTATAATCGCGACGCCAAGCCTGACACAGTAGCTGCGCATGAGTTCGCCCACCCGCATTGTGATCTGCGGCGGCGGCGCAATCGGCGCCGCGATCGCCTATTTCACGAGCCGACGTGGCGCGCGGCCGACCGTCATCGAGCGACACGCCGTCGCCGGTGCGGCCTCCGGCAAATCGGGCGGCTTCCTTGCGCTCGACTGGTGCCGCGGCAGCTCGCTCGATGCCTTAGCGCGGCGGAGTTTTAAGCTCCATGCCGAACTTTCCACCGAGCTCGGCAATAGTTGGGGTTATCGACGCCTGACGACTTATGGCGGTTACGCCGCCGAAGACGATAGCGCGCGCGGTGCGCGCGGGCGCCCGTGGCTCGCTGACCGCGTCGCGATTACGAGCCGGCTCGGCTCACCGGAAACGACGGCGCTGGTCGAGCCGCGCGCGTTCACGAGCGATCTGATGCAGGCCGCGCAGGCGTATGGCGCGGTGCTGCGGCACGGCACGGTCGTCGACGTGGTGCGGAGTCCGAGCGGAGCAGCGCGCGGCGTCGCACTGGCGAGCGGGGAGATCGTCGATGGCGACGCCGTCGTCATCGCCATGGGGCCGTGGTCGGTCCTGGCGGCGCGCTGGCTGCCGCTGCCGGCGGTTTTTGGCTACAGGGGCCACAGTTTGGTGTTCGAAACCGGTGCGAGCATTCCCGCGGAAGCGCTTTTTCTCGAGTACCGCGAGGCGGGCGGCGAAATCCTGACCCCCGAATTGTTTCCGCGCGCCGATGGCACGACGTGGGTGTGTGCGATCTCGAGTCTTGAGGCGATACCCATCGATCCTGCCGAGGTTGCACCCGACGAGGGCGCGCATGCACGCCTCGAAGCGCTGTGCCGAAAGATCTCGCCGGCGCTCGCCGCCGCGCCGATCAAAGCGCGGCAAGCGTGTTTCCGGCCGGTCACGCAGGACGGCTTGCCGCTCATCGGCGCCTTGCCGGATATTGACGGTATATACGTGGCGACCGGCCACAGTGTCTGGGGCATGCTCAACGCGCCCGCGACCGGCGAGGCGATGAGTGAACTCATTCTCGATGGTGCGGCGCGCCGCGTCGACCTCGCGCCATTCGCGCCCGGACGCCTGCCGCCACTTGACCCGGCGCGTCTGCGCGGCGGCTCATGCTAGGTGGTCGCCGAAGGGATGTCGCCGTGCCGTGATTTGAACTATTGGCGCGGCGGCAGGCCTTCAAAGGCGGGCACGCCGTCCGCAATGAGATGGAAAGGCTGACCTTCCGCGGTGAAGATCGCCTTTTGCGCGCCGCCATAGACTGAAGGATCGTCCAGCGTTCCGATCTTCAGAACCACGGGCCGCAGGCCGGGCCGCCGGCTGATCATGTGCGTACCGCATACCGCGCAGAATTCCCGCGTTACGGCGTCAGCCTTATCGGGCCGCGTGTAGGTCTTCGGCGCGCCTTTCGTATAGGCGAATCCCGCTGCTGGCATGAGCATGAACAGATTAGGCGCTCCACCCGAGATATGCTGACACGCGCGGCAGTGGCATTGCGCTCTTAAGACTGGCTCACCCTCCGCAACATACCGCACCGCACCGCAATAGCACCCGCCTTCGAGCCGCATGGTACTTCTCCTGCATCGCCGACGAACCTGTGACTATTAATGATTTTGTATATCAAGTCGCGAATGACGCAAAAAACGTCTGAAGTTACGTTGTCAGAAGACGCCGTGCAAAATTTATTCTTGGGAATTCAGACAGTCACACGCCTGTCTCCGCCGCTGACTTCCACTTGCCAATTCGATATCCTGCCGCGTCCCAGGGGCGCACGAGAGCGACGAATGCGCGTTCCTCATGGGTGCTGGTAACTCGTGCTCGCGCGAGTAAAGCGCCGGGAGCTTCAAAGGTTGGCCGTTGCCGAATCCGGCGCCAAACATCTGCACATTAAAGGGGCGTGAATGACGCGCGCGCCACGCATTGCCATCGTCGGCGGCGGCGTGGGCGGCCTGGCCGCGGCGCTGGCGCTTGAACGGCGTGGCGCTGAAATTGTCGTCTGCGAGCAGTCGCCCGCGCTCAACGAGATCGGCGCTGGGCTCAATCTCAGCCCCAACGCGCTGAAGGCGCTGCGTGCCCTCGGCGTCGAGGACGCAGTCATCGCCCGCGGATCGGAGTCGGATTTTCTCATCATCCGCAGCTGGAAAAGCGGCCGGATCATCTCGCGCATGCGCCGCGGCGCGTTCCGCCAGCAGTTCGGCGCGCCCAACCTGTCGGTGCACCGCGCCGACTTGCTCGACGTGCTGCGCCGCGCGCTCAAGACAGTCGATTTCCGACTTGGCGCCCGCTGCATCGCCGTCGAAAACTGCGGTCGCGGCGCGGTAGCGCGTCTGGCCGGCGGCGGCGCGATCGAGGCCGACGTCGTCGTCGGCGCCGACGGCATTCATTCCGTTGTGCGAAAGAGTCTTTTCGGTCCTGACGCGCCGCGATTCACCGGCTGTATCTGCTGGCGCGGCATGGCGGACGCTCGCGCGGTGCCGCCCGATATTGCCGTTGCCGAAGGCGCAATGTGGATGGGACCGCATGGTCATGTCGTCCACTACCCGGTTCGACGTGGCGAACTCATCAACATCGTCGCGCATGTCGACAGCGATTCATGGACCGAGGAGTCATGGACGCGCGAGTGCGACATGTCGGAGCTGATGACGACTTACGCCGGCTGGCATCCAGACCTCTTACGTCTCTACCCCTACAGCGCGCGCTGGTACAAATGGGCGCTCTACGATCGCGATCCGGCCCAGCGATGGAGCAAAGGGCGGGCAACACTGCTTGGCGATTCCGCGCACGCCATGCTGCCCTATCTCGGCCAGGGCGCGGCGATGGCGATCGAGGACGCCTGCGTGCTCTCAGCCGCGATCGCGCGCTACGCCGACGATCTCGATCAGGCCCTGCTCGCCTATGAGCGCCTCCGCGCGCCGCGCGCGAAGGCAGCCGTGCTGGGATCGCGCGAGCGGGCGCGGGAAAATCATCTCGCCTCGCCCTGGGCCCGACTCAAACGCGACGTGAAATTTGCGCTGCGTGAGCGCTTCGGTCGTGACAAGACCGTGTTTCAGACCGCATGGCTCTATGGCTACGATGTCGGTCGCGAGCTGCAATGACGGCAAAGCCGGCCATTCCATAGAACGAGCAGCAAGGGCGGAGGCCATGAACGGCAGAGCTTTCAAGCTGGGTACGTTTGCCAGACCAAATGGCGATCCCTTTGCCGCAATTGTGTTGGGCGACGACGTCGTGGATCTGGCGCGAGCGTACGGCATCTATCGCGCCTCTGCAGGTCGGGACGCTCTGACCAGCACGGACAGCATTCTTGATCTATTGCAGAACTGGGACGCCAATTTTCCCGTGCTGCAGGAGATCGTGGCCTTTCTCGATAAGGAGGGCTCAAAGCCGGCCGCCGCCAATCTCTCCGGACTGCGGGCGTTGCCCCCTGTGCTGCGGCCCGGAAAAATGTTCTACGCCGCGCAGAATTTTCAGGAGCACGTCGACGAGATGATCCGCGCCGGCATGTCGCCTGCGGGCGGGCCGAGATTCACTGGAGAGAAATCGACCACGCGGCCCTATCTCTTCCTGAAGGCGCCGAGCTGCCTTGCCGGCGCCTATGATGACATCGAGATCCCGCTCGGCATGAGTAAGATAGATTGGGAGGCCGAGATCGCGCTCGCCATCGCCAAGAAAGGAAAGCGCATCAAGGCCGAGCGCGCCCTCGAACACGTTGCCGGATTCATGACGACCAACGACGTGTCCTGCCGCGACCTTCAGATCCGCGCGGACCGGCCGGCGCTCCGCTCGGATTGGCTGGGCGGCAAGAGCCACGACAATTTCGCTCCGATCGGCCCGTTTCTGGTGCCGCGCGCCTTCGTGTCCGACCACACGAACCTGTTCATCCGCCTTACCGTCAATGGCGACGTCAAGCAGAATGGCAACACCTCGCAATTCATTTTCACGCCGGAAGAGCAGATCGAATACGCATCGGGCATTCTTACGCTCGAACCCGGCGACATTTTCAGTTGCGGGACCTGTGGCGGCGTCGGCCAGGGCACCAACACTTTCCTCAAAGCCGGCGATGTCATGGAGACCGAGGTCGAGAGCCTGGGCAAGATGCGAAACCGCTTCGTCGCCGAAACGGCCTAACCGGCTGCATGAACCAAACAGGTGACAGTTTGCCGAAGGGAGTTGTCCCGTTCAGCAAGTTCCTCCCGAGGTCGAATTTCTCGGACGCTATTGGAGGTACGGCGGAGACGCCGCGGAGCCGCCGGCTGCGTTGGCTCGACCCGCTTGACCCGGACCGGACACCGACCGCGAGAAATTCATTGTTTCTGTGAGGCGGTCCATCGCCTATAGTGGTTTTTGGTTGGAGGCTGCCGACCCCCCGCTGTTTGCTATCTCTCCCGCAAAACTATGGAAGTTCGTCCAAAAGGCGCCGACACGATCCTGATCGTCGATGACGACGAGCTGGTGCGCAAATCCGCGGCCACCTTGATCGCGAGCCTGGGCTATCGGGTGCTGTCCGCCGGCAGCGGGCCCCAGGCTCTGGAGGTTCTGCGCCAGGACACGCCGATCGATCTTCTGTTCACCGACATCTTCATGCCGGGCGGAATGCATGGGCCGCAACTCGCGACCGCGGCGCGCCGGCTGCGCCCGGAACTGAAGATTCTCTTCACCTCGGGATATTTCGAATACGCGGAGGTCCGTCACGCGCTTGACCCCAGCATCGAACAGGTGAGCAAGCCTTATGAGCGCGAGGTGCTAGCGGCGATATTGCGCACGACGCTCAGCGGCCGCGGTGTCGCCGCAGACGAGCGACGAACCGGTGGCGAGGAGCGCTAGTCCTGCACGACGCGCGCCAGGTGCCGCTCGCGGAGCAAGTGATGCTCACGACCCGCGCTGCCATCTCCTTGCGTCGGCTGCGGCCACTCTATCGGATGGTTCTAGAGCCACAGATCGAATGACTAGAACCTATCTCAAAATCGCCTGAAGAGGACAACGAGGCAAGCGAGCTGTACGAAGCCGAGGAAGTTGTGGGCGTAGTATTCCCAACGGACGAGGATGCGGCGCTGCCATTGAATCCA
>Ga0126372_10000241_pt1 | contig 17825 bp, 15 predicted proteins | sample PanSoiMetaPlot_6_FD_92762 | JGI IMG/M metagenome (GOLD analysis project Ga0126372, IMG submission 92762) | Tropical forest soil microbial communities from Panama - MetaG Plot_6 | ecosystem: Environmental > Terrestrial > Soil > Tropical forest > Bulk soil | place: Panama | collected 2016-02-17
AGGGATTGCTGGCGCGGTCGACGGAAATCGGCAAGCGATTCGAAGCCCGAGCGCGCGGCTGGCAGAAGAAATGGGAGCTAGTTGGTGAAGTGCGCGGACTCGGCGGAATGTGCGCGATCGAACTCGTCCGCGATGTGCGAACAAAAGAACCAGCAGATGGAGAGACGAAAGAGCTTTCGAAATACTGCTATGAACACGGGGTCATCAATATTACGGCGGGAACTTTCGGCAACGTGATGCGCATCCTCGTGCCGCTGGTGATTACGGAGGCGCAGTTTGACGAAGGCCTGGACGTAATGGAAGCAGGGCTTGCGGCCGTTGCGGAGAAAAAGCAATTAGCGCGAGCGACGGTATAGAGGTCAAGTGATGCAGGATACGGCGACAAAATCGGAGAGTGTTGCGGCGCAGCTGAAAGACGCGAGGTTGTTCCGCGAAGTGTGTTACGTGGACGGCCAATGGGTAAAAGCGAAGTCCGGTGGCACTGTTTCCGTGGACAATCCGGCGACGGGAGAAATCATCGGAAGCGTGCCGAAGCTTGGCGCAGCGGAAACGCGAGATGCAATCGAGGCGGCAAATAACGCGTTTCCGGTGTGGAGCAAGAAAACCGGCAAAGAGCGGGCGGCCGTATTGCGCAAGTGGTTCGACTTGATGATGGAAAATCAGGAAGACCTGGCGCGACTGATGACACTCGAACAAGGCAAGCCGTTAACGGAGTCGCGCGGAGAGGTATCCTACGCGGCCTCATTTCTCGAATGGTTTGGTGAAGAGGCGAAGCGTATTTACGGCGACACCATTCCCGGGCACCAGCAAGACAAACGCATCGTCGTGATCAAACAGCCGATTGGAGTTGTGGCGTGCATCACGCCGTGGAATTTTCCACTGGCGATGATCACGCGCAAAGCGGGGCCGGCAATTGCTGCAGGCTGCACTGTTGTGCTCAAGCCGGCGGCACAGACACCTTTTTCTGCGCTTGCCCTTGCTGAACTTGCGGAACGCGCTGGCGTGCCGAAAGGGGTGTTTAACGTTATTACCGGACCAGCACGCGAAATTGGTGGCGAGCTGACGTCGAATCCCGTTGTAAAGAAGCTGTCGTTTACCGGTTCGACCGAAATCGGAAAAGTTTTGATGGCGCAATGCGCGGGAACGATCAAGAAACTCTCCCTCGAACTTGGCGGAAACGCGCCGTTTATAGTTTTTGAAGATGCGGATCTGGATGCAGCGGTGGAAGGCGCAATCGCGTCAAAATACCGCAACACGGGGCAGACGTGCGTCTGCACGAACCGGATGCTCGTCCAGGATTCCGTCTACGACGCATTTGCGGAAAAATTAGTTGCGGCGGTCAAGAAATTGAAGCCCGCGTTTGGTCTTGAGCCGGGTGCAAACCAAGGACCGTTAATTGACGATGCGGCAGTCGAAAAAGTGGAAAGCCACATTCGCGACGCGCAAGAAAAAGGTGCCAAGGTGCTTGTGGGCGGACATCGTCATCCACTAGGCGGAAGATTTTTCGAACCGACGATTTTGACCGACGTAACGCCGGCGATGGATGTCGCGCGTGAAGAGACGTTCGGGCCCGTGGCACCGCTGTTTCGATTCAAAACGGAAGCGGAAGCAGTGACGCTTTCGAATGCCACCGAATTTGGGCTGGCTGCCTATTTCTACGGCCGAGAAATTGCGCGCGTTTGGCGCGTAGCCGAAACGCTCGAATACGGAATCGTCGGCATCAACACGGGCCTGATTTCGACTGAAGTTGCTCCGTTTGGCGGAGTGAAAGAATCCGGACTCGGGCGCGAAGGCTCCAAGTACGGAATTGACGAGTACGTCGAGATAAAATATCTATGCTTCGGTGGCATCACTTCCTAATTCGCCGCGCGTGATTTCCCTTATCGCGGATTGATGTTTTCTTTCTTTTCGAGGCGCGCGATTAAGCCCTGAATTTGATTCTTGGTTCCGTCCGGCGCGGTGGCCAAAGCGAGCTTCATTTCTTTCACGGCCAGGTCAAAGTCACCCTTCGCTGATGCGATGCGCGAAATCTCGCCATGCGTGTACCATTCATTGGGCCGCTTCTGGATGTTGACCTGAAAAATCGCAAACCCTTCGTCTTGCTTGTTTTGAATCTGCAGTTGGCGGCCGTAAATGTGCAGTTGAACACCGCTAGCCACTTCCAGAGCCTTTTTCTTAGACGATTCGGCCTCCTGCTTTTTACCCATCGCCGCCAAAATTTCGGACTTGTTCAGGTTATTTTCGAAACGATCCTCGTTGAGAATAGACGTGTCTTCCCACTTGAGTGCCTGCTCGAGTTCATAGTTGTTGTCGAGACACCAGTTTGCCGCCTCGTCGTAGCCAGCCCAAGAGAAACCGCCCGTATTGCGCAGCTGATTCTTGATACTGCGAAACGTGATTGCTTTCACATCAGTGGAGACGCGGAAGGGTACAGCCAGTTTTTCCCATCGAAGCGTGGCGAGCGCGGAGTCCGGCTTTACATCATCGAAAGTGTAGGCAAGCGACTCCCGAAACTCGGCTTCGCGGGCCTTCACCTGGACGCGAAGGGCATCTTCTTTTTCGTCATAGCTGAAGCTGCCCCAGGATGTGGAGTTTTTCGAGAAGATGATGGTCCACTGGTCCGCGGTGGGAATCATATGAAGGCCGTAAGTTCCAGCGGCTAGCGGTTTGCCTTCAATCGAAACATCGTCAGAAAAAGAAATCGTGGTGTTCTGATTGGCTCCGGCGCGCCATACTTTGTCGTAGGGAACAGGCCCAGCGCCCCAGAGCTTCCGCCCGCCAACCAGCGGCGCGTGGTAATTGACGGTGACATCCGTAAGACCGATGCGCTGCGTGACCACGGCGCGCTGGCTGATCGTCGGGATGTTCAGTTCCGTGGCTTGAGCACCGTTTTTGAACTGAGCTTGGGTACCGCTAGCCAGGAATAGCGAACCAGCCACAAAGATCAGGTGAAGACGAAATAAATTCCGCATAGAAATCTCCTTCGGCTGCGGGGAGGCAGCTGTTTCGAGGGGAATCAGGAACGTAGTGGACACCGGCCCCAGCGGATAGACGGCTCACTGGAGATTCGGTAAGCACACGGTTTGGCATATAGTGAAATGGAGCTATGAGGCATCATACTTGGCATCACGAGAGGGGCAGTTCGAGACGGTCCATGGCAGACGAGTCTGAGGCGAAGACTGACAAAAAGGCGGAAAAGAAGAAACTGGCGTGGAAGTCGCTGCCAGATGCCTGGGCGCTCCTGAAGCCGAGGAAGAGGATCCTCGGCCTCGGGTTTCTCCTGATTTTGATCAACCGAGCCGTTGGATTCGCGCTCCCGGCTGCTTCCAAATTCGTGTTTGACAACGTCATCGCGAAACGTCAGGTGCAATTCCTGATTCCGATCGTCCTTGGCGTGATTACGGCAACGCTGATTCAAGGAATTACTTCCTTCACTCTGACGCAGCTCTTTTCGAAATCGGCGCAGCGAATGATTACCGAGTTGCGCAAACAGGTGCAGGCGCACATCGGGCGGTTGCCGGTTTCTTTTTATGATGCGAACAAAACGGGAACGCTCGTATCGCGAATCATGTCGGATGTCGAGGGAGTCAGGAACCTAGTCGGCACCGGTTTGGTCGAACTCGCCGGCGGATTGTTGACGGCGGTCATCGCGCTGGTCGTAATGCTAAGAATCAGTTTGGTGATGACTTTGGTTGCCTTTGGAGTTTTGCTTCTTTTCGGTTTCGGCATTAACAAAGCGTTTGCCACGATTCGGCCGATTTTCCGCGCGCGGCCAAAGATTACAGCGGAAGTTACGGGCCGGCTGACAGAATCGCTAGGCGGAGTGCGCGTGGTGAAGGGCTACCACGCGGAGGAGCGCGAGGAAAAAGTGTTTGCGAGCGGCGTGCAGCGATTGCTCGACAACGTGCTGAAGACGCTTACAGCTACGTCGTTGATGGGGATGTCCGCGACCGTGCTGTTGGGCCTGGTCAGCGCGGTCATCATGTATTTTGGAGCGAGGCAAATTCTTGGCGGCACTATGACACCGGGCGTGCTGATTGCTTACTCGGCTCTTTTGGCAATGCTCGTTGCGCCAATTTTTCAGATTGTGGCCATAGGGACGCAATTGACGGAAGCTTTGACCGGTCTCGAGCGGACAAAAGAAATTCTTAGCGAAAAGGTAGAAGATGAAGTGCCGGGCCGAATCGCTGATATGGAACGCGTGGAAGGGACAATTCAATTCGAACACGTCGATTTTTCCTATGACACAAACAAGCCCGTTCTCTTCGATGTTAGTTTTTCAGCGAAACCGGACACGGTGACGGCGCTCGTCGGGCCTTCGGGAGCGGGCAAATCGACAATTATTGGATTGATTGCTGCGTTCTATACGCCGACGCAAGGGCGGGTGATTGTGGACGGGGCGGATCTGGCCACAGTGCGGCTGAGAACCTACCGCACGCAACTGGGTGTGGTGTTGCAGGATACGTTTTTGTTTGATGGCACGATTCGGGAAAATGTGGCGTTTGCGAAACCAGAAGCAAGCGAAGCAGAAATCCTCGAAGCGTGCCGCATAGCGCGCGTGGATGAGTTCGCAGAAGGATTTGAGAAGAAATACGACACGGTCGTTGGCGAGCGGGGAGTGAAACTTTCCGGTGGCCAGAAGCAGCGCGTTTCGATTGCGCGAGCGATTCTGGCCGATCCGCGAATTCTGATTTTGGACGAAGCGACGTCCAGCCTGGATTCGGAGTCGGAAGCATTGATTCAAGAGGGGTTGCGCTTTTTAATGCGAGGGCGGACTACGTTCGTCATCGCACACCGCTTGTCCACGATTCGCCGCGCGGACCAGATTTTAGTGGTTGAAGCTGGTCGAATTATCGAGCGGGGAACACACGAGTCGCTCTACCAACTGGGCGGACGCTACTACGACCTGTATACGCGGCAACACGGCGTCGAAACAAATCTGTTCCTTGCGCCGGGCGAGGGCGATACCACAGAAGAAGCCGTGGCTGATGGAAAAAACGGAGACGCTGGCCGGCAATCCGGCGGGTTGAACGATGCAGTGAGGATTATCCGCGGTCAAAATTCTTAGAACTCACCCAGGAATTGAATCGCATCTGCCAATAGTGAAAGATCACTAAAACGGGCAAATCCGGCGCAAAGCAGACGCTCGCGTTCTTTAAGACTGCTCCGCAGAACTTTCGCCCCGTTCGCCTCCACTTTCTCCTTAAGCGAATTGGAAAGACCTTCCTATTCATGTCCATCCTGCGCCGCATGAATGCGCGCCTCCGTAGTTGGTTCCAGCTTGCCGTTGCGTTCCAGCAGCCCATACCGCTTCTTTGCCGCCTGAAGACCGTTCCAGTTGAAGCACCGATGACGGTGTCCCAGCGTTCCGAACAAACGGTCGAACCAGAAAAAACCGATCCCGAAATTTGCTTCCATACGACCTTCGTCGTTCATCGCGCGGTGGTGAATGTCATGAAGCCGGCGCGCTCTGCAAAACCAGATTTTGATGATTGGGGTTCGCGCCATCCAGAAATCCTTCAGGTGCATACGATCGTGCAAATAACTGAACATGAAGACCGGCCAGGCGATGAGAGTCGCAAGTGAGATTGCTTCATAAATTGGTGCAACCCGGATCGCGAGCATGATCCCCCAGCAAGAAAAGAGAATGAGAGCAGAAGGCGCGAGCCACTCCAGCCCAACGTTGCCGACAGAAAAACGGCCGTGCGTCGCATCCCGATATTCGTCGTGCCGCATCGCTTGGGAAGGCCCGTAAATCAGGAAATGATGGGTGAGATGACCCTGGCTCAGGGCGGGGAGTCTGTCGCTATGGAGCAGACGATGCAGCCAGTAGCCGGCAAATTCCGCGATGAGGCAGGAGGCGCCCAGCGTGAGCAGGACCCCTGTGGCTGTGATGTGAATGGGATGGGCTGTCATAACCAAAACTTCGGATCGAACATCCATGAGCGAAAGTACGAGAGACACGAGACGACTCTCAAGCGACAAGGGGCGTCAGTTTGAAACTGACGCACAATGTCGCCGCGATTCGCGGTTGTGAGAGGTTTTTGACGGGGAATGAGGCGACTTTTGCAGTACTAGTCCCAGCTTTGAAAGAATGCGAGGATTGCCAATCAGGGCATGTGGATCTGACTCATTAGGTTCTTAAAGCGAGGATCAGAGCGAAGAGGGTCTGCGAGGGGATCCACTTTCAGATAGATCAGTCGGTCGTTGTGTTCCTTTACTGCCTTGTCCAGCCAGTGGAAGGCGGAGTCTTTATCGCCCATTCCGGTATAGATTCCGGCAAAGTAGATTGCAGGGACGTTGCGGTGCTGCGCTAGAGTTTGCATCTGCGCCAGGACATTTTGCGCCCCGGCGGCGTCTCCAGACACCGCGAGAGCATGGCCGTAGGCCATCAGAAGCGCCGGATTATCAGGAACCAATCCATTCGCATTGCGAAAATGTTGAAGGGATTCCGGGTACATATGCTTCTCGCGATAAGCCGAACCCAGCCAAAACTCGGCCAGAACAAAGCGCGGCATCTGTTCCAGAATTGTGTTTGAAGTGGCTATGGTCGCATCGTAATCGTGCGCATAGTAAGAGGCTTCGGAGCGCGCGACCGTATAAATTGGCGAGTACGGGTCGATATTCAATGCAATGTCGGTTTCTGCCTGCGCTTCTGCAATCCGGTTTGTAACCATGTAGTACTGTCCCAGCCATTGGTGGGCGGTCGGATTATTGGGTTCCAGTCGAATTGCCTCTTTGAGTTCGCGTTCCGCGGTAGGGAAATCCCAGTCGTAGCACATTGCGATGTTACCCAGAACGTAGTGCGCTTCTGCGTTGCTCGCATTCAAAGCGATGGCGCGGCGGGCTTCGGCTATTGCCCTGGGGGCTGAGGTAGTCGCTGGCACGCCGTCATTGGGTGCTTGTCCAAGAAGCGCATAGGCGCTTGCAAGCCCTGAATGAACCATCGCGTAATTGGGCATAAGCGCCGCGGCGTGCTCATACTCTTGCACGCTGCGCCCCACGTCGCGGGCGCCCCAGGATTTTCGTCCCTGCAAGTACGCGCGATATCCAGCCGGATCAATCTGACCAGGAGAAGAGGCGGGACTCGACACGGCAAAAGTCGGAAGTATCTTCTGGCCGGCCTGCACCGCAACTTCATTCTGAACTTTCAAAATATTTGGCGTATCCCCGTCAAAGGAGCCGGTCCAGACATACGCGCCGTCTGCCGTCGAAATCAGGAACACAACCAGATGAATTTGAGTGCCGACTTTCTGCAAGTGGCCCTCCAGGACGTATTGAACGCGATACCCGCTTCTCAGTTCCGAAGGCGCTTTGTCACGCAATTGCGCGGCGGAGGTCGGCGCAATCACTACCAGGTGTACAGGGTCGACTTTGCTGAGTTGGGAGATCAGCTCAGCCGTAAAACCCTCGGCATCAATGTCAGAACCCTGCTCACCTGCCGGCGTGTTAAAGGGACGCACCAAAAGGCGCATAGGAAGGCTGACTTTGGACGGGAAAAATACGTCACGAAGGCGATCGCCGTATTTAGCGGCGAACAATCCAATGACAAATACGAGGACCACTCCAGCAATAAGATGGTTTCTTGAAAATTTGCGCGGAGTAGTGACCGACTCGTCTGTGGCAGGAACCGGGTACGTAGTTTGACCGTTGACCGGTTCGCTCGAACTAGGAATGGGAGGATTGTGCTCTGTCGATGCTGGCGCATCGACTTCGGGGTCCTCTCTTATAAGATGCGTTTCGCGCTCCTTGTACCACTTGTCCAGTTCTGACGGATAAGCGTATACCGAGCTTTGTTTGCCTACGGAGAGTCGGTGAATCGGAAGGCCGAGGTTGCGTTCCCACCGCTGGACAGTTCGAATCTCGCGACGCAAATAGCTCGCGATTTCGCCCCAGGACTCGAGGCGCCGTTCATTGGAAGGAGCGGTCGTCCCGGAACCGCTGCCAGGAAGAGAATCTGCCATTAGTGAGTTGAAGTGACTGCCGAAAGACTGGGCGGAGTATATAACGGGAATCGCATACAGCCAACAAGCCACCTAGGGGCCGAAGCCTACCGAGCCTCTGCAATTCAAACGATTCCATAGGAAGCCGCACAAATGCCGTTGTGCAAGACTTAGCGCCTGCCCATAATCGAGGCGGGATCCGCGCCCGGCGTTCTAACGAGGTATTGCCATGAGCCACACAGCTGAAAACGGACCGATGCAACAGTTGGAGGAGTGGGACGATTTTGTCGCCACTCGCTATCGCCAGGGGAAATCCGAAGAAGAGTTTCGTAACTATCAGGTGGACGCAAACCCCGGCGTGACCCAGTTCTATCGAGAAAACCACGCCAACCAGACGTACGATTTTGTGCTGCAGAAAAAGACGGAATATTGCGGCCTCACGCGCGGGAAGAAGAGCATTTGGGAAATGGCGGAGTATCTCAACACGCTCGTCGACGAGAGCGATCCCGACACGGACCTGACACAAATCGAGCACTTGTTGCAGACCGCCGAAGCAATTCGCAGAGACGGCCATCCGCGCTGGTTCATTCTCGCCGGCTTTGTGCACGATCTCGGGAAAGTGCTGTGTCTTTACGGCGAGCCACAGTGGGCTGTAGTCGGAGACACGTTTCCCGTGGGCTGTGCTTATTCCGAGGAGATTGTTTTTCCGGAATTTTTCTCCTCCAACCCAGACAGCAAAATCAGCCGGTATCAGACCAAGTACGGCGTTTACGAGCCGAATTGCGGGCTCGACAACGTTCATCTCTCTTTCGGGCATGACGAGTACATCTATCATGTGACGAAGCGTTATCTGCCGGAAGAAGCGCTTTACATGCTGCGCTATCACTCGTTCTACCCTGCGCACAAACATGGCGCTTACAGGCATCTGATGAACGCTCACGACGAACAAATGCTTGAATGGGTGCAGAAATTCAATCCGTACGATCTTTACTCTAAAGGGCGCGAACGCCCGAATATGCAGGAAGTCCTGCCGTTTTACCAGGATCTGATTGCGGAATTTTTTCCGGCCGAGATCGACTGGTGATCCTCGACCAGACAGCTAAGTCGCGGGAATGTTTTCCGCTGCGGGTCGCACTTTCATATAAGATCAAGAAATCACCTCGAGGGGCTCGTAGCTCAGCGGTTAGAGCAGCGGACTCATAATCCGTTGGTCCCAGGTTCGAATCCTGGCGGGCCCACCATTTTTTCTGAAACGCCTATTCGCCGGCTTTGGCCGCAAGCGTTTCCACAACTGCGATGTTCTGCAGCAAATTCTTCGGTATGCCGTGGCGTTCCTTCAAGTAGTCGGGGCTATTGTAGGAAATCCAAACTTTTCCTTGCCCATCCTCCCAAACCAGTATCTTCAGCGGCAGGTCGATGGCCGCGCTGGGCGCAGCAAGCATAAGGGGCGTTCCTGCCTTTGGGCTGCCAAAGATCAGTAGCTTTGTCGGAAGCATCTTAATTCCTACTTTTTCCGCTTCGCCGCTATGGTCAACCAGTGCAAAAAGCGTGACTCCTTTGGCCTGCAGGATATTCTTGAGCTTGTCTACCGTCTCATCGACAGAATGACTGCTCAGCTTGTCAATGATCCCCTTGCTGGTCGTTAGCGCCATAGGCATTTCCTCCAAACCTTGAGACTCCTTTTCTGAACGAAGTCCTGTCGTATCGCGTACGGAGATCAGATAGATGGCCATCGCGAGTCCTACGAGCGCCAAGAACAATGCAGGCGCGAGAGTTCTCCACAGAGAACGGGGAAACGCGGTATCGCCTTGATCGAGCTGTCGAACCAGACTCACATGACGCCACGATGAGGAGAGTGTCACGACTACCCCCACCGCGATGAGCGACGTGCCAAACCACAGAGACAATCCCGTGGGAGGTGCCTGCCCGGTACTCCGAAAAATTTGAAGTTGCTGCAAGAAGAGCCCAAAACGCGCGACGACAAAGCCAAATCCCATCAGGGCGAGGCCCGTGCGCACCCACGCCAGAAATGTTCGTTCCGCTGCCAGATAATCTCGTAGGTCAGCTCCTTGTCCGTTTTCCTTCAACTGACCCACTTCCTGCCTCCGAAATGAACATGCCCTAAGTCTTACCGGTTGATGCTTGGATGCAACCGGTTGACGCGCGGATTCTGTGCCGCCGAATTAGTCTAGACGTTCCGGTAGTATTCGATTGAATAAGCAAAGTCTAAGAAGTTGCTCCAACCCTCCCGGGAAGCTGGTATATAAGGAACATCCCCCTTCTAAATGAGGCGTTTCTCGCTTGGGCACGCCCCTACGTGTGTCGTTGGAGAAAGTTGACGCCATGAAACGAAAAAGGTTGGGGGAGTTCTTAGCGAACGCGGGCAAATCTCCCCGGCGAACCTTGCCAGGGCGCTACGCGAGCAACAGAGCAAAGTAATTCATCTTGGAGAATTGTTATTACAGCGAAAGCTCGTCGGGAAGAAGGAGCTTTTGTCGGCCTTGGCCGAGGTTTCTGGAGTCGAATACATTGATGCGAACACCTTGAACCCTTCTGAGGAAGTTTTGAAAACCATCCCAGTGGCTTTGGCAAAAGGTTGCCGCGCCATTCCTATCCAACAGGAAGACAAGACGCTCGTGGTCCTCATGGCGCAGCCTCAAAACCTGCAACTCTTGGACGAACTTCGATTCAAAACAGGCCTCAAAATCCAGCCCCGGCTTGGTTTCCAGGGGGAAGTGCTGGCTGCCATCGACCGCCTGTACGGAATTCAGGACGACCCTCTTCCCCAGGGAGAGGCGACAGACGACTTGGCAGGAATGGAATTTATTTCTTCCAGCTCTCAGGAACGAAACGTCCGCGCATTACGCGAAATGCAGCGGGAGCTGCAGCAAAAATCAAAGACCATTCCGGCCGTCCATCTTGTTGCAACAATGATCAAGACTGCTATGGCCCGGCGCGCCAGCGATATTCACATTGAGCCTCAACAAAACGAAACAACTGTCCGCTTCCGCGTTGATGGCGTTCTGCGGGAGTTTCAGAAAATTCCACGCGCTTTGCAGAATACCGTCGCTTCTCGCGTGAAAATCCTCTCCGACATGGACATTGCGGAACGCCGTGCGCCTCAAGACGGTAGATTCATGGTCAAGCTCGGGGATCGCCGGATAGATTTGCGCGTCTCCACTCTGCCCACGCAGTACGGAGAAAAAGTAGTCATCCGCCTTCTCGAGAGCGAATCGCCGATGAAAGACTTCAGCGCGCTCGGCATACCGCCAGACATCGAGCAAAACTGGAGGAAATCCTAAGACTTCCTCAAGGGATGTTGCTCGTTACCGGGCCAACAGGTTCCGGCAAAAGCACAACTCCCTATTCGTGCTCAAGGGCCATTCGCAGAACCGCCGTCAACATCGTCACCGTCGAAAATCCAGTCGAGTACCTCATTCCTGGATTAAGCCAGGTTCAAGTCAATGTAAAAGCTGGACTAACCTTCGCCAGTTCTCTCCGTTCCGTCCTGCGGCAGGACCCGACGTTGTAATGGTTGGCGAAATTCGAGACTCCGAAACCGCGGAAATCGCTCTCAAAGCGGCGCAGACCGGGCACCTCGTGCTTTCAACATTGCATACAAACGACAGCATCTCCGCAGTGACGCGGTTGCTGGATCTCGGTTGCCTGGCTATCAAATTGCGGCCGCAGTGACCGGTGTCCTCGCGCAACGCTTGGTTCGCCGTCTGTGTACATGCCGTTATTCCTCGCCGCCAACGCAGGATTACATCAACTCCGTAATGATGGCGGGCCTCATGGAATCACCGAAGATTCGTCATACGCCAGGTGGTTGCGAGGAGTGTGATTTCAGCGGCTATCGAAGCCGCATAGGTATCTACGAACTCTTGATGTTCAACGACCCGATTCGGCAGGTCACTCGGACCGGAAACCAGAATGATGAAATTCGGACTCTCGCGCGACAAAACGGCATGAGATTCATGCAGGAATATGGCCTCGAGCTCATAAGGGATGGACTTACCACGCTGGAAGAATTGCAACGCGTTGTCCGGTTCGCACAGCTCACCCCGGAAACTTGCGGCTCTTGCGGAAAAGAAGTCTCGGCTGCGTTTACCTTCTGTCCTTACTGCGGCAAGAAGAAATCCGCGCGCGAATGGGAACCACCCCGCAAATTCCGCGTCGCGAGACCTGGGGCGGTGAACAAATGAGTGCAAAGCGAGATCTACAGCGAAGCCAAAGCGAGGTCTTACAGCGGGGAGAAACTCGCGTGCCTGGCGTTCAAGACATTTCTCTCTCATACGAAGGCAGCAATGAAGAGATCCACATCAGGCCCCCGAATCTGAGCGCGCGCGGAATGTTCGTCAGCACCAGCCGCATCTTCCCTAAAGGGGCAGTTTTGAACCTTCGTTTCCGGCTGGCCCACACGCAAGCCGAAGTACAGACTCGCTGCGAAGTGCGTCATTGCCTTCCTGGTGTTGGCATCGGCGTTGAATTCATTGGCATTTCCTCGGAGGCGGAACGCCAAATCGCCCGCGAAATTGACTTCGAAACCAGAGGTGCCCTGAGACGTGAAAGCAGCGGACCAAGGAAGAAGCAAGATAGAAAGAAAATGCCGCAAGGGCGAAGTCTGCGTTCAGTGATTGCGAAACGCCTTGTAGATGTCCGCGATGGAGTACGTGACTCCCACAAAATAACGCCGATGAAACGGTGAGCCGGAATTTAGCCCATGATCAATTCCTGCATCCACCACCAATCGTGGCTTTATAGCGTAAGTCAGCGCCCATAATCCGTCTGCGAAAGCAGGGGTCGAGTGGTTGAAAAACATATTCCCGTAAAACTCCCCCGTGAACTGCAACTTCTTATAGATCGGATGAGAAAACGCCAAATTCATTTGCGTGAATTGGTCCGTCCCGCCCATTGCCGGCCTGCCAAGAAAAATATACGCCGTGTTGAAATCGAAATGAGTGCCGAGAATATCTTTGCTCGCATAAAACCGGATCTCGTGATCGTATTTTCCTGTTCCTAATCCTTTCGCCGCGCTTGCACTTGGAAATTTCAACGAATAGCCGATCGAGAGTGACGGAATCCGTTTCGATTGACGATGGAAACGGTATTCAAAACCGAGCGCGTTGTCGCCAAACCCGGTTTGCGTTACTCCCCCCGTGGTTTGCCGGAGAAGCGTCTCGACATCCCAGCGAATTTCGAAATTGCAGGTCGCGGCAAACTTGTAAAGGCCCACCAGGCTGTTCTCTCGCTCCTGTTGCAGCCCCATGGCATGGTCGAAGCCATACTCAACTTCGAGCACTCCGTATTGAGTGATATCCGCGGGGTCGGCTACCGTCGGCCGATTCGGATTGGCGACGATTCCATCCTTCGGCGTATCAGGACATTGCGCTGTCCCCGTGCTTGCCGCCAACAAACACAATGCAAATGCTGCGACGGCGTCATAAACTGCATATCTGAGTTTTCTTCTCTGCATGCGGCCCAATCGAAAAAAGCGCATCTTGTCTAATGAAAAAGTCTACAGGAAGTTGTTTGAGACGTGAGATTCTGATGCACCCTTGTTTTGCAGGAATACACTACCCGGAGCTGACATGATGGTTATGCAGAAGTTTGCTGCGTCCTTGCTGTCCGTTGCCTTACCTGTGCTCGCTGTTGTTGGAGCAGATTCCCGCGCTGCGTACACGATTGACTCAAAAAATAGCAAAGTCGAAATCCATGTTGCTCGCGAAGGTTTTTTCAAAGCGTTTGGACATGATCATTTGGTTTCGGCCACACAGTTTTCCGGTGAAGTACAGCTGGATGCTGCAAAGCTGAAAGACTCCTCCGTTTCGCTCGCGATTGACGCTAAGTCTTTAACGGTTGTGGATCCCGGTGAGTCTGAGAAAGACCGCAAAGATGTTCAGGACACCATGCTTGGCGACCAAGTTCTCGATGTCGCCCGCCATCCTCAAATTCAGTTTTCGTCTTCTGGTGTAAAGGTTCTGTCGAACAATAAAGGCGAGATGAACCTGCAAGTGGAAGGAACGCTTGCTCTCCATGGCGTGAAAAAGCCAGTTAGCGTCCCAGTTCACGTTCAGCTCGCGGATGACGGTACGCTCACTGCCGACGCGGAGGTCTCGCTTATCCAAAGCGAATTTGGCATTACCCCCATTAAGGTGGCGGGCGGTACCGTTCGCGTGAAAGACAAACTGAGACTGACCTTCCATTTCGTCGCTCGCAAAGCTTCCTGAAATACTTTTTGGCCTACGCTGTAAATCCAATACAATTCCCGGCGGCGAATGGGCTGCCTTAAATAACGGGAAATGTGCGCGGCGCTCGCGCACTGCTCCCATAGGTGTCACGATGCTAAATTCCTCGCTCCTCAAGAGCACCGTTGTCGCGGCTTTGGGCGGTTTATTGTTTGGCTTTGACACGGTCGTGATTTCCGGTACGACTCAGGCTTTGACGGAGTTGTATCATCTCACTCCGTTCGCGCTGGGTGTCACCGTCACCAGCGCACTGATCGGGACAATCGTTGGCTCGCTCACTGCGGGAGTCCCCGGGGACGCGATTGGACGTCGCGACAGCCTGCGTTTCATGGCCGTGCTCTACGTGATTTCTGCGGTTGGCTGCGCTTTCGCTTGGAACTGGTACGCCTTGGTGGCGTTCCGTTTTATTGGCGGCTTGGGCATCGGCGGCTCTTCCGTTCTCGGCCCGATGTATATTGCGGAAATCTCTCCTGCAAAATGGCGCGGCCGCCTGGTCGGTTTTTTCCAGTTCAACGTCGTTCTCGGAATTCTTCTTGCCTATCTTTCGAACTATATTATCGGCACCATGGGCTTTGGTGGCGCCGAATGGCGCTGGAAACTCGGTATCTCAGGCCTTCCTGCCGTTCTCTTCTTCGCTATGCTCTTCGGCATTCCACGAAGTCCCCGCTGGCTCGCAAAAAAGGGACGCACGGACGAAGCCCGCGACGTCCTTCGCTTGATTGGCGAACAGGACTACGAAGCAGAGTTGAAGGACATCGTTGCGTCGGTTGACGCCGAACATCATCAGCACGATTCCGTCTGGAATCGTCAGTACCGCTTGCCGGTTTTTCTCGCCATGACCATCGGCATGTTCAACCAGCTCTCCGGTATTAACGCCATCCTTTATTACCTGAACCAGATTTTCGCAGATGCCGGATTCAATAAGGTCTCTTCCGACCTGCAGGCGGTTGCCATCGGCGCGACGAACCTCGTTTTCACTATGCTCGCCATGACCATCATCGACAAGGTCGGACGTAAGCTGCTTCTCTTGATCGGAGCTGTAGGCACCGCCTCATGTCTCGCAGGCGTCGCCACGATTTTTCTTACCCATCAGCACAAAGAACTTCTTGTCTGGCTGCTGGTCACCTACATCGCATTTTTCGCATTTTCGCAGGGCGCGGTGATTTGGGTCTACATTGGCGAAGTTTTTCCCAATCGCGTGCGTGCACAAGGGCAGAGCCTGGGCAGCTTTTCCCACTGGTTCATGGCGGGAGTAATTTCGCTCGGATTCCCGCCGCTTGCCGCGAAGTCCGGCGGCTATCCCTTCGTTTTTTTCTCTGTGATGACAATCGTGCAATTCCTCGTTGTTTTGAAAGTCTATCCGGAGACAAAAGGCGTCTCCCTGGAAGAAATGCAAAGAAAACTCGGCATTGCCTGAGCCTCAGACCAAGACTGTTTAACCCTTAGGCGATCTCGACCCGAAATGAATCACAACATGTTGGTGGGCATAACGCTCTGTCTTGCTTTCAGGCATGTCAATCCAGATAAATGGACAGAAATTGCCGAGCTGTGGAAAATTTAATCCACCGCCTTCGACATGATCTATTTGTCCCGGGCTCAAAACACACAATTTGTAGCCCCGTCCCGCAACTCCAGAAACGTCAAGCTCCAGCCGGTCTCTCGAACTCGACCACTTTTCCGAGACAATTCGCAGTCCTTCGCTGGAACCTCCGAGCGGCGGTAACTCATACTCTGTGCTCAGGCCGAAATCGCCCGACAGGGAAACACGCAGAAAGTACTTTCCTGAATTCACGGGAACACGGACAAGAACGTGTTGGTCGCTCTCGTTTTGCTCGACGCTAAATTTGGCCGGCTTCCCGTTGAGTTCAACTTTCAAAACTCTAGCGCGTAGACTAATCGCGGGGCGAAGCTCAAAAATACATTCGTCTTTCCCTGCGGCGCGGCCAACTTCAAAGACTATGCCTTGCTCTTCTCTGGTGTAATCCACGAGAAGAGATGTGTCTCCGATTCGGATATCGGTCACGCTAAAGCGATCCCAATTCGCTGGAATATGGGGTGCCAGTGTTACAGTGTGGCTGTTAGCATCTACTTTGAGTCCAAGCATACCTCGCAACATCGGACTGATCACCATCGCCGCCGACCAAATCTGATGCGGCGATGCCGTCGAAAGCGGCTGGTAATAATCGCCGGAGAGCACTTCCGTCACATGTCCGGGCGATCCATCGAGTGCCAGCAACGAATTTGCTCTCAGATTGGCATACGCCGGTTGCTCGCGGTGATACCGATATTCCCCCACGCTCGCCCATCCCGTGAAAAGCGGCCACACGGATCCGTAGTGATATCCGCCACCACCATAATTTGCAGACTTGTTCGAAATAATCCGCATCCCCCAATCCGTCTGATGCTCGTGGCCTGCCAGTTGCGAAATCATCGCGCTAGCGTTTTTCTCATCCACCAACCCAAACCACATCGGCACCGTCGCCAGCACACTCGCTTCGTCCACTCGTTTGTTCTGATTGTCCAAAGCAAATGCAAAAATATTCTTGTCAGGCGACCAATATGTCGTATTCAGCATCGCACGTTCTTTTTCGCTCTCCGCCGCCAATTTCTTGGAGTCGTCATCTTTCCCGACGAGCTTCGCCAATTCCGAAAGCGCTCGCTTCGCTTCCACCGCCAATCCACTCTGATAAAACTCCGATTTCACCGGCAGCAGCGGTCCGCCTTCAACCCATCCATGGCCAACCCCAAAATTCTTGGGAAACCCATCCGCATAGCTTGAACTTAAAAACTGATACGCCCGCCACAAGTGATCCCAATTCGTTTTGGCAAACTCCACGTCTCCGCTCGCCTGCACGTAATCGCGCATTGCGATGATGTAGAGCGGCGTTGCGTCCGCTGACGCAAACCCATACGGATAGTCCTTGAACCAATTCACGAAACTCGCGCCTTGCGCAATCTCATGCGGAATCTTTCCATCCTCTCGCTGAAATTGCGCCACAAACGCAAGCGCCGTCCTCGCCGTCGCAAAATCGCCTTCACTGTTGAGCGCCAGCGTCGACCAAAACGCATCTCGTCCAAAAAACCATGCAAATCCCGGCCGCTGGCTTTCACCCGATGTTCTGTATCCCGCGATTAGCCCAGTCCCCATCGTGGGATTCACCACCAAGCCTTGCAGTAAACTCACCCGCGACCAGTCGTATGCCGCCTGCAGTTGCTCGTCCGGCAAATCCAGGTTCACCGTTTTTTTCAAATAATCCGCATAGTATCCCGCCGACTGCTTTTCCAAGTCGTCATGCGACGCAATCAATTTCTTGTAAGTTTGTTCCGCTTCCGTTGCGCCGTGAATCGATCCGGCAAGCACGACCAGCTTCGTCTCGCGCCCCTTTTCCGTCACGCGCAACTTCATCGAATTCTCGTGTCCACTCGAATAATTGGTCTCGTATTCGAGGTGCGGATCTCTTCCCGTTGGCGAGCCCACCACCGCCGCAAATCTTCGGCTCTCTTCGCCAAACGTAAACGTATTCAGCTTCGCGTCCCAATTCGCATACGTTCCGCCAATCGCCGCGGGCCATTCCAAAGCAAAGTCCCGATGAAACGCCACCTCCAGTTCCAGCGGCTGCTCGGTCTCCACGTC
>Ga0126372_10000242_pt1 | contig 17776 bp, 13 predicted proteins | sample PanSoiMetaPlot_6_FD_92762 | JGI IMG/M metagenome (GOLD analysis project Ga0126372, IMG submission 92762) | Tropical forest soil microbial communities from Panama - MetaG Plot_6 | ecosystem: Environmental > Terrestrial > Soil > Tropical forest > Bulk soil | place: Panama | collected 2016-02-17
ATGATGCTCGTCGGAGAGCAACCAGGTGATCAAGAGGATCGAGTGGGTCACCCGTTTGTCGGCCCGTCAGGAAAACTCCTGGACCGAGCCTTAGAGGAGGCAGGCATCGATCGTGATGAAGTCTATGTCACCAACGTGGTTAAGCACTTTAAATGGTCGCCGGCAGAGCGGGGGAAACGGCGGATCCACAAAAAGCCACGTTACTCTGAAATCCAAGCCTGCCGCCCCTGGCTTGACGCGGAGTTGGAAGCTGTCAGACCTGAGGTTCTGATTTGCCTGGGAGCCAGTGCAGCGCAAGCACTTCTGGGGAAGGATTTTCGTGTTAGCCGCCAACGCGGCAGCCTCATTGACTCCCCCTTAGCTCCAAATGTTCTGGCCACGGTGCATCCATCCTCGATTCTTCGCGCGCAAGATGACGAATCAAGGCATGTACAACTGAAGGCATTTGTCCAGGATCTGAAGCAGGCCGCAAGCTTAGTTAAGAGGAAACCTGCAAATCTCAAGCGATCTGCTGCATAGGTTTTTCACAGGGGAATTCTAGCCATCTTCTCGGAAGGGACTCTTTGTCTAAGAGTTCAGACACGGATTTTCAAGCGAGTATCAATTGGGGGAAAAAATGAGTCGGCAATCGAAATCGACGCGCAAAATTCGCTATGCCGTAGTCGGCCTCGGGCACATCGCGCAAGTGGCCGTTCTGCCAGCATTCAGGAATGCTCACAACTCGAAATTAGTCAACATTGTTTCAGGCGAGCCAGAAAAGCTGGCCAAGCTGGGCAAGAGGTATCACCTTGAATACGTGTATTCCTACGAAGATTACGACAAGGCTCTTTCCCAGGTTGATGCCGTCTATTTGACGTTGCCGAATCATCTGCATCGTGAGTATGCGGTGCGAGCCGCTCAGGCCAAAGTACATATACTCTGCGAGAAACCGATGGCGCCTACCGAAGAAGACTGCCAGGCGATGATCGATGCAGCAGAGCAGAATGGTGTGAGACTGATGATTGCTTACCGCCTCCACTTTGAGGCGGCGAACCTGGAGGCAGTCCGTTTGGCCGAAGGCGGCAAACTTGGAAAACTCCGGTTCTTCACGTCAGAATTCGCCCAAAACGTGGACATCGATAATGTCCGGGTGACAGAGACAACAGCACGCGGCGGTGGCCCTCTTTATGACATGGGAGTTTATTGCATTAACGCTTCTCGCTACCTGTTCGGTGCCGAGCCCATTGCAGTCTTAGGCTCAACTTTGGACAACGGAGAGGAAAGGTTTGAGAAAGTCGAGGAGATGGCCTCTGCAATCATGCGTTTCCCAGACGGTCGCATCGCTACGTTTACGTGCAGTTTTGGGGCGGCCGATGTCAGCCGCTACACGCTGATCGGAACAAAGGGTTTTCTTACGGCAGATCCAGCTTACGATTATTCCATGGCACTCAAACACAGACTCACTATCGAGGAAAAAACCAAATCGACCACATTTCCCAAGCGCGACCAGTTTGCCGCGGAGTTGATCTACTTTTCCGACTGTATTCTGAAAAATCGGGAGCCGGAACCCTCTGGGCTCGAGGGTTTGGCGGACGTGCGCATCGTAGAAGCGATTTATCAATCAGCACGAACGGGAACGGGTGTTCAATTACCGACACTACCTCCCAAAAGAAGACCTACTGTCAACCAGGAAATTCACCGGCCTTCCCACCTAAAACCGAAGACGGTAAAAGCGAAATCACCTTCCGGTGAGGCCGCGTGATGGATCCGCAGGAAGAGAGCGCCGGTTTTCTCCGATGCTACAGAGGTCAACTAGACGCCAGGCAAGGGCTCTGTGCTAGCCGATCCTCGCACCTCGGAGTGTTAGTCTCCGTGGGTTCCCGTCGATGGGTTGGCGGCGTAAGGAGTTGAGCGACTGGTTCCGGTTACGTTCTCGCTCGCTCTGTTTGTCATCTCCATCGCTTTGTCGCGCAGTACAGAGCGGGTCTCTTCGCCTGTAGCTGGCGCGAACAACATTCCGATGCCGACGCCCACGCCAACTCCTCCCAGAAAGCAGGTAGTCGATGCCACCCAATGGCTGCGGCCTTGCAGCGCCCGGCGTGCCTCAGAGAGGCGATCCGTCGTGTCGTCGTATTTCCTTCTGAAGTCATCAGTCATGTCAGAAGCGCGTTCACCCAGATGTTCCGTAATCGAGCCCCACAATTTTGCGTCGGTTAGGAGAAGAGCGAATTTCAGGGCTAGTCTGGCCCACTGTTTTGTCTTGGATCGTCTGTCGAGTACTCGCATACATTAATCTCCTTCTCAATCCATAAACTTAATCTATATTGGGCGATGATCGCCGCTGCTATCGGTTGACTTGTGTAGTGACTCGGAAAAATCAATGTACGCGACCGCACTGGTCGTCTCGGCCGCAACGGAGTCTCCGCTCACCCGTGTCCGGGATGGAAAATTCTATTTCGGCGGCGGTTGATCTGATTTCTTCTTCTTGCCAAAGATTCCCATCAGCTGTTGAACGGGGTTCTGTTGCTGCTCCTGCTCCGGCTGATTTGGGGAAGCTTGGGCGGGATTTTTTCCGCCTCCCAAGAGATTTTGCAACGCGCCGGTGACCGATCCCGGGTCGTTGAAATTTGGCACCAAACCTTTAAGCTTCATCTGAGCTATCTGCTGCAGGTCCGGCGCAAACTTGGGTTTGGAGAAGGTCCCAGTGACCAAGGCAGGCACAACCAGTTCTCCCTGTTTGTTCGCCAAGGCCGTCTGCATGAAGCCGCCAATGTTGTTGCCGCCCACTCTTTGGCTGGTTCCCTGAGAGAGCACCGCCGTTACGCGCATATTCAGCGTTTCGTCGATCAGACTTGCAGTTCCCACGGCCCCCACATTTCCCAGGTCAAGCTTGGCCTGTAGATTGTTGGTCTGTGCAATACCGCTCTTCACGGAGATGTTCCCGGTCAGTTTGGAAATATTTGTCACCCCTTCTGACGATTGCGTCGCGTTTGTATTCAGAAACCCCGCTATCGTCGAGAGCTCACGGTCAATATTCGTACCCGAGTACTTGATGTGGTTGAGATCCAAGCTCATCGTGCCGTTGAGTGCTCGCATGATATCCGCCGATGCGATGGTCTTGATGGGGCCGGACGCGCGAAGGTCGAGGTTCAAACTACCTTGGCCGTTAACCTTGTCAAGAGCGGTGACGCCATATGCCCTCGCCATCGACAGCACGGCAGGCAGCTGTGCGTTGGGTGCGCGCACTGATGCATCCACAACCGGAGTCGGTGACAAATAGTTGCGCAACGCGAATTGCGCGTTCAGGGTAGTTCCATCAGAAGTCAGGTTGAACGGATTCGATTGGATTTGCGACGAGTTCAAGTTCAGACTTAGGGATGTAATTTGCACAGGTTTAGCAATATTCTGTCCGCTCATTTGGATATTGCTGGCCGTGATGAGTCCATTTAAGGCTGGCTTGTTCACAGATCCGCGAACTTGAATGTTTGCGGTGAGACTTCCGGTCACATTTGTACCCTGAGAAAGAGCTATGCCGGATGCGGCTGTCAATTTTGCCGCCTCAGCAATCGAAATATTGTTAGCTCTTACATTCAGATCGAGCGCCGCAGGCGCATTCTTTGAGTTCACTGTGCCGCTGAACTGCAACGGTGTGGAACCAAGCTTCAGAATGAAATTGCGAAGTGTGAGCAAGTTGCCCGAAAGGTCGTCGGTCAAATCGTACTGTGCCGTGATGGGATACCCGAGTTCCATCCCGTGCACCTTCACGTTCTGAACGTTGGTCTCGCCTTGTACGGAGAACCTTCCCGATTCACTGTTGATTTTTGTTTCCCCGGTCAACACACCGTCCGTCCCCTTCAGGGATGAGGAGTCGAGAAACTTTGACAGGTCACCGATACTTACCTGCTTCAGGCTTAAAGTGCCCCGGAAGGGCGTATTCACAGGTTGGCCCTCGGGAATCGGTCCGCCTTCCCCGCGCAGGCGCGCCTCGCGAGAGCCGGAGCCAGCAAGATGTAGAGAAGCGTCTACACTGAACGGCCTGTCGGGCGCGAAGTTTTTAAGAGTGATGTCGATGTGGTCATAGACAGAGGGTGTCTTGCTCACTTGCCGATCCAGCACAGAAATCTGACCATCGGTGATCGTGAGTTCACCGAGCGAAACCTGCTCCCCGGTGGAATTTTCTTGCCCGGTATTTGACGGCCCACTTGGGACTGTGGCGGTTGCTTTGGGCGTCTTCTCCTTCACCGGGGGATTTGGCGCAGAGTTGGGAGTCTCTGCCGGATGTCCCAAAGACGCAAAGTTCCAGGTTCCATCTTCATTCTTGATGAGGTTGACGTTCGGCCGCTGCAAGTTTAATGAGTCGAGCTCAACTTGCTTATGCAGTAACGGCAAGAGCTTGACGGAAACATCCAGTTCCTGCGCCTTAACGAATGGCGCATCCGGGTTGAAACGCGCGTCGTCAGCGATCGCGAGATCTTGCACGCGGAACCTGGGGGGGAAGACGCTGAGATGCATATCGCCAAGGGTCACGGAACGGCCGAGGCGCTTTTCAAGCTCAGTCTGAATCGTCGCATGATATTTATTAACATTCAAGGTAGCGGCGAATATGAGCACTCCAATGATAACGATGACTATAAAGATGCCAATGCCGATGCCAACTCTTCGCATAATTTCCTCCCGATACAGTCGCTTGGAGCGGCTCTCAGAGGTTCTGATGACATCAAGAGCAATCGGTTTGGCTATCTTGTCAGGTGGTCGAAAGAAGAGCATCTGTAGCGTATCCGACTCTTTGGCGACATTGGTAGACAAGGGTTTGCAGCCAGCTTATTTTCCGCTTCCGGCCTATTTCTATGCTGGATTGTCACTCGAACTTACACGGAAACCGCGGCCATGAGCGGATACCGAATGCGTGCGTGCAGGGAATAAAGGAACCTACGCTCCAAATGAACCGCTCCGAAATGTTGAATCGCCTTCTCGACCGCAACCAGCCCTGGGATATGGTGGTCATTGGCGGCGGCGCGACCGGAGTTGGCATTGCGGTGGACGCTGCGTCGCGTGGCTATGAAGTTCTACTCCTTGAACAGGCCGATTTTGGCAAAGGAACTTCTAGCCGAAGTACCAAGCTTGTTCATGGAGGAGTGCGCTATCTGGAGCAGGGAAACCTCTTCTTGGTGATGGAAGCCCTTCGGGAAAGGGGAATTCTCCGGCAAAATGCCTCGCATCTCGTCAGCGCCCTTTCCTTCGTAGTTCCCCTCTACGATTGGTGGGAAGCTCCGCTCTATGGAACTGGTCTGAAGGTCTACGACATACTTGCTTGGAAACGTGGCTTCGGTTCCTCACAAATCCTGTCGCGCGAGGAGACGCTCCATCGATTGCCGGCCGTCAGAAAGGAAGGGCTCCGCGGCGGAATTGTTTACTACGATGGACTTTTTGACGACACGCGCTTGCTGATCAATCTGGTTCAGACAGCCGTTGAGCAGGGAGCGACTGTGGTGAATTACACGCAGGTTATCGGCCTACTCAAGGGTTCAGGCGGCGTGGTAAGGGGCATTAAGGCTCGCGATCTGGAGAGCGGATCCGAGTTTTCGGCGAGAGCAAAGGTCGTAATCAACGCGGCCGGCCCATTTTCGGACGAAATACGCAGGCTCTCCGATCCAGGCGTGGCCCCTATGATCAAGGCAAGTCAGGGCGTGCACCTCGTTTTTGCTCATTCGTTTCTATCGAGTCAGGATGCGATGCTCGTTCCCCATACCGCCGACCGTCGGCTGATGTTCGCAATCCCGTGGAAGGGGCATATCCTCGTAGGTACGACCGATACTCCTCTAGACAAAGTTCGTTTAGAGCCGACGCCCCTGGCCGGGGAGATTGACCTTATTTTGGAGACTGCGGGTCGTTACCTTCACACGGTTCCCAAACGAGAAGATGTGCTGAGCGTGTTCGTGGGAATTCGCCCGTTGGTCGGCACCCACGGCTCGAAGAGTACATCGCTGCTTTCCCGAGATCACACCGTTCTCATTGATAAGTCGGGATTGATAAGCATTGCCGGCGGGAAGTGGACCACTTATCGGAGAATGGCGGAAGATTGCGTCAATCAAGCCGCTGCTTTTGCCCGTTTGCGCGAGGTTCCAGCCAAAACCGAGCAGCTTCGAATTCACGGATCCGATGGCAGTTCCGCTGGCTCGGGCCGCTTCGCGGCTTATGGGACGGACGCAGCCGCAATGGAGAAATTGCTTCTGGAGAATCCATCTTTGGGCGAAGCGCTGCACCCGAGACTCTCTTATGCCGGCCTGGAAGTACTCTGGGCGACCAGGGTCGAAATGGCTCGCACGGTGGAAGACGTGCTCGCACGTCGTACTCGGGCACTCTTCTTAAACGCACAAGCGGCGTCCGAAATGGCTCCTCGAACCGCTGCCATCATGGCCAGGGAACTAGGACAGGGAGAAGCGTGGCAAACCGGTCAGGTAAAGGCGTTTCAAGATCTTGCGCGCGGCTACATGATTCGATAGGGAATTACTCGATGCGCAACAAAAGCACAGGTTCAACCATGAAGTCGAAGGCATTGATCTCGTCGACGGCCTTTCGTATCGTCGGTTCCGAAACCGGTTCCACCGTGATCACGAAGGACAGCCTATCCTTGGGCATGTGAGGTTCCTGTTCCAGAGAATCAATGTTGATGTCTTCTCGGGCGATAACCTCCGCCACGCGGGCAACGATGCCGCGTTGATCTTTCACAGTGAGCCGGAGGTACCAGCTGACAGCGCGCGGTTTCTGACAAATCTCGAGATGCTTTGTGTCGAGGAATCCTGAGACTCGTTTCGCGCTCATTTGTCCGCTGGCGAGATCACGGGCAATCTCCACGAGGTCAGAAACGACGGCGGCACCCGTCGCATCCCCGCCAGCCCCCCGGCCATAAAACATCTGGGTTCCGATCTTGTCGCCGACAAGAAAAACGGCATTGTTAACGCCCTCGACTTTTGCCAACATGGAGCGACGTCCGACCAGCCATGGACGAACAGATACCTCGAGACCATCCTTCGTCTGCTCCGCCGACCCAACCAGCCGGATGGTACTCTCCAGGCGATCTGCGGAGTGGATGTCGATGGCGCGAACCGTCCGGATGCCATAGGTGGGAATCCGCGAGACGCTCAGACGACCTCCGAAAGACATGCGAGCCAGTATGCAGAGTTTGTCGCGAGCGTCGAGACCATCGATGTCAAATGATGGATCCGCTTCAGCAAATCCGGCCGCCTGAGCCTCTGCCAGGGCTTGATCGAACTCGATGCCGCGGCTCTCCATTTGGGTCAGAATGTAGTTCGCCGTTCCGTTCAAGATGCCGTGAACGGCGCGCAAGCGGTCCCCGGCCGTAGATTCGTGTATTACGCGCAAGATCGGAATCCCTCCCGCCACACTCGCCTCGAACCCGATAGGCAAATTTCGGGACACAGCTGTGGCAAAGAGTTCGTCCCCGTGTTCCGCGAGCAAGTTTTTGTTGGCGGTGACGACGGGCTTTCCATTGGCAAGGGCTGAGCGGAGCAGATGCAATGCCTCGCCTGTCCCGCCCATAGTCTCGACCAGGACATCGATGTCGTTCGAATGAACCAGTTGCTTCCAGTCAAAGACAGAGCGCGCACCGGTCGGAACATGCTCGAGTGCTACTCCCGAGCGACGACACACCGCGGTCACGGCGAGCCTGACTCCGCTCCGCCACTCGATCAGGTCGGCATGCTGCTGAATAATGTCTGCGGTTGCCTGACCGACCGTGCCAAAACCAACGATGCCCACCCGGACCTTTTTCATAATGTGTTTGAAGCAAGGTCGGCTCGAATCTACTTCTGAACACCGGCGCCAAGAAATTCCTGATGAACGGCCCTGAGCACGTCGCTGGTTTGCTCGGCGGCGACGGCAAAACAGATATTCAACTCACTGGCTCCCTGAGCGACAGCAATTACGCTCACGCTGGTGCGCGCGACAGCAGAGAATAAACGACCGAGGATGCCGCACGTGCCTTTCATTCCTGCTCCCAGCACAGCAATGACGGCCACATCGCGATGAATTGAGACCGGATTCAGCACTCCGTGCTTAAGTTCGGTCCGAAAGAGCCGTTGAATCGCGTGGACAACATGCTCCGTGTCCTGCTGACGCAGCACCAGTCCCAGTGAATCTTCGGATGAGGACTGGGTCGAAAAAAGAACATCAATGTGTTCATGACCCAAGCGAAGAAACAACCGGCCGAAGATTTCCGCAAAGTGAACATCTCGCCGCGTGCTCAAAGTCACTAAACACGCGTCGGTAACGGCTGTGATGGCTTTCACCGGGGAGTTGCTCGCAGGCAAGGAAGCCACGATCTTTGTACCTGCCAATTCGGGTTTAAATGTGTTCTTTATCCAGACGGGAATACCTCGTTCCATCGCCGGCCGGATGGCTTTGCGGTGGATTACCTTGGCTCCGTAATAGGAGAGTTCGATGGCTTCATCGAAAGTGATTTCGGGAAGTGTCACTGCCTCCGGGCATATGCGCGGATCAGCAGTAAGCACCCCGTCCACATCGGTCCATATCCAGATTTCACTGGCGTCGATCGCCGCGCCCAGGATGGTTGCCGATGAATCAGAGCCACCGCGTCCCAGCGTAGACACATGTCCAGTGGACGTTGCTCCGCTGTATCCCATGACGACTGGGATCGTGCCCTGGTGCACCAGAGACAGCAGGACTTCCTGTGACCTTCGCCGCGTCAACTCCATGTCGGGATTGGCATCGCCAAAGTTGTCATCAGTGGCAAGTACCCGAAGCGAGTTTACGAATGCGGCCTTGGCGCCGAGCTGTTCAAGGCAGGCCGAAAAAATTGTAGCCGACATCTGCTCGCCAAGCGGCAACGCCATGTCCATCACTTGTGGAGTCGCGGACTTTAATAGGAGGAGTGCAGAACAGAATTCACTCAGACGTTCCAGAATGTCTTCGACCAGTTGCGAAACCGAAGCCTGGCGTTCGCCGGTAAAAAGTTCCGACAGGACTTCTGCATGCCGTAGTTTCAGTTGTTGAAGTCCTGCTTCAGTGCCTTCTGAATTTCCAGTTCGAGCCGCACTCAAAGTTTTGAGTATCAGGTCCGTGACTTTGGACAGCGCCGACACGACCACGACGATTTGATCGCTAGTGGCTTGTCGTTTCACGATGGCGGCCGCTTGGGCAATCCGTTCGGCACTGCCGACGGAGGTCCCGCCGAATTTCATGACGATCAAACTCATCGATGACCAACCGGCGTGAGCTTCAGTAGTACAGCATGCGCCTGCCATCGTCGGCAAGCGCAACTGCGTATTACAATTCCGTCACAAAGAAAAACCGCTCTGGAGTCGCCGATAACCAGGCGCTAAGTCGTCAGCAGCAAAGCGCCTGAAACTTGTTTAATATCTGTGCATCCACTCTAGGTACTATCTAACAACAGGTACCGCGATGAAATATCTTGCATTCCTGACGGTCGTGGTCATTTGTGCTATGGCTTGGTCGCCGTGGCGTCCGCAACTCACGGGCAAAGCGGATTCCCGAACGCCTGTGCTGGTGGAGTTATTTACGTCCGAAGGATGTTCCAGTTGCCCTCCCGCCGATCTGTTTCTGCAGAAGCTGGATGCGCAACCAATCTCCGGTGCCCAACTGATCGTCCTCAGCGAACACGTTGACTACTGGAATCACGATGGCTGGAAGGACCCCTATTCCTCGGCGTTCTACAGTGATCGACAGAATGCTTACGCGAAGCGATTTGGTCTCGAGGAAGTGTACACACCTCAGATGGTGGTCGACGGGAGCAGCGAATTCGTGGGAAGCAACCCGCGGCTGGCCGAAAAAGCGCTGGGCCAGGCCATGCACGTCCCCAAGCTTGCAGTTCGCTTGTCGCGTATATCCGTAAACAAAGCTGGAGTGCAGGCTCATGTGGAGACAGGTTGGTTATCGCCTGATCTCAAAAATGCCGAGGTCTACGCGGCTGTCGTGCTTAGTCACGCGGAATCAGACGTCTCGCGCGGAGAAAATGCCGGACGAAAATTGTCACATGTCGCCGTGGCGCGGACTCTCAAGAGCGTCGGGGCGCTGCGGGGAGGCGATCCTTTTTCACGAGACATCCAGGTCGAGGTTGACAAGCCGAAAGACTCAGGCGGTTTCCGCCTTATCGTGTTCGTCCAGGAACCGCATCAGGGTAAAGTGATCGGAGCTGCTGAGGAAGCCATCCCCAGCCAATAAGGCACTACGTTAATTCCAACCGTCCAAGACCGCAGTTTGGTACGCTGCTTCCTCGACTGGATATCGGATCGAACCTTTACAGGCGATGGTTTTCGTCTTCAAATACTTCCGCAGACACCGGACGCATGGAGCATACCCTTCGCGTTCCGCCTCGCCAGCCGTAAGTGTTCTCAGTCCATCATTCTCATGCAGAAATGTGCATCCCGGCACATGGAAGGTTTTGCCTTTTTCGGAAACGATCACCATCATTCCCGAAGGAACGCCAGAGCCAGGCTGAGAATGTTCTGTACGCAACTGCGGGCGTGACGAAGAAGCTGCCCTGCCTAACTCGAAGCTGGCCACTAGGAGAACAGCCGTGGCAAAGGCAACCATCCAGCCAAATGCAGTTCCACGTCGTCGAGGCATGTTCTCCTCTAACTTTTTCTGCAGCCGCTGACTGAATCCTGCGGGCAGTTCGTACATGCGCTCATCTCCGTAAACCTGGATAACGTTTCTCGTGCCGTCCAGGACTGCCATACAGTGCCGGCAGCCGCGAAGGTGTTCCTCGATGGCCGCGCGAAGACCTGGGTCGATGTCGCCTTCGAGGTAGTTGGAAACCTCACGCCACACGTCTTCACATTTCACTACCATGGCTTGGTCCCCTTCGCAAAAGACAGCTTACTGCTCCAGTTTCCGCCCAGACCCGGAGCGAGCAGGTCCCGCAACATCAATCTCGCCCGCAACAATCTTGTCTTCACCGCCGAACTGGAAATTCCCAGTGACTTGGCGGTTTGCTCGATGCTGAGATGCTGCATGTCGCGCAAGACGAAGACTTCGCGATACTTCGCACCTAAATCCTGTAACGCCTTGATAAGCTGTTCACGGACTTCCTTGCGTTCGAGCGTTTCGGATGGAATCTCGCGCCAATCTGCGAAATCTCGTGGGACATAATTTCCTTCTTCGTCTCGTGAGTCTGCGATCGGCTCCATGATCTCGGCATGTTCTTTTCTTCGTCTCATCCGTGCCTCATTTACCGTGATCTGAATCAGCCAGGTGCTGAATCGCGATTCTCCACGAAACTGACGAAGATTCTTGAAGGCCTTTAACACTGCTTCTTGCGCGGCATCCTCTGCGTCTGATTCGTTGCGCAGGATTGAGTACGCAGTCGCATAGAGCCTGCGCTCGTAAGGTTGCACCAGCTGATAAAACAGTTCATGTTCGCCGTTCCGAACACGCTGGATCAGGAGATCTTCCTCGTGCTGCCCTCGTGCATTCTCCTGTGAAGCTGCCTCTGCCGGCATCACCCCTCACCGCAATCTGAAAAATCTTGACTGCCTTGACCGTTACTGCGTCGGGTACTCTGGTTCTTTTTTCCATCCCGTTAACATCGAAACAAAGTTGTTCCAGCCGTGTAGAACCACCATCACGAGGTGCCCAAATATAAACGCCAGCATCACCCACATGATCAGGAAATGCCATACGCGAGCCAGGTGAAAGCCGCCCATCATCCACCCCAGCCAGGAAAATTGAATGGGTTTCCATACCGCGAAGCCCGTCAAGACGGAGAGCACACCCAAGCCTATTACTGACGTATAGGCATGTTTCTGGAGCGGGTTGTAAGGTTCGGATGCAGCGGGTTTCGGACCGAAAAAGAAGTAGTGACGGACCATCGGCCAGACGCCGGGAATATCTCGCGGCGTGAAAAGCACTTGCCTATAGTTGCCACTGAAAATCTGATAGCCGAGATATAGCAGGCCGGTGGCAATGTAGATCCACATGAACGTGAGATGCCACTGGAGCGCTCCTCCCAGCCAGCCTCCGATCGCAAAGGCCTTCGGCCAGTGCAGAAGGTCCTTCTGAGGAATCTTGGCTCCAAAGCTGGGAAAGGCACGGAAGATTTGTAGGCCGCTGCCCATCATCACAAAAAGTGCTACCACATTGACCCAGTGGCAAAGGCGGACGATGAAGGGATGTTCGTAAACCGCGTCAATTGTTTCGCCAGTCTTTTCGTCTTCTATGTTTACAGTCGGAGTCGACATCAGGGGGTCTCCCGGCTAGAGTCCGTAAAAGTAGGAATAGCCCTGGTCCTCCCAGTAGCCGACTCTCTGCAACACACTCGTGACTTTCAGGTCGGTCAGGTACTTCGCCTGCTTGTATCCAATCTTCGTGGGCATAGCGAGGCGCAGGGGCGCACCGTGCTCGGGGGTCAAGGGCTGGTCGTACATTTCATAACAGAGAAGAGTTTGAGGGTGCAGGGCACTGGCCATGTCGATGGTTTCGTAGTAGTCGTCAGCGCATTCAACGGTTACGAAACGGGCTGTTGTATCCGCACCGATCATTTTCAGAAAGTCGGACAACCGCGCGCCGCCGAAGCGGCCGATCACATCCCACCCTTCTACGCAAACATGCCGCGTATTTTGCCTGTACTTGGGCAAAGTCTGAATCTGATCAAGCGTGTAGTTCCCTGGTTTGGCTACTGAACCGCTGACCGTCAGAGTCCACTTGTCGAATTCCACCCCGGGATCATCGACATCGTAATCGTTTACTGGAAACTGGCTGAAGGGCGTGAGTTCAGAATCGGAAAAGGTCCTTGCCAAATGACCGGGACGAAAGAAACCAGCTGACATCAGGTCACTGAAGCCCAGTCCTGCCTTAAGGAGAGGCTTTTGGAACTTTGGGATTGCAAACGCGCCCAGAGCTACAATCGGCGTCAATTTCAGCAACTCACGCCGATTCATCTTCTTAAACTTCCGGCTATCGATGGATAAAGTCATATACCTCGTCAGCAAGAGTCTCTGCGACTGTAGGATTCGCCGAAATTGCAAAAGTTACAAATGCAGGGGAGCGGATAGTCGCACGTGCGCTCACTCCTCATCCGTCGGTTCTTCCTCCATTCGCGGATTTGTTTCCAATGTTACCTCGGGCAAGCCGGCACTCTTCAGCTCGCGGTCCAATGCCGGGAGATTCTGCCTCTTGATCATTTCCCACTGTTTTGTCACCGTTTCGGCGTCCCGTTCGACCTCCTGAACAGCTTGAAGTTGCGCTTGAGTCGGCGCGGCGTCGGCCTGTCCTACCGCCGTGTACAGCGTGGAGATAGCGCTATTGACGCGGCTGAGACTTGGCTCGGGGGAAGCTGATGACTCCGGTGGCGCAGGCTTGTTTAGAGCGTCAGCGACCTTTTTTGCCGTGGTCTTCAACGATTCTGCGGGTCCACGGCCTTCAAGCGCTTTGAGTTGCTTAGCAACTGATCGGGCCTGCATGAGTGATTGAGAGCTCTGTGTCAGCAGCGATGCTAGGCGGCTCTCTGTGCTGAACTGTTTTTCGAGATCAGCGGCAGACGCCTTCACGCGGGGATCCATCTTCACAACCAGCGGTATGGTGTAACCGTGCCCGTTCGCGGTGAGGCGGATCGAGTATTGTCCGGCCGGAGCAAGCGGTCCGAGAGGGTGTCTCGGAGTGTCGAATGGAACCGCCGAAATCGGAAACTCGTGCCGGGACGAAACCGGCGCCGGATAACGCAAATCCCATACCCAGCGATGCATCCCGGCAGTTGTGGGCAGCGCACGGTGCTGGCGGAGCCAATAGAGGGGGATCAGCTGCTTGCGCAATTCCTCCTGGGTTACCTCAGGTCGGTCTGCGCTGGAGTATTTCCTTACGAGTTTTCCTTGCGCATCGAGGATCTCCAAAGTCACCGGGCCTGAGGTTGGATTGGTAAGCAGATAGTCGATGATCGCTCCATCCGGTGGATTCTGCCCCATGGGTTCGTCGGGCGGAATGGGAGTGTCTGTATTGGTGCTTCGTCGCATTCGATAGGCTGTTGCCGGCTTGAAGAGAAAGTCGGACTTGTCCATCGACACCACGAACTGACGAAGCGGACTGATGTCATCAAGGATCCAGAAGGAGCGTCCATGCGTTGCAACAATCAGGTCGTCGCCGCTGATCCACAGATCGCGCATGGAGGTGTGAGGTAGGTTCAGCTGCAAGGATTGCCAGTGATCCCCATCGTCAAACGAAACCCAGACACTCTTTTCGGTTCCCGCGAAGAGCAGTCCTCTTTTCTCCGGATCTTCCCGAATCGTATCCACGGGAGCGTCATCCGGGAGCCCATTTGTGATTAATTTCCAGGTCTTGCCGCCATCGTGTGTGCGGTAGATATAAGGGCGAAGGTCATCGATCCGGAATCGGCTTACCGAGGCATACGTGGTCTGCTCATCAAAGTGTGAAGCCGCGATCTGCGTTACTTTGCTCCACGGCGTCAGTTCCGGTGGTGTGATGTTGTTCCAGTTTTTTCCTCCATCCCTGGTCAGCCAAATCAGTCCGTCGTCTGTCCCAGCCCACAAAGTATCGATGCTCTTGAACGACGGAGCCAGGGCATAAATTACGCCGCGCTGCTGGGCGACGCTTGGATCCTTGTCGAACAGACGGCCCACACTGGCTGGCGCGCCGGGCGTCGGCCGCGTCAGGTCAGGGCTGAGAGTCTCCCAAGTATTCCCTCCGTCGGAGGTCCTGAACAGAACGTTCGAGGTCGCATACAGAACATGAGGGTCGATCGGTGAAAACATAATGGGCTGCGTGCGGTCGAACCGGTATTTCCCGCTGCGGACCGGCACCGGCGTCACGTTTTGCACCTGGCCGGTCGATCTGTGGAACTTCGAGACTTCGCTTCGGCCTGCTCCGTAGACGACGTCGAGATCAAGCGGATCGGGCGCTACGTATCCGTACTCGATGACGCCCACGGGATGCCACTCGCGAAAAGTAATTTCGCCGTCGTTACCGCGGCTTGAAGTGCACACCGAGCCGCTTTCCTGCTGTCCGGCACAAACCTGGTACGGAAAGGTATTCGTGACAGCTACGTGATAAAGCTGCGCGGTAGGTTGGTTGAACCAAGAACTCCACGTCACACCACTGTCGACCGTCACAATGGCGCCCTGATCGCTGACCAAAAGAATGACGCTTGGGTTGTTTGGATTAATCCAGAGGTTCTGGTAGTCGTCTCCGCCGGGAGCGCCACGAATGCTGGTCCAGGTCTTGCCGCCATCGGTGGAGCGAACCGTGACGATGCTGGCGCTGTAAACAGTATCAGGATTTTTTGGGTCTACTCTTAAGATCGAAAGGTCGCCACCGCCGATTCTCATCGCCGGGCGAGGATCCGATGTGATTTTCGCCCAGTTCTCACCTGAATCGTCGGATCGAAAAATGCCGAGCCCTGCATCCGATCCATAGGCGCCTTTATCCGTGGTTCCAACGCTCGCATAGATTCGGCTTGGCTGACTTGGCGCGATGGCAAGGTTGATTTGCACTAGATTTTTGGGTAGGCCATTCGTCAGTTGTCGCCAGGTTTTGCCACCATCCGTTGACTTGAAGAGTCCGCCGCCGTTCCCGTTGAACTGGTTGTTATCCTCCCATGGTCCTTCGCGCGCCTCCCACATCGATGCATAGACAACCTGCGGATTGGACGGATCGATGTGCACATCGGAACCGCCCGTGCTCTCGTCTTTGTAGAGGACTTTCTGCCAGTTCTGTCCGCCATCCGTTGACATGAAAACTCCACGTTCCTCGCTTGGGCCGTAGGGGCGCCCAAGGACCGCTGCGAACACGCGGTTCGGATCGCGCGGGTCTATGGCGAGGGCTGGAATCTGCTGGCCGGCATGGAGGCCGAGATGCGTCCATGTCTTGCCTGCATCGGTTGACTTGTAGATACCGTCGCCCACTGACAGGTCAGGCCGATGCAGCCCTTCGCCGCTTCCGACATAAAGGATGTTGGAATTGGAAGGCGCTACGGCGATTGCCCCGATCGACTGCGTCGGTTGAGAGTCGAAGATAGCCCTCCACGTCCGGCCATAGTCCTCCGACCTCCATACCCCGCCGTTGACCGCGCCGATGTAGAAGACATTTGGCTGGTCGGGCACGCCTGCGACGGCACGGGTACGCCCCCCGCGAAAGGGACCGATCATACGCCAGCGCATATCTCCGTACAGGCTCTCAGGGTACTGCTGGCCTATGGCTGAGACTGCCAGCGACAATACAAGGGTAAAAGCAAGAGCAGCTGTCATTAAGTGACGCCGTGGAATCACTTTCCGGGCCTCCCTTGAACTCAAGCCGCACAGCATAAATCATCGCCCGACACTATGAGCAACATTCTGTCCGTGGTGCACGCCCGGTGGCCCCACCGCGCGTATTCAACGCCCCGACCTGTGGACTATTCTTGTATTGACAATGAAAGCTGCTCTGCTCGAAGCTCCCGGACCGATTGGAAGTCGGCCCCTTAAAGTCACGGAGGTCCCCGAGCCACCCGTCCAACCCGGACACGTTCTATTGCGTGTGCTCGCCTGCGGAGTCTGCCGCACGGATCTTCATATTGTTGAGGGTGAGCTGAAGCCGAAACTGGAGAACATCATTCCTGGTCATCAGATCGTTGGGCAAATCATCGAGGGCGGGACAGATGCACTGTCCAATGGAATGCGCGTTGGTGTCTCATGGATGGGAGGAACGGATGGCACCTGTTGGTTTTGTCGTCACAATCTCGAGAATTTGTGTGACTCCCCTACCTTCACCGGTTACATGGTAAATGGAGGGTATGCCCAGTACGCCACTGCAAGGTCCGATTTCGTCTTTCCGCTTCCTGATAGTCTCGACGATCTGCACGCGGCTCCGCTGCTGTGTGCCGGAATCATCGGGTTTCGGAGTCTGCGCGTAGCAGAAGTGCAGAGGGGTGACCGTGTAGGTTTGTTCGGTTTCGGAGCTTCGGCCCACATCGCTATCTCGGTTCTGGACTCTTGGAATTGCAAAGCCTATGTTTCCACAAGGGGGAGCTCTCATCGCCAGCTGGCGGCGTCGCTTGGAGCCGAATGGGTGGGAGGCGAAAAAGATAGACCCCCGGTTGAGCTCGATCGTGCCATTACCTTTGCGCCCAGTGGAGATGTCGTGGTCGGGGCGCTCTCCAGCTTGCGAAAAGGCGGAATCGTTGCGATCAATGCCATACACCTCGATCGTATGCCGGGATTCGACTATGACACTCTGCTCTGGGGCGAGCGGCAAATCCGCAGCGTCGCCAACATGACTCGCGCTGATGCTCAAGACTTCCTCTCCCTTGCCAGTCAAATCGGTCTACGTCCGCAGGCTACAACCTTTCCGCTTGATCAAGCCAATGAAGCTCTGGTCGCTGTCAGAAACGACTCCGTCAACGGCGCCGCAGTGATTGTTCCTTAGGCGCTTTTCCGGCACAAATTCCTCGTGTCTAATTTCGGCAGTTAATGGCGTCTCGTGTTAGATTTCCCGACGCGAGCCACTATGGAGCCTCCGGTAAGCATTGAGACCTCCCGTCCACGCACCCAGGACATTGCAGCCAAAAAGCTGTCGCGGCAGATCGGTCTATTCGACGCCACGATGGTGGTGATGGGAGGCATTGTCGGCGCCGGTATCTTCATCAACCCCTATGTGGTGGCGCGACAAGTGCACACACCATTCTTGATCTTAAGCGCATGGGTTTGTGGCGGGCTGCTGGCGATGCTCGGGGCATTCATCTATGCCGAGCTAGCCGACAGGATGCCCGACGTCGGCGGACAATACGCGTATTTACGGAAGGCGTACCATCCAG
>Ga0126372_10000243_pt1 | contig 17723 bp, 8 predicted proteins | sample PanSoiMetaPlot_6_FD_92762 | JGI IMG/M metagenome (GOLD analysis project Ga0126372, IMG submission 92762) | Tropical forest soil microbial communities from Panama - MetaG Plot_6 | ecosystem: Environmental > Terrestrial > Soil > Tropical forest > Bulk soil | place: Panama | collected 2016-02-17
GACCTGTACGTCCCCCTGCCAACGCTTCGACGCCGCCCTCGCGAGCGGCTCCGCATGACTCGGGGCCGTTGTGGTTCGCTAAACCTTCAACGTATGAAACTTTCATTCTCTACACCTTGCCGGTTTAACCGGCGCACAGAGGTTTTGTGAAAACCGGACTTCCTAGATCGGCACACAGTTGCAAAATCGTGTCTGGACTGTCGCCCTTGATTGTGGCGCTTCTTTTGTCCTGCACATCCTGCGCACGTGATCGAGGTGCCTATGTCCGTGTGAACCAACTGGGGTATGAGCTGGGCTCCCCCATGCTTGCTTATTTCATGGCCGCGAGTTCGCAGCCTCACGCGAAGTTCCTTGTCAGGAATTCAGACGGCGAGACCTCGTATTCTGCGACGGTCGGTCCCAAGCTCGGCACCTGGGGCAACTACATGGTCTACATCCTCAACTTTGCCCTGCCCGCTCCCGGCACTTACACCATCACCGTGAGCGGAGCGACGCAGCCTGCCACGTCCCCTGCCTTCCGGGTTGACCGTCCGGCGAAGCTCTATTCCGCTGCGCTCGCGAATACTCTTTCTTTTTATCAAAACCAGCGTGACGGCGCCGATTACATCCCTTCCCCTCTTCGCACCGCACCCGCACATCTAAACGATCAGCGGGCCAAGGTGTACAAAACTCCCGAGTTCGGAGGCCGGGAAGGAAGCCGTATCAACGGCGATCTCGTACCGACCGGTACGGTCATCGACGCTTCTGGCGGTTGGTGGGACGCAGGTGATTACCTAAAATTCGTCGGGACTCACAGCACTGCATTAGCGCTCATGCTCATCGGAGTGCGCGATTTTCCAGATCAAATGGGTACAAGCTCACCAACTTCAAACTACACCAACGAAGCGAAATTCGGCCTCGACTGGTTAAACAAAATGTGGGACGACACTTCCAGGACGCTTTACTATCAGGTCGGAATCGGGAGCTGGAACTGGCACTACGAAAACGACCACAGCGTGTGGAGACTAGCGCAAGAGGACGACACTTACCATGGCACAGATCCTCGCTATCGGTACATCCGCAATCGCCCGGTATTCATCGCCGCTCCTGCCGGAGCAAAACTCAGTCCTAACCTGGCGGGTCGCCTGGCAGGCGACTTCGCTTTGTGTTCGATGGTATATCGCACTGGCGACAAATCATATGCGAACCAGTGCCTGCTGGCTGCGGAGCACATTTTCGACCTGGCGGCTACGGCTCCCACTGGCGACTTGCTTACGGCTGCTCCCCATGACTTCTACCCCGAGGCCGATTGGCGCGACGATCTGGAGTTCGGCGCGACGGAGCTCTATTTTGCGACTCGCCAAGGAGATCTGCCGAATGGGCTTCCTCACGGAGATCCAGACTTCTATCTGCAAGCGGCAGCCAAGTGGGCCGATGCCTACATGCACAGCAAAGAGGACAAACTCGATTGGAGCTTTGTCGACCATCTCGCCCTGTTCGAACTCTGGAGTGCAATTGGGGTTGCCCGCGATAGGAAAGGTCTAGCCGTTTCTCAATCGGAGCTCGTTAACGATTTGCGTGCGAAGTTGGAGAATGCGGCCGCACAAGCAGACAGGGATCCTTTCGGGTCTAGCTATTTAGTGGATCGTGAGAATACACCTTCCAGGCTGCGAGGTTTTCGGCGATGGCAAGCGAATACGACTACATGACCAACTCCAATACCTTCGCCCGCTATTCAACACAATGGCTTGCCACGATCCTGGGAGCGAACTCCTGGGGTTCCACTTTCATTGTCGGTGCCGGAAGCACGTTTCCTCATTGCCTCCATCACCAAGTTGCGAACCTTGTCGGTTCGCATGATGGTCAACCACCGATCCTTGCTGGTGCGATGGTTGGAGGTCCAAATGAGAACCTCGAATCGGGAGCGCCCAGTGGAGTGAAACCCTGCCCCACTGACGAAACCGACGCGTTCTCTAAGTACGACGGGAACGGAGAGCGCTACCGGGATAGCACGAAGTTCTATTCCACGATTGAGCCAGCGATCGATTACACTTCGTCCTCGCTTTTGATGTTTGCGTGGAGGGCTGGGGGCAGACCATCGGATGCCATGCTAACGGTTGCCGGCGAACAGCATTGATACAGGGTAGAACCCCAGTAACTCCGACCAAGCCTGACACACTAAATTGCACTGCCAACTACAGATACACCACAGAGTAGACAAGTGCTCCATTCAGGCCGAGCTCGCCACACGGAGACCTACATATTCACCATTCTTGACCGTTGACCACGCACGGTTGCTGGTTGCGAAAGTGGTCCGCTGCATCTCTTTGCCCTCGAGCGCGGACCATGAATGTAGACTTGATCGTGAAATCGGAAAGCGGAATCGGACACACGAAAGATTAAAATAAGGATGAATTGTTAGCACTCTTCGGTCCCGATGCAAACCAGGCAGGAAGTCCATGATCCGCTAGCTGATAGGTATGGTGCAGAGCGCCAGTCAGTGAGCACCGGCGCGGCAGACTAGAACCCCACATGGATGCACACAGCACATGGTGACTGTCAGCCGGAACATTGTTGTCGTCACAATAACAGTATTCGTATCGCTGCTGGCAGTAGCAGGGGTAAACCGCGTTTGGCCGAGAGAGCAGCGGCGTCAATATAACGATCTCATAGGCTGGCAACTGAGCATTCTTGGCACAACCTACGCCGTCATCCTGGGATTCATGCTGTACACAGTCTGGACCAGCTTTGGCGAAGCTGACCTGAATGTCGATTTTGAGGCGAACGCAGTGGTCGATATCTATCGTCTTGCTGAAGGACTGCCGGAGCCACAGCGCACGCAGCTGCAGACGTTGGCGCGCTCTTATGTCGACACGGTGATCGGTCGGGAGTGGCCCCAGATAGCCCGAGGCGAGGTGCCAGAGCAAAACATAGCCGCTGATAAGGAGATGTGGAAGACGGTCATGTCCGTCAAGGCGGCATCGCCGACCGAGGTCAGCGCACAAGAGCACGTGATGTCAGAGCTAGGGTCCCTGGGGCAGCGCCGCTTAATCAGGATACTGCAAAGCAGAACTCGGCTTCCCAACGTGCTTTGGTGCGTTCTTTTGGTGGGAGGAGGCCTGACAATCGTTTCCGCGTGTATTTTTGGCACGGAAAGTGTGAAACTCCAGACTCTGCAGGTGTTCTGCTTCTCTCTGCTCATCTCCCTGTCGCTAGTAGCCATTGCCGATATACATCGGCCTTTTCACGGCCTGATCCATGTGAGTGATTACGCCTTTCAGAGGGCGCGGCAAAACATGGAGTCTCGTTAACTATGGCTCGATTGCCAGTCCGATGAAGCTGCAACTCTTGTTGACTAGCAACCCAGAAGAAACCACATTGGGGAAAGTAGCCGACGATTTTACCGCGATTACGCCCTTCGCCTTTGTGGAACCTTGGTAACGGTTTTGTTCTAAGGCTGAGCAGTGGGTGGTTTGACCGCCAGCGCCTATAAAGAGGACAATCACTGCCGCCGCTCGATTGCGGCATGAGGATGTGCATGAGACTCCGCCTATCGGTTGTGATTCTGGGAATCGCCACATCACTGGCAGGACAAAGCGTCACGCAGTCCGCCAGCTTGCAAAAACGCTCGATTACCGAAAAGGACCTCTTTGCCTTCGTCTGGGTTGCCAATCCGCAACTGTCGCCCGATGGCACACGCGTCGCTTTCACCCGCGTCAATGTGGACGAGAAGCACACCGGATACGAAACATCGGTCTGGACAGTTGCCACCAATGGCAAGGAACCTCCCCTCCGCATGACGAATGGCAAACACGACTCGCAGCCACGCTGGTCTCCTGACGGCAAGAACATCGTATTCGTTCGTGGCGGTGACAAGGACGAAGCGGGCAAGCCCAAACCCGCTCAACTCGTTCTGCTCTCGCTGGCAGGAGGTGAAGGCTGGACGATCACCGATCTTCCAAAAGGAGCCTCGAACCCGGTCTGGTCACACAACAGCCGGTGGATCGCGTTCATGAGCTCTACCAAGCAGGAGGACATTCAGAAGAGCCAGCTTAAGAAGGATATCGCGAAGACTGGCGGCACTCCGCCAGATGAGAGCGAGCACGAATCCGACGTACATGTCATCAGCCGTGCCGTTTATCGCAGCAACGATGAGGGTTACCTAGACCCGAAGCGTCACGACCATATCTGGATACTCCAGGTGCCAACGGCCTCTGATAATCTCAGCAAGCCTACGCAGCTGACCAGCGGAAATTACGACGACGGTGGGCTTGTTTGGAGTCCCGACGACACGCGGATCTACTTCCTTACACAGCACATCGACGAGCCTTACTACGAACTCCCGAGCACGGATATTTACTCGGTGCCTTCGGCGGGTGGAAACCCCGAAAAGGTAGCCTCTGTTCCTATGGATCTTGGTGATCTGGTCCTTAGCCCAGATGGTCGCAAGTTAGCGTTCCACGGCTCGGTCGCGCAGCCCATTCGCTCTTATTCCCAACCCGATCTTTGGGTTATGGATTTGGCATCTGACCGGACGCCAAAAACCTTAACCGCTGACTACGACTTCGACATGGGTAGCTCCGTGTTCGGAGACAATGGCGCGCCACGAGGAGGACGCGGACGCTCTCTCTATTGGTCGCCTAATGGTCGGTGGCTGTTCGATATGGTGGAGAAACAAGGACGCACACCTATCGTGCGGGTCGATGTGCAAACGAACGCCGTCACCGAAATCACTCATGGCGATCAGGCTGTGCTCGATTTTTCAGTTAATCCCACCGCCAGCACGATCATCGCCCTGGTCTCCACACCCGTGACAATCGGCGATCTTTTCGCGGTTGCGAACAACGGAACGCAAACCCGGATCACTGACTTCAACGGGAAGCTTTGGTCACAGCTGAACCTGACCGCACCCGAGGAAATCAACTATGCGAGCTTCGATGGCAAACACATTCAGGGCTGGATCCAGAAGCCACCCGATTTCGATCCACGGAAACACTACCCGCTTATCTTAAATATTCATGGGGGGCCGCACGCTGCTTACGGATGGGTCTTTGATCATGAGTTTCAATGGATGGCTGCCAAAGGCTACGTGGTTCTCTACGTCAATCCGCGTGGCTCGACCAGCTATGGTCAGGAGTTCGCCAATATCATCCAATATCACTATCCTGGGGACGATTACCGTGATCTGATGGTCGGAGTCGATGAGTTACTCCAGCATGGCTACATCGACCACAAGAAACTTGGCGTGACGGGTGGCAGCGGGGGCGGGGTCCTTACGAACTGGACTATCACGCATACAGATCGCTTCGCCGCGGCGGTGTCGCAACGCGACATTTCCAACTGGGCCTCCTGGTGGTATACGGCTGATTTCACTCTGTTCCAGCCGACCTGGTTCAAAGCTCCACCGTTCGAAGACCCGCAGGACTACATCGACCGCTCTGCCATAACCTTTGTGAAAAACATCCACACCCCTGTTCTTTTTGTGCTTGGAGAGTCCGACTATCGAACTCCGCAAGGCTCCGGCGGCGAGCAGCTATTTCGCGCGCTCAAGTACCTGAAACGCCCAACCGCTATGGTTACCTTTCCTCGGGAGACGCACGAACTCTCACGCTCGGGCGAACCTTGGCACCGCATCGAACGGCTCGAATACATCGTGGGCTGGTTCGACAAGTGGATGATGGGTGTACCGCATCCCGAGTACGACATTAATCCTGGGCAAGGAGTGGTGAAAACTGAGCCCTAGCGCTTGGGCAGTTAGCGCCGATTGCATAGGGAGCCGTATAGTATGCGTCATCTGACTCCCGAAGAGACATCTTCGCACACTCGCGCAAAGGCTCTAAGCGAAAGGTCAAAAGCCAAGATTTTAGTTTCCTTCCTGCCGCCGCGCAATTCGCGATCCCTTTTGCGCCGCTGGTTCTTGGTTCTGACTTGCCCCTATTCGTTGTGCCGATCCGAATGGAAGTTCTCTGTTGATTGACTCGCACTCCACTTTCTCTGTTGGCGAATGTCCACCCAACCGGAGGACGGAGTGTGGGTGACCTTTCCGATTCTCTCCCGTCGGTGCTGGACCTCTTGCGCGCCCATCTGCCCATCAAGCAGCCCAAGCGCAATAGACCTGCTTCTTGCCCTCCAGTCAACCATTCAAAAACTCCCGACGAAAGCTAGTGCTGGCGTCTGCTCCGATTGCTATAATCGCGCCGCGCTGATTCAGATGCGCTGTATGCGCTAATGCGGCGCAGGAGCTTAAACGCGTGGACGATCAGAGCGAAGCAAAGCGTCTCGGCATGACTCAGCCAATCGCACGGCGTGACTTCTTAAATGGATTGGCAATTGCCCTCAGCGGAACCTACGGTTTCCTTTCCAGAGTTGAGCATCAGGACGGAACGCGCTCCAGCCAGTCCCCATCCCCACAGCAAGAAGGTAGCGACCCTTCGTCTCCTCCTTTGCGCGCCGGACTTCGTGGAAATTACCCCGCAGCGATTGCCGAGTTCGACGCGATCGCAAGAGGCGAATACAAGAACGTTTCTAATGGCGTACGCGTCGCCGAGGACTATGACCTGGTTATCGTGGGGGCAGGCATTTCCGGACTTGCCGCTGCGTACTTCTATCGTGCGGCTTTGGGACCGAAACAGAAAATTCTCCTCCTCGACAATCATGACGACTTTGGCGGACATGCGAAACGGAACGAGTTTCACTACCAGGGAAAGACATTCCTCGGTTTCGGCGGAACCTACGCCATCTCGACACCCTACCCCTACAGTTACACAGCGAAGGCGTTGATCAGAGACCTTGGCATCGATGTGGAGCGCTTTTCCTACTTCGTCAACCATGATCTAGAGACAAAGTTTAACCTGCGATCCGCGATGTTCTTCGATAAGGAGCATTGTGGTGAAGACCGCCTAGTAACGGGCTATGGGCGCTTACCATGGCCCGATTTCTTCGCGCGAACGCCATTATCGGAGGGTGCGCGGCGAGACCTTGTTCGCCTGCACGGAAAAAATCCTGATTACATGCCGGGCCTCGCCGCAGAGGAGAAGAAGACTCGTCTTGCGAAAATGAGTTATCAGGACTTCCTGCTTAAGGTAGCGAATATGTCGCCTGATGCGCTGATTTTCTTTCTCGGGAATGGGGCACGCAACAACAAACGGGTGGACACACTTCCTGCGCTTGAGGCTGCTGAACATGGTGCTAGGGGGTTCAATGGTATGGGGTTAAATTTGCCACAGGAGTTCAATGAAGGCTCTTACTTTTTTCACTTCCCCGATGGAAACGCATCCATCGCTCGGCTGCTCGTGAGCAAACTCATTCCAGAGGCCTTCCCAGCGCCTCAATCCATGGAGTCGATTGTTCATGCCTCGCTTGATTACTCGCGGCTCGATCAAGTTGAGGCTAAGATCAGGATCCGGCTAAGCAGCGCCGTCGTGCGGGTGCAGCATGATGAAGAACCGGAAGAGAGCAACTGGGTCAGAGTCTCATATCGTCAGAATGGAAGCCTGCATTCGGTTCGAGGAAGGTACTGCATTCTCGCGTGTTACAACCGGCTGATCTCCTGCCTCATGCCCGAATTACCTCCCCAACAGAAGGAGGCGCTCGAGTATCCAGTAAAAGTACCGATGATGTACACCAACGTGCTGATCCGGAGATGGACTGCATTTCAAAAGGTGGGGGTTTCACAGATCAGTTCACCGGGAATGTATTACACGCATGTGGCACTCGATCCGGGAACCAGGGTCGGAGGCTATTCCGGGGTGAGTTTTCCCACTGAGCCAATCCTCGTCCATATGGTCAGGCATCCCAACAGGCCGGGGCTTCCTCGCAAAGAGCAACACCGAATTGGGCAGCAAGAGTTGCTTACGATGACGTTTGAGCAGTTTGAACTGGAGATAAGGAAGCAACTCGATCGCATGCTGGGACAAGGCGGATTCGATGCCAATGATGACATTGCCGGCATCACCGTGAATCGCTGGCCTTTCGGGTACGCGTACACGTACGACAGCCTGGCAGATCCCGATGTGCCTCCGGAACAGCGTCCTCACGTTTTGGGGCGCAGGCGCTTCGGTCGCGTGACCATTGCGAATTCTGACGCGGGTGCAGCTGCGTTTACGAACCAGGCTATTGATGAGGCAAACCGAGCAGTCCAGGAATTACTTGTCTTCCAGCACCTCACTTGAGGGGTGGACAATGTCAATTCGCACGAGGCAGGAATTCACCATTAGCGTTGCCCTGGCAGTCTTTTTTTTATCTTTCGGTATTGCATCTTCGGCGGGGGGGCGGCCAGGTGACTCAGCCAAGGGAACCGGGGCATCTCAGCCAATCGCGTTCAATCATAAGTTGCACTCGGCGCAGAAACTGGAGTGTACGTCCTGTCACGACAATCCCGATCCCGGGGAAAGCATGACTATTCCGGACGCGGAATTCTGCATGAACTGCCACCAGTCAATCGCCGCCGAAAAGCCGACGATTAAGAAACTGGCTCAATTCGCACGCGCAAAGCAAGCAGTTCCCTGGGAACGTATCTATTCGCTTCCTGCGTTTGTGTTTTGGAGCCACCGAACCCACCTAGCTGCCCGGCAGCAATGTGCAGCTTGCCATGGCGATGTCGCCAGCATGGAGATCGTGCGCGCGACAAACGTAACGACGATGGACGCTTGTATCGATTGTCACGACAAAAAAGATGCCAACACCGGGTGTAGCACTTGTCACGAAGGGCGCAGCTCATAAAAAAGACCACTCGTGCTGCTAGAACCCAAACCGTAGTGCGAACTGTTGCACTCGGGGAGCAGTAAGGGTTCGGCTGTAGATCCCCAGATCACCGGCGCTCGAAAGAGTGCCGAGGGAAGTGAGGGGATTTACGTCGAAACGAACTGAGTTGGTGACGTTGAACACCTCCCAGGAGAACTTCAGCGACATGTTTTCGTGGATTGTCCACAGCTTTGCCAATCCGGCGTCTATACCAAAATAGCCTTGCCCTCGAAAGTTGTTGCGGTTGCCGGCATCTCCAGCGTACGGTGTGCGCCAAGGTACGTCGGTCGGTATGGCGGCGGCCAGCGCCTGCGGATTGGGGAATACCATAGGTGCCCCAGCGGAATTAAAGTACAGACCTGTCTGTATTGGACCTGTCTGCACCATGTTGCTGCGCCAGTTCCAATTGGTCGGCCAGCCACCGTTCAAGCCACTTAAGACACTGAAAGGAAATCCGCTGGTCCAGCGATTTAGTCCTGAAAACTGCCAGCCACCCACGATGGAGTCCAGGAGAGTGCCTGCGTTTCCTGCAACCAGCTTACCTTTCCCAAAAGGCAGGTCGTACACCCAGCTGGCGGTGATGACGTGCCGAGTGTCGAAGTCGGATGGGCCCCGGTTCTTCGAAGGGTTCCAGGCATCCAGAATCTGGCTGAACGTCGTCTTGTCTGAAATGCTTGAAGTCGTCGACGTAGTCCCGAACGTACTGGTGCGCTCTGCATCGGATTCTAGGTCGGTCGACTTGCTGTAGGTGTAGCCGAAATCCATCTGCAAACCATGGCTCATCGCATGACGAATCATCAACTGGCCGGCGTTATAACTGCTGTTGCCGTTGCTGGACCATGCGTACAGGGAAGAATACTGGTTCGACCAGAAAAGCCCACGCGGGCACGGAGGGCCTATGGGAGCTCCACTTGGGTATACGCAAATCACGTCGAGGTAGAAAGGGTTGGCGATATCGTTCCCGTGTTCAACCATAAAGAGGTTGTTGTAAATGGTCTGCGTCGCACTTAGCCCCCCTGCCGCAGCATACGGGAATACATTCTCCCAATACGGAATAGGGGCCACGGTGGTTGCGCCAGCATCGAACGCTCGATCGAGCATCTGCGAGGCGGTGTAGTAATCCATTCCTGATTTTGGGTCGCGGTAATCAGTCGGCTGTGCGAGATCCATCTGCTGTAGGAGATGACGGCCATATCTGCCCACGTAAGCCAGTTCCAGAATGAAGCCACTCGGCAATTGTCGTTGGATCGATAAGTCCGTTGCGATCGAGTAGGGCGTTTTCAATCGATCGTCGACGCCGTAGGTGATCGCAAAACCCGAACCAAATACATTGTCCGGAGGTGTTACCGGATAAGGCTGATTGGCTGCAGGTGGGGTGATGCTGGTACTGCCGTAACTAGGGACGGTGTTCGGGCCGGTGTAGCGGGGAGCATTCTGAATTGAGTATGAGTTTTGCGGCATGCTCAACCCCGTGGTGAGTCCGAAAGACCCGAACTGGCTGAAGGAGTCGACGATGCCAGTACCATAATGATCGTAATACAGACCAGCTCCTGCGCGGATCGAAGTCTTGCCAGATCCGCCAAACAGCGTGTGCCAAAATCCCGTGTCAGCATTCGGTGAATAGGCAATCGCTAACCGCGGAGCGAAGTTGGCTTTGTTCATGGGCCAGTAAGGCTTGGCTCCACGAGACTGGCCGGTGGGGACGAAACTGAACTCCGGCTGGTTCATCTGACCTTGGGACGCGGCGATCCCACGATTAAAGAACCAGTCGTGGACATTGATGTTAGGCGCCACCTGCTGGCCGTTGACTTCGTATGGTGTCTGTAAAAGAGTGTGCCGAACACCAGCTGTGATAGTCAGATTCGGTCTTAAACGCCAGGAGTCCTGCAGGTACCACTCGAACTCGTTATTCTTGAAATTTCGCGGGATGAACGAACCGGTAGGAAGAAGCGAGGCACCGCTTCCCTTGCCGGCTACCTGGTAATTGAAATTGTCGGTAACGCCGCTGATGATGCCAGCCAACGCCAAGACTTGGTTATCGTAGGAAGTCGCGAACGTGTCACTGACCTTGGGATAACCAAACCCCGAAGGGTCCAGGTTAATCGTGCGTGTGCTGTTACTCGTATTTGCGACACTGGCAGGATTGAGTAGGCCGGCACCCATGCTCCCAGAGCTGAATGAAGTCGCATCCGAGAGTGTATTGTTGTGGATCAGGCGCCAGTTTCCTCCGAATTGAAGAGTGTGTTTGGACTTTACCCAGGTGAAATCATCAACAAAGTCATGCACTGGAACATTTAGGATGATGCTTTTGTTCTCTGCGACCAGGGGACTGATTTCGGCGAAATCGATGAACGACGCATTGCCCGATCCCAGGTTGGTTAACCCCTCCCGTATGTATCCGTAACGGAAGTTGTTGACTAGATTATTCCCAATTGTCCACACATGACCCGCAGCTATCCCCTTTGAATTGTTGACTTGGGTGGAACTCGACATGCCACCAGGAAATTGTGGTGGCTGTGAAGTCCGGTCACCCAACAGATTGCCGCGCACGAACAATCGTTGCGTATTCGACATCGCCAAATCGATCTTGGCAATGTAAGTGTTCAGAGTGATTGGATTTGGAGCGGACCAGGTGAAAGATCCCGTATTCAACCCATCGCCGAGATTGGTTCCGTTTGGCAGGGGATACTTATTGAATTGGGCCAGACTGTTTGGGTTTACGCCCGGACCCCAAGGACAGGTTGTCGGGAAGCAGCCTGGATCCATGGCAGCGAGTTGTGTCGGTGTCAATGTAACTGTGTTGCCGTTGACATCCACGTACTTCATCAGCCCCTGCCGCAAAGAGGCGGTTGGCACCTCCCAGGTCTCCTGACGGTTCTCGGCTGTCCTTTGGCCTTCGTAGTTCACAAAGAAGAAAAGACGATCCTTCCGAATCGGTCCACCGAGCGTAGCTCCGTAGGTATTACGGATCAGCTGTCCGGGACGGTTCGGTAGTCCCGCCGCAAGTTCAGCTTGTTTGTTAAACCAGTCATTGGCGACGGTTTTGGTGTTGCGGTTATATTCGTAAAGGCTGCCGTGAAGGTGGTTGGTTCCGCTCTTAGTCACCAAATTAACTTGTGCTCCAGATGAGCGCCCGCTCTCAGGATTGGAATTGGTGGTGGTGACCCGAAACTCCTCTACCGAATCCAGAGTTGACCTCAGTACACCGGTAAATGCATACCCTTGCCTCTGATCATTGTTGTCTACCCCGTCGAGAGTTACATTGCTTTGATCAGAACGCGCCCCGGCGACCGAACCGCTGCGGCTGTCCAAGTCCTGATTGATTTGCCGCCCCAGATATACCACTCCTGGCTGGAGGCTCAACAGGTCAGGGACATTTCTGCCCTCCATCGGCAGTGCCTGAATAGTCGCGTTGTCGGCGGCATTGCCAATGGTAGCGTCAGTTATATTGATCGTGGGTGCTTCTGAGTTCACTTCAACTGTCGTTTCCGACTTCTGCACGGATAAAGAGAAATTGATCGTAGCCGGTTGGCTCACCAGCAGCTCGACTTCTTTGGGCTGCTCCGCAAATCCCGCTTTCCTTACCCTGATGATGTACCGGCCGGGCGGAATCTGAAGGAAGCTATAAGCCCCGCTTGCGTCGGTCGTGTGACTGATCTCGAAACCGGTAGCCGAGTCATTGAGCATGACCTCGGCGGCCGGAACTATTGCCCCCGAAGGATCGGTGATGGTGCCGCGCACTGACGTTACCGCTGTTTGAGCACAAACAAGAGCAGGGCAAGTGAGCAAAAGCAACACAATTGGGCGTGCGTATTTCATGAGCGGCCTCCTGCCTGGTCCCCGGAGAGAAGAGGCGATTGGGTATTCTGTGACCGCGTGTGTTGAAACGCTTATCTCTGAAAAAGCTATTGTTGATGATGGGTAATCAAAACTTATTCAACCAGAACTGGCGGTTGAAAACTCGGGCAACCGCTTAGCCTGGCTAAGGCAACGAACTCTAGATCCAGAGTACAGGCCTGTCAAGCGAAAACCGAAACAACGCCAACTGGTACCCTGCTGCGAAAACTTATTGCGTGCGTCGACGTCGTGTAGTAATTTCCCGTCCTTTAGAACCAAAGTTTGGGTAGAGCTCGCAACCGTCAACCTCAGGGTAACAGCGATGCGTACGCGTTCAGCAACGATTCTCGTCTTCCTGCTGTCGGTAGGTTTCTGGCTGCCATCGGCCCATCCTCAACCAAAATCTCCGCCTGCTGACATCCTGATCCTTGGCGGTCACGTGTACACATCGGACCCAGCCCAGCCGTGGGTCGAAGCTGTGGCGACTCGCGGCGAACGCATTCTGGACGTCGGTAGTAGCAAGGAACTAGCGAAATACCGTGGGGGAAGTACCCATGTCATCAACCTCGGCGGCCGTATGGCAATGCCCGGCATGATCGACACGCACACGCACTTTCTCTGGGGAAGCTACGGCTTGGCGGGAATCCAAATCTACGACGCCAGAGATGTGGATCAGCTTGAGAAAGTGCTTCGCGAATACGCCAAGTCCCATCCTGATGAAAAATGGATCTATGGTGCCGGTTGGCATTACGGTAGATTCTGGCCTACCGGGTTGCCGACCAAGGACCTGTTGGACCAAGTGTTCCCTGATCGTCCGGTTTCAATCATGTCGGAAGACGGCCACAGTCTCTGGGTAAATTCGCGAGCTCTGGCTGCTGCGAAGATTGGTCGCGACACACCGAACCCGACTGGCTCAGCACATGGAATTATCGTTCGCGCAAAGGATGGCGAGGCAACCGGAGTTCTGGAAGAGGGCGCGAAGAGACTGGTGCTTGATGTAATGAACACCACCATTTCGCAGGAAGAAAAATTGCGGCGGCTTCGCTTGGGATTGGCGTTCGCAAACCAGCACGGCATCACCGGTGTTGTGAATGCTACCGGAGACATTCCCGAGCTGGAGTTATATCAGGCACTTCACAATCGTGGCGAGCTGACTGTACGGACCGCAACGGCGTTCGCTGACGATGTGGGAGTCCGCCACACGCTGTCTGCGCAAGAGCTGGCGAGTTTTGAAGAAGCAAGGAACCGGTTTCATGATGACTGGACGCGGGCAGGGATCGTCAAGTTCTTTGCCGATGGCGTTATAGAAACTCACACCGCGGCAATGCTCGCTCCTTATGCGAATACGCCCGGTGAAGAGGGCGACACGCTCTACACCGAGGAAGAATTCAAACGCGACTTTCTTGAACTTGATCGCCGAGGCTTTCAGGTGATGACGCACGCCATAGGCGACCGCGCGGTGCGAACGGTCCTGAACGCCTACCAAACGGTTGATGAACAAAATGGCCGCCGTGATCGTCGCTGGCGAATTGAGCATATGGAAACGGTGGACATTGCAGACCGACCTAGGCTCGCTCACTTGGGAGTGCTCGCAGCAATCCAACCCTGGTGCTGCCCGCAGAAAGGCGACCCCTGGGCTGACAATGTTGGCCCTGAGCGGCTCAGCGGAGGAATTCCGTGGCAGGACATCATCTCTCCGGGGGCCACTTTGATTATGGGAAGTGATTGGCCTGTCGAGTCGCTTGACCCATTCCCGATCTTGCAGATGGGTTTGACCCGCAAAAGCACGTTTCGAAGAACAGATGAACCGTTCTTCCCGAAGCAACGCCTCACCCTCGATCAGATGCTAGCGGGATACACTCGCAATGCGGCTTACGGGGAATTCATGGAAGACCGACTCGGGAGTTTACAGCCGGGCAAGCTCGCAGACATTGTTGTTCTATCGCAGGATCTGTACAAAATCCCACCCGAAAATATCGCGAGCACAAAAGTGATACTCACGATTGTGGGAGGCAAGATTGTGTGGCGAAGTGGCATCTGAATGCGTTTGTGAAATGAAGAATCGACCAACTGCGCGGACTGTTCTGAAGATCACGGAGCTCGCATGGGCTGGAACCACCGCTTCCTAGCAATCTGCTTTTGCACGTTGCTTGTAACCGCTGACACTCTCGCGCAAGCGCCGTTCCAGATTGAAGAGACTACGATCAGCCGTATCCAAAGTGCAATCAAAACAAGGACCCTCACGTGCCATGATCTTGTCCAACTGTATTTGGATAGAATTGATGCTTACGATAAGCGAGGCCCTGCGATAAATGCACTGATCACGATTAATCTCAGGGCACTCTCCCGCGCCGACGAACTCGATCGCGAGTTTGCCATTCGTGGTCTTACTGGTCCGCTCCACTGCATTCCGTTTATTGTGAAAGACAACTTCAACACCGCAGGCTTGGAGACGACCGCAGGTTCGCTCGCTCTCTCTGGAATGGTCCCAACCCGCGACGCTTTTCAGGTCAGGAGAATCCTCGAAGCGGGCGCAATTGTGCTTGCCAAAGCGAACTTGTCGGAGTTTGCCTCCAGTGGAGTCGAAACGGTTTCCTCTCGCCTGCCGGGTTATACAAAAAACCCGTATGCACTGGACCGCGTGACCGCCGGTTCCAGTGGCGGCACGGCAGCAGCGGTCGCGGCGAATTTCGGCGCAGTGGGGCTTGGAAGCGATACTGAGGATTCGATCAGGGGACCGTCCTCGCATACAAGCCTTGTAGGAGTCCGCTCGACAATGGGTCTGACCAGCCGATCAGGAATCGTCCCGCTCGACCTTGATCGCGATATCGGTGGTCCAATGGCACGGACGGTTACTGATGCAGTCACGGTTTTTGATGTGATCGCGGGGCCAGATCCGGAAGATCCGATCACCCTGACCAGCCGCGATCAGATACCGGCGGGAGGTTATAGGCAGTTTCTCCGGCCAGACGGCTTGCGTGGTGCCCGTCTCGGTGTCCCACGTTACGTCATGGGTCCGACCGCCGACCCCGAAGTAGTGCGACTGTTCGATCGTGCGATTGCTGTCCTCAAAGCGCAGGGTGCCAGCGTGATCGATCCGGTCTCGCTTCCCGAGCTAGAGAAAACACCGAACATTTACACGAAGGGCGAGGATCTGGTTTGGACGAGGTGTTCTCCATTCAAGTATCAGTTACACGACTACCTCGCGCATGTTGGCCCCAATGCGCCCGTTCACGATGTGGATGAAATCATTAAATCAGGCAAGTTTCATCCTTCTATCGAGTGGTTGTTGCGGGCAGCGCAGTTCTCCCCCAAACCACCGCACGACGATTCCGCCTGTGAGCCTGTCCGAACGGAGATGCGCGAGCTGCGCCGATTGCTCGCGCAAACGCTTGATGGTGGGAAACTCGATGCCTTGGTTTACCCGAGCTGGAGCAATCCGCCGCGGCTGATCGGTGATCTGAATACGCCAGATGGTGAGAATAGCGGCCGTTTTTCGCCGCCAAGCGGTTTCCCTGCGATTACGATTCCGATGGGTTATGCTCGAGACTTTCTGCCGATGGGGCTGGAGTTCGTAGGAGCGCCGTGGTCAGAGGCAACGCTGTTCAGACTCGCATACTCGTATGAGCATGCTACAAACCATAGGCGAGCACCCGCAATCGTACCCGCGCCCGGCACTGGTTCAGGGGCACTGGCAAAATAGCTTGCAAGGTCGAAATACTATAGTTCCAGACCTGCGAAACAACGAGACACTAGTGAGGGTCCTGCGCTCTACAAGATGATCTTCAAAATATCGGATGGTTGCCAGCGAATCTGCTTCATTCAAACCAACGGTGATCTGTATCATCTCGGCAGCCATCGCTCGTCAATTTTGCTCATCAGCTTACTTGCCAATTGGGGGCAACGGCCACGGAGCCAACGGCTATCCCAAGCAACGCTAGATCACTCAGTCGAACAACCAAGTTAAGAACATCGCAAATTTACCGAATGCAAACCAGCCGAGGATGGTCAGCAATATTAGTACCGATCACTAGTTACTATGAATGGCTACAGTGCTAGAAAAACATCGATTACTCTTGCGAGGTCAACGTTGATCAAAAGAATCGCTCTAGCTCTCTCGTTTCTCTTCGTCGTTTCTGCCCTCAGCTTCGGCCTTGAGCGCCAGCTCAGCTCGGTTTACCGCGCGCGGCGGGTTGCGCTCTCGCAGATGAGCCAGGGCGGCGCAGTGCTGCTCTTTGCTCCCACCGAAGAGGGTGAGGCCCTCTATGGCTTTCGCCAAGACAGCAACTTCTATTATCTGACCGGCTGGACAGAACCGGGCGCGGTGCTGCTGCTGGTGCCCGCTGGGACCAAGGTCACTTTGGATGCGAAGCCCACCGATTACACCGAGATTCTTTTCCTTCCTGGCCACAATCTGATTCGGGAGAAGTACACCGGCCCGAAGTTAGGAGCGGAGAATCCGGATGCGCCCAAGATCACCGGATTTGATCGCGTCGCCAGTATGAACGACTTGCCTGACGAACTGGTCCGGCTACTGCCCGCAGGGGTGCTGCCAGCGCCTCCAGGCGCCGTCTATACCGATATCGGCGGAGAAGGCGCGAGCACACCCTCAACACGCGGGCTCGACTGGCTGCGCCGCGCCAATGCCTTCGGACGCACCCGGCTTGAAGACGTGGTCCCACTTATCACGTCGCTGCGCATGGTGAAAGACGATGGCGAGATGGCGCTCATCCGCAAGGCCGTCGCCGCGTCGGCGGCATCGCATGTGGCAGCGGCTCACGCCATGAGGCCGGGCATCAATGAGCGCAACATCGCCGCGCTAATGCAGTTCGAATTCCAGAACCGTGGCTGCGAGCGTCCGGCCTACGCGCCGATTGTCGGCTCAGGCCCGAACTCCACCGTGTTGCACTACGGCGCCAACTCGAGGCAGATCGAGAACGGCGAGGTGATCGTGATGGATGTGGCCGGTGAGTACTCCATGTACACTGCCGACATTACACGAACGCTGCCCGCCAACGGTCACTTCAGCCCGCGGCAGCGCGAGATCTATGACATCGTGCTTGGCGCGCAGCGTGCGGCGCAGCAGGCGTTTCAAAGCGGAAAGTCAGTGATGACTGGCATGGGGACGGACTCGCTCTTCCGCGTCGCCTATGAATACATGAACC
>Ga0126372_10000244_pt1 | contig 17672 bp, 12 predicted proteins | sample PanSoiMetaPlot_6_FD_92762 | JGI IMG/M metagenome (GOLD analysis project Ga0126372, IMG submission 92762) | Tropical forest soil microbial communities from Panama - MetaG Plot_6 | ecosystem: Environmental > Terrestrial > Soil > Tropical forest > Bulk soil | place: Panama | collected 2016-02-17
CCACACCGACCCGGACGTCCTCCTCATCGACGAGATCCTGGCCGTGGGCGACGCATCCTTCCAGGCCAAATGTCTCAACAAGCTCTCGGAGCTCAAGGAGCAAGAAAAGACCATCGTCATCGTCTCTCACCAGCTGACGAACATTGTCGAGCACAGCACGACCGTACTGTGGCTGGATCACGGCGCGGTGCGCATGCTCGGGGAGACAGACGAGGTCGTGGATGCGTATCTCGATCACGTCAGCTCCCCTCCGGTGGCTGATGACAGCGAGCATGGAGTCGGTAACCCGATCTCACTTGTCAATGTCACCATGACCGACGCGCGGGGCAACTCCAATGACACGTTCGACCGAGAGGATGCGGCGCACATCGATATCACGTACACGGCGGCGCGGGCACTCCCCGGCGCTGCGTTCGGTGTGTCGTTCTATGACGTGCACGGCAATCCTCTCGGAGGCGTCGTCACCGACCCGGACTCGGTCAAGGTGACGGCGCCCGTGGATCAAGATGTGCTCCGTCTCACGCTGAACCCTTTGGTCTTCAACAAGGGCGCGTACATGGTGGACGTCTCTGTTCTCGATCGCGAGACGAAACACAACTACGTTCTTCGCCGGCGCGTGCTGCGCTTCTTCGTGGACGGTCATCGAGCGTCCTCACGCGAAAGCATCGGCCACGTCTACTACCCGCATCAGTGGGAGCAGATCAAGTGAGGCTCGCCTAGCCATGTGCGGCATCGCCGGGATCGCCGACACGATGGGACACCCCGTCGACCAGGTGCTCCTGCGCGCCATGACCTCGGTGCAGGCCCATCGCGGGCCCGACGGAGAGGACTTCGTCTGCCGGGGCGGCGTGGGGCTCGGGCACCGACGCCTCGCCATCATCGACCTCGCGACGGGCGACCAGCCCATGGCCAACGAGGACGGCTCGGTGCAGATCGTCTTCAACGGCGAGATCTACAACTTCCGCGAGCTGCGCCGCGATCTCGAAGCGCACGGGGCGCGTTTCCGGACGACCTCCGATACCGAGGTGATCCTGCGCGCATACGAGGCCGAGGGCCCGGGCTGCGTGCGGAGGCTCCGCGGCATGTTCGCCTTCGCGATCCTCGACGAGCGCTCCCGGCGCCTGGTGCTGGCGCGGGACCGGGCCGGCATCAAGCCGCTCGTCTACGCGTGGGACGGCCGCCGCCTGCTCTTCGCGTCGGAGATCAAGGGCATCCTCGAGGATCGGACGGTCCCGCGCGATCTCGACCGGGAAGCGCTCGGCCAGTACCTCACGTTCCACTACGTGCCAGCGCCACGGACCATCTTCACGTCGATCCGCAAGCTCCCGCCCGCGAGCTCGCTCGTGCTCTCCCTGGACGGCGGCGAGCCCGTCGTGTCGCGGTACTGGAGCCTTCGCTTCACGCCCGACGAGCGCGTCACGGAGCGCGAATGGATCGAGGGGCTCCGCGTCCAGCTGGCCGACGCCGTGCGCTGCCACATGATCAGCGACGTGCCCATCGGCGCCTTCCTCTCCGGCGGGGTCGACTCGAGCACCGTGGTCGCGCTGATGGCTCAGACCTCGAGCACTCCCATCCGCACGTTCTCGATCGGCTTCGACGAGACGGACTTCGACGAGCTCGCGTTCGCCCGGCAGGTGGCGGCACGGTACGGCACCGATCACTACGAGATGGTAGTGAAGCCGAACGCCCTCGAGGTCCTGCCCAAGCTCGCGTGGCACTTCGACGAGCCCTTCGCCGACTCCTCGGCGATTCCGACCTACTACGTCTCGAAGATCACCCGCGAGCACGTCACGGTGGCGCTATCCGGCGACGGTGGCGACGAGAACTTCGCGGGGTACCGCCGCTATGCGCGGGCGCAGGAGCTCCATGAGCGCTTCGACCGCGGCCCCGCGCGGCTCGCGCGGCCGCTCCTCACGCTGGCGAGCGCACTCCTGCCCGTGGGCGCTCCCGGCCAAGCTTGGACGGGTGCGGCCGGGGCCGGCGCCCTCGAGCGGTATTTCCGGATGGTGACGTACCAGCGACGCGAGACCCTCCGCCGGCTCCTGTCCGACGACCTGATCGGGCTTGCCGCGTCCGGCCCGAACCCGGCGGCGTTCTCGACCCTTGCGGCCGGGCTCGAAGCGCGCGACTACGTCGCTACTCTCCAGCAGATCGACATGGCGACGTACCTGCCCGACGACATCCTCGCCAAGGTGGACAGGACGAGCATGGCGGTCTCGCTCGAATCCCGCGTGCCGCTCCTCGACCACCGGCTGATGGAGTTCGTGGCCACCATGCCGACTGCTTTCAAGCTCCGGAACGGCAGCGGCAAGTACATCCTCAAGCGCGCGATGGTCGAGGACCTCCCCGAGGGCATCCTCACGCGGCGAAAGATGGGCTTCGGCGTCCCGCTCGCGGAGTGGTTCCGGCGAGAGCTCCGCGACATGACGCGGGACGTGCTACTCGGGCGCCAGGCGCGTCAGCGCGGCGTCTTCCGCATGCCGGAGGTCGAGACGCTCCTGGCCGTCCATGATGCGGGCCGCCGCGACCACTCGGCCCGGCTCTGGGCCCTCATCTGCTTCGAGCTCTGGATGCGCCAGTGGGCGGACGGCCAGCCCGGGGGGGCTCGCTAGCCATGTGCGGCATCGCCGGCTTCGCCTTCACGGACCCCCGCCACCCGGTGGACCGGGAGCTCCTGCGCAGCATGACCGATGCGCTGCGCCATCGGGGCCCGGACGCGGATGGCGCTCACGTGGGGCCCGGAGTGGGTCTCGGACACCGCCGGCTCAGCATCATCGATCTCAGCACCGGGGATCAGCCGATCTACAACGAAACGCGCACGGTGGCCATCGTCTTCAACGGCGAGATCTACAACTTCGCCGAGCTCGCCCGCGAGCTCGATGCGCGTGGACACACCTTCGCCACGCGCTCGGACACGGAGACCATCGTCCACGCCTACGAGGACTTCGGCATAGAGAGCGTGAGCCGGCTGCGCGGCATGTTCACCTTCGCGCTGTGGGACGAGCCGCGGCGCCGCCTGGTCCTCGCGCGCGACCGCGCCGGGAAGAAGCCGCTCTACTACCACGCCGACGGCGAGCGCCTCGTGTTCGCCTCGGAGATCAAGGCACTCCTCAAGGACCCGAGTATCAAGCGCCGCATCAGCGTGGAGGGCCTCTCCGACTACTTCTCGTTCGGCAATATCCCGGCACCGGGCACGGTATTCCAGGACATCCAGCAGGTTCCGGCCGGGCACGTGCTCATCTGGGAGCGCGGCCAGGCGCGCCTGCACGAGTACTGGGACGTCGTCTTCGATCCCACGGGGCCGAGCAGCCCCGGAGCGGCCTCGGAGGCCTTCTCGGCGCTGTTCGACGAGGCCGTCCGCATGCGGATGGTCGCGGACGTCCCGCTGGGCGCGTTCCTCTCCGGCGGCATCGACTCCTCCGCGGTCGTCGCCTCCATGGCGCGGCAGTCGACCCGCCCCGTGATCACGACAAGCATAGGATTTGCCGAGCGGACGCACAGCGAGCTCGATCACGCCCGCGTCGTGGCCCAGGCGCTCGGCACCGATCACAGGGAGCTCCTGGTCAAACCAGATGCGATCGCGGACCTGCCGCGCCTGGTCTGGCATCTGGATCAGCCGTTTGCCGACTCCTCGGCCCTGCCCACGTACTACGTGTCGCGGGCGACCCGGGAACGGGTCACGGTGGCCCTGTCCGGAGACGGTGGCGACGAGCTCTTCGCCGGCTACCAGCGGCGCTACGGCATCCATCGCCTGGAGCAGCGGCTGCGCCGGGTGATACCGGGACCGGTGCGCCGGGGCATCCTCGGTCCGCTCGGCCGCATCTATCCGCGCTCGGAGCGGATCCCCCGGCCGCTGCGATTCAAGCTCGTGCTGTCGAATCTCGGCCAGTCCTTCGAGCGTGCCTATTTCAACGATATGTCGCTCTTCCTCGAGGACGAGAAGCAGGCTCTCCTCACGCCGGAGTTCCTGGCACAGACGCGCCATCACGATTCTCTGGCGGCCTTCGCGCGGCACTTCGAGCGCGTGCGCGACGCCGATCCGCTCTCGCGCGTCCTCTACGTGGACTTCAAGACATGGCTGGCCAACGACATCCTCGTCAAGGTGGACCGGATGAGCATGGCGTGCTCCCTCGAGGTGCGGGCGCCGCTGCTCGACCACAAGATCATCGAGTTCGCGGCCAGCCTGCCCTCGAATCTCAAGTTCCGCGGCTCGGTCTCGAAATACCTCCTCAAGCGCCATGTGGCCTCCCGGCTGCCGGCCCTGGACGTTCATCGCCGCAAGCAGGGCTTCGAGCTGCCGCTGGCGACCTGGCTCCGGGGAGACCTCCGCGACATGGCGCATGACCTGCTCTTGTCAGCTCGGGCGATCGAGCGGGGGTATGTGCGACCGGAGACGGTCACGCGAATCTGGGACGCCCATCAGCGCGGCGTTCGCAACCACTCCGCACAGATCTGGGCCCTGATGGTCCTCGAGCTGTGGCACCAGCAGTACGTGGATACGCCATGATGGATCTGGCGCCTCTTGCCGCGGTCATCTCCAGCCTGATCCTGGCCGGGCTCTCGCTGCTGCGGCCGCCGCGCCGGCTGCGACAGGTCACCTTCGCGGGGGGCATGGCCGCGTTCGCGCTCGAGTCCCTGCTCGTCTACGCGCTCCTGTCGTTCTCGGCAACGCCCGAGAGCCACGCGCGGTGGATGGGCCTCCTCCAGGCCATGACCCTCCTGACGCCCATCCCGTGGTGCCTGTTCGCCTTCCTGTCCGGGCGGCATGCCGACGCGCCCGTGCCGCCTGCCTGGCGTCTGGCCTTCACTCTGGGTGGGGGCGTTCTCGCACTCTCGGCGGCGGCGAGCATCGTCTTCCCGTTCTTCCTCATCCCGAACGCTCTCGGCCGCTTCCTGTTCGGTGAGCTCACCGTGGTGGGCCAGCTCGGGATCGCCGTGTCCCTCCTGGCCACGATCGCCGTGCTGTACGGCATCGAGCCGTCGCTGCGAAACTCGCAGGGCTCGACCCGGTGGCGGCTCAAGTATCTGGCCCTGGGCCTGGGCGGCATCTTCGCCATCAGGTTCTACCTCCTGAGCCAGGTCTTGCTGTTCCATTCTCTGGACCGGAACAGCCTCCTCATCGGCAGCATGTCGCTGATGATCGGCGAGCTCGTCCTCGCCGTGGGCTTCCTTCGCTCGGGCGCCCTTCGCACGGACCTGGCGGTATCCCGCCACTTCGTCTACCGGTCCTTCGTGGTGGGTCTGTGCGGGCTCTATCTCTTTCTGGCGGGCGCGGCTGGATGGCTTCTGAACGCACTCGGGATCCCCGAGGCGGCGCTCCTGGGTACGCTCGTCGTCTTCGTGGCCGTGATGGGCCTCTCGGCCGTGGCCCTCTCGGAGAGCCTGCGGTGGCGCGTCAAGCGCTACATCAGCACCCATTTCTACGCCGACAAGTACGACTACCGCCAGCAGTGGCGGACGTTCACGGCCGATCTCGCCCCACGCATCACGCTAGAGGGGCTGGCGACCCAGATCCTGCGCAGCGTCACCGAGACCATCGGCTCACGGAAGGCCGCCCTCTACCTCGCTGACGAAACCGACACGGCTCTTCGGCTCCACACGGTGCTCAATGCCGGGCCGCTCCCCAGGACCCTCGTGGCGACGCCGAATGATTTCCTCACGCTGCAGAAGGTGCCCGAGGCGCGGAGGGTGGCTGACCTCGGCAACGGCCGCTCGGAAGCGCTGACGGCTGGCGGGCTCGTGCTCGCAGTTCCCCTGCGCTTCCAGGATCGGCTCATCGGCGTGCTGCTGGTCGGCGCCGAGCGTACGGGCGCCCCCTACGCGCAAGAGGATCTGGATCTCCTGACCACCCTCGGGGAGCAGGCGGCCAGCGCGACGGCGACGGTCCAGCTCTCCGAGCGTCTCGCCCAGGCTCGCGCCTTCGAGGGGTTCAACCGGCTCTCCTCCTTCATCATTCACGACCTCAAGAACTCCGTGTCGGCGCTGTCCATGCTGACCCAGAACGCGCGCCAGCGCTTCGACGACCCGGCGTTCCGCGTCGACGCGCTCAAGACCCTCACGCGCACTGTCGAGCGCATGCAGAAGCTCGTGGGCCGGCTCTCGAGCCGCCAGGCCGCCACCGAGCTCGAGTTCGAGAGCGTCCCGCTCGCCGAGCTGGTGCGCGACACGGTCGTGTCGATTCCGCGGGGTGCCTCGCTTCACGTCGAGCTGGAGCTCGATGACGAGCCATCCGTGCGCGGCGACACCGATGCCATCCAGCGGGTCATCCAGAACCTCATCGGCAATGCGTCCGAGGCCATGGACGGCGAGGGCACCATCACCCTTCGCGTGCAGCGCCTCGACGACATGGTAGCCTGCACGGTAGCGGACACCGGCTGCGGCATGAGCGAAGAGTTCGTGCGCAGGTCCCTCTTCGTGCCGTTCCAGACCACCAAGAAGGGTGGCTGGGGCATCGGGCTCTACCAGGCTCGGGAAATCATGACCGCGCACGCCGGACGGATCGAGGTCGCGAGCCAGGAGGGCCGCGGCACCACCGTCACGCTGCTCTTCCCCGAGGAGAAGCCGTGAACGGCGTTGCCTCTCCCGAAAAGGTGGTAACCGGCTTACCCCTGGCGGAGACGGTCCCGGAGAAGGCCGAGGCGCGCGCGGTCGCCACGACCAACCGGCGCCTATCGTGGGTTGCGCTGGCGCTGGCGGTGGTGGCGGCCCTGGCGCTCTATGCACCCGTCATTGCGGGCATGGCGACCGAGTGGAGCGAGCGCCCCAGCCTCTCGCACGGCTTCGCAGTACCGCTGATCTCCGCGTATCTGTTGTGGAGCCGCCGCCGGCTGCTCGCAGAGGCGCAGGTCCGAGGCTCGCTGCTCGGCTTGCCAATCATCCTGGCTGCCATCACGATGCTCGTCGCGGGATCGCTGGGCGGGGAATCCTTCGTCGCCAGGCTCTCGCTGCCGCTGATGCTGTTCGGCATCGTCCTCTTCCTCATGGGGCGTCGGGTGGCCGCGCAAGCCTGGGTAGCCGTCGCCTACCTGGTGTTCATGGTGCCGTTGCCCTACGTGACGCTGAAGGCGCTGACCTATCAGTCACGCCTCTTCGACGCGGGGCTCACCGCCAACGCCGTGGGTTGGCTCGGGGTGCCGGTGCTCCGGTCAGGTGTGATGTTGCACCTGCCGAACATGACCCTCGAGGTAGCCGACGACTGCAGTAGCGTCCCGGCCATCGCGGCTCTCCTGGCACTCGGCGCCGCCTACGCGCAGATGCAGGCGCGGCCCGCGTGGGCCCGCGTGATATTGACGCTCTCCGCCGCCCCCTTGGGGCTCTTCTCGAACATCGTCCGCCTCATCCTGACGACGCTCGGTGCCTACTATCTGGGTCCGATTGCCCTGAACAACGTGATCCACAAGTTCAATGGGACCAGCGTCTTTCTCGCGACCGTACTCCTGCTGGTCACCCTCGACGCCGTCTTGGCTCGGTTCTACCAGAGGACCCGATCGTGAGGGTCGGGTGGCGACTGGGTCTCGTCTTGGTGCTCCTCGGCGCCACAGGCGTCATCTTGCACACGGCGACCCCGGTCACGAGCGCCGTCAATCCCGCGTCGCTCTTCTCGGTGCCGCCGAGGGTCGGCACCTGGGCCGGCGTCGATGGAGTTCCTGAAGAGATCTTGCCGCTCGATCCCAACGAGAAGCTCTCCGTGAGGCGAACCTATCAGCGCGGTCCGCAGGTCGCTTGGGTGTCTGTCGCGCTCTTCGTCGGCCAGAACGACGAGACCCGCCAGGCGTCGATCAACAAGATCTACCCCCAGCGCAACGTGAGTCTCGTGGAGCAAATGCCTGTCACGGTATCTCTGGACGCGCCCCCCGCCGGTCCGGTGAAGATCCCGGCCGTCCTCATCCATCAGGAGTCCCGCGAGTTCCTCGTCGGCTACTGGCATCAGATCGGTGGCCGCGTCTTCGGTAACGAGTACCGCTTCCGACTTGCGCTCATGCAGGGCCTGCTCTTCGAACGCCGGGCAGACACACTTCTGATCCGCATCGCGGCCCCGGTGGGCAAGAAATCTCAGACGGGCGAGGCTCTCGCTGCAGTCTCAGAGCTGGGATCCGCTGTCTACGCAGCGCTCAGCGCGGAGTTCAGCCGGTGAGCGCGCTCGGGTCGGCAGGGCGGCCACAGGCCGCCGGGGCAGGGCGAGCCGAGGAGGCGGGTCGGCGGCCGCGTATCGTGCAGGTCATCCCCTCGCTCCGAGTGGGCGGTCTCGAGAACGTGGCGCTGCGTCTGATGGCCTATCTTGCCCCGTTCGTCGAGCAGGCTCTCGTCACCCCTGGGCCCTCCGGGCCGCTCGCCAGCCGCCTGCCGACCGGCGTGGCCGTATTCCCGATGGGCGAGACGCACCGGCCGGATCGCTGGAATGCGCTCCGCATGGCCCGGCTCTTCCGGAAGCTCCGCCCGGACATCGTGCACACGCGCAACTGGACTTGCATCGACGCTATCGTCGGCGCCAGGCTCGCCGGCGTGCCGGTGGTCATCCAGGGCGAGCACGGCCGGGAAGCCGCCGACCCTGAGGGGCGCAATCCACGGCGTCGACAGGTGCGGCGCCTCCTCTCGCCGTTCGTCACCGAGTTCGTCACCGTGTCCCGCGACCTGGGGCGGTGGCTCGTGGAGCAGGTCCGCGTCCCGGCCCGCAAGGTTCGAACGATCTACAACGGCGTGGATACGCAGCGCTTCGCGCCCGGCGACCGCGCGGCCGCCCGGCACGTTCTCGGCATCCCGACTGATGGGTTGGTCGCGGGCACGGTTGGACGGCTCGATCCCGTGAAGGATCAGGCTGGACTCGTCCGCGCCTTCGCGCGCTCGACCCAGGCGAGCAAGAGCGTGCTCGTGATCGCGGGCGAGGGGCCGTCGCGATCCGAGCTCGAGAGCGTGACGCGAGAGCTCGGCCTGGCCGATCGAGTCCGGTTGGTCGGGGAGCGAGCGGACATTCCGATCCTCCTGCGCGCGCTGGACGTGTTCGTGCTGCCTTCGCTGGGCGAAGGGATCTCCAACGCCATCCTCGAAGCGATGGCCACAGGGCTCCCGGTCATCGCGACGCGGGTCGGCGGCAACGTCGAGCTGGTGCGCGACGGCCTGACGGGCTGTCTCCTGGAGCCGCGGAACGTGCAGGCGCTGGCCGAAGCGCTCGCCCGCTATCTGGGCGATCGCGCGCGCGCCCAGGCCCACGGCGCCGCCGGGCGTGAGCGGGCGGTGAGTGAGTTCGGGCTCGAGCGGATGCTGGCCGCGTACACGGAGCTCTACCGTCCGTACGTGACGCTGGGGTCGAGCGCATGATGGCCCGCCAGCCGCGCCGGGTCCTGCACGTCCTCGACCACTCCCTGCCCATCGGCAGCGGGTACAGCTACCGGAGCCGGAGCATCGTGACCTTCCAGAAGCGGCTTGGGCTGGTGCCCGTGGTCCTGACGTCCCCGAAGCAGGGTACCGAGGCCGACGGGCGCGAGGTTGTGGACGGCATCCCTCACTACAGGACCCGACGGGCGGGCGGACGTGTGCCCTTCGTGCGCGAGCTCCAGCTCATGGCTCGGCTCGCCTCACGCATCCTCCGAGTGGCGCGCGCCGAACGCATCGAGCTCATCCACGCCCATTCACCCTCCCTCAACGGCCTGCCCGCGCTCTGGGCGGCGCGGCGGCTGCGCCTCCCAGTCGTCTACGAGATGCGCACCTTCTGGGAAGACGCGGCCGTGAACAACGGCTCGTTCGCGGAAGGGTCGCTGCGCTACCGCATCAGCCGCGCTCTCGAAACCATGGTCATCCGTCGCGCGAACCAGGTCGTCGCGATCTGCCAGGGGATACGGTCGGATGTCCTGTCCCGCGGCATCGCGCCCGCGCATGTCGCCCTGGTGCCGAACGGCGTGGATCAGGAATGGCTTGAACCGCATCCCCGCGCCAGCGAGCTCGCCGGCGAGTTGAGGCTCGGCGAAGGCCCCGTGTTCGGCTACATCGGCTCGTTCAGCCGGTACGAAGGCCTCCCGTTCCTGCTGGATGCCATGCCCGAGATCCTGGCGCGCTTCCCCGGCGCGAGTCTCCTTCTCGTGGGCGGCGGCCGCGACGAGGAAGCGGTGCGCGTGGCCGCCGAGCGGCTCGGGCCCGCCGTGATCATGCCCGGCCGGGTGCCGCAGGAGCGGGTGCGCGACTTCTACTCCCTGCTGGACGTGCTCGTGCTGCCCCGCCGCCGCATCCGGCTAACCGAACTGGTGACGCCGCTCAAGCCCCTCGAAGCCATGGCGGCGGGCGTCCCCGTGCTGGCCAGCGACATCGGCGGCCACGCCGAGCTCGTGAACGACGGCGAGACGGGGCTGCTCTTCAAGGCGGAGAGCGCCGAGTCGCTCGTCGACCAGGCCGGCCGCATGGCTCGCGAGGCCGGGCTCAGAGCACAGCTCAAGAACGCGGGGCGCCGGTGGGTGGAGACAGAGCGCACCTGGGACCAGATCGTGCCCCGCTACCTGCCGATCTACGAGGGCACGGCGTGATGCGGGTCCTCGTGCTGAGCTCGACCTTTCCCAGCGCCCAGCAGCCCAACCGCGGTGTCTTCGTGCGTCACCGCATCCGGGGCCTTTCCAAGCGCTGTGACGTCGTGGTGGTCGCGCCCGTGCCGTGGTTCCCGCTCAACCGCTGGCTGCGGGCGGAGCGCGACGCGGTGCCAAGCTTCGAAGACCAGGACGGGCTCCGCGTGCATCATCCGCGATTCTTCTCCCTGCCGCGCTACGGGAAGTTTCTCGATGGGGCGCTCTACTTCCTCTCGCTCGTCCCGTTCCTCGCGCGCCTGCGGAAGAGCTTTGCCTTCGAGGTCATCGACGCTCACTTCGCGTTTCCCGATGGCCTGGCAGCCGCGCTCCTGGGCCGGCTCTTCAAGGTCCCCGTGGTCGTCACCCTGCGCGGGAGCATCGTACGCTTGTCGGGCTATCGCCTGCATCGCCCGCAGCTCCGTTGGACCTTGCGCAGGGCGGACCGCGTGACAGCCGTGAGCGAGTCGCTCAAGACCGTGGCGGTCGGGCTGGGCGTGCCAGCGCATCACATCAAGGTCATACCGAACGGCGTGGACTCCACCGCATTCCGGCCGATGCCGCAGCGGGAGGCCCGCCGCCTCTGCGGGCTTCCGGAGGACGCGAAGGTCCTCCTCACCGTGGCGGGCATCTACGAAGGCAAGGGACAGCACACGGTGATCGACCTGCTGCCGACTCTCGAGGATCGCCATCCTGGCGTCGTCTACGCCATGGTGGGGAGCCCTCGGCCCGGCGAGATGTATCAGCGCCGCCTGCAGGCCGCGGTGGAGCGGCACGGGCTCGCCGGGCACGTGGTATTCGCCGGGCCCCGCCCCCAAAGCGAGCTCCGGCAGTGGTTCGCGGCCGCCGACGTGTCGGTCCTGGCCACGCAGACGGAGGGGTGGCCAAACGTGCTGCTCGAGTCTCTGGCCTGCGGCACGCCCGTCGTCGCTACCCGCGTTGGAGGCGTCCCGGAAATCGTGCGCGACGGTACGGACGGTCTCCTGGTCGCCTACGGCGACCCGCCCGCGCTCCGCGAGGCGCTCACGTCGGCCCTGTCGCGCGACTGGGATCGGGCCGCCCTCGTTCGTCGCGCTCAGGGCTTCGATTGGAACGAGAGCGTCGAGCAGGCGCTCGACGAGCTCGGGTCGGCTCTCAAGAGGACGACATGAACGACCTCCTCGTCCGCCACGTGCTGTACCCGCTGCACGAGCGCCTCAAGCGCAAGCCGACCTTCCGATGGCTCGCGGAGCTCGAGCGCACGCAGTGGCTCTCGCCGGCGCAGATGGCCGAGTACCAGCTCGCGCGCCTGAAGCAGCTCGTGGAGTTCGCCTACGCCCAGGTGCCTCACTACAAGGCCGCCCTCGACGAGCACGGTGTCGCGCCGCAGCGCCTGCAGTCGCCGCTCGATCTCCGCGACTTCCCGTTCCTCACGCGCGAGCTGATCCGGACGCGATTCGACGATCTGCGCGCGCAGGCGAAGCTCCCCGGCGTCCATCGCCGCTCCTCGGGCGGCTCCACGGGATCGCCCGTCACCGTGCTCGTGGACATGAACCGCATGGGCATCTCGGAGGCCGGCCGCCTGCGTGCCCAGCGCTGGTTCCGCGTGGAGCCCGGCGCGCGCGAGATCGTTCTCTGGGGGTCGCCCATCGAGATCACGCGCCAGGACCGCGTGCGCCAGGTCCGCGACTGGTGCCTCAACTCGAAGCTGCTCTCCGCCTTCGACATGGGCGAGAAAGCGCTGGAGCGTCACCTGGCGGCGATCTACCGGCACCGGCCGGCCAAGATGTACGGCTACGCCAGCTCGCTCTACCTGCTGGCAGGCTACATCGAGCGGCAGCAAGCCCTGGCGCCGCCCAATCTTCGCGCGGTCTTCGCTACTGCCGAGCCGCTCTTCGATTTCCAGCGGAAGACCATCGAGGCGGCGCTCGGATGCCCGGTCGGCGTCGAGTATGGCTGCCGCGACGGCGGTCTGGTGGCTCTCGAGTGCCCCGACGGCGGCCTCCACATCCTGGCGGAGGGCATGTACGTCGAGATCTTGAACCCCGACGCGGAAGGCCGCGGCGAGATCGTCCTCACCAATCTAGAGTCCCACGCCTTCCCCATCATCCGGTACCGCACGGGTGACATCGGGAGCTTCGACCCGTCGCCCTGTAGCTGCGGTCGTGGGCTGCCGAAGCTCCGGGCCGTCGAAGGCCGGCGCACGGATTTCCTCGTCACGCCGGACGGCCGCGTCCTCCACGCCCTGTCAGCCATCTACATCCTGCGCGAGATCCCCGGTGTACGCGACTTCCGCGTCGTCCAGGAAGCCGTGAATCGCCTGGTCGTCCACCTGTCCCCGAAGCAGGCCATCGCCAAATCGGAAGAGGCGTCGCTGCGCGCGCAGTTCACCGCCGTCTTCGGCGCCGACATGCGCATCGAGGTCGTGCGGGCCGACACGCTGCCCCGCACCGCGTCCGGCAAGTTCCGGTACGTCGAATCCCGCGTCGCCCATGAGGTGCTGGAGCGTCTCATGGGCACCAGTATCCAAGGAGCTTCGTCCACATGAAGGACACGACAAAGATCTGCGTCGTCGGAACCGGTCACATCGGACTGCCTCTCGCGGCCGTGCTCGCGGAGGCGGGCTTCGAGGTGACAGGCTACGACACCAATGACGACTTCGTCTCCCGGGTCAACACGACGGGCGCACCCGGCTTCCTCGAAGAGGAGCTGGACGACCTCCTGGCCCGGCATCTCCACAAGCGGCTCACCTTGACCTCGACCCCGCCCGCGGGCCAGGACGTCTACATCATCACCGTGGGTACGCCGCTGGAGCCCGGAACCCCGCGCCCGAACCTCGAGCGCATCAGGACCGCCGTCCAGCGGCTGGCCGCCGGATTCGGACCCGACCCCCTCATCGTCCTCCGCAGCACGGTGAGCATCGGAACCACGCGCAACGTCGTCCTGCCGGAGCTCCAGCGCCACGCCGCACGCTTCGGCCTGGCCTTCTGCCCCGAGCGCACCATCGAGGGTAAGGCCATCCCCGAGATGCGGTCCCTGCCCCAGGTCATCGGCGGCCTCGACGACGAGAGCACCGCGCGTGCCGAGGCCCTCTTCCGCCTGATCACGCCGAAGATCGTGCGCGTGTCTTCTCTCGAGGCGGCCGAGATGATCAAGCTCATCAACAACACCTATCGCGACCTGACGTTCGCCTTCGCCAACGAGGTGGCCCTGATCGCCGAGCACATGGGCCTGTCAGCGGGGGAGATGATCCACGCGGCGAACGTGGACTACCCGCGGTCGAATGTGGCCCGGCCGGGCTTCGTGGGAGGGCCCTGTCTCGAGAAGGACGCGCTCATCCTGATCGACAGCCTCCGGAAGATCGATTTCAAGCCGCGGGTGATCGAGGAAGCGAGGAAAATCAATCACGCGCTGCCAGATCACGTGGCCCTCCGGGTCATCCAGGAGCTCCGCGGCCTGCGCCGGGCGCCCGCCCGCGTCAGGAAGGTCCTCATCACAGGCTTCGCATTCAAGGGCCGCCCGGCCACCGAGGACGTACGCGGGTCCGCGGCCATTCCCGTGATGCGGCGGCTGCAATCCTCACGCATCGAGGTCTGGGGCCACGACTTCGTGACGCCCGAGAAGGTCATCGCAGACCTCGGCGCGCATGCCTGTACGCTCGAGGACGGCTTCGAAGGCGCCGACGCGGTCATCATCATGAACAATCATCCCGGCTACCAGGGTGCAGGCCTTCCGGCGCTGGCCCGCCGCCTGCGCGCGCCGGCTCTTCTGTTCGACAGCTGGGGGCTCTTCACGCCCGACGACTTCCGGGACGTGCGTGACCTTCACTACGGCACGCTGGGCGCGCCCTTCACCCACACATGAAGATTCTCTTCCTCTGCCACCGGATGCCCTATCCGCCCAAGCGCGGAGGGAAGATCCGTCCGTTCAACATGATCCGGCATCTGGCCCGGAGCCACGATGTGACCGTGGCCACCCTGGCGAGGACGGCGCAGGAGCGCGCCGATGGCGAGGAATTGCGCCGGCATTGCGACGATCTTCACGTGGGATACGTGACCGGGCTGGGCGCGTGGACGCGCTTCGGTCTCTTCGGCCTCACGGGGCGCCCTGCCACCTTCGGCTACTTCTACTCGCCGGTGCTGTACCGGAAAGTGCAACGGTTACTGGCCACGGGCGGGTTCGATGCCATCCTGGTCCACTGCTCCTCCATGGGGCCGTATGTGGCCAGCCACCGCGGCGGCCGCAAGGTGATGGACGTCGGGGACGCCGAGTCGGAGAAGTGGCTCGAGTACGCGAAGACTGCTGCCGCGCCTCTTTCATGGGCCTTGCGGGCCGAGGGCAAGCGCGTGCGCGATGCCGAGCGGCGCCTGGGTGATCACTTCGACGCTGGCTCGGTGAACGCGCCGAGGGACCGCGAGGTCCTGTCCGCGTACGTCAAATCCCCCATCTCCGTCATCCCGAACGGAGTGGATCTCGAGTACTTCCAATCCGCGCGGTCGTCCGGACCCGGCTACGTCCCGAACCGGATCGTGTTCACGGGCAACATGTCCTATCGGCCGAACGTGGAGGCCGTGTGTCATTTCGTGGCGGACATCCTGCCCGGCATCCGCCGGGAGATCCCCGACGCCCAGTTCTACATCGTGGGCATGGATCCTTCCCCGGCCGTGCGGCGTCTGGCCGATGGCGACCGCATCGTGGTCACCGGCCGCGTGGACGACGTCCGGCCCTACTTCGACTCCGCCGCCGTGGCCGTCGCACCCTTGCGCGTGGCCCGGGGGCTTCAGAACAAGGTGCTGGAGGCCATGGCGATGCGGGTACCGGTCGTGGCCAGCCCAGCGGCGTTCGCCGGCATTCACGCCGCGGCCGGGCACGATCTGCTCGTCGCAGAGGAACCCGAAGGATTCAGCCGTGCTGTCATCACCCTGCTCCGCGATCCTGCCGCCCGCGAGCGCTTCGCCGCGGCCGGCATCACATGCGTCACCACAAACCACAATTGGAGCCAGCTCCTGGAGCGGCTCGAAGACCTGGTGGCTGGCGGCCGAAGCTGCGCCGACGGAACCACCCGGCCGTCACTACACTGAACGGGAGGTACAGGTCCATGGAACGTGAACGATTGCTGATCATCGAAGACGATGAGGACATTCGGACCCAGCTGACGTACGCGCTGCAGGAGGAATACGACGTCACCGTCGCGTCCGATCGCTCTCGGGCGGCCGCGGCCGTTCAGCAGGCCCCGCCGGAGATCGTGACGCTCGACCTGGGGTTGCCGCCCAGCCCCGATACAGCCGAGGAAGGGCTGCGCGCCCTCGACGACATCCTGGGCGCCACGCCGGACGCCAAGGTCATCATCATCACGGGCAACGGCGATCGCGCCAACGCCATGGCGGCCGTGGAGCGCGGGGCCTTCGACTACCACCTGAAGCCGGTCAATCTCGACGACCTCAAGGTCGTCCTGCGGCGGGCCGCCTACCTGCGCCAGCTCGAGCGTGAGAGCGTGGAGCAGGCCCGGCAGCTCGAGGACTCGATCCGCTTCACGGACATCCTGGGCTCGACGCCCAAGATGCGCGACATCTTCTCGGTGATCCAGCGGGTGGCCAAGACGGAGGCCACCGTCCTCTGCGAAGGCGAGAGCGGCACGGGCAAGGAGCTGGTAGCCCGCGCCGTGCATGCCCACAGCCCGCGGCATGCCGGGCCCTTCGTGGCCATCAACTGCGGCGCGATTCCCGAGACGCTGCTCGAGAGCGAGCTCTTCGGCCACGAAAAGGGCTCCTTCACCGGCGCCCACGCTCAGCGCAAAGGCAAGGTCGAGACGGCCAACGGCGGCACCCTGTTCCTCGACGAGATCACGGAGATGAGCCTGCCGCTGCAGGTGAAGCTCCTCCGCTTCCTGCAGGAGCGCGAGATCGAGCGCGTGGGCGGCCGCGACGTCATTCCCATCGACGTGCGCGTGGTCGCCGCGAGCAACCAGAGCCTCGAGGAAGCTCTCCGGAGCAGCCGCTTCCGCGAGGACCTCTACTATCGCCTGTCCGTCGTGACCATCCACCTGCCACCGCTGCGCGAGCGGGGCGAAGACGTCGTGCTGCTCGCCAACGCCTTCCTCCGCCGCAACTCCCAGGCGCTCAAGCGCAAGGCGCGCTTCAGTCCGGAAGCCCTGGAAGCCATCGTCAAGTATCCGTGGCCGGGAAACATCCGCGAGCTCGAGAACAAGGTGCACCGTGCCGTCATCATGGCGAGCGGCCGCGTGATCGGACCCGCCGACCTCGACCTCAACCCGTCCGCCACGGTCGATGCGCTGCCCACTTTGAGGGAGGCGCGCGATCAGAGCGAGCGGCGCCTCATCGTCAACGCGCTCGTACGGAGCCGGGGCAACATCAGCCGGGCCGCGCGCACGCTCGACATCAGCCGGCCCACCTTCCACGACATGCTGGCCAAGCACAGCATCGACGCGAAGGAATTCCGGTGAGATGAGGCGCCGCCCATGAACGTCAGCGTCGTGGTCTGCACGTACAATCGGGCTGAGCTCCTCCGGCGCGCGCTCAGTGCGCTCGGGGCACAGCGCACCGCCCCCGGCCTGACGTGGGAGATCGTCCTCGTCGATAACAACTCGAACGACGCCACCAAAGACGTCGTCGAGGCCTTCACGGCCTCGTCATCGATCCTTATCACGTATCTCTTCGAGGGTCGGCAGGGGAAGAGCATCGCCCAAAATACCGGTATTGCGGCGGCTGCCGGCGACATCCTGGCTTTCACCGACGACGACTGCCGACCCGAGCCCACCTGGCTGCAAAACATCGTCGACTGCATCGAGGGCTGGAAGGCCGACGGCGTCGGAGGCCGGATCCTGCCCGAATGGTCGGCCCCGCCCCCGCCGTGGCTCGCGACGGATCGTCATCTTTGGACCTCGATCGCCATGCTCGACGACAATGAGGTGCGACGTGTCGAGCTGGGTCCGTGGCAGCGGGAGAACGGCTTCAGGGTCTGGGGCGCGAACATGGCCTTCCGTCGCTCCGCCTTCGACGCCGTGGGCGGCTTCAACCCTGCTTCCGGCCCCCGTGGGCTCAAGAAGTACAGTCATGAAGAAATCGAGCTGGTGAGGAAGCTTGTCGAAGCTGGCAAGGTCATCATGTACGATCCCTCTCCAACAGTTCA
>Ga0126372_10000245_pt1 | contig 17637 bp, 21 predicted proteins | sample PanSoiMetaPlot_6_FD_92762 | JGI IMG/M metagenome (GOLD analysis project Ga0126372, IMG submission 92762) | Tropical forest soil microbial communities from Panama - MetaG Plot_6 | ecosystem: Environmental > Terrestrial > Soil > Tropical forest > Bulk soil | place: Panama | collected 2016-02-17
GGGCGATTCGCTCGATCGGGTCGGCCACGCCCAACACCGGGGCGGCCACGAGGCTGGCGGCCAGCTGAAGGGTGCCTCGACGGTCCATGTGTTGGTCAAGCCTTCCTACCATCCAGGCGAGCGCGAGTATGTCTATTAGTGTTAAGTTGGCGAGCCAGGCCTCGCCATCGGCTTCGTCGACCGGTTGGTCGGCTGCTTGTGCGCCGAAGCGTGCATCGACCGTCGATGAGTCCATCAACAGCAACTCAAAGCGCTGTTTGGCGTCGGCGTCACCACGTGCCAACGCAGTATCCAAGGCGGCCTGCATGACTGGCCGCGGTGTGGTCTCTGCCCCAAGGGCTTCCCACTTGGTCACGGTGCGCGCCGCGATGCCCAGATCCTCAGCGAACGCCCGGATGCTCAACCGGAGGGCACGGCGCAACGCTTTGGCCTCACGGCCTGTCCAGTGAGTCACCGACGCCACTCCCGCACCTCCTTCTGATGATCGCTATGCAACCACACGGCGCGGCCATGCCAAGCGACATCGCAAGTGCACCGGAAGTACCACACGAGATCGTTCCCAAAGTACACCGCCGCTGACCAGGCTCTCTACCAGGCACCCGGTGCCGGAGATGGCCTCTGTAAGACCAAGACCGCACCAAGCAGACCGACGCACGCCGGCCTGCTCAGCGCGGCGGAGGTATATCCAGGCACCGGTGCTACCCACGAAATAGCACTGCGGGTGGTTGAGATGGACGGCGTAAGCCGTGGTCATCGGCGGGATCGGACGCCGAGCCGTCGTGCGCTCACTGGGCGAGCCGCAGCCCAGGCGGGATCTACCCGGACAGCAGGCACGGCCGGGCGCCGCTGTCTGGCCTGGTCGGGCGCACCCTCGTACACAACGTAGAAAGGAGGAGCAGGCGTTGACGACAATGCGACCTGTGGTGTCCACTGCGCGGGACAACCACCATGGGCACACCGACCCGGCCGCAGCGGATGACACGCTCGCCGCTGATGAGCCGGTATCGGTCGCCGTTCTGGTGGAGGAGGCAATAGAGAATGGGGTGGTCGACTGGCTGGCCGACCAGATCGAGAGGCAATGCGGTGCTCATGGCACCCGGCTGGACGGTGACGGCGGGCTGCTCCCGGCTCTGGCTGCCGCTGCCCAGCAGCGTGTCAGGTCCCGCCCGTCTGGCCCGGTAAGGATCGTGCTGACCTACGACCCGAATACGCAGCAGAGTACCGCGGACTACGAACTGGGGACGACCCTGGCGGCCGTTCGCGATGCGTGCCTAGGGATTGCGCTCGAGGCCGGTGACCTACATCCGGCCGTCCAGGTTCACCGCGGGGGCGTCCTGTTTCGGTGCGGTTGACCGGCCCCGGTTTGCCGGAGTAGCCGAACGCATATTCGGTCAGATTGAGGAGGCTATATGACCAGCCGTTACCGAGGTACGAACGGGAAGACTGCTCTGTGGAAGATTCGCTATGAGCTGGGTGCATACGCCTGGCGGTGGCGGTACCGCTTGATCGTCGCGGGCGGCCTGATCGCGATCTTGTTGGTGCTCTGGTGGGTGACATGAGCGCCTATGGTCGTTGTAACGACCGGCGCAAGTGGCAACGGCCGGTTGCTGGTGGGTAGCGCACGCCATGAGTTACGGACACGCTCACCACCTCCTCGGTGCGCATCAAGGACCGTGACAACTCGACATGTTCGACCCCGCGGTACGCGACGACATGACGCTGCGAAACACCCTCGCGTCACGCAACATTCCGCAGGTGCCTGCTGTGCACGATGGGCCATTCGCAACGACAAATCTCCCTCGCGACGAGGCAAACGCACTCAGAAGCCAGCGAGATCATCAAGGGGAGGCGGGTACGTTTGTATGACCTCTTGATCAGGATTGCCGATGGCTTGAGCGTGCCCCGCGTTGGATGGGCTTAGCCAGGATGCCACAACGGTTGCCGAACTGGCGTACCGACAGCACTCATACCCGACCCCAGAGCAGAAACCGAAGACGTGAAACGCCGCAACTGCCTGATCGCAACCGCCTCGGTCTTCTTCGGTGGTCGACCTGTGTTTGGCCTGGCCAAACCAATCACGGAACCAGCCGAAGATCAAACGCCGCCGCCCGTGACCGTCACACGCTCAGACGTGACAGCAGTACGGGCGCTCACCGCGGAACTGCGCGCGCTCGGCCGCGCCGGAAACGGCGGTATGCCCGATGTGCTCACCCTGACAGCAGTCGACAAAGAGCGGCTCTTGCAAATCGACGCGGACAGCGACCAGACCGCGATTACGTTACGATCAGCACTGGCCGAGCTGCATACGTTAGCCGGTTGGTGTGCACACGATATGAACGCGGCGCTCCACGTTTCATCGGCACGGGCATGCTCGCTGATGGGCCGCTGAGATGACGTACACCGACAAGCTTGCACGCGCCCGTAATCTGCCGCCGCTCGAAAACGCATTCGACCACGCCGACCTGGACAACGTTCGCGCACAGTGTTACCTAGCCTTCGGCAACCTCGACGCAGCGCGGGCTGCTGAGTGAACCGAGTGCTTGGCGAGTGTGTAGTTACGTGGACGGCCATCGGGAGAGGCAGCCGGCCAGGATCACGGACAGGATTTCCTCGATGGCGGTGGGGAAGTCCAGACGCATTTGGGCCAGTTCCGGGTCTTCGTAGACGCAGAGCATGGCCTCGGTCGGGTTGGTCAGGGGCCATACACCGGCCACCGACAGCAGGGTGCCGGCGGCGGCCCGCCACGCGCCGTCGTTGGACAGTTCGGGTAATGATGAACGCAGTTGTGTGGCCATCCGGTTGGTGTTGGCGACCGACGCCAGCTTGTGGCGGCGGGCCACCTGCGGTGAGATGTTGCGTTCCAGGACCGACGCGGACACGCTGATCAGCTCGCACACCAGCGGGTCGGCGACCAGCGAGGCGGTGAGCGTCGCGGCAACGCGCTCGTAACGGGTCCTTGCGTCACCGGCGGCGTCCGCCGGCGGAAGGGCGGGGTCCAGCCGGTCCAGCCACGCCTTCCAGGCCGTGTCGTACAGCTCCAGCAGGACGGCTTCGCGGGTTTCGAAGTAGCGCAGCACGTTTGACTTGGCGAGCCCGACGCGGCGGCTGAGCTCGTTGAGGCTCAGCTCGGCCACCGGCATCTCATCGAGCATCTGCGCCGTGGTCGACAAGATGGCCTTCCGCCGCTGCTCGCGCTGCTCGTCACTGCGCGCCCGCTGGAACGTGGTCATGTGACCCACCTTACAGACCACCAGTACTCTTGCGTAGAGACCGGCGGTCCGTTACCGTCCCCACTCGTAACAGACCACCGATTCTATAAGGGGTAGCGCATGTATCAGGTACCGGACCAGACCGGCCGCCGGGTGGTCGTCACCGGCGCGAACAGCGGCACCGGCAAGGAGGCCGCGAAGCGTCTGAGCGCCGCCGGCGCCCACGTGATCATGGCGGTACGCACCCCCGCCAAGGGCGAGCAGGCCAAGGCCGAGATCCTCGCCGCCGACCCACACGCCAGTCTCGAGATCCGCCGCGTCGACCTGGCCGACCTCGCCTCGGTCCGCGATTTCGCCGACGGGCTGGCCGCCGACGGCGTCCCCATCGATCTGCTGCTCAACAACGCCGGCGTGATGACGCCGCCCACCCGGATGACCACCGCGGACGGCTTCGAGCTGCAGTTCGGCAGCAACTTCCTCGGCCCGTTCGCGCTGACGATGCGGCTGCTGCCGACGATGCTCGCCGCACCAGGACCGCGTGTGGTCACGATGGCCTCCGGCGCGGCGAACTTCGGACGCATCAGCTTCGGCGACCCCCAGTGGACCCGCCGCTACGGCCCGATCCGGGCCTACGCCCAATCCAAACTTGCCGACCTGCTCTTCGCCCGCCAGCTGGCCACTCTGGCAGCCCAGCGCCGCTGGCACCTGGACAGCCTCGCCGCGCACCCCGGCTACACCCGCACCAACCTGCAGACCGCCGGCGCCAGCCTCGGCCACGACAAGCCACATCGTGCGCCCATCGCCAGCCTGCCTTTCATGCCCTCGCAGGCCGTCGAGCAGGGCGCCGAGCCAATGCTCTACGCCGCCACCAGCCCCGACGCGATCAACGGCGGTTACTACGGCCCGAGCGGCTTCATGGAGCTCACCGGCCCGCCCCGCCGGGCACGGCTCAACCGGCGAATGCGTGACCATGTGACCGCCACCCGCCTCTGGGCACTCGCCGAAGAGCTGACCGGCACCCACCTACCCCAGCCGAACCTGCGTTGACCCGGAAAAGCCCTGGTCAGGGGCGATCGTAGGGCGTCGACGCGGATTGCGCCCGCAGGGCGTAGAAGCCGGCCAGTTCCAGCACCCGGTGAGTGGGGCTGGCCGCCGAGGTTACTACCTCCAGCCCGATCTGCAGGACGTTCAGCCGGGCCGCGAGCATGAACAGGATGCGCAGGCCCGAGCTGTCCATGTACTCAAGGTTGGTCAAATCGATCAGGACCGCGGTCGCCTGGTTGTTGATCGCGGCGAGGATCCGCTCCTCGACCACGGCGGCATTGCCGATGTCGATCTCGCCGACGATCGATACGGAGACCGAGGCCCCCTCGACCTTTGCGGTGACGGTCGCGACGGTCACCTTGAGTCCTGCCCGGTGAGGCGGCGGCGGATACGCACGATCGTGCCGGTCGAGCCGCCGTCGAACTGCGCCTCGTCGCTGCACTGTTGGATGAGCCGCATTCCGTGGCCGCGGCCGTGGCCGCGCTGCGGACGCCACTGGCCGTGATCCCGGACGGTGATGAACATGTCGGGAGGCGTGAGTTCCAGGCGGACTTCGATGTCACCCCCGCGGGGGCCGTAGGCGTGCTCGACGGCATTCGAAACGGCCTCCCCGACCACGATCAGGATGTCGGTGGCGTCCTCTACGGTGGCGCCGGCCGCCGACAGCCACTGCCGTAGCGCCTGGCGAACCTCCCTCGCGGATCTCGGAACGGCCGGCAGGATCAGCTCAAGCGGGGCCAGCTCGACGTTCTCCTCGCGCCGGACCGCCAGCACCGCCACGTCGTCATCGAGCGTCTCGCTGCCGATCAGCCTGCGCATCACCGTCGTGCACACCGTCTCGGCCGGTCCGGTGGTGACAGCGGCGCACAGCCGGCGCAGGCCGTTGTCGATGTTGATGCCCCGGCGCTCGACCAGCCCATCCGTGTAGAAGCACAGCAACGCGCCCGGCGGCACTTCCACCACGGTCGTCCGGCGGCGTAACCCGAGCCGCACGCCCAGCGGCGGATCGATCGGCAGGTCGATTATCGCGACCTCACCGTCCGGTTTCGCGAACACCGGTGGTGGATGGCCCGCCGACGACAGGTGCAGCCGTTCCAGCCCGGGTTCGAACCTGGCGTAGAGCACGGTGGCCATCGCGCCCGGCTCGAAGTGCAGCACCTTGTAGTCGAGTTTGCTCAGCACCTCGGCCGCGTCGCCACCCTCCAACGCATAGGCGCGCAGAGCGCTGCGCAGCCGACCCATGATCACCGCGGCGCGCAGGCCATGGCCGACCACGTCGCCGATGACCAGGCCCTGCCAGCCCGACGGCAGCATGAACAGGTCGTACCAGTCGCCGCCGACACCATTGCCCTGGCCCGGGATGTAGCGGGCGGCCAGGTCGAGTCCGGGTAGTACGGGCAGCCGCGACGGCACCAGGCTGCGCTGCAGCGCCTCGGCCGTCTTCCGCTCGACCTCCGACAGCCGGGCCTGGGTGGCGAGCGCGAGCCGGTCCGCGACCAGTTGCAGCAGCCGGACGTCCTCCTCGTAGAACCTGCGAACGGCTCGTGAACCGACGTGCAGCACGCCCAACAGATTCCGGCCGACCAGCAGCGGCACCCCGAGCAGCGACCGGATTCCCTGCTCGATCAGAATCGAGTTGATCACGTCTTCGGGCTTGACCCGCTCGATGATCACCGGTCGCTGCTCGGCCGCGACCCGGCCGGCGAATCCCTTGCCGACCGGAATTCGGATCCCCTGCCGGATCTCCTCCTCCAGTCCCCTGGCAGCGGTTGGCACCAGGTATTGCGACGAGTCGTCGAGCAGCAGCACGGTGGAGGTGTCCACGTTGAGCAGTTCCCGTACCCGATCAAGCAGCTCCGCCAGCAGGTCATCGATGTCCAGGTGGGCCAGCGCGGCGTCGGTGACCGACTCGATACGACGCAGTCGTTCGTCGACGGTCGCTCTGGCCGGTATCGGCATTCTCGGAGCCTAACCGGAGCCTGCGCCCCACTGCTCGGTGAGCGTCCATCGAGCCGTCCTGAACCGTTTCGAAACTCGGTAGGCGTTCCATGTCGCATTGGAGACCGTTGGTTCGACATATGGGTAGAGCCATCGGACACGGAGCACCCAGAGGAGGACGCCATGACTACGACGCCCAAGGCCACGCTCAGCTACCGTGATCGCGCCGTCCTACGGGCGGTCGCCGCCGGCCGATGCCAGATCTCCGGTGACATCGGCGTGCAGCTCGTCATCGACGGTGTCTGCTGCTGCGACCAGTCGGTCGGAACTCGCTTGAGCCGAGCCGGATTGATCGCCACCGATGGGTCAAGGCCGGGACTGGCCCGGCTGACACCATCTGGTCGAGCGCTGCTGGAGGCGGCCTGATTCGTGAAGCGCGAGCGGTGACCTGCTTGGCGGAGCCCTCACGGCGCTAGCCGCGCGCTAGCCGAGACAGCGGCCGCGTGACCGGGCCGGGCCCGCAGCGGATCTGGTGTGATTGCTCCTGTGTCTGACACTGGGGTCGAGGAACTGCTGCGCCGGCTGGCACCGCGGGTTCTCGGCGCGGTCATACGGCGTCATGGGCATTTCGATGCCGCAGAGGACGCGACGCAGGAGGCGCTACTCGCGGCTGCCGCGCAGTGGCCAAAGGAAGGCATCCCGAACTATCCGAAGGGTTGGTTAATTACGGTCGCCTCGCGCAGGCTGATCGACATGCTGCGCAACGAGCAGGCTCGCCAGCGCCGCGAAGATACCGCCGCCCGCCGGACACCGCCCGACCACTGGCTGGCGCCGGCAGCCGATAAGCCGGTGCCGGAATCCGATGACACGCTCATCCTGCTGTTCATGTGCTGTCACCCCGCGCTGTCGCCGGCATCACAGATCGCGCTCACCCTGCGGGCGGTCGGCGGTCTGACCACCGCCGAGATCGCCCGCGCATTTCTCGTGCCAGAGGCCACGATGACGCGGCGCATCAGCCGGGCCAAGCAGCGCATCAGGGAAAGCGGCATTCCATTTGGCATGCCGCCGCGCTCCGAGCACACCGAACGGCTCGGCGCGGTGCTTCACGCGCTCTACTTGATCTTCAATGAGGGCTACGCCAGCACGTCAGGGCCGAGCCTGGCGCGCCCCGAACTGTCTGCGGAAGCGATCCGGCTGGCCCGCATGGTCGCCCGCCTGCTGCCCGGTGATGGCGAGGTGGCCGGGCTGCTCGCGCTCATGCTGCTCACCGACGCACGCCGGCCGGCCCGCACCGGGCCGGATGGCGCGTTGATCCCGATGGCCGAGCAGGACCGGAGCCTGTGGAACGCCGGCTACATCGCCGAGGGCGTGGCACTGATCACCGGCGCGCTTGCGCGCGGCCCGACCGGGCCATACCAGCTGCAGGCCGCCATCGCGGCCATCCTCGACGAGGCCCCGACCGCCGAGGCGACCGACTGGCCGCAGATCATGGCGCTGTACGAACTGCTGATGCGAATTCGCGACAATCCCATGGTCGCGCTGAACCACGCCGTCGCGGTGGCCATGGTCCAAGGCCCGCACGTGGGGCTTGCCATACTCGAAAGGCTCAAGGCCGACCCGCGGGTCGCCGAAGATCACCGATTCCACGCCGTCCGCGCGCATTTACTGGAGATGACCGGCGACCGTGAGGCTGCCCGTGCCGCTTATCAGGCGGCGGCCCACCGCACGGCCAACCTTCCACAGCAGCGCTACCTCAACGCCCGAGTCGCACACCTGGCAGACCACTTGAGCCCGCCCCGAAATTAGGAAGTCACGACGCCGTCATCGATAACCACGGTAGAGTCGACGCCGGTCGAGTCACCATCGGCTTGTGCCTTCGTGGACGCGGACTTGGCCTTCTTGTACTGGCGGCGCCGCTTGTCGCGTACGTAGACGACGGCCGGCTTGCCGTCGGCGGGGCTGCGGCGATCGAGTTCGAACAACGTAGTCGCGGCGATCAGCTCGCTGAGTTTCGCGTAGCCGTAGCTGCGGGCGTCGAACTCCGGGCGTTGGTTGGTGACAATGTGCCCAACAGATGCCAGCATGGACCAGCCGTCATCGTCGGAGGTCGCTTCGATGGCGTTACGCAGCAGGCTCACCAGCCCGGTATCTCCCTTGAGCTGCACGGCCGGGGTAGCCGGTTTGGGTGTGGACGCCGCGCCGGCCGGCGCGGTGAGGCTTGGAGCATAGCTAAGATTCTCGATGTAGATAAACTTGTCGCAGGCCGCAACGAAAGGCTTGGGCGTCTTGTGCTCGCCGAAACCGTACACGGTGAGGCCAGACTCGCGGATACGCGCGGCCAGGCGGGTAAAATCGCTGTCGCTGGACACGATGCAGAACCCGTCGAAACGCCCCGAGTACAGCAGGTCCATCGCGTCGATGACCATCGCCGCATCGGTGGCGTTCTTGCCCGTGGTATATGCGAACTGCTGAATCGGCTGGATCGACTGGGCCAGCAGCTGCTCCTTCCAGCCTTTCAAGCTCGTACCGGTCCAGTCGCCGTATGCTCGTTTGACGTGCGCGGTGCCGTACTTGGCGACCTCGGCGAGCAACCCCTCCGTGATCGTGGGCTGCGCGTTGTCCGCGTCGATGAGCACCGCGAGCTTGGCGGTGCTCTCGCTGACCACGACCATGTTCGCCCCCTCGCTGTCGAATGCCGCCGGCGGCACCCGAAGATGATCGCCCGGCGTGCCACCTCGTTAGATCATCCATGAGCAACGGGCCCAATCCAACATGCCACACCGCCGCCGCGACCAAACTTCACCCATCACCGTGACCCGCGTGTCGCCCCCAGCCCCGGGCGTGTGGCGCGTTTGGCCGGGCGTGTGGCGCGTTCCACCCCGGCGTGTGGCGCGTTCCACCCCGGCGTGTGGCGCGTTTCGACCCCGCGTGTGGCGCGTTTGAGCACAGCGTGCGGTGGGTTCGGACCTGCTGGGTGGGTTCGAACGCATAGATCATGAGGTACGTCGGCTGGAGCAAGCCGCTACGCCGGAGACCGCGGTGCCAGGTGGTACCAGCGGGGCTGCGAGCCCGGCCAGCAGCTCGTGGACCCAGCGCACACGCCGGACCCAGCGCACCACACACCGAACCAGAACGCGCCACACGCCCGGCCAAACGCGCCACACGCCGGGGCCAAACGCACCACACGCCCGGCCAAACGCGCCACACGCCGGGGCGAAACGCGCCACACGGCCGAGAGGGGGCGGGGTTGGTGAACCGGTGACCCGGAATCTGACGTGTCTTTATACATCCGTGGTTAACCTGATGGAGGCCCGTATGAGCGCCCCGGCCCAACTGCCGTTCGAGCAGACGCATCCGTTGCGGCTCCCGCCAAAGCTGCACGCGCTGCGGTCACAGGGCGGTGTCCATCGGATTCGCACCACGCTGGGAGACGAGGCATGGCTGGTCACCGAGTATGCCCAGGTGCGTCGGCTGCTGGGCGATGGCCGGCTGGGCCTTGCCCATCCAGTCCCTGAGGCCGCGGCCGGGACAGGGGTGTTCGGCAAGCCGGTGGGCGACTTCGACACCGAGCCCGCCGATCATGCCCGGATGCGGTCACTGCTGCTGCCGCATTTCTCGCCCAAGCACATGCGGGCGCTACGCCCCAGGGTGGATGTTTTGGTGGCACAGTTGCTGGACGAGCTGGCCGAGCAGGGCCCTCCAGCGGATCTGCACGAGGCGTTGGCGTTGCCGCTGCCGATCCTGGTGGTCTGTGAATTGCTCGGCGTGCCGCACGAGGATCGCGACAAGTTCCGCACCTGGATCAGTGATGCCTTCGACACCCGCGACCGAGCCCGGTCCGACCGGGGACTGGGTGAACTGCTCGACTACGGGCAGCGGCTGGTCGCCCGCAAGCGGCGAGACCCGGGCGATGATGTGATCTCCCGGCTCTGCGCGAGCGAGGATGTCTGCGACATCGAGGCCAGCTGGCTGTCGATGGCGTTATTGTTCGCCGGCCACGAGACCACGATGGTGCAGATCGGCTGGGGTGCCCTGCTCTTGCTGACCAATCCGAATCAGTGGCAGGCATTGCTTGACGACCCCGGTCTGGTCGAGAACGCGGTCGAGGAGATCTTACGAGCGCCGGCTGGAGGCGACGGCGGGCTTCCCCGCTATGCGCGGACCGACCTGGAGATCGACGGGGTCACCATCCCGGCCGGAGACCTGGTGCTGCTGAACAACTGCTCGGCCAACCACGACCCGACGAGCTTCCCCAGCCCCGACCGGGTTGACCTCACCCGCTCGGCCGCGGAACGTCTCTCGTTCGGGCACGGCGCGCGGTGCTGCATCGGCGCGCCATTGGCCCGCATCGAGTTGCAGTCGGTGTTCACTCAGCTTGTTTCGCGCTTCCCGACGATGCGCTTAGCCGCGTACGTCGACGAGTTGCGGATACGGCGCGACGCGCTGGCCGGCGGGCTGGTCGAACTGCCGGTGTGGTGGTGAGCCGTGACCGCGGCCACGCCTTCTCGTCAATGATCGGGGCGAATCTCCCCCAGCAGCTCGGCCAACTCCCGAGCAGCGGCCCCGTCCCCAGCATCGGCTCGGCGGCGCAACTCCTCGACGTTACCTTGCTCACGCAACAGACCGACCAACGCCCACGCGGCGTCCCAGTCGCCGACGTCGGCCAGGCGGCGCAGGATCGCAACCGCCTCGTCGAGGTCGCCCTGCTCGCGCAACAACCCGGCCAACTCCAGCGCAGCGGCCCGATCGCCGACGTCGGTCCGGCGACGCAACTCCTCAAGGTCACCCTGATCACGCAGTAACTCGGCCAACTCCAGCGCAGCGACCCAATCGCCGGCGTCGGCCCGGCGCCGCAGAACCGCAGCCGCCGCGTCGAGGTTGCCCTGCTCCCGCAGCAACCCAGCCAACTCACGCGCAGCGGCCCAATCGCCAGCGTCAGCCCGGCGCCGCAGAACCGCAGCCGCGTCGAGGTTGCCCTGCTCCCGCAGCAACCCAGCCAACTCACGCGCAGCGGGCCCGTCGCCGGCGACGGGCCCGGCGGCGCAACTCCCCAACATCGCCCAACTCACGCAACAACCCAGCCAACTCACGCCCGGCGTCCCAGCCACCAGCGTCGGCCCGGCGGCGCAGTTCCTCGGCATTGCCCAGCTCACGCAGCAACCCAGCCAACTCACGCCCGGCGTCCCAGTCACCGGCGTCGGCCCGGCGGCGCAACTCCTCGACATCGCCCAACTCACACAGCAACCCAGCCAGCCCCCGCGCGGCGGCCCGATCGCCGGTGTCGGCCCGGCGGCGCAACTCCTCGACATCGCCCAACTCACGCAACAGTCCGGCCAACTCCCAAGCGGCGACTGAGTGGCCGGCGCTGGCTCGGCGGCTCGTTACGCGAAGGCGGCCGTGGCGTGCGAGGTGGTCCTGAAGGAGGGCGTGCCGAAACTGCCAGACGGGCCCGGCGGTGCGTGCCACGTGCCGGTTGTGGGCGTCGTCGAGGAAGGTCAACAGTCGGTATGGCAGTTCACCGCGGAGCGCGAGGAGCAGGTGATGGACGCGATAGCGAATCCATGAACGTCCGGCACCGCACGCGGCGGCCAGACCGTACGTCAAAGCAGCGATGCTCGCGGCCACGAAGGTCGTGCGGGTAGGGAGGCCAACAACCAGGGCGACCGCGGTGAACACACCGCCGGCGGTTAGACCGTGGTACAGGGCGGCAAGTCCGGTGTGCCGGCGAACCGCGGACACCATCGACCGTTGCGTGGCGGCACGGCGAACTCCTGGCATTGACCGCCCGGCCGGCACGCCGGCCAAAACAGCGGTGATCACGCCTCCCACCAGGCTCAATACCACCGCGGCCGGCCTTCCGGCGCCGGCGCCAACCAGCATGATCCCCGTGGCAGCAACCAGCGCCGCGTCAGCGCCGAGCCTCGCCCGAAGCCGGCGTGGCCAACCCGGTCGGCCCTGACGGTGCGCTCGCCGGGCCGCAGGCCCAGGCCACCACCATGATGGCTGAACGGCAGCGGCCACCACGATCAGGACGCCTGCGGCAGCGGCCGCCCACCCGGCGACCAAGCCACCGGTGACCACGCCGAAGAGCAGGCCGGCGACCGCGGCCAGGCCAGCTCCCACGGCCCGGACAACCATCCGGAGGCGATCGGGCCGCCAGATCACCTCACCGGCGTCAAGCTGCCACCACCACAGGTCGCGAGTGCCCGCCCGGTACAAGAGATATGCCAGGGTCTCCAGCCACCGCACGTCCCTGTTCGGTCGGCAGCCGGGCGCCTGCTCGTAGGCCGCGGCGAGGAACGCATCGAACAAGGTCGCCGACGCCGTTCCTCGTGCCTGCGCTTCCAGCAGCCCGCGCGGGTCGCTACCCGGGTCACGATAGGCGATCTTGGCCATGGAGACCATGAGCGGTGTCGCCAGCATCCGGGCCAACAAACCATCGGGGCGTTGTCGTAGCTGGTCAAAGACGGGCTCCCAGCGAGCCTGACGGACTTCCGAACGGGACAGGTACGCGATCGCCTGCTCCAGGTCCACGCGTTCCAGCTCCACCACCGCAGCGGCCGACAGCATCGAACCGCTGCTGAGCACTGCCCGCTGATACTCGCGGCTGCGGCAGGTCACCACCAAGGCGACGCCAGCACCAGCCAACTCATCAAGGGCCTCGATCGCCTTTGCGTGCAGCACTGGGTCAATCTCGTCCAAGCCGTCGAAAATCGGCGCGATCCTCCCCTGCCACAGCAACGCCTCAGCGGTCACGCCGCCGTCATCGCCGTCGCCCAGCGGCCCGTAATCCTCAACGATGCGGCGCACCACGAACTGTGCCGCGCTCTCCACGTCCGGAGTCCACGACGCAACGGTCAGCAGCACCGGCACAGGCTCGCCTGGCTGCCGGCACCTGAGCAGCTGCACGGTCAGCCACACCGTGAGCGCGGTCTTACCCGCACCGGGCTCACCAAGAACGACAAGCTGGCGTCGTGGCACGCTGCGAAACGCAGCCACGATTTCGTCAATGTCGCCCTGCAACGGCAGCTCTTGCCACGTCGAGCCGGGATCATCCATAACAGCATCCCGCTCCGGCGCTACCGGGCGGCCCGTGGACGACCACCGAACCCGCAACGGCACCGGCCGGGTCAGACCCCGCCGTGACGCTTCCTGCCGCCACTGGCCGAGCACCCGGACCGCGAGAGTGCTGACCGCTTCGTCGAGTCCGTGCCCGACCGGCCGCGCCGGCGCCCGCCTGCCGCGTAGCTCCAACACGACCGCACTCACCACCAATGCGACCACCGAACACCACGCCACCAACGTCCACTCAGCCGGCACCGAGACCGTGCTCGTGGCCAGGTTGGCCATCAACCCCAACGCCGCCACCACGACCACGCCCGCCGCGACGGAGTAACGCTGGCCACCCGGACCACGCGCAGCCATGTGACGATCTCCCACGACGCAGAGACGAGCCCCCGAAATTCTCCCAGGAGAGCCGGCTCATGCCCGAACTGCCGCCTGGCATCGGTGGAACGGCATAGACCAGGGAACGCTCCCGTCCATCGAACTTCGGAGTCCGGCCACGGCTGTCAGGGCGAAGCCGCGCGGCTGGTCGCCGTCGTCGCAGCGGAAGACGGTGCTGAGCTCCCCAAGGTTCTCCGCCTGCTGGCGCAGCCGCCTGGCCAGCCGGTCGGCGCTGACGTGGTGGCCGTACTTGGCCTGGATGTTGCCGAGCAGGGGCACCAGCTCCGGCCAGCACTCCGTCAGCGGTTGCCGCCGCACGCGGTAGCCGGCGGCGGCGAAGCGCGCATCTCGCGCCGGAACGAGCCACGGGTCCGGCCGGGCAACCGGGCCAGGTAGGCGTCGAGCCCGCCCTCGGGCACCGGGATCCGCGCCTCCGTGGTGTCCGGGGCGACCGCGCAGCCGTGCCGGCGCAGCAGCCGGACCGAGCTCTTGGTGGCGTACATCCAGACCACGCCGCGGAAGCCGCCGGCCGCGGCGTGCTCCCGCGCGGCATCGATGGCAAGACCGGCGGCTCGGTCGCGCTGGTCCGGTCGAGGTCGGCGCGGACCCCGATGCCGCTGTGGTAAGCCCGCCGGGTGCCGGCGAGCAGCCAGTCGCCGCCGCCGGTCAGCTGGCTGTGGTGGCGGGCAGGCAGGTAGAACTCGCTGCCCTCGTCGGCCACCTCGTAGATCGGCAACGCGGCCAGCAGCCGGCCGTCCCGGAGGTACCGGGTGCGCACGCCCGGATCGCGTTCCATGGCGAGCAGCCACCGGTGCGAGTAGCAGAGGCCGAGCTCGGTCCCAGCTCGCGGCGTCCACCTCGGAGAGCGTGCCGACCCAGCGGACCTCCATCAGCTCCCGCTTCCTTGGCCAACCTGGCGAGGGGCACGTTGGCCGCGCCCAGTGCCACGAACAGCCCACCGAGCAGCACCCATCCGGTCACGCCGAGCCCGAGCACGAGCGAGGTCACGACCACGGGGCCCAGCGCCTGGCGAATCCCCTGCCCAGCGCGAGGACGCCCTGGTAGTCGCCCTGCCTGCCGGGCGGCGGGAGGTCGAAGGACAGCGCGTAGGCGCCGGCGGTCTGGGCCATCTCGCCGAACACCAGAAACAGGGCGCCGGCCACGAGCACGGCCTCGGCGTCACCGGTGAGCCAACGCTCGGTGCCGCCCGTGAGCCAACGCTTGGTGTCACCGGTGAGCCCAGGCGCAGTGTCACCAGCGCACAGCAGGTGCTGCCGCGTTCACCAGGCCGACCGCGATGAACGCCGGCCGGCTGCCGGCGGTCAACGCAATCCCGGCCACCGCCGCGCCGAGCACGAAGCCGAGGTGTACGCGCTGCGCATCTGCGCCCGGACCCGGGGCGCCTGCTCACCCTGACAGAGGGGTGTACACCAGCACCGCGCGCATCGGGCTCACCGCGGCGTCGCACACCGCCACCAGGCACGCGATGACGACGAGTGGCCGGTAGCCGGACACCAGCCCGTAGCCGGCGTACAGGACGGCGAGCCCGGCGTAGGCCAGCGCCAGCGGCCACCGGGCGCCGAAACGGTCGGCCAGCCGCCCGGCCGGCAGGCTGGCGCCGAAGCCGCACAGGCCGGCAACGGACAGTCCCCAGCCCACCTGCGCCGCCCCCGAGGCCGGCGACCTTCACCAGCAGCACGACGCTGGAGGTGAGAAACACCCCCGAGCCCAGCGACTGGGTGAGGGTGAGCGCCGCCAGCCCCCGTGGCGCGCACGGGCCGGGGATGAGGTCGGCGGCCCACCTGCCCGTCGCGCCGCGCAGCAGCTGGCCGGCCCCGGATCGGGTCACGCCTGGAGCTTTCGCCAGTCGGCGAGCCGCTGCAGGTGGATCAGCACCGCGCCGGCCGGACCACCGCGTTCTCGGCGAGAACGCTCCGAAACGACAGATACCTTGCCCCTCAACAACGGTTTACCCCTGTAATGCGTCAGGAATCCAGTAGGTGCAGTAGCAGTGCCTGCTGCGCGTGCATCCTGTTCTCGCCCTGCCGGTAGATGATCGAACGCGGGCTTTCCACCAGGTCGGCGGAGATCTCGTAACCGGCGTGGATCGGCATGTCGTGCATGATCCATGGATCGGCGCCGCCAAGGTTTTCCCGGTTCAGCTGGAACGGCATCAGCATGCTGAGCCGTTGCTGCTTCTCCTCGGCATAGGCCGGATCGTTGAAGTACTCCATGTCCACCCACGTGTCGGTGTAGACGAAATCGGCCTCCTTGGCCGCGGACGCCAGGTCGTCGCGGTGCTCGACCAGCCCGCTCGCCAGCGCCCGCTGCATGAGCTCGTCGTCGCGTGCGCCCTCGTTGGTCATCGGGGTGACCAGCAGCAGCCGGACGCCCAGCGCGACGGCGCCCTCGACCAGGCAGTTAGCCACGTTGTTGTGCACCCCGACATAGCACAGCGTCGCTCCGTCGAACCGGCCGTTGATCTCGAGAATGGTCAGGAAGTCGGCCAGCGCCTGGGACGGGTGGAACCGGTCGTCGCAGCCGTTGATCACCGGGACCTGGCTGTTCGCGGCCATCGCACGCAGCGTGTCGTGCGAACGGAGGCGGGCGACGATGATGTCGCAGTTGCGCGAGGCATACTGGGTCTCGTACTCCACCGACGTGATCGCGAAATTCGATTTGTGCCAGTCGAGCACCACTGAGTAACCGCCCATTCGGGCGATCGCCGACTGGAACGACAGCGCGGTCCGGGTCGAGGTCTTCTCAAACAGCATCAGCAGGCCGCGCCGGTCCGCGGCGTCGCGGAACCGCGCGGGATCCGCCTTGATCTCCACCGCCGTGTCCAGGATGCCGGCCAGCGTCTCCGGCGCGAGATCGGCCAGTTTCAACAAGTTCGACACAGGTGCTCCTATCTCGATCGGTCCGGGCTCCGTGATTATCCCGGAGCATGATTATCCCGGAGCGCGCGCAGTACCCGCGTGCCGACCAGTTTCACGCTGTCGCGAATGGGGATAGGAGGAGAAGATGAACTCGGTGATACCGGCTCGGACGTAACCGCACAGGCTGGCGACGACCTCCGCTGAGCCGGTGGGCCAACGCGGTCCCCGACGACCCGGTGGCGTGGTTGCTGACCGTCGCCGCAAACAGAGCGATCGACCGGCTGCGCCGTACGCGGATGGGCCTGGCCAAACAGCAGGCGGACGCGGATGGACGGCCGGCGGTATCGATGAACGGTTTCGACGATAAACGCCTGGTCAGCGTCGGCGACGAGCGGTTGAGCCTGATCTTCACGTGCTGCCATCCCGCGCTGGCCGAGCAGGCGCGGGTCGCCGCCGTCCACGCCCAGGCGCCGTTGGTAGCGCAAACCGACTGGTCACGCGTCGCGGCCCTGTACGACCAACTGCTCGCGGTGACGCCGTCGCCGGTGGTGGCGTTGAACCACGCGGTCGCCGTCGCCATGGCGACCGACCCGAGCCAAGGGCTGGCGCTGATCGACCGGATCGACGGGCTCGATCGCTACCACCTGCTGCACGCCGCCCGCGCGGATCTGCTGCGCCGGCTCGGCCGCGTCGAGGAGGCCGCCGCCGCATACCGCCGCGCGCACGAGCTCGCCGTCAACCCCGCCGACCGCCGATTCCTGGCCGGTCGCCTGCTGGCACTCGGCAGCGCCGAGTTCACGTAAGCGATTTCTCCCGGCGAGACCCACGTGAGTGATTCTCTCGCGACGAGAGAATGGGGAAGGAGTCACGGCGGCCCCCCGGCTCCTCGCTGAATGGTGTGGTTTGGGTCTGGCGCGGCGGCTTGGTCGACCCCGCTGGTGACCTCGTGACTGCGTGACCGTCGGTGACGCTCGCATGGCTGGTGACGTTCACGGACGGGCCGAACCCCTTCATGATCGTCGCTGCGCCACGAGGCGCAGTGCTGTAACCCCCGCGCAGCGGGGAGAGATTGGAGGAGGTGTCTCTGGATCTGATGGCTCACCTGGATCTCGAAGGAGAAA
>Ga0126372_10000246_pt1 | contig 17632 bp, 14 predicted proteins | sample PanSoiMetaPlot_6_FD_92762 | JGI IMG/M metagenome (GOLD analysis project Ga0126372, IMG submission 92762) | Tropical forest soil microbial communities from Panama - MetaG Plot_6 | ecosystem: Environmental > Terrestrial > Soil > Tropical forest > Bulk soil | place: Panama | collected 2016-02-17
CAACTACTCCTGGCGCTGGATTTTCTTTATCAATCTTCCAGTCGGCGTGATGGCCTGGTTTCTGGTGCGGCGCTTCGTCGAGGACCCTCCTTATTTGCAACGACTGAAAGGCGCTGGGGTCAAGCTGGACTATGTTGGCATTGCTCTTTTGACCGTCGGAGTAGGCGCCCTGCAGATCCTCCTCGACAAAGGTCAGGAAGACGATTGGTTTGGATCGCGCTTCATCACCAGCCTCGTCATCATTTCGGCGGTATGCCTCATTTCGCTGGTCGTGTGGGAGTGGTTTGAAAAGGCGCCGATTATTGATGTCCGAATGTTCAAGAACTTCAATTTCGCAAGCGCGAGTCTCATGTTGTTCATGCTCGGCATCCTGCTATTCAGCAGCCTCGTTCTGATGCCCCAGTTTCTCCAGACACTTCTGGGCTACACCTCAGAGCTTGCCGGTTTAGCGCTTTCTGCCGGAGGTCTTGTCTTACTGATAGAAACACCTATCACGGGCCAACTCACAACGAAAATTCAAGCACGTCGCTTGATTGCATTCGGCTGGCTGGCCCTTTCGCTGGCAATGTTCTATTCGACCAAGAGGATCGACCTGCAGATGAGTTTCAGTGCAGCCACCTGGCTGCGGGTTGCTCAGGTGGTGGGGCTGGGCTTCCTGTTTGTGCCGATCACGCTGGTCGCGTACATCGGGATTCCGGCAGAAAAGAACAACTCCGTAGCCGGAATCGCCAACTTCATGCGGAACATGGGAAGCAGCGTGGGAACGTCACTGGTTACAACCTTAATCGCACGCCGTTCGCAATTTCATCAGCTGCGGTTGGTGGAGAACGCAAGAATCGATAATCCAAACTTTGCGAATGCGGCCCATGGGTTGAGTCGGTACTTTGCCAACGGCGGACTTGGAAAACACGAAGCAATGGCGACCGCCTATGCGCGGATTTATCAGTCGGTGCAGGCGCAAGCGGCGAGCCTCGCCTACATCGATACCTTCATGGTCCTCTCCGTAGCTGCCGGCGTCATGTTCTTGTTGAGCTTTATGCTGCAGAGGAATGACCCTGCCAGCGGTGGTGTGCACGTGGCCGAATAACCTTTATGCAATTGAAATCCATTTTGTGTCCGATCGATTTTTCGGACTTCTCGGCTGCGGCGTATCAGCACGCGCTGTCATTGGCTGAGTACTACAAAGCCAGGATTGTTGCCCTGCATGTTGTCGAACTTTGGAAGTATCCGTTCGCCGATTATGCCGCCCAGGAGGCTGACTACGCGAAATTCTCAAAAATGCTGAACGAAGGTGGCGAGATGCAGTTGCATCGGTTCACGAATCAATATTCACCTGGCGGGCTTCAGCCGGAACTGGTCGTTCATCAGGGGAATGCTCCCAACTGTATTCTCTCCTTCGCTCAAGAGCAGAATATGGAAGGAATTGTCATGGGAACACACGGCCGACGGGGATTTGACCGTCTGGTCCTGGGTTCGACCACCGACCGGGTTATTCGCAAGGCGGTATGCCCGGTATTGGTCGTGTCCAATGCTGTTCAAAAAGCCCTGGACGATGGACCCGATACGCGCCATCGTCTGGGCCGTATTCTTTATTGCACAGACTTTTCGAATAACTCCGAGCAAGCGCGTGGTTATGCGATTTCGTTAGCGGGGGAGTACAGCGCAGAGCTGGCCTTGTTGCATGTGGCCGAGAGGACCCACGATGTGGCAAAGGTGGAGGGGATCGTTGCCGCGCATACCCAAGAACTCGATAAACTAGTTGCAGAGGCGGAACGCAAGCATCTTAATGTGAGGACGGCGGTAAGGTTCGGAAAACCGTATGAGGAAATTGTTCGATACGCAACTGAGGTGCAAGCAAGCCTCATTATTATGACGGCGCGTGGAGGCGACGCCGTGGACCGCGCTGTCTTCGGCTCGACTACTTATCGAGTGATCCAGTTGGGGCCCTGCCCGGTGCTCGCCATCCACACGTAATCGACCCGCGGAACGGGAGTTGGATTTCATGGTCAACATCATCACTATTGAACGTGAGTACGGATGCGGCGGAGGCGATATCGCCCAGTTGGTGGCGAGCCGGCTCGGTTGGAAGTTGTGGGATCAGCGATTGACGGAGGAAATTGCTCGCCTTGCCAATTGCTCTAAAGCAGTGGTTGAAGCTCGCGAAGAACGCAATGACCCACTGTACTATCGTCTTTTCAAGTCGTTTCTTCGCGGGAGCTATGAAGGCAGCATCAACGCGCCCAAGCTGAACCTGGTCGATAGCGAGACTATTCTCAAGATCACGCGCCGGGTGGTCGAGCACGCTGCCGAGAAGGGCAATTGTGTCATCGTGGGCAGAGGCTCACAACAGTTTCTCAAAGACCGGCTGGATACCTTGCGGATCTTTCTATACGCTCCGCGGGAAGATAAGGTTCGGAGGCTCCTGGGCCGGGGCAAGAGCGAAAAAGATGCGGAAGAACTCGTGGATACCGTCGACCGTGAGCGCGCGGATTTCATCCAGAAATATTTCAATTCCGAATGGCCCGACCGTCCGATATATCACAGCATGTTGAATACCGTGATTGGGGATGAGTGTGTCGCTAATATGATTCTTAGTCTTGTGCAAACTTACGAGGCGAGGTGCAATCCATGACTGCTCTTTCACAAACTCCGATGGCGAAATGGGGGGACGAACGGCAATAACCCAGATCACTGGTTTGTCATGCAACCCTGCAGCGAAGCGGAATCTGGGGCAGCAAATCTGCCGAACTCGGTATCGCTGAGGAAAAGCGCGAGCGTAACTATCATTATTTGTCGCCCGATCGTTGAATCCCCGATCGTTGAATCTATGGTCTTTGCACAGGACAGTCGACATCTCCCTACTCTTGGAAGCTCACGCACCGCATCAACTTCTGAAAGCGCACGTCCACGGTGTCGAACCGTTGATCTACCTTCACCAGAGGCATCCATTCGCCGTGTTCCCGGCAGCCGGCCTCAGGAAGTGCTGCATCGGTTTGGCGGAGGGCGGCATAGACGCGGCTTCTAAAGCACTTGCTGACATGGCGGTGCCCGTCGAGTTCGAGGATCATTACATGATCCAAAGTGCCTCAAACTTTGGCTGGGACAGCACGTCAAACTCTCACCGGAACTTCTCAAAGCAAATCAAAATAAGGAGCAATCCGTCGATGAATCCGCGTGCGGTTGTGCTCGTTGCGTTCACTCTTCTTGCTGCCGTCGGAATGAGTCTACCTAGTCAGTCCCAAACGCAGAACCAGCCTCCAGGTCCTGCGCGTTCTCGTTCCGAGGAGATGTTGGACAGGTGGAACGATATTGGGAACAAACTCATCGCTATGGCGCAGGATTTTCCCGAAGACAAATACGACTTTAAGGTGCAGAAGGACCAGCGCACTTTTGCCCTGAATCTTCTCCACGCCGCGGCGCTGGACTTCGTTCTGATACGGAGGATTTCCGGATCAAATCTCGGACCGGACTTCGGCGCGGGCGACAATCCTACCCGTGAGCAATTCAAGACCAAAGCCGACGTCGTCAAGTTCGTGCAGGAGGCCGTGGCCGACGGGGCAAAAGTGATTCAACAGCAGGGCGACGCGGGCCTGGACCATACCACGAAATTCTTCGGCACTCGGCTGGCCCACAACTCCTCCATCTGGATGTTCGCCATCGAGCACAGCGGCGAACACTATGGCCAGCTTGTGGTCTACTATCGTGCGAACAACCTGGTGCCGCCCGACTCCCGTCGATAATCGGGCAATGAGGTCAACGAAGGTTCAAGATAGCTATTCCTGATCCCTTGTTGGTCGGAAACCGGACGTAGAGTCGAAGCACGACGTTCCTTGGCGCTCGGCTATCAGCGCCAACACGGGACCGCTTCACCAAACTTTTCGCATGTGATTGGGTCAGAGGCTCATTGTTTTACGTGGATACTTTCGAACTGCAGCTTCGTTCAGGAATGCTGGATGTGAGAGTTTGATGGGCGCGGGGAGTTCATGGGCCTTGAGTAATTTGACAACCTCAGCACCTCTTGGCAATGTTGTCCAAAATGGCACAAGGGGTCGGAAAACCCGAAAAAAGCCCACGCCCTGAGCGTATCCGTGTCCCGAATCGCGAACGTGTTTTGCTCACCGTCGATGGCCACAAGTTTGTTGGGATCCTGCAGCGATTGTCTCTTACTGGCGGATCTGTCATCCACACCGAACAACCATTTCCGAATGCGACACTCGCCAGACTGGATCTCAGGACCGTATTCGGGAAGGTGACCGCTCAGATCGAACTCTTGCACACCCGTGCCGACGGGATTACAGCCGCACAAGCATTTCGATTCCTAAGCATGGACAGCACGTGCACGACGCGACTAAAGACGGCTATCGAGAAAATGCGAATTGCAGGATTCAGCGATGTAGAAGAAGAAAGGGCTTTCGCCAAATTGTTTTCGGAATGTCTCAGCACTCTGCGTGGTCACATGGACCGAGCTGGCATCTTAGGTGTTCTTCGAAAGAAAGTTCGAGACAAGACCTAGGCTCGATTCCGACCCAGGGTCCTGCCGAGCTGCGGCACTCAAAGTTGTGGTCGAGGCACGATGCTTCGATTGCCGATGGCTGGAGGTTGTTCTGTAGCGTGGTCGATGTATCGGAAGAGAATTGCGGGCTTCAAGATTGGTGGCTGCCTGATGCCGCCGCCGCGAAGCGGGGTGCCACCGGCAGAGAGGAAATCAGTTGGCGTGTGTATGGGTGGACTGGGTGTGTGAAGAGCTCAGCTGTTGCCTGGCACTCAACTATCTTTCCTTGCTCCATCACTGCTACACGGTGGCTGAGGGTGGCAACGGAGAGCAGGTCGTGCGAGATATACAAGATACTCATGTCAAGCTTGCGGCTGAGGTCAGAGAACAGGTGCAAGATTTCCGACTGAGTGATGATGTCGAGTGCGCTCGTCGGCTCGTCGGCAATCAGCAGCGAGGGACGGTGCAACACAGACATCGCGATCAGTACGCGTTGTGCTTGGCCCACGCTGAGCTGCGCAGGGTGTTGCCGCAGGAATTGGTCATCGGACGGCAGACATACATTTTCGAGGGCTTCACGCAAAGCCTCAGTGCACTCCTGGAGACTGGTGCGTTTGTGGATATCCCAGGCCTCTTGCAGTTGAGTTCCTATCCGCAGCGCGGGATTTAGTGAGGAGATCGGGCTTTGCAGGACCAGTGCGATCTCGTTGCCACGGAGGGAGCGTACTTCTCGCTCCTTGAGAGGCATGAGATCGCGACCCTTGAACAGGATCGAACCCTCTGCTTTTCCGCTTTTAAGGTGAAGCAACTTCAAGATCGACAATGCCAGGGTGCTCTTGCCGCAACCGCTTTGTCCGACCAACCCCAGAATCTCTCCCCGTCGAAGCTCAAGTGAGAAATCTCGCAACACTCCAGGTTTTCCTGGATAGTCGACGCACAGCCGAACTGACAAAAGCGGGTGTGTATCCATTAACGATTCTTTGCCACCTCGCTACCGAGTGAGAGCTGATCAATGTTCCAGTACACCTGCGGTCGCAGTACCACGGGGTGTGCGTTGTGCAACGCGGTTGAAACCGCCGACATGGCGTTCTTATTCACCAGATAGATGAAGGGTTCCTGCTGCCAGACGATCTCTTGTACCCTGTCCACCGCTGCTTTCCGCTTCTTCGCGTCCAACGTAGATGCCTGGACGTGCATCAGGTTGTCAATTTCTGCCTCCCAAGCCGTGACGGGATTCTTTTGGCTCGGGTTCCATTGGTGATTCTCCGCAGAACTCAACCAAACATTCATTTGCGAATTCGGGTCGAGGTCGTTATTGACCAACCCCAGCAGGCAGGCTTCGTAGTCGAAACTGCGCGCGATGCGTTCGATGAGCGAGGGAAAGTCGAGGGTGACAATGTTTAGGCGGATACCAATACCGGCGAGGTCCTGCTGGATCATCGTCGTCATACGTTCGCGGTATTTGTTGCCCGCGTTCGTGATAACGGAGAACTCAACAAGGTGACCCTCACGATCGTGCAGGGCGCCGTCCTGCATGCGAAATCCGTCTTGGGCCAGACGTTGCAGCGCAGATTTCTGGTCGAAGGGATGCGGCTGCAGCTTCGCGTTGAACCAGAACTTGTTCGCAGGGGATACCCAACTGATCGCGGAACGGGCGTGACCGCGAAACACCACTCTTACGAGATCGTCACGATTGATCGACTCTGAGATCGCCCGTCGAAAATTTGTAGATGTGAACCATACCTTCTTGTATGCAGGCAACGGAGAATTCGCCACCTGGTTGAACCACATCTGCTCAGAATCGAGGGACACACCCGCGTCATACACCATGTTGGGAGCCTGTGCCGCCAGTTTGTCGAAATACTCGGCATCCAAAGAGTTGATGAGATCGATTTCACCACGGACTAACCGAAGCATCTCAGCGTCACGGTTTTGCTGGATATCCAGCCGAACAGAGTCGATATATGGCAATGCACGGCCGGCAACATCGTGCTTCCAGTAATTGGGATTACGTTTCAGAATCAGGTAGGAGCCAGCTTTGTTTTCGGCTACATAATAAGGACCGAGGACCGCCATCTCCTTTTGCGGCGATGATGCCGACATGATTGCCACTTGGTCGAACAGTTTGTCCAATCCAACCACCGGGGCCGGAAAAGTGACCGTGATGTGGTTCTTGCCCGTCGTGCGAGTGACAACTTTGCCTTCCCCGGACCGGAACGAGTCTCCCGTGGGCGAGTGCAACGCAGGATCCATCAGCTGTTGCATGGTGTAGGCAACATCCTCGGCTGAGAACACCGTGCCGTCAGAAAAGCGCAAACCCGAGCGCAGATTGAAGGTGATGCTCCTGCCGCTGTCACTGACCTTCCACGATGTCGCCACTTCCGGCTCCAGTTGCTGAGTAAGGCGGTTCAGGCGCATCAGCACGCCACCGGTGAGATAGCGGACGGTCTCTGACGCGTCATCCGCCATCAGCACGGGATTGAAGGTTTTCGGTTCCGATCGCAGGCAAAGGCGCAACTGGCTGGTCGATTGAGCGGTTGCGGCGGCGATCAGGATTAGAGGAAACAGAACTGCAAGACGACCCAGGCGCTGTCTCATGCCGGGAGCTCCTGTTTTTGCAATGCAAGATGAAAGCAACTGACAACAATAATGAAGAGTGCAAGTGCCGCGAACCGCCAGGGCTGATCGAAGGACGCTGAGAAACTCTCCAGTTCACGCAGCAGGCTGCCCCAGGATGGAAGCGGCTCCGCCACCCCCAGGCCAAGAATTCCCAGGTTGGCTTCGGTCAGGATGAAAACTGGGATTGAGATCCAGAACTGCGCGAACAGAACCGGCCTCAAGTTGGGAAAGATGTGACGCCATAACAAGCGGCAGCCGCCGCTTCCCGAAGCTCGCGCGAGAAGTATGAAGCCGGAATCGCTGATGGAACGAGTGTCCGTACAGATCACACGTGCGGACGCAGCCCACCCTAGGCATCCCAGCAATGCAAACGTAATGATCACCGACGTCAATGGCGCGATGTTCAGGGGCAACAGCGCGCGTACGGTGATAAGCAGAAATAGCCACGGCAGGGATAGAAACAAATCAGTTGCTCCCATTACGAAACGTTCCAGCCATCCACCAACAAAGCCTGCGGTTCCCCCAATCACGGCCGCAAGCAGGCAGGAAAGCAGCGCAGCGCCCGGTGCCAGCAGAAGGGAAACACGCGTGCCATAAAGCAGGCGAGAAAAACGATCCCGGCCCAGGTCATCAGTGCCGAGAAGGTGTTGGCGGGAAGGTGCAGCATCGGGCGCATCGCGGAATTGCCGTGCGTAGGACGAGGGCGCCACGAAGTCTGCGAGTAGACACACAACCGAAATTGCAATCAGGAAAACGATCGCGCCGATGCGGGCCCTCTTCATGACTCACCCATGCGCGAGGGACTTCCGAGCAGATCGGCAGCGGAATTGGCCAGCAACGTTACCCCGGTCACGATCAGGGTCAGGTTCACCAGGAGTTCCATATCGCGTCCCAAGGCTGCTTTCCAGGCAAGTTGGCCGATGCCGGGAAGGTCACACAAAGCTTCCACGGGGATGGAGGCCGCAAAAGCCATGCTGACGGATACACCAGCAAGAGCCAATAGCTGAGGTGCGGTAACCGGCAGGATGTGCCACAACAACGTTCGGAAGCCACCGGCTCCTTTTGCTCTCGCTGTCAGCACGTGAGGCATAGCCACACTGCGAATGAGCAGATTTCGGGCATAGCGAAAAATCTTGGGAAAAACAATCAGGCCCAGAACCAGGCGCCCCGGGGCACGCGCGATGACAAACAGAAGCGCGAGCACGGCAGCCGGCATGCACAAAAGAGCTCCTGCCAAAACGCTGCTGAAGAGATCAACAAACCAGTTTCGAGACAGAGCCGACGCGATGGCCAGGGCCAAGCCAAGTGTCCAGCCCAGAGCTAAGCCAAACCCAACAGATTTGAGGGTCTCGGGGAACCGCTGAGCGAGAAGTTGAGTCACCGGCTGTTGCAGCGAGCGGGATGTTCCCAGGTCACCCTTGATGAGTCGGCCCAAGTAATGAATGTAGAATCCGCCCAAGCTCTCGTGACGGGCGTGCGATTGACGCAGGGCCTGAATGCTTTCCTGGTTTAGGCGACTGTCCAGTTCCTCTTCGTCGACACCAAAGCCGGGCGCCAGTCGGACGAGAGTAGCCCCGCAAAAGCCTCCCAGTAGCAAGATGATCAGAATCCTGGCTGCGTGTTTAACGAGTCTGCTCATCCATTTTCAGTCCGAAGGGTAGAACCCCACCCTGACTGATAGCAGCTAAGTGATTCACTAACAATAACCTAGTCGCTCTTTCCCAAACTTTCGTAACTGTGGTGCAGGGCCACTTCCGGGGACTCAATTCGGGCGATATGAGGCCGCGCTCAAGCCTGCAAGGTTGTGGTCAAGCGGGTTCTTTAAACGAGGATGTTCGACGTCTTAGTTCACTGAGGCGGAATACGATTTCTTGTTTTCGCCAGGAGTTGGCGTTTCGGGGTGCTCGTGTCGAAGTTGCTTGACCGCATACATCTTCTTGTCAGCCTCCGCCAGCAGTCTTTCCGCGTCCAGGCCGTCCTGCCCATAGAACGCTGTTCCAACGCTGAGAGACAACAGATTCTTGCCGCAGATCTGGCGACCCGCCTGTTGTGCGAGGGCGCTGAAGAGGATGGCTTTTTCGTGGACAGCGCCCGGTGTCATGTTGGGAGCAACGACCACAAACTCGTCTCCACCCATCCGGGCAACATAATCGTACTCGCGACACACCTCACGCAATAAATTCGCGAATAGCTTGAGTGTCTTGTCTCCCTCCAAATGACCGTAGCAATCATTAATCTGCTTGAACCCGTCCATGTCGCAAACCATCACGGCGACGGTTGAACGCTCACGCTTGCAGCGCGCCAGTTCCTGATCCAGATGCATGAACAATGAACGCGCATTGGGAAGACCCGTGAGGTAGTCGGTTGTGGCCGAGCTTTCGGCCTGGCGAAACTTAAGCGCATTCTCGATGGAAAGGGCCACTTTGGAAGTGATGGCCTGCAAGACGCGCAAATGGTCGACGGTAAACGCGTCTGGTCTGACTTGATAGAGCGCGAGGACGCCGACCGTTCCGTTGATACCTTCCAGCGGCACTGCGAGGGCTGACCGCAGATCCGTCAGTGGCTTCGGATCGTTGCCATATCCGGGTTCCACCTTGGGATTGCCATTGATGATGGGCTTCGAGTTCTGGGCTACCCAGCCGCAGAGTCCGGCGCCGATTGGAATGTCGAGTGATGTGAAAGCGCGGAAATTATCTCCGCTGACAAATTCGGGGACGAGTTTGTCTCCCTTAAGGACCAGAGCTACGAATGAATCATAAGGGATGAGCTTGCGAAGCCTTACTGAAACCAAGGAGAGAGTCTCGTCCAGACTCAGCGAGTTTCCCAGGTCCTGGCTCAGTTCGAAAAGAGTCTGTGCTTCCTGGCGTGCGGATGCGATGGAAGAAAGAAAATCTTTCGCGTTTCCGCGGTTACGATTGGAGTCCAATTCGAACCCGGTCGCCGGTCTTTCACCTCTCTCCACTCGATAGCCGGCGTGATTTCTCGCCTCGGACTTCAGATTTCCAAGCGCAAGGCCCTCCAACTCTACGTATCGCCTCTGAAGGATCTCGACCACCTTTGGGTCAAATGAGATGCCGGACTCCTCCGCAACCTTCTTCATGGCTTCATCGAGCGGAAGACCTTTGCGGTACTGGCGATCGGACGCCAACGCATCCAGACAATCCACTGCGGAAAGGATGCGTGCTCCGAGAGGGATTTGCTCTTCTTTGAGGCCATCCGGGTAGCCGGTTCCGTTCCATTTTTCATGATGCGATCGCACGATCGGGGCTACCGCGTAGGGGAACGCCACCTTCTCAAGGATTTCCGCGCCCACGACCGGATGAATCTTCATCTTTTCGAACTCTTCCTTGCTCAGACGGCCCGGCTTGTTGATGATGTGGTCCGGCACCGCCAGCTTTCCGACGTCGTGCAGTAAAGCTGCAGCACGCAGGGCATCAGTCTCCGCCCCCGACAGGCCGAGTTCCTTGGCGATCTCGATCGCATACGTACGTACGCGGTGCAGATGCGTGTGTGTGGTGTGATCCTTGGCGTCAATCGCCATCGCCAGTGCTTCGATCGTGCGGAGATGAAGGGCGGAGACTTCTTCGACATGCCGCTTTTCTGCCTCAACGTGCGCTTTTTCGACTTCCACACGTTTCTTCTCATCCTCGAGGCGACCCAGGTAAAGGCGATAGGAGCGATAGATCCAGTAAATGACGGGCAGGATCAAGAGCGAACTCTGCCAACCCAAGTGGCGGTTCGAGAATCCCACCAGCCCAACCAGCGCCGCGCCGACCAGGTAGTATGGGAATGACCAGAAATACGTCTCCCCCCAGATCACACGCAGGGACCGTCCTTCAGTCAAAGCAATAGCTGCCGCTACTGGCAAGGTGTTGCTTAGGAAATACGCACAAGCTGCCGCACAAATCATCAAGGGCAGGCTGTTCTTCAGCGCACCTGCCGATAGATGGTAGGCGAGGTAGGTCACGTAAATGGCGTTTGCTGTCATGCCAAATACGTTGAACAGAACCTTCGCTGGTTCCGGTCGGCGTTTAGGCTTCCACAGGCATTGAAGCAGAGCCGCGGCGCAACCGATCACCAGAGTTTCGGTCAGCGAGAGTTCCATGACTCCGAGCAGAACGAATAGAAAGTGCACCGACATGGTGCCTTCGATGCCGGGCAGGCTCACTTTCATGGTGGAGGCCAAAGCCGCGATCAGGAGATAGCATGCGAAGCGGAGCAGATCGTCGGAGTGCCAGTGCAGCAGGGCCATCACGAAGATAGCCACCCCGACTCCTGCCGTAACCGTGATGTAAAGCTTCGCTCGTATTGGCATGCAAAAAAACAGTTTAGTTTTCTAGTGCCAGCCGACCAAGATTGCTACGGTAAGCGTGACGTTACGTTAGTTTCCTGTTGCCCTCGGAAGTAAGCGCTTACAGTCTCCTCCGACACTACGCCAGGTGAGATTGCACGAGAGCCACCACACCAAGGCGCGCTAATCTCCTGAAAAGTGGAATCAAACTTTGAGGGAAAGTGGACAGCGATGGGACAGCCTGTCCCAGGTGAGCCAGGCAAAGCTGTTTTTTGGCCTATTACCAAAGTGACCGTCAGCACAGTCACAAAGGCTGGTTGTTGCGGTGATCACGTGACATGCTTGCATGAACCAGATTTTGTACAGGAAACCAAGGGGGAGCTACCGAAAAGTTCTCAACGAGGTCCAGCATCCCTGTTTGTTGGCCCAGACGGAATGACCACGCTTGCAACACCCAACAATCCGGTCAACGGAACTCATTTCATCGTTGCCAGCGAAGTGATGCGCAGGTTCATGACGATGGTGGAGCGGGTGGCGCGCCACGTCGGAACCGTCTTAATTATCGGTGAAACCGGCACCGGCAAAGAGTTGTTGGCGCACGCAGTCCACCAGCACTCCCTGCGCTGCGGCAAGCCACTGGTGGAGATCAACTGTGCGGCCTTGCCAGAGAACCTGGTTGAGAGCGAGTTGTTTGGCTACGAGAAAGGTGCGTTTAGCGGCGCTGATGCGCCTAAGCCGGGGTTGTTCGAGTTGGCGCACATGGGGACCATCTTCCTGGATGAGATCGGAGAACTTGATCTCAAGATCCAGGTGAAGCTCCTGCGCATCCTGGATCGGGCGCCCTACTATCGCCTTGGCGGCCATCGAAAAATCACTTCAGATGTGCGTGTAGTGGCGGCCACCAACCGCAATCTGAAGGAAGAAGTCAAGGCCGGACGCTTCCGCAAGGATCTTTACCATCGCCTCAGCCAGTTCGAGGTTTGCGTGCCACCACTCCGCGAGCGTATCGAAGACATCCCCGCTTTGGCGGAGCACTTCCTGAGACAACAAGATAGCCATTTGAAGTTTTCGCAAGAGGCATTGCATCTGCTCGATTCGTATCCCTGGCCAGGAAACGTACGTGAACTGCAGAACCTGGTGAACAAGGTCGCAGTACTGGCTTCGGGCCCGGAGATCGGACACTCCGAAGTTCAACATGAACTGAAGAACGCTCCGGGAGACGATAATGACAAGATGACCGGCTCGGATCCAGTCATTCAGACAGGCACTGCTGCACATGCCATCAAGAAAGCACTAGAGAGCACAGGAGGTCATCGAGGCCTAGCCGCCGAGCAACTCGGCATTTCGCGTCGGACTTTGAGTCGAAAACTGCGTGAATACGGACTCTCTTCGGCAAGGGGAATGGCGCCCCCTGCGCAGGGAACATTGAGCATCGAACAACAAAGATATTTTCGCGCTCCCGTCCGTATCCCCGTATCGCTTCAAACGTCTGACGGCTCTGAAATGAACTGCACCGCCGTCAACCTGGGTGGGGGCGGCCTTGGGCTGGAAGGTGTCACGGCAGTCTTGGGTCACCAGGCTGAATTGCGAGTTCGCTTCCGACTCCCCGATTCGGAGGCAACCATCACTGCGCAGGCGCGTCTCGCCTGGACTAGTTCGGGTGGCCGCGTCGGCATCACGTTCACCGACGCTGATTCGGCAGCTCATCAAGCGGTCAGACGCTGGTTGCGGCAGAAGATGGCGGACGAAGGCTGGGGCGTCCAATCAGAGGACCCCGCTCTTTCCAAAGGCGCAGGCACTGAGAGTCGTGCCGCCTCGGCGGGGGAATAACCATCCCCGAAAGCGATCGTACAGCCCCAGTTCCCTGTACAGATTCCCCCTTCTCTAAGTGCAATCTCTCACGCAGGCGCTCATGTCGACGCATTTCGATCGTCACGAACAGTCCGATGAGTCACCGTCACACACTCACCAGCTTCTAGCGTTTCGATCGTTCCGTTAGTAATCAGATAAGGATTACGAACGGAAAAACGTGCCTTGTCCCAACTGGCGCAACCTGGGCCAACCTGTCCCATTGGCCCCATCCCCCCTCATCTGATCGATCCTGTCGTCAATCACTTACAAGCCAACTCCTTTGGAACGGAGCTTGCACCTACAAGCGGGGCGGATGGCACGCCAATTTGTACGGAGACAGATGAGAGACCACAGGGGAGTGTCGAACTGGGGAGTCGATGGAGCAAGGGCGGCTGCCATATTCGCCCTGGCGCTGGCACTGGCCATACCAGCCGGGGCAAGCAACCAAAAGCTGTCGCCTGATTTGACCGGGCTCACGGGTAATGCGGCAACGGACGTAATCGTGCAGTACAGAGTACCGCCAGCGATAAGGCAGCAGAACAAGGTCCATCAGCACGGCGGTACGGTCAAGGGAACCCTGCCTCTCGTCAATGGGTTCGTCGTGTCGATAACGCCAGGGCAGATGAAGGATCTGGTCTCCGAGCCCGATGTAGCTTACATCTCTCCCAACCGCAAGTTGGCTGGACGTCTGAACAACAGCGCGCCGGCCGTTAACGCTCCTTACGCATGGTCTTTGGGCTTGGACGGCAGCAACATCTCTGTAGCAGTAATTGACAGCGGCATCGGTGACAAGCGTACCGCCGGCTTCAAAAAGTCAGATCTGAACAAATGGAATACTAGTTCATCCCGAGTCGTTTACGGCCAGTCCTTTGTGAACGATGGCAACGGCACCTTCGATGCCTACGGACACGGTACGCACGTCGCCGGCATCCTAGCCGGTAATGGATACAACTCCACCGGTTCGCAGTACACGCAGACCTTCAAGGGAATGGCTCCCAATGCAAACCTGATTATCTTGCGGGTGCTCGACGGCCATGGGTTGGGAACGGACAGCGCAGTAATCGCTGCGATCAATACCGCAATCGTACTGAAGCGTAAGTACAACATTCGCGTCATCAACCTTTCATTGGGAAGGCCAGTTTTCGAGAGCTACACGCTTGATCCCCTGTGCAAAGCCGTCGAGGCGGCTTACAAAGCGGGGATCGTAGTGGTAGTCGCCGCTGGCAACGAGGGGCGGGAAGATTCGAACACCACGAACGGATACGGCACGATCACTGCTCCAGGCAATGATCCCTATGTCATTACGGTCGGCGCGATGAAATCGATGGGCACTCCGACGCGAGCCGACGACCTGATTGCAACCTACAGTTCCAAGGGGCCCACCGCGATCGACCACGTTGTCAAACCGGACATCGTCGCCCCTGGGAACAGAGTGATAGCGGTGCTGGCCGCTCCGAGTGCAGCGATAGTCACAACCTACCCGCAGAACGTGGTTCCTCTTAGCTACTACACGTCGAACAGCGTGAATTCGGGCTCGATGTCGTATTTCACTCTGAGCGGGACCAGCATGGCGACGCCGGTGGTCAGTGGTGCAGCGGCCCTGTTGTTACAAGCGCAGCCGAAGCTGACACCCGATCAGGTCAAGGCTCGTCTGATGAAGACAGCCTCCAAGGTTTTCCCTACATACAGTGCATTTACGGATCCAACCACAGGCGTCACCTACACGAGCCAGTATGACGTATTCACGATTGGGGCTGGCTACCTGGACATACAGGCGGCGCTTTCGAGCACCGAGGTCAGCACGGGCGTTGCGAAGTCGCCGGCCGCGCAATATGACGCTGCGACTGACAGCGTTTACTTCGTCAAGGACTCATCCGCTATGTGGGGCGGTTCGGCCATGTGGGGCAGTTCCGCGGTCTGGGGTAACAACGTTTTCGTGGGCAATCAATCCGCCATGTGGGGCAGTTCCGCGATGTGGGGCAGCTCTGCCATGTGGGGAAGCAGTAGCTCTCAGGCGTTCAGTGCGATGTGGGGTTCGAGCGCGATGTGGGGAAGTAGCACAAACAGCGCCGAATCGACCAACATCCTGGTCAATGGGGAGAACTAGGAAGGATTCGTGACACATCAGGACATGGAAATGAATGGATTTAACGAAGGGAAGGACACTCTGATGAACCGCAAGCAAACCTGGAGCGCCGCATGGGGCAGGACATTCCTGACCGTGTGTGCCCTGATTCTGAGCGCCAGTCCGGCCATCGCTGGACCAGCCAAGATGTCCAGAGACTTGGCCGAGCGGAAGGCGGCACTCGGAAAAGTCAATGTGATCGTCCAATTCAAGCAAGCTCCCACAGCGAAGCACCACCAGAAGGTGTTCAACCGCGGCGGGTCGCTCATGCGTGATTTGGCCCTGGTCAGAAGCGGCGCTTACTCGGTGCCGGCCTCAGCTCTTGCGGCTCTCGCAGACGATCCGGATGTCGCCTATGTTTCTCCCGACCGGACGGTTCATGGAAGCGATTACACGAACCAGTTTGAAGCCGTTAACGCTGACATCGCGCAGAGCTATGGCTACAACGGCTCGGGAGTTACGGTCGCCGTCATCGACAGCGGTATCGGATCGCACTCCGACCTGAGCGGCCGCGTGGTGTACGCGCAGGACTTCACCGGGCAAGGGACTGACGACCAGTACGGGCATGGAACACACGTGGCCGGCATCATTGGAGGCAACGCTTACCGGTCTGGAAGCGGGTGCAGCAACTGCTTCCTCTCTTACATGGGAATCGCCCCCAGTGTGAAATTTGTAAGCTTGAAGGTACTGGACCGTAACGGGGCTGGCACAGACAGTAATGTCATTGCAGCAATTCAAAAGGCGATCAGCCTGAAGTCCACCTACAACATTCGTGTCATCAACCTTTCGTTGGGGCGTGGCATTTACGAGAGCTACGCCACCGATCCGCTGACCCAGGCAGTCGAACAAGCCTGGAAAGCGGGCATCTTCGTTGTCGTTGCCGCCGGCAACTATGGCCGCGACAACTCCAACAACCGTAATGGATACGGCACCATCACTTCTCCAGGGAACGACCCGTACGTCATCACCGTTGGCGCGATGCGCACTTTCGGAACCGACGACCGGAGCGACGACGTGATCGCCAGCTACAGCTCGAAGGGACCGTCCTTCATGGATCACGTGGTCAAACCCGATATCGTGGCGGCAGGCAACAAGGTTGTCTCAGTGCTAGCACCGAACGCGAGTCTCGATACCAACTATCCATCCACGCAGATTCCGCTTTCCGCGTATCAGTCGACGAGTTCCAGCTCCAATTCCAACTACTACTTCCGCCTCAGCGGAACCAGTATGGCGGCGCCGCAAGTCGCCGGTGCAGCAGCACTGATGTTGCAAAAGAATCCGAATCTCACGCCTGACCAGTTGAAGGCCAGGCTGATGAAGAGCGCCTACAAGAACCTGGTTCCGTATTCGACCTCCACCGACTCGACGACCGGAATCACCTATTCCGAGCAGGCCGACATCTTCACAGTCGGAGCGGGCTACCTGGATATAGCGGCCGCGCTCAACAACAACGATTCTGCTTCGTCTTCAGTGGGTGTTGCTAAGTCTCCGATCGTCACCTACAACTCTTCGACTGGCCAGGTTTCCCTGGTGAACGGAAGTTCCGTCCTTTGGGGTAGTTCGGTGATCTGGGGCAATTCCGTCGTCTGGGGCACATCGGTGATCTGGGGAACGGACGCTATGGGCCAATCCGTATTATGGGGTTCCTCGGTGATCTGGGGCAGCAGCGTGACGCAGGGTTTCAGCGTGCTTTGGGGCAGTTCGTGCGGTTCAACGAGTGTCATTTGGGGCACAGCGGCCAATGGGACAAGCACCATGTCGATATTGACCGACGGCGATCAGTAGAGCGATCTACACACGGACTAGAGGAACAGGCGCGCAATGACTAAGATTCCCAAACGAGCTGTGTTGTTCGTGGTAGCGGTCACTCTGGCGGCTGCTGCGATTGTCACCCAAGCGATGTCCGGCAGGCATGTCTGGCACCGCTACGAGTCACTGACTCTGTTAGTGATCGCCCTTGTGGCTTCCCGGCTCCGGCTAAGGCTACCCGGGTTGACCGGCAACATGTCTGTAAATGTGCCGTTCATCCTGATCGCTATGGTCCAGTTGAGCCTGGTCGAGGCGATCGTGGTCGCCGTCGCGTCGACCATAACTCAATGTTTCCCGAAGCAGGGCGGCAAACCCAAGGCGACGCAAGTGCTATTCAATGTGGGTACAGTCGCAGTGGCCGTCGGACTCGGCGGGTGGATCCTTCAGCATCCGTTTGCCATGAAGTTCCCCATAACATCCGTAGGTCTGCTGTTATCTCTCTCGG
>Ga0126372_10000248_pt1 | contig 17591 bp, 16 predicted proteins | sample PanSoiMetaPlot_6_FD_92762 | JGI IMG/M metagenome (GOLD analysis project Ga0126372, IMG submission 92762) | Tropical forest soil microbial communities from Panama - MetaG Plot_6 | ecosystem: Environmental > Terrestrial > Soil > Tropical forest > Bulk soil | place: Panama | collected 2016-02-17
AACAAAGAACTCCAGTAACCGAGGATCGCCAGATCCGACCGACCGGAGCCTGCCACCCAAACCGACCACCGACCACGCCCGTCGGGATGGGCGAAGCCCGGCTAGGCTTCATCGGCCTGTTTCTATAACATGTGGCGCGCCCAAACCCGCAGATGACGGAGGCCTGAATGGACCGGCTCGACCGCAACGTCGTCGACGCGATCATCGGGATTGACACGCTCTGGGGCGGTGATGTCCTCAACTCTTCGGGGACCAGCCGTTTCATCGCGGATTCCTGGTTCTCGGACGAGCCGCTGCCACAGGCGTACACCCACGAGGCCGCCGGGCGCCTGCGCGCCGCGGGCGGGGTGGCCGCCGAAGAGGTGGACTGCGCGGCCGTCGACGCCTACCTCAATGCCGTGGATGTACGGGGCGCGATCGCTGGAATGGCCGAGGGCGGCCGTGCCCTGGGATGGCCGCGTGGCGCCTTTCTCGAGGGCTTGGCGGTCTGCTTCGAAGTCATCTGGGACCTGGCCCAGGAGCTCCTGGGCCGCGGCGCGCCGGTGCCCTACGAGCGCTGCGTGCGCGCCGCGACCGGTGCGCCGCCCGAGCCCTCGGATCCCACGGCAAAGCGCGAGCGCGTGGCGGCGCTGGTCGCAAAGGCGGGCTACCGGGGAGACCTGCTCGAGGCGACGGACGCCTGGCGCCGCGACCGCATGGTTCCGTCGAAGTCGATTCCGAGCCTGAGTGAGGCGTACATCGCCCACTTCGACGCGCTCACGGCGCGCCACGTCATGCCGCACCTGCCCGAGGTCCTCACTGGCGTGCCGCGCGCCAACATCCGCTTCCTGCCGATCGAGAACGCCCGGTTCTCCGGCTCGATGCACTACCTGGGCCGCGAGCGCACGCCCGAGGGCCGCCCGCGGTACGAGGCCACCTACCAGATCAACGCGGCGCTCCAGATCTCCGTGCCCGAGTTCCAGCAGCTGGTGAGCCACGAGGTCGTGCCGGGCCACGTTACGACCTTCGCGTTCTTGCAGGACCTGTTCGTGCGCGGCCAGGTCGGCTTCGAGGCCTCCGTCCTGACCATGAACACGCGCTGCGCCGCGCTCTTCGAGGGGATCGCCAACAACGCGATCCTGATGGCTCACGGCGTGACCCGCATCGAAGACCTCCCAGACGAGGACCTGCAGGTCGGCGTGCTCCTGGCGCGACTACAGGACGACGCGAAAAACCAGTCGTCCTACCTCACCTGGAAAGAAGGCTGGCCCCGTGAGAAGGTAGCGCGCGTGCTGCGCGAGGAATACCTGTGCTCCGAGGAACGCTCCGACAAGCTCTCGGGCGTTTGGGGCCAGCATCCGCTCCTGGGCCGCATGTACCTGCCGGCCTATCGCGCCGGTACCGAGCGCGTAGCGGCGCTCCGCCGCCGTCACGACGCGGCGGTGGTCCTGCCAGCGATCTTCGGGTGCAGGGGCCTCGTGGACGTGGTGTCAGTCGAGGCGGCGGTGTAGGGCCGCCTCCAGACCGCGCACCTTCAGCCGGGCCGGACGCCGGCCTCACTCACGCTACTGAACGCAATGAGCAAGCGGCCAAGTGTCACAGCCGGCGCACGCCGCACGAATGCCGGCTGGGGCGCTGATAGCGTCACGTGATATGGCTGCCAGAGTCCCACTGCCGTTCGACCCGATCGCCAGGGCAAGCGAGCTGTGGAACGAACGCATCGGGCCCCCGGACACCATGGCCGCGGTGACCAGCGTGATGCGCGTGCACCAGATCGTGCTGGCGGCGGTCGACCCGGCCCTGCGGCCGCTCGGGTTGACCTTCGCCCGGTACGAGGCGCTCGTGCTCCTGTCGTTCTCCCGCCGCGGCAGCTTGCCCATGCGCGTGATGGGCGAACGGCTCCAGCTGCACCCGACGAGTGTGACCAACATCGTCGACCGGCTCGAGGCGCACGGCCTCGTGCGCCGCACACCGCACCCGACCGACGGCCGCACCACGCTCGTGAGCCTCACCGACAGCGGCCGCGCCAAGCTCCAGCTGGCCACCAAGGCCGTGACCGAGGTCGACTTCGGCCTGGTCGGGCTGTCCACCGGCGAACTCGGCGAACTGACCGGCCTGCTCACCAAGGTGCGCCACGCGGCCGGCGACTTCTCCTAACGTCCTCGGGAACACTGGCCGGTGTGTGGATACTGCACGTCGACCTCGACCAGTTCATCGCCGCGGTTGAGGTGCTGCGCCGTCCGGAGTTGCGCGGCCGGCCCGTCATCGTCGGCGGCCGGGGCGACCCAACCGAACGCGCCGTCGTGGCCACCGCGTCCTACGAGGCCCGCGAATTCGGCGTGCGCTCCGGCATGCCGCTGCGCACCGCCGTCAAACGCTGCCCCGACGCCGTCCTGCTGCCCAGCGAGCCCGAGGTCTACGAACAGGCATCCGAACACGTCATGGACACCCTGCGCGAGTTCGACGCCGTCGTCGAGGTCATGGGCTGGGACGAGGCGTTTCTCGGCGCGCACACCGACGACCCCGAGACGCTCGCCCACGACATCCAGCGCGCCGTGGCCGAGACGACCCAGCTGACCTGCTCGATCGGCATCGGCGACAACAAGGTTCGGGCCAAGATCGCCACCGGGTTCGCCAAACCGGCCGGGATCTACCGGCTCACCAAACACAACTGGTACGACGTGATGGGCGAGCGGCCCACCGAGGCCCTGTGGGGCATCGGCGGCAAGACCGCCCGCAAGCTGGCCGAACTCGGCCTGCACACCGTCGTCCAACTGGCCCGCGCCGACCCGGCCGAGCTCGCCGAACGCCTCGGCCCGACCATGGGCCCCTGGTACGTGTCGCTGGGCCGCGGCGCCGGCTCCACGACGGTCTCGGCGTCGCCCTATGTCGCCCGCGGCCACAGCCGCGAGACCACCTTCCAGCGCAACCTCACCGACTGGCCGGACGTGCGGCGCGAGATCGCCGCGCTCGCCCGCCGCGTCGCCGACGACATCGCCACCGAGGGACGGCCGGCGCTGCGGGTCGGCGTCAAGGTGCGCTTCGCGCCGTTCATCACCTTGACCCGCAGCCTCACCCTGCCCGGCCCGACCACCGACGCCGGCGTGATCGAGCGGTCCGCGCTCACCCTCGTCGAGCGGTTCGAGGACCGGCGCCCCATACGGCTGCTCGGCGTCCGCGTCGAGTTCGAGCCACCGCCGTGAAGTGTCTCTTATTCGCTGGATAAGACGTAGAGGTCGTCGACTCGTTGAACGGAGGACACCCCATGTCACACTCGTATGACGGCCTGGAAGGCCGCGTGACCCCAGGCGCATTGTGATACCGTCGAAGACGGTCCGCCCATTCTAGGGCGAGGGCAGTCTGCACTGGGACCTATAACTACTGTGGCCCAGGATGTGCAGAAAGTGTCGGAAGCTGCGACTGTTACGGGCCGCAGATTCGATATCCAATTTTGTCGAAATCCTCTCCGCGTCAGTAATCTTATCATACTGCCCGTTCGCCGCAGCCTTTTTGATGATCTTCTCCGCGTCGCATCGATCCGCCTTGTCCGGCTCCACGCAACGACTTATCGCCGCCGTCACCGCGAATCGGGCAGGCTGCGACTGGAGGGCTCCGAGGTCGGCGATTAACCAGTTCTCGAATGTGCGATCCTTTAGCGCCACCCGGACAGCCAAGTTGGTACCTTTTCGCCCGAATTCTTGCTCCAGCAGTGTCGCAATCTGCCCTGGGCAAGCTTCCTGCTGTTCGCGATCAATCAAGATAACTGCCAAGGTGGCTACACTGGCAGCTACCTTCAAGGGCGCCCTGCAGGCCGCTACGAACTGCGCGGGAGGAGCGTCCGGTGGAACGTTTATGCGGAGAATCCGCGTTACACGTGTCCGCTTCGGCAACGACGGTGCGATCTTTGACACGAGAACGGGAAAAGACTTGAACTCACCGCTACCCTCAGTGAGAATTGCGATTCTCAAGTTCCCTCCGACGTGGCGTACTGCTCGGGCAGGTACTCCTCCACCAGGCCCGTATCGTAAATCTCAAATGTCCGCAGCTCGCCGGCCTTCCAAAGTTCAAGAACGTGAGGATTTAGATCGGCAATTGATGCAAAGTGGCTCTGTCCGCGTCGATGCCATATCAGGCGAAGGTCCGCGGGGGAAACATGGTCAATCAATATCGGCGAGTGTGTCGTAAGCACGATCTGCTTGGCGCCCTGCTCGCGACACAGTTCCACGAAGTGTCTCAATATCCATGGGTGCAGCGCATTTTCCGGCTCTTCAACAACAAGGACCGGGGACCGGGGGTCGAAGAGCGCCATGAAGAGCGCGAGGAGCTGTACCGTCCCGTCCGAAATCTCGTTTGCGTTCCATGGTTGATCTAGGCCTTCTTCCCAGAAGCGCAGTGCCAGCCGGCGGTCCTGCGTAAAGGTTGTATCAATCTTTGTAAGTTGCGGCATTACTGTCCGCATCGCGGACTCAACTTGTGACCACAAGTCGCCGCTGTTCCTTCGCAGGTATTCCGCTACGGCCGGGAGGTTGGCCCCGTGTCGGCCGAGGCGCGCGTTGGGAGTGGAGACGCCAGTTAGACGACATTGCTGTGGCGATAATTGGAATACCTGCGTTTGCGCTAACCGCCCAACCACCTCGTTAATAATGTTGGCGCCCCGAAGGGCACTTGCGCAACCAATAGGGGGGTGGCGCTTAGCTGCCCACGAATGAATGTTAGAAAATCCGCATCGGTGAACGGATAAAGGATATCCGAATAACGGGAGCGGCGGCCTTGCATTCGCCGAGCCCTCCAGAAACGAATTTTGTCCGGCTTGGGCCCACGAACCATTCTAAACACCACGCCTTGACTGTCGCGCAGATACAGCTGTTCGCTGTGCACGATGAAGTCCGAGGCGGGCATGCCGCCCTCTGTGCGAATCGAGAATTCAAGGCTTAACCGGAGTGGCGTATCATTGGAATCCCCCGAATGCCCCGTCGAGGGATGGCGCCCGCGGGTGACCTCTGAGATAAAAAATTCGAATTCTACGCCACATGCGACGGGCACCGGCTCCCGCGTTCCACTGCGGTGCGCAATATTTTCGTATCCGCCTGCGCGCGCTACCGCAATCTCGATCCCATGCTCGGCGACTTCGGCTAGAAAGTTTATGGCGTCAACCAAGTTGCTTTTGCCGGCACCGTTCGGGCCGGTAAGCACGGTGAGCTGATTTAAATCGCATGCAACGTCATACAGCGACTTGAACCCGCGGAACCGGAACCGGGTGATGTGCACGACCTCAGCGTATACGACGTAGCGCAGTCGCATCGGACCGGCCGCAGCAGTGGCCGTCGAGGCCTAGCCCGTTTGCCGAATCTGCGCTATGAGCATCAAGCACGCCATCTTCGGGTGCCGGGCGGCCGCGCCCATCTTTCCGGCTCGCCAGCGTTGGCTGGCGGGTGCCTTGGCCGGCCACCCGACTGCTGACTCCCAAGTACCGGCGCGAGGAGCCGATCCGCTCGACCAGATGGCGCATGGCCGCTCATCGAACATCGAAGATCAACTTCGAGCACTGGCGGATCGAGGTGCCCACCTCGCCGTGCCCGTGGCTGAACCTTCAAGCACGCACAGTAGGGGTTCCATCCGTAACAGCTCGGGACAAGTTCGCGTGCGGCACCTCCGCCACCGCTCGCTGCCAAACCGGTTGAAATCGTTGACGGCCGCGACCTTGTGATAGGGGCTGAGGGCGGCTTGGAGGCGTCGAACCCTTCCGACGTAGCGTTTCAGGTCGACCTTGGTGGTAAGGATGTCCACCGCCTGCTCGTCTATCCGGCACGCATGTTCCACGGCACCCCTGACGTACGACACACTGTGTGGATGTGATGCGGTGGCGGTTTCGTGTGTGGCAGGTGGTGCCGTCAGTGCTGGCGGCGGCTGGGTTGGGGTTGGTGACCAACCTGGTGACCGAATCGCCCACGGTGCTGTTGGTCGTGGTGTTTGCGGTGTTTGCGGGGGTGCAGGTCGGGTTGGAGCTGTGGCAGGGGCGGCGGGAGTTGGCTCAGGCCCGGCAGGTACGGGATGACGTGTTGGCCCTGCGGTCGGCGCTGTGTGAGGAGCCGACGTACCTGGATCGGTTGACGGCCCTGTACTGTCCGACGCCGTTATGGGCGCGCACGAACGAGCTGCGCGGTTTGGTGGACTGGTGTCTGCGTCTGCGGACACATCAGCATCGGGCAGCGCGGGACCCTGCTCTCGGGGATCCGGTTCAGAGCCAGGTGCGGATTTTGGCCGGAGTGGGCGGGGTGGGCAAGAGCCGGTTGGCGCTGGCCGTGGCCCAGGAGCTACCGAGCCCGTGGGTGGCCGGCTGGCTGCGGCCGGGCCATGACGTGATCGCCCGGATTGCCGCGTGCCCGGAGCCGGCGCTGATCCTGGTTGACGACGCCGACCGGGTCGCCGGGCTGGCCGAGTTGATCGCCCAGGCCGCAGCGCATCAAGACCAGATCAGGGTGTTGCTCAGCTGCCGCAACGGGCAGGCGCTACGGACGACCCTGCTGCAGGAGCTGCCCGCGCAGCTGCGGCCGTTGCTGGGCGCGGACCCTGTCGTGCTGGAGCCGGTCGGCGCCGGCAGCGACCGTGTTCGGTGGTTCGAGCAGGCGGTCCGCGCCTACGCGCGAGCGCTGCGGCTGCCGCCTCCCTCGTTGCCCGCGCCGCCGGTCGGCGATGACCGCGACACCATGCTGTTGCTGCATGCGCGTGCCCTGCTGGCCGTGCTGGGCCGCGGCCCGACGCCGCGGACACTTTCCGACATCGCCGAAGCGCTGCTCAGCCTGGAGCAGGGCCGCTGGCGGATCAATGGTCCGGCCCCGGCGCAGGCGCTGACCGAGGTGGTGCTGGCCCTGACGCTGCTGCCGGCGGCAACTGCCGTCGAGGCGGCCGAGCTGCTACGGCGGCTGCCCCGGTACGCCGATGCCCCGACTCACCTGCTGACCGACCTGGCCGAATGGGCCAGGGCCGAGTATCCGCCGCAGTCCGACGCGACCCTGGGCCTGCGTCCGCACCTGGTGGCCGAGTGGCTGCTGACTTCCCGGCTGGGCCAGCACCCCGAGCTGCTTCACCAGCTCTCCGCCGACCCCGCCGACGCGACGCGGGGTGTGTTCACCACCCTGGTACGGGCCAGCCACACCTTCCCCGAAGCAGCTGGCCTGCTGGCCCAAGCGACGCACGGCGACCCCGCACTGCTGACTGTCGCGGTGGACTGCGCCGACGCTGTGGGATTGACCCCCGCTCTGGACCGGGCGCTCGCCGACCTCATCGACCCCACCGACCCGGCCCAGGTCGAAGCGCTGCAAACGCTGGTCATCACTACCGCCACCTCACAGCTACAGGCGCGGCTGGCGCAGGTGCGGGTGGCCCAGTTGCGCACGCTGGCCACCAACAATCCCGACCAATACCGATCCGACCTCGCCGACTCACTGACCGACCTCGGCAAAATCCTGCGGGAGTTGGGGCAGCCGCAGCAGGCCCTGCCCGTTGACCGCGAGTCGGTACGGATCTACCGGAGCCTGGCCGAGGAGTCCCCGCACCACTACCAACGCGGCCTCGCGCACTCATTGAACAGCCTCGGTGTCACGTTGCAGAAGCTGGGTCGGCCGCAGCAGGCCCTGCCCGCTCTCCGCGAATCGGTACGAATCCGTCGGGGGTTGACCGAGGAGCCCTCGCTACGCGACCGGCGCGACCTCGCACGCTCGCTAACCAACCTCGGCATCACGTTGCAGGAGTTGGGTCGGCCGCAGGAAGCTCTGCCCATTCACCGCGAATCGGTACAGATCTGCCGGAGGTTGGCCGAGGAGTCCCCGTATCGCTACCGACGCGACCTCGCACGCTCGCTGACCAACCTCGGCATCACGTTGCAGGAGTTGGGCCAGCCGCAGGAGGCCCTGCCCGCGCACCGCGAATCGGTACAGATCCACCAGGTATTGGCCGAAGAATCCCCGCAACGCCACCGACCCGACCTCGCCGACTCGTTGACCAACCTCGGCTGCACGTTGCAGAAGTCGGGTCGGCAACCGGAAGCATTGCCCGCTCACGACGAATCGGTACAGATCCACCGAAGTTTGGTCGAGGAGTCCCCGTATCGATACCGGCCCAACCTCGCCCGCTCGTTGACCAACCTCGGCAGCACGTTGCAGGAGTTGGGTCAGCCGCAGCAGGCCCTACCCCTTCACCGCGAATCGGTACAAATCCGTCGAAGACTGGCAGAGAAGTTCCCGCAACGCCACCGACCCGACCTCGCCAGCTCGCTGACCAACCTCGGCAATACCTTGCGAGCATTGGGTCAGCTACAGGAAGCCTTGTCCATTCACCACGAATCGGTACAGATCTGCCGGGGGTTGGCCAAGAAGTCCCCGCAACGCCACCGACCCGACCTCGCGCGCTCGCTGACCAACCTCGGCGTCACGTTGCGGGCATTAGGTCAGCCGCGGGAGGCATTGCCCGTCTACCACGAATCGGTACAGATCTACCGGAGGCTGGTCGAAGAGCTCCCGCACCGCTATCGGCCCGACCTCGCACACTCACTGACCAACCTCGGCAACACCCTGATCGACCTTGGCCAGGTACCCGACGGCATCACCGCCCGATGCGAGGCGGTCGCCATCCTGCGGGAGTGCGCGACCAGCAACCCCGAGCTGCACCACTCCCACTACCGGCCAGCCGACGCCGACCTACGCCAACTCCTCGACCAGCTCGGTGATCACCACAGCGCCATCGCCCTGTCATCGACCAGCGGCACTGCGGTGGGGCATGATCGCGAAGCAACGAGCTGATGGTGCTCCCGGCGAACCTGTCGATGGTCCACCTCACCGCAGGAGAACAGCATGGCGTCCGCAAACTACCGAGCCCTCCGCGGGGAGGACACGAGCACACGACATATCGGCAATTCTGTTAGTGCACTATCAGAATTACCGATAGCGTGGCAGCGTGAGCACGGTCGTTCCGCGGTTCGCGATGCAGCGCGTGCGTGAGCGCGTCGCGGCGTTCCGGGTGGTCATCGTCAATGGTCCGCGGCAGGCGGGGAAGACCACGCTGCTGAACGTGTTCCACGAGGACCACGGCGGATCGTTCCGATCCCTGGACGACGCGACCACGCTCACGGTGGCTCGGGAAGATCCGACCGAGTTCGCCCGCTACGGCGCCGCACCCCGGGTCATCGACGAGATCCAGCGGGGCGGCGACGACCTCGTGCTGGCGATCAAGTACCTGGTCGACCGCGACAACAGCCGGGGCCAGTTCGTGCTGTCGGGCTCCACCCGCTTCCTCACCGTGCCCACGCTGTCGGAGTCGCTGGCCGGCCGTGCCGTGTTCGTCGAACTGTGGCCCTTCGCCGCCGCCGAGCGGTTCGGCACCGCGGGCGACTTCTGCGAGCTGCTGTTCGCCGGGCGGCAGTCCTTCTCCGGCGCCGCCGAATCCCCGTGAACGCGGCCGGACTACCTGCGGCTGATCTGCGCGGGCGGCTACCCGGAGGCCTCAAGCATCGACAACCCGACCCTGCGGCAGGGCTGGTTCGACGGCTACCTGAGCACCGTCGTGCTGCGCGACGTGGCCAGCTTCGCACAGATCCAGCACGGCGAACTAATCCCCCACCTGCTGGGCATGCTCGCCGCGCGGGCCGGCAGCCAGACGGTGATCTCCGACCTGGCCAAAGAGTTGCAGCTCAACCACGTGACCGTCCGAAACTACCTGCGCTACCTGGACACGGTGTTCCTCACCGGCCGGGTGCCACCCTGGTCGACGAACCTCAACGCCAAACTGGTCAAGACACCCAAGGTGTTTCCGACCGACACGGGACTCGCCGCCCACCTGCTCCAGGCCGATCCCGATGCCCTGGCGGCACCGGGACACCCCACCACCGGCATCCTCGTCGAAACATTCGTCTACGCCGAACTGACCCGGCTACTGGCCGCCAGCGACCTCGGCGCCACGATGTACTTTTATCGCGACCGCGACGGCCGCGAAATCGACTTCCTGCTCGAACGCCGCAACGGGCAGGTCGTGGCCATCGAGGTCAAGGCGACCTCCACCGTTCGCCCCGAGGACTTCCGGCACCTCCGCTGGCTGGCCGATCAGCTGGGCGACCGGTTCACCGGCGGCTACGTCCTGCACCTGGGAAACCAGACCCATCCCTTCGGCGACCGCATGATGGCCCTGCCACTATCCACCATGTGGTACCACACCCAGTGAACGCACCCGTCGCCGCCCCATAGTTAGCGCCGCGCGGCCTGGAGCCAACTGTACGTGCTGGGCCGGATGGGCGAGAGCATCAAGCTCTGCGGTCGGAACATCTACCTGGAGGATCTCGATGACACGGTGGCACGACTGTGAGTTACGGGAGTTACGGGTGGATGACCTCGTCAGCAGTAACGGCGGTGACGGCGCGGCGAAGCCAGGAATCAAGTCGAGCCAGGTCAGTGCAGGCCCGGATCTGTTCACGGACAGCCTCAGACACCAGCACCCCCCGCGCATCGAGCACGGTGAGTACTGCTTGGCCCTCCCCCAAGGCCCGGCCTCGGGCCTCTCCTCGGGCCTCTCCGCGAGCCTCCCCTCGGGCCTCCCCTACGGCCTCGCCTGCGGCCCGGCCACGGGCATCGGCCTCGCGCAGCAGCTCACTACGAAACTCCGAGCCGACGGCGCTGCTCATGTAAGCCTCCCAACGTGCCCTGGGCTCCGGAGGCAACCCAGCCAGCACAACGTCATGGTACAAGATTGCCTTCGTCGGGCCGAGCGCTCGCAGCGCCTCCGCCAACGCCGGAAACACCGCGTCCACATCCGCATCGCCACCATGACAGATCGCCGAGAACACCGCCAACGCCGGGTTGGCCCGAGCCAACTCCACATCGACAACCAACGACACCTCATCCGAGGTAAACATGAACGGCCATAACCGCAGGCTGAGCTCCTCAGACTCAAAGATGTCCCGGTACCACCGGGCAAGCGCCGGATTCGGACAGTACACCAACAGCGCGACATTAACGCCCAGCTCAGCCTCCAACTGAGCCACGTAAAGCTTCCAGGTCCACCGCTTGCTTCTATCCCAGCTCCGCTGCACCTCCAACACCACCGCCAGCATCGGCTGATCGGCCGCATCGCAGTACAACAGCATGCCATCAGCATGGTACGTACGCGGAACCACCACCCGCACATCCGTAGGCCGCGCACGCGCATGGTGATAATCGGGAACCTTCACACCAAACAGATGCGCCAACAACCACGTCACCAAACCCGGATCCAACTTGGCCAACGCGATCGGCATCTCATGCTCACCACTGGGCATGGCGCCACCATACAAGCAAGGTACGACAACAACCGACCGACCCACTCGGTGGCGCTATCTGGCGGCCCGTACGCAGGCTGATCGCTGGTGAGAACCTTCAGCTTCGCTGAACCCAGGTCCCGACGTAAACGATCACTGACACCTACCGGCCGACGGCAACCACCAACCCCCGATCACGATCAGCGGCCAGCGCCGGTCTTCACCCCCTTGACCTGGCGGGTGAGCGGGCCACCCACACCTGAAACCCAACCTGCCGCGCTCAGGCGACAGCGCCGCAGCGGGCGGCGAGTTCCCGAAGTCCCGTTGGCGTGGGTGGAGTGGGATTCCCATGGCCTCGGCGAAGCGCCGAAGCTCAGTAACGTCGGATGGCGACCACGCGTGACCTTGACGTTGCCCTGCTAGGTCGCGAGGAGATTGACCGACGTGGATGTTCACAGCAGTGGATTGGTCCAGCTAAGGCCGGGAAAGCGAGCGAAGTCGCTGTCGTTGGAATAGAGGGTGAGGCCGTGCTCGACGGCCAGAGCAGCCAGATGCGCGTCGCTGACGAGATTACCGGTGAGGTGTTGCCCGGCGACGAACTCGGTGAAGACGCGTGCGTGTCCATGTCCGGGAATGGGGGTCCAGGCCACGTCCTGCGTCAACCAGTCCCCGACGAAGTCCAGCGCGTCCTGCGGGCTCAGCGGGTTGGCCGAGGCGCGCGGGTGAGTGCTGATCCGGACGAAGGCGACCAGCGATTGCCACGGCAGACCCACCCGTCGAGGGCCGTTGAACTGTTCGGTCAGCCACGCGGCCGCGGCAACGTGATAGGGACTGGCCCGGTCCACCGCATACAGCAGCAGGTTCGCGTCAAGCAGCATTACCGAGCCGCCGGGCCGTCCAGCATGTCCAGCGCTTCGGCCACGTTCGACACGTCGAGGCGCAGGCCAAGCTCCGCGGTGCGCTGCTGGAATGTCGAACGCCGCGCCGGAAGGCGCAGACCCGCCCGTGCGAGTTCGTTGACCGCGTCGCTCAGCCCGATGCCGCGCTCTCGCCGTAACTGCTCAACCGCGGCGGCTACATCAGCATCCAACGAAACAGTCGTCCTCATGCGGCAAGTGTAGCATCATGATGCAGCGCCATAGCGCAAGATCCGCTTTGGCCGCGTCGCAGGAGCCTCCCGCGCTGAGGCCAAATGCGGGCACCGGCTAGGCGTCGTCCCAGCGGAACAGGCGGAAGGCCAGGGCGCCCACCACCACGGTGAAGCCGAGCAGCACCGCGACCGGCGTGATCAGGGCATTCACCCCCTGGCCGCGGACCATCACGTCCAGCATGCCGTCGTTGAGGTGCCGCAGCGGGAACGCCTGGGAGATCGCCTGCAGCCAGCCGGGGGACGCCTCCAGCGGGAAGAACGTGCCGGACAGGAACGCCATCGGCAGCACGATCAGGTTGGCCACCGCGCTGGCGGCCTCCTCGGTCTTGGCGAACGACCCGGCCAGCATGCCGATCGCGAAGAACGCCAGCGTGCCGATCGCCAGCAGCGGCACCGCGAGCAGCCAGGAACCGGCCAGTTGCAGCCCGAACAGCGGCGTCATGGCCAGCAGGATGAACACCGTGGCCTGCAACAGCGCCACCACGAACGCCACGCCAAGCCGCGATGTCAGCACGCTCATCGCCGACGTGGGAGCCAGCCAAAGCCGGCGCAGCACCTGCCGGCGCCGCCACGAGACCAGTGTCAACGCCGAGCCGAACACCGCCGAGGTGGCCACGCTCCAGGACAGCAGCCCCGGGGTCAGGTACTGGATCGGCTTCAGCGACGAATCCTCCACCTGCTCAGCTTGTAGCGAGAACCGCGGCGGCCCGCCGCTGGCCGCGACGTTCACCTCGCTGACCACGCCGTTGATCAGCCCAAGCGCCGTGCCGGCACCCGTCCGGTCGCTCGCGGCGAAGCGCAGCACCACCTCGTCGCCCTGCTCGGCGATCACCGCGGGTACGTCGCCCGACCGCACCTTCTCGATACCGGCCTCCAGCGAGTCGAACCGCCGCACCTCGACCGCGTCGGCCGGCAGCGCGTGGATGATCGGCCCGTCCCCCACCACGCCGATCGGCAGCTTCGACGCCTCGTTGTCGCCGAAGATCAGCCCGAACACCACGAGGAACATCAGCGGGAACAGGAAGGTGAAGAACACGGCGACCCGGTCCCGGAAGAACCCCCTGAACATGGCCGCCGACAGGCTGGCGAACTTCCTCATCTCCGGCCACTCCCGCCAGGTGTTTGCGCCTCGGTCACGCCCGCCCTCCCGTCCGAACACTCCCGACACTCCCGTCCAAGCGCACCTGTCTGGTCACGCTCGGTACTCCCGCCCGGTCAGCTGCAGGAAGACGTCCTCCAGCGTCGCGCCGCGCACCGCCACGCCGTCCAGCGCGCCCAACTCGGCCAGCGCCTCGATCAGCCTCGCGGGCTTGCGCGAGGCGATCGTCAGCGACACGCCGTCGTCGTTGACGCTGTCCGCCGCCTCCAGCCGGGCGGCCTGCTCGGCCGGCAGCACCCCGTGCGGCAGCGTGACGTGAGTCGGTGCGTTCAGCCCCCGAACCAGCTTCGCCGGCGCGTCCAGCGCCAGGATCCGCCCGTGATCCATGATCGCGACGCGGTCGCACAGCTCCTCGGCCTCGTCCAGGTAATGCGTCGTGTAGACGATCGTGCGTCCCTTGCCCTGGATCGCCCGCAGCACGTCCCACAGGTTCCGCCGGGCCTGCGGGTCCAGCCCCGCCGTCGGCTCGTCCAGGAACACCACGTCCGGCTCGTGCACCAGGGCGCACGCGATCGACAGCCGCTGGCGCTGGCCACCGGAGAGCTTGTTCTCCCGCGTCCCGGCCTTGTCCGAAAGCCCGACCAGCTCAAGCATGTCCATCGCCTTCGCGCGGCCGATCCCGTACAGCGAGGCGAACGTCTCCAGCTGCTCGCGCGCCGTCAGCCTCTCGAAGAACGAGTTCGCCTGCAGCTGCACGCCGATCCTGGGCAGCAGCGTGGGGTTGCGTGGCCATGGGCTCAGCCCAAGCAGGCGCACGCTGCCGGCGTCCGGCTTGCGCAGGCCCTCGATCATCTCCAGCGTCGTCGTCTTGCCGGCGCCGTTCGGGCCGAGGATGCCGAAGAACTCGCCCTCCTCCACCGAGAACGACAGGCCGTCCACCGCCACCAGGTCGCCGTAGCGCTTGCGCAACCCCTCGACCACGATCGTGGCGGTGCCCACATGGGTCATGGGAGGACCATAAACGGCCGCACTGACAACCGTCGTCTGACTTACGACGGATATCCGAGTGCGCCTCACGAACCACAACCGGTTCGAGCCCTCCGCACTCCAGGATCGACTCGCCCGGTGTAGTGGTCGTGTCATCGGCGGACACTGGCGGCGACGCGACGCCCGGTTGAGAGACGCGCTGGTCGGCCGCGCCCTGCCGGCCGATAGCCTTGCACGCAAACGTGTCGATGGTGGTGGCATGGAGATTCGGCCGGTGCGCCGTGGTGAGGGAGCGCGGCTGCGTGCACTGCGCCTGACGGCCATCGACGAGGCGCCGCATGCCTTCTTCTGGTCGCTGCGGACCGAGCGGGAGATCACCGCGCGGCAGTGGGAGCGCTGGGCCGACGACCCAGGCAACGACCGGGTGATGTTCGTCGCGGTCGACGGCGAGGCATGGGTCGGCATGGCCGGGTGCTCGCTTCGCGGCGACGCCAGCGCGACACTGGACGCCACCGGCATGTGGGTGGCGCCGGCCGCCCGCGGGCTGGGGCTGGGCGAACGGCTGATCGACGCCATCATCGAGTGGGGCCGGGCAAGGGGTGCCGGTCGGATGGAGTTCGCGGTCACCGAAACCAACGAGGTCGCGATCGCGCTGTACCGGCGGCTCGGCTTCCGGCCTACGGGACGGCGCCGGGCGTTGGCGTCCTATCCGGAGCTGACCGGCATGTTCATGGCCAAGAACCTCAACGACCATGAGCCCGGCGCGTCCATGGCGAAGGACCACCACGACGAGGCGACCGGCATGCTCACGGCGAAGGCCACTACGACGAGGAATGCCGGCATGCTCGGCGCTACGGGATCCGATGACGAGGGCTGAGCGAGGCGAAGTGGGCGGTGCACAGGCCCTGCCGGCGGGCGTCTAGCACCATGTAGCTGCCGAACCCGAGCTGCGCGAGGCTGCGCCAGACGTCCTCGAACCGGTCGCGCAGCCGCAAGTACACCAGCGACGCCGCGATCCGAACCCGGCCAGGGCCGCCAACCCAACCGGAGCCGCCAGCCCGGCCAGGGCCGCCAGCCCAACTGGAACCCCCGTGCGAGCCCGGACCGCCGGGTGAGCCCGAACCGCCGGCACGGGGCCGCGGCACCAGCAGGCACGGCCCCCGATTGGGCATCGACCTGGTATGCCGCGCCGCCGTGCGAAGATCGAACCTCGCGAGCACCTCGAGGGTCGCCGTCGCCATCGTGATCGGCGCCAAATGCCAGGCCGGGCACGGCCTGTTCGACGCGATCCCGAACGGGATGAAATTGGCGTCCTTCGCCGAGATCCCCAGCCACCGATCCGGATCGAACCGGTCCGGATCGGCGAACCCGGCGCGCTGGAACTGCGGATAGTTGAAGCACAGCACGGCGCCGGCCGGGATGCGGGTGCGCTCGTCGACGTCGATGCCGGCCGAGGTGATGCGGTGGGCGACGCCGAACAGCGGGTACTGCCGCAGGGTCTCGTCGATGACGTGGCCGAGGAGGCGATCCGCACCCGGCTCACAGGCGGCGAGGCGCTGCCGAACCGGGTCGTGCTGAGCAAGCGCCATCAGCACGTGGGCCATCGCCTCGGACATCTGCACGACGCCGGTGGTGAAGAAGGTGCCGTGCACGTACCAGGCGCGCTCGTCGGCCGACAGCAGCCCAGGAAGCGGCCTCAGTGCCTCGCCGGCCGCCAGCTTCGGGCGCAGGTAGGCGGTGAGCCGGTCGCGCCGGTCGAGGTGCCGCAGCCCGCAGCACTTGAGCGCGTTGGCAACGTCGGTGGCGTTGTCGACGATGAGCCGGCGGGCATGCGGCGGGCACGGCTGGCCGAACACCAGCCGGTGGTAGAACTCGGCCCAGACCGGCATCATCAGGTCCCGCAGCCGCACGAGCCCGCCGGCGCGCACCGCCGGATCGTCGAGCACGCTTGCCGCGCAGGCCGCGGTCAGCTCCTGGGCCTCGGCGCGCGGCATGTGGAGGAAGCCGCGCGTAGCGCGGGCGGCCTGGTCGTAGCGCTCGCCGGGTTCCAGGTGCTCCTGGTGCACGTGCGGGCCCGGTGAGAGCCAGTACCAGAACAGGTCCGACAGTGCCGCGCCGCGGCTGCGGCCGTCGGCCGCCGGGTGTGAGTAGACCTGACGGAACCGCTCGACGCCGACCAGCCGGCCGGGCACCGCGACGCTGTTCGCGCCGTTGACCCGGGCGAAGATCCGCACCCGCAGCGCGACCACCGCCGGCGGCAGCCAGTACGGCAGGCTGATCACCAGCGCCGCCGACCCGAGCACGACCCCGAGCGTGACCACCACCGGCGTCACCACGGCCAAACCAGGTCGGGCTCGATATCGTCGGGCGAGCGGCAGCCGCACAGCGCCATCGCCTGGTCCAGCTCGTCGCGCAGCAGGCCCAGCATCTGCGCGACGCCGCGCTCGCCGCCCACGGTCAGCGCCCAGAGAACCGGGCGCCCGATGCCGACCGCGTTCGCCCCCATGGCCAGGGCCTTGATCACGTCGGTGCCGCGCCGGACACCGCCGTCCAGCAGCACCGGGATCCGGCCGCCGACGGTGGCGACGATCTCCGGCAGCAGCTCGATGGCCGCGGGGACCGTGTCGAGCTGGCGGCCGCCGTGGTTGGACACGGCGATCGCGTCGACGCCGCATTCCACCGCGAGCTGCGCGTCCGCCGGGTGCGTCACCCCCTTGATCACGATCGGCAACCGGGTGACGCCGCGCAGCCATTCGAGGTGCTGCCAGCCGAGCTCGGGAAAGAACTCGATCGGCCGGACGGTGCCGTCGGCCGATCGCATCAGCTCGCAGTGCAACCCGTCGGGCAGGTCGAGGAACCCGTTGCGCAGGTCGCGCTCCCGGCGTCCGAACACCGGCGAGTCGACGCTGACCACCAGCGCGGTGCAGCCGGCGGCCTGCGCCCGGCGCACCAGCGCCGCGGTGAACGCGAGGTCGGACTGCAGGTACAGCTGCAGCCACAGCTGTGGCGCGACCGGGGCGTCGACCTCGGCGGCGGCCTTGGCGATGTCTTCGATGGGCGTCGTCGACGCCATGCTGACGATCATGATCACGCCG
>Ga0126372_10000249_pt1 | contig 17560 bp, 13 predicted proteins | sample PanSoiMetaPlot_6_FD_92762 | JGI IMG/M metagenome (GOLD analysis project Ga0126372, IMG submission 92762) | Tropical forest soil microbial communities from Panama - MetaG Plot_6 | ecosystem: Environmental > Terrestrial > Soil > Tropical forest > Bulk soil | place: Panama | collected 2016-02-17
GCACACCGGCTCGGTATTTGTCGGCGGGAGTTTCGCAGCTGTCTCAGCATCGGTAATGACTATGGGAGCCTCGGAGTCGGACAGCATGAAAGAGACGCGCTCGGGTGGATAGCTGAGATCGATGGGCAGATACGCTCCCCCGGCCTTCAGGATTGCCAATAAAGCCACGATGAGGTCCGGCGTTCGATCCACGTACAAACCGACAAGTATGTCGGGCCCAACTCCTTTCGAGCGGAGGTAGTGTGCCAACCGATTCGCGCGTTCATTGAGTTGCAGGTACGTGAGTTGTTTTCTTGCTTCGGCAGGCATCACAACAGCAATTGCATCTGGCGTCCTTCGAACCTGCTCTTCAAATCGCTGATGCATGCACCGATTGACGGGGATCGCCGCCTTGTTGCCGACAATTTCCTCGATTAGCGAGTTGGCTTCCTGTGGAGACCACAATGGGAGCCGTTCGATCGCCTGATCCAGCACAGTTTTCAGATTGCTGATTAGGAATACGAGCTGCGTAAGTATCTCTTTGATCGTTTCACTCGTGTAGAGATCTGAATCGTATTGCCCTTCGAGAGCACGATGCACTCCATCGGAACTCAGCGAGATCACCAGGTCGCACTGCAAGTGGGTTGAGTCAGCAGTAACTGTGTCGGAAAATCCTTCCCATCGTTGATCTTCGAGACTTGAAGCCAAGAAGAGCACTGGGAAGAGCGGGCGGTCAAGGTGGGGCGCCGCTTCCTTGATCCAGCCCTGCAACTCCTCTGAGGAGCAACCCTTTTTTGCACTGGCTTCGGCCGCTGCCATTGCAGTTCGGGAGAGACTGTCGCGGACCTTCGAGCCCCGCACGATTTCCGTCATCACCGGGAACACTTGGCCGAAGTGCACCCCTAGCTCAATCGCGTCCGTCAACGTGTATCGGTGCAAGAGAATTTGTAGCAGTCCAAGAACGGCGTCGCGGGGCACCAGCCCTTCCCTTCCGCAGACAGCAGAGAAGGTGGACCAACACGACTTGTCTATCCGTGTGCTCGTGGATTCGCGGCGATAGGAGCGAAGGCGAGGCTGGCGATGGTCGGCCGGAAAACTCGAGCCATGGAGGCCCCCCTTAAATCGATCAAGCCAATACGTCATTGCGGGTTGGCGTTGTTCAACAATCATGACTGGAATCCTTTTGTGGCAAATCAGTTCGATCGAACGCCGAGGAAAGCAGCAGATCCAGCTCGTTCCCAGGAGCCGTCATTAGCTCGACGCCGAACTATCCGTATCTTGAGAGTGTTAGTTGTGTGACGGATTGTGCGAAACCAGTTGGGAGACCTATCCCTCACGAATAGGGGGGACCCGATCTCAGCGTTATCGCGAACCTAGCACACTGGAAGTAGTGGATTGTTGTACGCGATATGTGATTCCGTCCTCGTCTGCGCGCGCATAAGCGACACGGGCGCGCTCGCTTCCTTTTCCCACAACCCGCCAGGTGCCGCCATCGTGGACTAGCTCCATGCGGGCTCGGGCGCGCCACCAGTCATTGATCTCACCAGGCTGGGTGATCCACAGATCGTTGTACGATCTCAGGCTAGAGAGGTGCTTCAGCAACTGTTCGTAAACCTGTCGAGCCCGCGCTTCAATCACGTAGTCGGGATGGATGATGAAAGTGGCCATGCCGTGCGCCTGCATAATCGCGGACATCTGTTCTTCCCAAAGCCTCGTCGTGTAGTCTCCGAGGATTTGGAACAGGGAGTAGTCTTGGATGGTGGTCACGGGGATCTCAACAAGGTCACCTACCCAATATGGAAGCACACTGCAGCATCCGCCGCGCTGAGGATCGAGGTGGCCGACCGAAGGCATCGACATGTCGTACAGGAACTTCAGTTCGTTCATCCACTCGAACTTGCGATAAAGCACAGCAGATCGGAAGCCGCGTGCTCCAAGCTCCTGGCCATAGCGATTAATCCTTTTCGCCTTGTCACGAAATTCGTCAAACGGACAGAAGAACAAATTGCCATCGTGGTTGAGATCATGGATGTTGACCTCAAATCCTCTTTCCCAAAAAGAATCCAGGAATGCTGAGGGAAGCTCGTATCGTTCCTCGGGTACTACTTGAAATGAGGTCTTAATACCGTACGAGTCATTGATGTCCATCAACTGGCTGCAGAAGTCGCGGCCGGCAGCGGTTTCCACGTCATGTGTAATGCTGGCACAACTTGAATTTCCATCCGGCCAGAACCAAACAAATGGAACCTCGGTCACTCCCTCCGCTTTCATCGCCAGGCCCAGTAGCCACTCGTGCAGCCGGTCAACACTGCGGTCGACCGGCCATTGCGGAAATCGGATTTGGTCCCAACCGCGTAAGGAAAGCCGCTGTAAATGTTTGCGGACACTGACCGGCATAGCGGGCCGCAGCAGATAGTACAAACGACGCACCATGCTGCCTCCAGCCGCGGCGTTGGTGTGCGAGTCGGTGCTGTACTTTTCCAATCGAAGATTTGTTACGACCTCCACAGGGTCAAACGGCAACCCAACCAATCCTCTTTCCTTGTTGATGTGGGCGTGAACCTCAGGGATCGTCCCATTTGGGGTGGCCGCCGCCTGGTCCCCGCAAAGTCGACCGTAACCTACCGAACCTTCAGAAGTGCGGAAATATCCAGGGCTCGGTCCCAACTGCGACGTCAGTGCGAACTCAATGCTCGGTGATGGGCACCGATAGAAGTCGCTTAGTAATGAGCCCACCAAGCAGGAAAAAGCCGTCATGAAATTTACCCGACTTGCTTGAACAAAACCGAGCCTTGAGCTGGCGCGTGTGTCAGCGAATCGACCACACCTAGATATTCGTGCTGCTTTACATCCCAATTGTTCTTTTGTATGTGGTGATTCGCGCCATCAATCAAGCTTTTCCGTTGTTCCGGGTGGTCATAAAGATCCAAGATCGCGTCGGCAAGGGCCTCTACATTTTCCGATTCGAAGAACCGCACCATGGAGCTGTCAAAATAGAAACTGTCGATTTTCGTGCGCGACACGATTACCGGAACGCCGACAGCCATGAACTCCTGAACCTTGGTGCTCGCTGCCTCATTTCCGAAGTTGGAGCTGGCGCGCTTCGGGACGACCGCCACGTCGGCCATTGCCATGAGCTTTGCAATGTCGCCCATCGGTTGATAGTCCTGTACCTGAACCTTGTCTCCCAGGCCCAGGTCGACAATCAACTGCTCCAGTTGGGGTCGCGCCGGGCCTTCTCCATAAATATGGAATGCGGCCCGGTCGATCTTCGGGACCACTTTGGCGAATGCTCGGATCGCGAGATCGACTCCCTGGTGCCAGTTCAGACTTCCGGGATACATCACGAGAAATCTCTGATCTAAGGCCTTCGGCCGCGGATAAAACACGTCCGAATCGGGGTAGTTGCATACTGCGGTGCATTTTGCCGCGGCCACAGAGCGTTTCACGATGCGGTCATGCCAGAGGTGGTTCGCGATGATCACATGACTGGCAATTCTCGCCGACCACCTCTCCACGATCAGGAGTGCTCGATACGCAAGGGAGGCTTTTCCAGCGCTGAACTTGCTCGCGTAGAACTCGGGCAGAATGTCATGAATATCGAGAATGACGGGAACACCCATGAGTCGCAGCGGCAGGGCCGATAGCACGAGAAAATCCGGGACAGAATGTACGTGCACCAACTGATATCGCTTCCGGAGATGCCTCCAGGTCATGAAGACCATGGCGACCACCAGAAAACGGAGGATGCGAAGCAGATACGCAAGTGCAGACCGTTCGTTGATCTCGCGTTGCTGGATGCGATACACGTTCACACCCTGAATCACTTCGAAACGCGGTGCGCCACCGTGAGCTAACGCAATTACGTCAACTTCGTCTCCTCGACGTGTCAACGAACGAGCGTATTGAATGATCCGGCTGTCAGACTCGTAAAACGAGTATGCAACCATGCAGACTCTCATTGGGGATACCTTTCGACGTTCGAGCGGCGCCTCGTTACTGGCGATGCATGACGATTGTGATAGCGTGTGATTCGTTATTCGTTGATCTGACTCTGACGAGTGACGGGAGATCTCTCGATAGAACGGCCGGTACGTGCCAACACTTCGTCCACGGTCAGAATGCCTATTGAACTCTCTAAGACCGCCTTGATTGTGGCTTCCAATAGCGTCGGAGTGCATCCGAATTTCGAGGGGGACCTGCGCACATCGTGGGTGTAAAAAATTAACCAGCCGGCCGAGTCTTCAGTAGCACGGATCAGATGACGGAGGGAATCGAGTTGATCTGTGTCGCCATACAGTGGATTGGCTCGCAACAAACTAACATCTACCATCCGTCCATTTATTCCGGGATAGATACCCCGACAGCTCAGCATTTCCTTGGCAATTGCTCGCTTCGTGCCGGAAGTTACGCTTCCGTAGGGGTAAGCGAAGTTGCGGCTGATCGGCAAGCCTGAAATGTCTTGCAGCGCCGAACGCCCGTCCCGAACCTCCTGAAGAAAGACACTTGTGGACATTGTCTGGCTCGACACATGACGACGTGTGTGGCTGGCCAGCTCGTGTCCATTCGCCACCACCGAATGCAGGTCATCGAGAACGAATTGCTCACCTGACAAGTTCGTAGAGTTCACCAGGCCAAGAGCTGCATAGAAGGTGCCGCGTACGCCGTTGTCCTCCAGAATCTTGCCCCCGGTCTTGTATGCCGTCCGAGGAAAGTCGTCAAAGGTAAAGCTAGCCACAGGGCCGACATCTCGCAGTGGCACGAGCCGACGGTGTACCAGCGGTAGCCAGTACCGGCGGCCCCACCCTCGTTGAGCGACTCTCAAATTCATTTCAAGTCCGGGACAGACGTGATCAAGGCTTGCTTCGGATCAGCACGAAACCCCTGCGGGGTAGTCGATCCAAAGTATTTAGCGATGGAGGACTCAGTTAACGATCTGGGCTATTTCACGACAGCTGAGAGATTCGTTGGAGGCGCCAAAGTCACAGAGCTTCCGGCGCAGGACGCATCACGCTCAAATCGGGCCTTCGCGGGAATAGTGTTGGTGACGGCAGCCAGGTCGGGGCCAAACGCAGGCCATTGGCAAGCGCCAACAAACGTCGGCTTCGCCGTGTAGTACAGGGAGTCTGCCAGAGAATGATTTGAACCGCCCTCCCAATACGCTACTCCGAGAGTCTTGTAGTCGTAGTTACCGTGGTTGATCGAAGTAGTATTAGCGCTCGGTATGTTCCCGGACGAGTCACCATAGCTGTAGACCGTTGGGTTTGTTCTGCTCGCCCACTGGTTGTTGGCCCGCAACGTCGCGCTTGACCAAACAGCATGGCTGGCATAGCTGCCACCCCAATAGGATGCGGGCAGTCCCAAAACATTTCCGACGAAACTGTAATAAGTGCTCCCGGCGGTAACATCCACTGCGTTGTATCCGCTGTTGGGAGGAAAGCTCGGAACGCCTGTGCCAGTCTCATCACCCCAAAGCCAGTTGCGGAAGAACACGTTGTGCGATGAACTGCCCCAAACCGAGTCAGCAACGATGTGGGAGATGACGTTTCCCTCGTAGAGATTCATGAACGGATGCGCGCCATGATCGGAGGTCGCGTTGCCCAGGTACGTCAAATCATCGGTATAGTCATCGTCAATGTAGTTGTACAGGAACGCGACGCCCGATCCGCCGCCTTCAAAGGCGACCGCATGACGGACGTGACGCAAGATATTGTTCTCTATCTTGTGATCGCTGTTTACGCGAAAGACCCAGACACCATAGTTATGGTCGCTACTGCTACCCCGCCCATCATGGAAGTAGCTGTCCCGGACCTCGCAGCCGTAGGACCACTCGAGCGTAACGTGGAAGTTCTTCGTTGCTGAGCCTGCATCGTACGTCTCCACACCGCTTACCCAGTCATAGAGGCTATTGCGTAACAGAATGAACCCACCGTAGTTGGTGTGATCGAATGCGCTCCCGTCGAGTCGCATGTTTTCAAGGCCAGACTTGGTCGTGCTGAAGGCACCCATCTTCCCCACAACAGGCGAGTAGGCAAACGTGTAGTAGAGAGGGCGACTGATGGTAATGTCGTTTCCGTTTACAGCTGTCACTTGCACGACCTGAACCATTAGATGGTACGGGGGAGCGCTTCCCTTCCAACCGCACCAGGTGCAGCTGGCCTGATCGACGAGACTCGTATTCTGATCGTCACTTTCCGAAATCATGATCCAGTCATTCGGTGCCAAACCATGACCAGGTGACAGAGTAAGAGTTGTCATGCCCTTGGTTGCCGAACCAGTAACGCTCACCGAAGCAGGAGAGGAGTAACTGCCGCCAAAACTAACCTGCCCACTCTTCCCGAACTTTAAGGTTGTCGCGGAGGTATCGGCAGTCGGCAAGAAAGGCGACGCTGACGGTTTTGCTCCCCGCAGTACAACCTGACTCTTCATATTGATTGTTCCGGCGACGTAGTACACGCCCGCTGGAATGTAAACCGCGTGGCCGGCAGCCGCATTAGCGATACAGGAGTTGATGGCTGTCGTGTTGTCTGTGCTTCCGTCCGCTACCAGGCCCGTGCAGGTCGGGTCTTGCGTGTAGGCTGGCAGTTTCCCATGGTTCCAAAGATCTGATCCGCCCTTCCATGGAATCTGGCGGCAATCAGCAGGGCAGCTGTTGTTGTCATTCGGTAATGAGTAAGAACTTTGAGCCAGGAGGCGCTCACCAGCCAGTTCGCTTCCAACAATAGCCAACGCGAAAAACCACACCCAGACCGTTTTTGGCATCCACTGGGTCGGATCGGAAGAACTCGAGGACAACAGGTTCGGTCTTTTCATTCCGTCGGCTCACTTCACCACAGCTGTCACGTTCATCGGAGGTTGGACAACGGCGGCGCCCACCAAAGGATGCGGGTAGGTAAAGGGTACGTAGTAGAGCGTCCACGTATTCGTCGCCGAGCATTGATACAAGCGATTTTGGTCGGTCGCCCAATAGGCCGGGCCCTTTCCCGTATCGGAGTTCACCGAGCAGGTAGCTGGTCGACCTGCCAATGTTCCTTGTCCAACTCCGGTTGTCCCATCGAAGGTCAATACCATCTGATAGAAATCGCGGTTAGCGATAATCTGGGATGACGTGTAGTCCGTGCCGCCGCCTCCCGCTACCGTGATCGTCGCTTGATCGCTAACTCCACAGCCTAAGCCTGTCCTGCAGTTGTTCCAGGAGTAGAGTGGATAAGAGCCTTGATTTTTGCCCCGTCCAATCTGATCGCGGCACGGCCAACCGTGATACGTCCCAGCTAATCCAGTGTTCCCATCGTAGTTGCTTGAGCCGTCACACCAGTTTGGAGAGATCCTGTCCGTATAAGGACTAACGTACCCCGTCGAGTACGACCGATAGTTCTCAACCTGAATGAATGCCATGGAATAAGTTCCTTGGATCAGGTTGTTGTAAAGCAGTCCAGAGCCTCCCCGATAGCGAAACCCGTAATAGGGTGAGAAGCCTTTTCCCGTGAAAGTATTGTTGTATGCATCAAGCTCAAAGCAGGACCTGGGCACAGTGTCGAAACCGTGGGTGAAGGGGCCATAGCTGGTAAAGGTGTTGTAGCGATAGACCTCGCGCCCGCCATCGATACAATCCTTCTCGGTGTATACGGTGTCGGTAAATGTGTTGTCTTCGAAATAAAAAGCGTTGGCGGTGCCGAAAGACGGGCCTTGGCTCCAGGAACTGTCGCCGGCTAGTGCGTCTCCTGAAGCAGGCTTTTCGATCAGAGTGGAACTGTTCGTAAAAATGTTGTGATCCGCGACTCCAAAGGGACCATAAACGGAAAGTACATCACCTCCAGAACTGCCGCCGTTAAGTGTCATGTGGTCGACTCGTGCAGTGGTTCCGGCGGAATTGTTAAAAAAGATCATGGCATCGCCGGACACGTATGTGAGGCTCAACCCTGTGATCCGGATATTCTTGCCAGTGCAGTTGTTTACGTAAATCCCGGCCTTGGGCCATGAACCCGTATTGTTGATGCTAATGTTGGTTGCGCCAGCGCCGGCGCCCTGTAGCGTGATCGACTTGCAGAATGCAATCGGTGGCGTGCTGTTGCTTGACCAAACTGTGTTCGGGCAGGCTGGGATTGAAACGACGTCACCGTCGGCTGCTGAAGAAACCGCACTTGCTACATCGGTTTGAGAACATGAGGTCGATGCGATCGTAGCCGCGTATCCGCTGGACGTTAACAAAAATGCCAAGCAAAGCAAGAGTAAAACGCGGAGACAGCCTTGCACCACACCGAACCATCGGCGACGAACGACCGACTTGGACGATGACACACAAGGTGCTGTGGCTTTGGGGGGCAAGCTCACCTCGGAAGGTCTTTTAACGACCTGTTTTATAGAAAGTTAACAGCGTGGCCTCCGAGGCAACAGATCACTTTGGTACATCTAGTCTTGACTGAGGGTTCTATCCGACTCCAGGCTGTTCGTGCAACAGATCAGGGCCGTAATACTAAGGCTGCCGTTTTTGATCAAGAGACCGTGTACGGTGCGGACCTAACGCCGTTATAGAAATATGCAACAGTTCGTTCTTAGGGTGCGCTTCCCGCCAGACTTGCGCTGGGAACCGCTTCCCTTTCACTTGCATCCTCAGTGACTGGCGGTGTGACTGTTGGAGGTTTTTTCCAGGAGATCATGTCTTGCATAACGCCCGCGAGAATCCGCAGAGGAGCATATCCACCATGAACCAGAATGATGCTACCCACGTACAGGGCCCCAAACAGAACCGAGGTCACAATGGCCCGAACCAGTGCGCCTGACCAACCCGGAAGGTCGGCCAGCGGCCCGATGAAACGGATCACAAGAGCACACGCACATCCAGCCAGCAACGATGCTGCTACAAACCTCCACGTGCTGCGGATCACGGCCGAGATCTCAAGCTGAATGGGACTCCCTGCGTACTGGAACGCCGGGAGGATCAAGATACAGAATGAAGCAGTCCAGGCAGCAGCGACCCCCGTCGGTCCCCACCTAAGCCCCAGGAAGAACAATGGTGCGGTCACGGCTACTTCAAGGATCGTCCATCGAAAGAGCCGCCCAGTGGTTCCGAGGGAGAGATGGATCATCGTTACTGATTTGTACATCAGCAGAATTCCAATGCCGGGCGCGAAAAATGTGAAAATCGAACCGGCCGCATCCCATCTGGGACCCAGGATGATTCTGACCACATCTCGGCCGATCAACGTCATTGCTCCAGCGACACCCATGCCCACGATTGCTACCGACGAAAGGCCACTCAGAAAATATCTCCGGTACTGAGGAGGATCTTTCACCAAGCGGCTAAGAGTCGAAACTGCCACAGGAAACATGGAGAAGAGCTGATTAGCGGGGAGGGCGAACAAGTCATACGCCTTCTTGTACAACCCCAGCGAGGCAGAGCCGAAACGCCATCCCACAAGTACATTGTCAAAGTTGCGGGTCCAATAGTTCACATTGGCAGTGCCGCTGAGATGAATCGCAAACGACAGCAGCGATCCCGTGCCCACGGCTCGCCGAGGGAGGCCGGGCGTCCAGCGGCACAAAAACCAGGCGCCTACGAAGAGAGCCAGCGGCTGAGCAACCACACCCGCCACCAATGCCCAATATCCACATCCCGCCAGAGCGAATACGATTGCAACCACGGCGGCGGCGAGCCGACCGACCACGGCATTTGTCGCTCCCGCCGAAAAGCACATCCCACGATCGAGGAGAGCCCCATGAACCATTGATGCGCCAGTGAAGATGATCGACAACGACGCAAGTGCCGAGACGCGAATGATTCGAGGATCGTGATAGAGATTGGCCAGAAGTGGGCCGCTGGCAGCAAATGCTAACGTCAGTGCGATGGTGAGGGCGATATTGATCCAGAAGACATTCGTCGCCAGCCGGTGACTCATGTCTCGGCGCTGGAGAATTGCTTCCGGAAAGCCGATCTTCGTCAAGGTTGCCAAGAAGCCGCTGAATGTCGTCACAATCGCAACCAGGCCAAAATCGGAGGGGACCAAAATCCTGGCAAGAATCGACACGCTTACAAGCGACACCAGGTAGGTTATGGTTTCCGCGGATAAAAGAAGACCAGCCCCTCGGATCGCGATACGCCGCAGGCGCGTGCCGTAGGCGGGTGTCATGAACAACCCGGCCTTGTTAAATGGCTTGAAGAGCATCGTCAGATAATGATCGCCTGATTTTTTGGTTAATTGTAAGTTCAGAACGAACCATCGCCTTGAAAGCTCGCTGGCCGAATGAGATTGGAGCCATGATGGCAAGCATAAAGAAGAGCCAGACCGGCATCGCCATTCTGAAAAAGGACGCTTCCGTAATGTTTGAAACCACACCCACCAAGCAGAAAGCGAGCAGCAAATGGGTGAGAGAGACATTTCGACGGCAAGCTCGGACAGTCCTGAAATATCCCCATACAATGACTAACGCCAGCAGGCCAACACCAATCCAGCCCAGGTTCGCGAAGATCTCGAGATATCCGTTGTGAGCCTGGTTCGGTACCCACCAGTGGGTGACGTCGGCGATCATCGTTTCCAGTCGCGGCCCCAACCAAAAACTCTGATATCCCGAGCCGACCCATTGATTCGGCACCAACTTGATCACTTCTGTCCATATCAGGGTGCGGTCTGTGAGGGTGGGATTCCGTCCCATTGCCTCCAGTAGCGTCGGACTTGCTCCCAGCAAAGCTACGGAGGCTGGAATGAGGACAGTGATCAACGCCAGCATATGGACAACGAATCGCCTTCGTGTAAACAGCCGCAGGCGCATGCAACACAGAACGCCCGTGGCGAGAAAGAAACAGGACAGTGACGTCATCGAGTCCGCGATCCAAAGCAGCCACAGAGTCATGCTGATCATCGTGAATTGAACGACTAATTGTCGAAGACGATACTGTGTTTGGTATTCAGAACTGAAAAGATCCAGAATCCGCCAGACGGTGGCAGCCCCGAAGAGCATGCATATCGCGCCGAGTTCGTTCTTGCCCCCTGTGACTCCGGTGTATCCCACTTCCCCAAGAAAAAGACCATAGACTCGTCCCAGACTGGGGTAGTACTTGACCAGAAGAATGGATAACGGAATCAGAGAGTACGCGGATCGTGCGAGCAGTCGTTTGAACGCGTCGAAGGGGCGAGAGTCCGTCCAAACGATGAGTACCATTACTAGATCCCCGATAGCCCTGATCCAGCGTTTAAACGCAACCATCGGAAAGTCCGACCACAAAAGGCTCACTAGGCAATATGCAAAGAACAACAAAATAGGCCAGTTCTTGCGTAGACTGATTGCGACATCTTTTCTCCTGTTCAGGAGGACGATGAGTCCCAGCAGAAGGAGCACTGTGCCAACCAGCCGATCTACTGGGCTCCCTTCCGACAGAACAGCGGTAACCGACCCCTGTGGGTCATCAATGCCCAGCCATCTTGCAACGGGCCGTGAACATGCGAGAAAGAACCATGCCTGGACGATCCACATTGCCGGTGAGATCCGGACCTTGGGCTCGCGGTCGAGCCACATAAGGCCCAGGATGCCCACAAAGCACAACACCGTGGCTATCGCGGCCAACGCGGCTCCTTACGCGCAACATAGGTAATCATGGCGGTTGTAGTTCGGTTACAGCTGTGGGAGACTCTCGCGCTTTATCAACGAAGGCGTCAGTTCGTTACGTAGGGTTCCTGTACCGGATGAAAATTGTGCAGCGCCAGCAACTTCCCGATGTGGTCGAAAAGTCGTATCACGATGTCCATGAAGCGGTGCTGTCCCATGAATATCGCGAACGGTAATATGAGAGTGTAAGTTGGAACTGCGATAAGGGATTTCGCAATTTCTTTCGCGCCAAAGTTTGGCCGCAAGACAGACATGCTGCCCCGCAAGAGTGCTCGCCTTATCATGAAAGCTCTTTTCCAGCGTACCGGCGGCACGACCTCAAAAGCCTCAGCTTCATTGCACCAGACGAACTTGTAACCCAGTTCAATCATGCGTGTGAAGAAATCTTGGTCTTCACCTGTGCGAAACTGGGGCCGAAATGGTTGAGCGCCGGCAGCGGCAAAGAGTTCGCAGTTCAAAAGCACATTGCCAGTCCGTCCCTTCTCGCCGTCAATGACAAAACCCGTCGGATAACTGGTGCGGTCGTAAAACTTGCCTTTCACTATCCAGTCGGGCGGTCTTTCGTTGAAAAAAGGTCTCACGGGTCCAAGTACGCCATGTGCGCCATATCTGTCACGAGCCTCAAACAATGTCAGAAGCCATTTCTTGATGGGTACCTCGTCATCATCAATGAAAGCGATGAGGTCCCCGCTAGCTCTCAAGACTGCCGCATTGCGGGCCAGCGCGATGTTCTGTTGCGGCTCCACACAATACGCGACCTTCACCTTCGCGCTAGCCGCGAACTCATTGACTACGCTTTCTGCAGAACGTAAGGAATCGTTGTCAGCCACCACGATCGAGTACGTAAAGAGGTTCCCTGTGTCTTGCTCGGCTAACGCGGTTAACAAGGGCTTCAGAAAGTGAGGCCGCTTGTATGAGCAAATGCAGACGGTGATATGTGGTGGAGAGGCGGTCATCTGCAGAGAAGATCTGTCTTAGGAACGGACGATGCGGTGTGCGGCTTGGACGCTTCCTTGCGGGCAAACAATCTCTTCAATCGCCTCATCTGCTCGTTGCGCTGGAAGGCAACCATTTCAGCAGAAATCGGCCGTGGCTTCCGGCAAATCGTTGCCCACAGATACCCTGAAGCCAACAGCGCGCCGCCGACGACATACGGGCGCTTGGTCATCTGATACGCCGTACGAAACAGTTGCCAGAGCGGGTGGTATCCGAAGGCGTAATCTTTTGTTCCCTGCAGTATTCTCGCCTTCCACACCCCGTGCTGAGCCGTCCCCATTTCGCGCAAGTGGAGACAGGTCTTTTCCGTGAACGTCCGCGTTTGCCAACCCCGCACTCGCGCAGCGAGGACCGCCATGTGATCAATTCCGCCACCCTTGACGGGCACGTATCCGCCGATTTGCTCAAAGCACTCGCGGCGAAACACTTGGCAAGCACCCGAGACGTGCTCGATGCTCGCAAACCGATAGTCGTACGTGCCTGAGTTGTCTACGAATGGTGTTCCCACCAGACCAAGTGCAGGGTTCTCAACAAGTTTTTTCAGAAGGAACTCAAAATAGTCTTTGTCGGGCAGCGAGATGTCGGCATCGAGACTCACAATCACGTCGTACGACATTTCCGAGACGTGTTTGTGGCCAGCGTTGAATGCCATAACCTTCCCGGCGAAATGTCGCTCCTGCCGGGTTGGCATCGTTATAAGTTCAACCCAGGGATACTGTGCCACGTAGCGTTTCACGATGGCATCAGTCCCGTCGTTCGAACCGTCGTCAACGATTACCCACTTCAGCGGCAGTATGGTCTGCGCCGCAACAGACCTGAGGGTCAATTCAATGAATTGCGCCTCATTCCGCGCCGGAGTGACGACAACGTAGTTCGGAGTCGAAATCATCGGGACGATTCGGCTCCCACCAGTTCTTCATGTCCGGTCGCCCTTCCACTAACGAAATTTAGTAATTCTTCAGCTACCCTTGCTTGCTGCTGGCTCGTCAATTGCGGGAACATCGGCAGGGAAACAATCTCCGTAGCCAATTTTTCGGTTACCGGAAAATCTCCTTCTGCATACCCGAGGGAGCGATAGGCACGTTGCAGGTGAAGCGGAATCGGATAGTGGATGCCAGTACCAATCCCCGCAGTCTTCAGATACGCCATGAGCTCATCGCGTTTTGCCGCGCGCACTACATAGAGGTGGTAGACGGCGCGCGACCATGAGGGTTCGATTGGAGCCTGAATTACCCCTTCAGACGCCGCAAACAGTCGTTTGTACTCATCAGCTCTCTCACGGCGTCCGGCATTCCATCGCGTTAGGTGTTTTAACTTCACGCTCAGGATGCCGGTCTGGATCGCATCGAGGCGGCCGTTGTAGCCCTCAATATCGTGATGATACTTCTTGGCCTGACCATGATCGCGCAGCATCTTGGCGGCGTCGGCGATTTCGGCATGATTGGTCGTGATGGCTCCGGCTTCACCGCACGCACCAAGGTTCTTGCCAGGGTAAAAACTGAATGCCGCAGCGCGGCCCATCGAACCGGCCTTGAACCAGCGCTCGTGCTTTCGTGAGAAGTATTCGGCCCCGTGCGCCTGGCACGCGTCTTCAATGACAATCAGCTGATAGCGCTCCGCCAATTCAAGGATTGGATCCATGTCAGCCATCTGCCCATACAGATGAACTGGGATAACGGCTGTTACCCGCCGACCACTCCTTCTGCTAACCAGTTGTGCGCTGTCTGACACGGTGCATTGCGTCTCCAAGTAGGTACGCAGTTTTTCCGGATCCATGTTGTAGGTACGCTCGTCGATGTCGACGAACTCCGGGAACGCTCCTGCTTGCGATATCGCTTCGGTAGTTGCGATAAATGTGTTCGGTACCGTTACGACCACGTCTCCTGGCTTGACGCCCGCAGCAATCAAGGCAAAGCGCAGCGCGTCAGTCCCGCTGCTGACCGCGACTGCGCGCGCAGTGTGGCAGAATGTGGCAAACTCTTTTTCGAAGTTCTCGACCATCGGGCCGCCGATGAAGCCCGCGGTACGCAGTGCCTCTTGGAAAACAGCCGTCAGCTCGTTTTCAAGCTCACGGTGCGGAGAAGCTAGGTCAAGAAACGGAATGCTCGGGGCGTTCACTGTGTGACCTCCATGGTCTGGTCCAGATAACGGTGTACCCTTGCTGGGTTTCCGTAAACTATGCTGTTTGGGGGAACATCTTTCGTTACGACGCTTCCTGCGCCCACAATCACGTTCTCGCCAATCGTGACGTTGGACAAAATCGTTGAACCTGAGCCGATGGACGCTCCCTGTTTTACTCGCGTTTTTTCAACCTTCCAGTCTGCTTCCGTCTGCAAAGAACCATCCCCCGTGGTCGACCGAGGATAGGAGTCGTTGATAAACGTGACCCCGTGTCCAATAAACACGTTGTCTTCGATGGTCACACCTTCACAAATGAAACTATGGCTGGAGATTTTGCATCGTTTGCCGATGTAAGCATTTTTCTGCACCTCGACGAACGCTCCGATCTTCGTTTCGTCTCCGACTTCACAGCCGTACAAGTTGATGAATTTCGAAAGCCGCACGCCTTTGCCGAGTTTGACATCGGGAGCAATGCACAAATGATCGTTCATGCCGCAATCACCTCCTCGTCGGAAAGCTCGATCATTGCGCCACGGCTTCGTAGCGACTGATTTGCGGCCTCGAGCATCTGTACCACGCGCCAGCCCGCCTTCCCGTCGTTGATGGGAGTCCGATTGGTATGGATGCAATCGGCAAAGTATTCCAACTCCTTCTTCAGAGCCTCGGTATGCTCCACTTGCGGTGCCCACATGTCTCCCGTCCGATATTTCACGAGCATCTCGTAAATGCCTTCACCACTGACTTTCTCCACTCCTCTGTCGTACACGCGGATCTTCTCGTCCGCCTCCAAATCGTTCCATACCACCATTTTCTTTTCTCCACCGATCAATGTGGTACGGATCTTCACCGGCGATATCCAATTCACGTTGATGTGAGCGATGACATTCTGCGGAAAATAGAAGGTGAGAAAAGCTATGTCCTCCAGACCATTGAGGTGTCGTTCCGCCGTAGCGACAACTCCCAGTGGTCTCTCTTGGATCAGATAATCCATGATTGAGAGGTCGTGGGGCGCGAGATCCCAAATCACGTTCACATCGTGCTGGAACAGGCCGAGATTAACTCGGGTGGAATCGTAGTAGTAAAGATTGCCCAAGGTTCCATCGTCGATGAGTTGGCGAATCTTTCGGACTGCACCCGTAAACAAGAAGGTGTGATCCACCATGATGCGAAGATTTTTCTGCTCCGCAAGGTTTACTAACTCTTCGGCTTGCGCGCTGGTGAACGTAAAAGGCTTTTCAACGAAGATGTGCTTGCCATTCTTCAGGGCAGCTTTGGCGAGGTCATAGTGCGTCCAGACCGGCGTGACGACGGCGACAGCATCAATCTCGGTCGAGTTGATGAGTTCCGCAGAGTCACGGGTCACCTGAATCTGTGGGTAGGATTGTTGTACTTTGTGCAACGACTCAGGGCGTTGATCGCACACCATCGCCACTCGGGAAAGATCCCCGTTGTTGAAATTGCGCACGATGTTTGGGCCCCAGTATCCGTATCCGATTACGCCAACACGAATCATGATTTACCCTCGTTTTGGGGAAGAATCCCCGTGCGGTCCGGCCTATGGCTGGACTCTTTATTTGTTTGATCGACTACGGAAGGACAGAAAACAGGGGGAGGGTAACCTCAGTACGCACCATCACCGGCTAGCACGGCACGCGGCGTCTGCAGCAGGATCTTGAGATCCAACCACAGCGAAGACGACTGCGTGTAGTGCAAATCCAATCGAACCATGTCGTCGAAGCAAGTGCGGCTTCTGCCATTTACTTGCCACAATCCCGTGATTCCTGGCTTGGCTTCCAAGACTCGACGCCGATGCCAGAGGTCGTACACTTCAACTTCGTAGGGGAGGGGAGGGCGGGGGCCTACCAATGACATGTTGCCGATTAACACGTTCCAGAACTGGGGCAGTTCATCTAAGCTACTCCGGCGTAGCATGCGACCCACCGCAGTCACGCGCGGATCGTTCTGAATCTTGAAGACTCCATTCTCGGGCACGCCCAAGTCTCCGCTGATCAGCTTGCGCACATACTCCTGGTGAATGGTGGACTCTGTAGACAGCCTCATCGACCGGAATTTGAGGAGCATGAAGTGCTTTCCAAGATGGCCGACCCGTTCCTGATGAAACAATACTGGTCCCTTGGAACTGAGCTTTATGGCTATCGCGATCAGCGCGAACAAAGGAAGCATAAATAAGAGTGCGAGGCTGCTGAGGGTGATGTCGATCATCCGCTTCCCTGTGCTCCCCAGCCAACTTCCTTGTTTCGTCTCAATGTCCGGATAAAGGGTCGGATCAATTCCCTCAAATGGGTTCGTGCCCTTCGTTTCTTCGGGGAATATGTGGTACGAGACCTCAATTTGGACGCTTTTCTCCCGTCCAACATGTGCCTCAAGCGCGGAACTGACTTTTGAGGCAATCGACGATAGGGCAGCCTTTGGAGTCACGTTCGCCCCCAGTTCCGTGAAAATGGTACCTAGCACCGACCCGTACCGATACCAGCCAATGACGTCGGTTTCCCGGATGAAGGATGCCAGGGCGCCTGCCACCCCATGAATGTAAGTGCGCCCTGTGCCATTCATTGCATCGATGCCGTTGAGGTTCAGCAAGACGAGGACGAACGGTTTACGGGAACGCTCTGTACGTTTCCTCTCCAGACTGATGGCGCGAACAAAGCTCTGTTCGGATGCCACTTCACAATCACTGATTTCACATGCAGGAGTGCAACGAACTGTTCCCTGCAAGGCGTACTTGTACTTTGTCATCAGTTTCCTAAGGGGGGAGGGAGGGCTGCCAATTTAATTCCGCAGAGTAAGGGGTCGAGAAACGTTTGGACGGATTAGACAGTTTCCAGGCCGGGTGTATCTTTTA
>Ga0126372_10000250_pt1 | contig 17520 bp, 17 predicted proteins | sample PanSoiMetaPlot_6_FD_92762 | JGI IMG/M metagenome (GOLD analysis project Ga0126372, IMG submission 92762) | Tropical forest soil microbial communities from Panama - MetaG Plot_6 | ecosystem: Environmental > Terrestrial > Soil > Tropical forest > Bulk soil | place: Panama | collected 2016-02-17
GGATGATGTCCTAGACCTGATCAACGCCGCCGGCGCGCGCATCACTATGTACAAGATCACGCAACCACCTCCTGCTGCTAGGGAACTCGCGCGGCTTATCCTGTTACAAAGCCAGGAGCTCAATCGAGAGAGGCCAGACAACAGACTTAGACAGTTTGTTGCGCCCGTGGGATTACGGCGCTTACACCCGCTGCCGGATGTGGGTGATCAGATTGTCCACGCTTCTGGCCAGTGCGACGACTTCGCCTTCGCCGCGCAGTTCGAAATCAATCAGATAATTTCCTGCCGCCGCGTGATCGACTGCCTCTTTCAAATCCGAAAGCGGCTTGACCACTTGGCGCGGCAGCACAAAGCTGATCCAGACGCTCAGCACAATCGTAAGAGCGGACACAATGCTCAACACCCATTCTGAACGGCGAAGGAGGCGCCGAGCCGCGTCATGATCCCAATGCAAGCGCGCCCAACTGCGCCGTTCCAGCTCGGAGGAAAGCTGGAGCACCTGCTGGCTCGAGGTCTGCAGATCAGGCGTGACCTGACGCAAGGTCGGATCTCCGGCTTCGATCGTGTTCGTAATTTCGGCGTCGAACGAATTCGCCTGGCTGCGCAGGTCTTCCACGAGTTTGGCGCGGTTCTTGCGAGCGGCCTGTTTCAGTAAATTGTCGAGATCCCGCTCATAGGCCCGCACCACCTCCTGCAGACGCTCGACCGCCGTGGTTCCGCCCTTCTCCGCGAGATTCACGGCGGCGGCGAAATGCAGCTCATACGCATTCACATTTTCCAGGGCAGGCCGGGTTACGCGTTGTTCCGCAGGCACCAGGTCACCAATGTTTGAGAGGATCTGTTTCACCCTTCCTACCGCTTGCCGGTTGACTTGAATGTAGGCGGGATCTCCCAGCAGAAAAAAGTTTCTCTCAGCGCGACGGGCATCGAGCATTTCCACCGATGCCTGTTCAGCCAGAGTCGCGACGGGCGCGTCCACGTTAACGATTCGATCAACAATCACACCCATCCGGAAAAGGTAATAGACGGACAGCAGGATGACCGGCACCAGTATCAACCGCACCAGGGCGAGGCTGTACGCAACTCTTCGCCGCAGCGAACTCCGGGACGCAAAAATCTTGAACGACTTACGGATTTCTAGTTCCGCCACAAGCTGCCTCCCTGAAGATCTCACCCGAAAATCTATGGCTAAGACCACGCGCAGCGAGGTCTGATCTTACAAGCACGCAAATCGGCGACCGTGCCGAGTCCTGGCGCTTAAAATCCGAGACTGGTCAACGGTCCCTTTTGGCGCCGGGCACATGGTATCGCCGGCACACCACAGCAGACATGCGGATGGATCAGGGTTTACGTAGGAATGAGTCTACAGCTTTGACACTCGACAACCAAAGGAAACGAGCGGGCTAACCTTTGGCCCGCGCTTTCAGGCGAACCTGGCCGGCTTCCATCTCAACCGTGTATTCGACTGAATCGCACGCATACTGCTTGCGCAGTTGTTGCGTTTTCTTCTGCACGAACGACGCGAAGGAATCGAGGTTGCCTGGCACTGTCTCGCCGGCTTTTTTCTTGGCCTCGGTCAAGGCATTGAACAAATTCACTACCTTGTCTCGCTCAGAGGATGCATCAGAACATTGAATAGCAAAGCGCTCGTCTTGTGGATGAGTCTCCGCGTGCACTGCCGGCGCAGCCACCGGCACCGATTCAGCTTCGGATACTGCCTGACTCTGGGGATGCGCTGCGTGCGTGTGAGTTGCGTGCGTGTGGGTTACGTGCGTTTCGGTATCGCGCACGCCTTGCACCGAAAGAAGAGCATCCTGGGGCCGGCGGTAGCCTTCTTCCCGGATGCGTCCTTTTTTTCGCCAGAGGTCGCTGTAGATCGCATAGCGTTGCGCCATTTCGTTGTAACGGTACCGCTGGGAGAAACTCATCCTGCCACCATCACTGAACTTGCGCAGCAGGTTCAGGACTTTCCACTCAATGTCGGTCGGCGGTCGCTTGGTGGGATTGTTGAAATAGATTTCGTACTCAATCTTCAACCGGCGCAGGTTGGAGTCCAGAAGAATGAGTTCCTCATCGATCGTCACGGGCGCGCTTCTCCTCTAATCAGATTATCGGCAACAGGACAATCTGGGGAGGTGTCGCAGGGACAGGGAGGGTATGGAACGAAAGTACTCAGCCGATCGCTCAGCCGTCACCTTGGTCATCAGCCCATCGACCGAGGTGCTGACTTTCGAGGTGAATATTTAGCGGCAAATATTGAAAGTGAGGAGATGACTGTTACGCGGGCTACCTTCCCGCACTCGCCGCCATCTTCTTGACCATGGCGAGGACGAGTTTGCGATCGCTGTCGTTAAGACTGGCCGCATAGCGCCGAATCTGGCTCAGGAAGCGCACTTCATCGTCGCTGAGCTGCGGTAATCCTTTGGATCCGTTGGTGTGTCCGGATTCGGCAAAGAACTGTGACAGCGGCAGTTCCATTGCGCCTGAGATTTTTGCCAGCGTATCTAATGAAGGAATGGTGTGGCCGTTTTCCACCCGCGAGAGGTAACACCGAAGCAAGCCGGTACGCTTTTCGATATCACCTTGTGACATACCCTTTTGCAGCCGGTAACTTCTAATGGTCTCGCCGATATTCATAGAGGAAAACTGCTCACCGCAGTTTCAGAAGGATGGCTGCATAGTAACCAGAGTAGTACCGTCTGGCAAGAAGAATTTAGTTGAAATCGATTCACGGCAAGCGTCTGCACTGACCATGTTGCACAGGCGCAATCATCGTGCCGAAAAACACAAATTTAATCTATTTTTTCAATGTGCTATCCAGAAAAGATAAAGTGCGCTTCCAGGCATCGGCCGCATCCTCAGCGCGATATCCGTCTTTGTTGTTTGGGTTTTCGAAAGCGTGTCCTGCATCGCGGTAGATCTTTGCATCGACGCTCTTGCCCAATTTTTTCATTGTTTGTTCAAAAACCTTCACACTGTCGGGAGGGATGCCCCGGTCCTTGCCCCCGAAGTTGCCGAGAATCTTAGCGTTGATCTTACTCAGACTGGCCTCGTCCGTCGCCAAGCGCCCGTAGTTGATTACAGTTGCCGCCAGAGTCGGCTCGGCGAGGGCGACTTCGAGCGAGTAACCGCCTCCCATGCACCAGCCAATGGACCCGATGCGATCGCCCTTGACATCTTTCTGTGACTTGAGGAAATCGAAGGCCGCAGCCAAGTCTTTCTTGGCGCGATCCTCGGGCAGCCCCCGGCTGAGTTCGTGAGCTTCGTCGGTTGTCGTTGCAACTTTTCCCCGATAGAGATCAACAGCCAGAGACACATACCCCTGGTCAGCCAGCTTCGAGGCCTGCTCTTTGACCCAGTCATTCAGACCCCACCACTCATGGATAACAATGATCGCGGGAAACGGGCCTTTCCCCGAGGGTGTGTACATCACACTCTGAACGTTTTCGTCGCCACTTTTGAAGGCCACTGTTTTGCCATCAACGGCAAACGCGGATATGGCGACACAAGCGAGGGTCAACAGAAGCAGCATTTTCTTCATCCGATTTCTCCTTGCAGGAACGATCACTAAACCTGCGCTCTTATTTCGGTTTGTCAGCGTCTTTCACCCAGACGATGTCGTATTTCCGGTCAAAGGTGACAAACAGTATGCATTCATCTTTGGATTTGCAAGAGAACTGGTGCTTGGCTCTGCTGGGCATCATGGCAAAACCCCCGACACCCATCTGTCGTCCCGACATTCCTTCCATCTCCGTCAAGACGTCGCCCTGGACGACGATGAGCTGTTCTTCCGCCGTGTGGTAATGCCAAGGCACGACACAGCCTGGAGACGCTTTCAGGATGAATGTGGAAGGACCCTTCTCCGGATTGCCATTTTCTGTGGCGGACTTCAGGCACTTAGTGTCATCGCCCTCAAATTTGACTTCGGAGAGCGGAGTAGCAAAACCGGTCCTGGCAGTTTGTGCCCGCGAGACCGAACCCGCGATGAAAAGCAGCAAGAAAAGCCCGGTAACATTCAGCGCCATCCTTCTCATTTTTCCTGTCTCCTGTATCGCAAGCTCATGCGGCCGTCAGTTCAAGTTCCATGTAGAGGGTCCCGGGCATCGGATTTTCTCGATACGGGGCAATCTCGCGAAACCCCAGGCGGCGGTACATGGCCACCGCATCTTTCATCACAGGTTCGACGGTATCCAGTCGCATGCTTTTGTACCCGATGGACTGTGCTTCGCGGATGATCCTCTCGGCCAGGACTCGTCCCAACCCCTTCCCACGGAAACCGGTACGGAGGTAAAGACGCTTCATCTCACAGACTTCTACGTTCAGCCGGTGAAGGGCCACACAACCTGCCAGCCGTCCATCGTATTCGGCCAGCAACAGACGGCCAGCAGGAGGCGCGTAGTCTCCGGGTAGTTCTGCCAATTCTTTGTCGAAATTCTGGAAACACAAGCTGAAGCCCAGCGACTGCGCATATTCGAGAAAAAGCTCGCGCGCTTGCGCGACCTGCGCAGCAGATTCGGCACTCACAATCGCTAAACCCGACACATGGGGCGTTACCCCATCAGCATGCCTCCATTGACGTTCAGCACATGCCCTGTGATGTATGACGCTTCTTCCGAGGCGAGAAAACGAACCGCGCGCGAAACGTCGTCAGGAGTGCCCACTCGCCCGAGCGGAATCATCTTGAGCGCGTTCTGCTTGAATTCCTCGGAGAAGCCCACGGTCATAGCCGTTTCGATGAAACCTGGCGCAACCGCGTTGCAGGTAATATTGCGCGATGCTACTTCGCGCGCGATTGCCATGGTCAGGCCGATCAGGCCCGCCTTCGACGCCGAGTAGTTCGCCTGTCCTGCCTGGCCTGTCTGGCCGAAAACGCTCGTGATGTTGATAATCCGCCCCCAACGTTGCTTCAGCATTGAACCGATCACTTGCTGGATGCAAACGTACGCCGAAGTCAGGTTTGTGTTGAGCACGGCGTCCCAGTCTGTCCGCTTCATGCGCATGACCAACTGGTCGCGGGTGATCCCGGCATTGTTAACCAGGATGTCGATTTTTCCGAACTCTGCGACCGTGTCTTTGATCGCAGTCTTGACCTGATCCTCATCGCTGACATCGACGGCCAGTGCCGAGCTTTTCCCTTCAGCTTTGCTGATTTCGCCGACCAGCTCGTTCAACTTCTCGCGGTTACGGGCCGCGCCCACAACCAAAGCGCCGGCTCGGGCCAGCTCGATCGCGCATGCCCGCCCGATGCCCTGTGACGCGCCAGTCACCAGAGCCACACGCCCCGAAAGGTTTATGGAGTTCTCCTTCATAGAATCGGAGATTATACCGGGATGAATGATTCAGGTGTGCGGCGCTGCTTAGCGGCACAGCAATAACTGTGCGACTGGGACGCGCGGTTGTCCTCAGTGCGCCTTGACCAGAGGCCAGATCAGTACTTCAAGCAATTTCGCGAAGTGCAGTATCGGAGGTTCGGCGGGCAATGACATCCCGGCCGCAACGACCATCGAGTTTTCCTGAATTTCGGCTTCTGCAGCTTGCAAGGGCCAGGGGGCGTGATGGATATCGCCGCGAAAAATGTCTCCGTCCACCGTTGCGTAAAGGCAATATCGTTCCGTCAACCAATGTTCAAGGCTTCCGCTTTCAGCCAGCTTCACAGGGCGAACGGGTGCGAAGCGAGCGCGGAACACGGCGGGACCTTCGCAGCGTGAAGAGGAATACCGAATATCGTTAGGCCCAGCGTCCACCTGCATCTTCGCCTGAAAGTAAGGCAGATGATAAAACCTGCGTGCAGCCCATACCGCGGGTGCGCTATCCGCGTCGAGACTGAAGAAGTACACCCCGGGTTGGCCATCAAGCGTCACGTAGGTGCGGACATTGAGTTCTGGAAACGCGGATAGCCCCGGAACTGGTGGCAGTCCACGAGCGCGGATGCCGCTCATGTGAAACGGGACGACACCCACCCAACCCTTGCCATCGAATGTGTCGATGGGCAGCGCCGCCGGAACCAGCGATCGCAGGTTTTCGGGCGGAATCGGCCAGTGCGCGAATAGCAGATCATGCCACCGTTGTCGCATGCTCCAGCGGCCACCCGGAAGTGGCCACGGCCGATAAGTCCTGTTGCGCAGAATGTCGCTGAATTTCAATCTGGCAAAAGACCGCTGCCAACTTACTCAGCAGGGATCAGTACGTGAGAGGAAGCCTGCCGTGCTTGCACTCCCACTACCACTGGCTGGTAGTCCTGGTGGTAGATATCGATGACTGTGCGCCCGATTACTCGCGCCTGGGCTTCGGAGTGGATATGGACCGGGAACGTAAAGCTTCCGTAGTCGGCGTAATCCTGCACAAATTCGATCTTTTTCACGAAGAATGAGGGGGACTTCACCACGCCACCTTCAGCCCGGACCAAGCTCCCCGTAAAAACATCGAGACACACACGGCCCTTGAAGAGCCCTGGCCGCTTGCGACGGGGCTTGACCTGAAACACATGCACCAGACGGTTACTGATCTCCGCCGTCCCCTTGTACGAAAACTTGTAATTCTTGGCACTGATCGCTGTCAGTCCAGTGTCTTCCTGTTTTATGTGGTCCACTTCTGATTGCAGGAGCCGGGTAATGACATTGCTTTTTACGAATCCATCGCCTTTGTAATGCAAGGCGGTAAAGTGCAGATCGTGGGGCGCGGAAAAATAGCGCTGCAGCTCGTACTCACCCTGTTGCGAGCTGTCGGGAAGTTCTGCGTGGATCACTGTCACAGCGGAATAGCTGGCCAACTGGATCGCCTGAATCCGCGTTCGCCCGTGATAAACCTGCAGCGCCAATTCGGGCGCCATCCGGGGTAAAGACACCGAGGCCGGAACGAGAGGCGCGGGCGGATACACCATCACCGCATTGTCGGAAGGCTTCGAACCACCCGTATCATGCGGGCCCCAGGCAAAAGCCTGCCCCAGAGCCGCGCTCGTCAAAAGCCAAACCACTAACAGAAAAGCCCTATTGCGCATGCAGAACGAATCTACCCTCCCCACAAGTAAAACCACTACTTTATCCGATTCCGGCAGTCCGTGGAAAGTAACAAAACGTTTGCCATCTCATTGACAACACAGGAGGAGTGCCTAGGCAGTAAAGACTGCCGTCCTGCGCTCCGGGTGGATCTTACGTTCCAACCACCAAAAAGTTCGTCACGATTGCGCGTCCTCGGCCGCGCCAAGTAAGATTTGAAAGCCGTATGACCGACCCACTCCGATCGGAAACGTCCCGGCTCAGCGCAACGCTATCAGCGCAGCCATCGGTCGAGGTCTATGCTGTTTATGGCGTCGAACCCGAAGTCCAGGCCTATGCGATGGCTAAGTATTCGCGTTCGGCGTTGTCGATGAAAGAGTCGCTCCAGGAGATTAACCAGCAGAAGGCCGAAAAATTCCTCAATACCTTCTATTTTCAGTACGGCCACCGTTCGATTGCGGATCTTGCCCACATAGCGCTGGCCATTGAACGCCTGTCAATTCTCGCAGCCATCGCCATCGCCGACGAGCAACGCTGGGACGGCCAGGAACGCTCCACACGCTACCAGGACTTCAAGAAGAGCGGATTCTACACCCCTGATTTTGCTGGTGATTCGCAGGCGGACGCTCTTTACCGCGACACGATCTCGAGCTTGTTCGCCGAGTACGAAACCCTGTCGGAAACCATGTTCCGGTACCTCGTCGACGTAACACCCCGACCCGCCGTTATGAAGCAGGAAGCCTACGAACGCACGCTACGGGCGCGCGCCTTTGACATCACGCGCTACCTGCTACCGCTGGCAACGAACACATCGCTCGGCGAAATCGTCAATGCCCGAACGCTTGAGACCCAGGTCGCACACCTGCTCTCGCACACGCACAAGGAAGTCCGGAACCTCGCAGAGCTTCTCAAGAGCGCTGCCATCAATCCGGCATACAACATTAATCACGAATTGCTCCAGAGCCTAGTGGACGAAATCCGCGCGGTCAGCCCCGAGGTCGGCGAGCGCGCTTCGCGCGAGCTCCTGAAAGAAGTCCGCGTGGCTCCGACGCTGGTCAAGTACGCCGACCCGAATCCTTACGAGATCGAAAGCCGGCGCGAACTGCGGCAGGCAGTGGCCGGTCTGATGAAAGGCGTGGCCATCGCCCCCGCCGAAATGGTCGATCTGCTTGACGACGATCCGCTGGAACTGGAACTGGCGACGACTCTGCTCTACGAGCATAGCCACTACTCGTACCGCCAGATTCGCGACCAGGTCGAAGCCCTGGGACCGAAGATGCAGCGTGAGATCATTGATCTCGGGTTGCGTCACCGCACCAAGCACGATGAGATGCTGCGCGCGTTCTGCGCCGGACAGCGCTTCCGCTTCGACATTCTCATGGACATCGGCGGCTTCCGCGACATGCACCGCCACCGCCGCTGCGTCCAGATCGGACAGGGCTTCACCACCGCGCACGGATACGATGCCCCCGAGGAACTCCAAGCGGCTGGCGTGTGCGGCGCCTACGATGCCGTTATGCAACGGGCGGCGGCAGCCGTGGAAACGCTGGCCGGGCGTGCCGCACCGGAAGCGGCTGAGAATGCCCAGTACACCATCCCACTTGCCTACCGTAAGCGGACGCTGTTCAAGATGGATTTTGCTGAAGTGGTTTACATCTCGGAGCTGCGTACGACTCCTGCCGGGCACATGTCATATCGCAACGTGGCTTACGCCATGTATGAGGTAGTCGCCCGCAAATATCCGGCGCTGTCGAAGTATTTCCGCGTGCACGACGTCCGCCAGCCGGTAGACCTGCTCAAACGCTGAACTGGCAACCTCGGAGAGCGGTCGCCTGATCTACAGTGATCTCAGCACGCCATTACCTTGAGGAGCGCGACGACGGCGACAATGACAGTGCCGATCGCCTATCCGATTAGACGTGCCCGGTTCGAGAGTTTTTGCTCGATCATTCGAAAAGTATCCCACAATCAGGCAGCCGGGGGCGAGTGTCCCAACTTTCACAACCTCCCGGCGGCTTCTTTTTATTCGCCTTTCATTCGCCAGCATGCTATACTTCCCGAATCGAGACATTGTGGAAATCCTGTGATCTCTGAACTGTGCCAGGTAGCGCGTCCGTTGTAGTCTAAACAGTTCATACCTCTGAGAAAGGACACTCCCGGCACCAAGGGTAGGCAATCATTTATGGCTGATGAGCGCAGCAAGGCAATCGATCTCGCGTTTTCGCAGATCGAAAAACAGTTCGGCAAAGGCTCGATCATGCGCCTTGGGTCGAAAGAAGCAGTCGTACCAATTTCCGTCATTCCCACCGGCGCGATTTCTCTTGACTCCGCGCTCGGCGTCGGTGGTTTCCCTCGCGGCCGTGTGATCGAGATCTTCGGCCCGGAATCCTCCGGCAAAACCACTATTGCCTTGGAGGTAATCGCAGAGGCGCAGAAGGGTGGCGGCATGGCGGCTTTTGTTGACGCTGAACATGCGCTCGATCCCGGCTACGCCAAGAAGCTTGGAGTCGATGTCGACAACCTGCTCGTCTCTCAACCCGACTACGGCGAGCAGGCTCTGGAGATCGCCGAAGCGCTGGTTCGTTCGGGAGCGCTCGACGTGCTGGTGGTGGACTCTGTCGCAGCGCTCGTCCCCAAGGCCGAACTCGACGGCGAAATGGGAGACAGCCATATGGGCCTGCAGGCGCGTCTGATGTCGCAGGCGCTGCGCAAATTGACCGGTATCGTTTCCAAGTCGCGCACCTGCCTCATCTTCATCAACCAGATTCGCGAAAAGATTGGCGTCATGTTCGGTAACCCGGAGACGACAACCGGCGGGCGCGCTCTGAAGTTCTATTCATCCGTGCGCATCGACATCCGGCGCATCGCCGCCATCAAGGAAGGCGACCTCGTCACCGGCTCACGCACCCGCGTGAAGGTCGTGAAAAATAAAGTGGCTGCACCGTTTCGCGAAGCTGAATTCGATATCCTCTACGGCGAAGGCATATCGCGCGAAGGCGATCTGCTTGACCAGGCCGCCAACCTGAATATCATCGAGAAGTCGGGATCGTGGTTCAGCTACAAGGGCGAACGCATCGGGCAGGGCCGCGAAAACGCACGCCAGTTCCTGAAAGACAACAAGGACACGTTAGCCAAGATCGATCTGGAAGTGCGCAAGCAACTCGGCCTCGTCCCCAAGGACGCTCCTCCGGCGCAAGCAGCGGCGGCAGGAGGCGGGCGCGTCACGACAATGCCGAGCGCGGCTGAAACCAAGGTGCCCGCCAGGCGCTAGCGCATCATTGAAGTCGATAGAAAACAGCCGTCAGAAACGAGAACGATCTATGCATTTCTCATCGAATTCATAGATCGTTCTCACCTGAAACATCAATTGCCATCTACTGGTGTGCCGAATAGAATTTCTTTTTCCCCCAGCCTGAGCACGGTGTCAGCGAGGACAATTGAAGAAAGTCATAGCCATCTATCCCGGCTCGTTCGATCCCTTGACCAATGGCCACCTCGATTTGATCGAGCGGGGCAGCAAGATTTTCGACGAGCTGATTGTGGCCATTCTGCGCAACCCGGAAAAAGATCCGCTCTTCAGCCTGGGCGAGCGGCGCGAGATGATGGAGGCGATGACCGAACCCTGGAGAAACGTTCGCGTCGACGTTTTTGAGGGCCTTATGGTCGACTACGCGGTGCGGGTCAAGGCATCGGCCGTGCTCCGCGGCATCCGTGCCATCAGCGATTACGAATACGAGCTGCAGATGGCTCTGATGAACCGCAAACTCTCGCCGACTCTGGAGACCGTATTCATGATGCCCGCAGAGGCGTACTCTTATCTGAGCTCTCGCTTGGTTCGCGAGATAGCCCAACTGGGAGGAAACATTGACGGCCTGGTGCCGGAACTGGTTGTGCAGAGACTGCGGGAAAAAATTGATCCCTCCATCAAGTTTCAAGAAACGAGAAAACCGAGCAAAGGGAAAAAGTCATGACGGTAGCCACGGAAGCGACCCACGCCTTGAAACTCACCGAAAGAATCAACCGGATCGAGCCTTCGTCCACGATGGCGGTGGTGGCGGAAGCCGACAAGCTCCGCAGCCAGGGCATCGACGTGGTCGACTTTGGCGCGGGCGAGCCACACTTCGCCACTCCTCAACATATTAAAGATGCGGCGATCGCTGCCATCCAGGGCAACTTCACCAAGTACACGGCGGTGGGCGGCACACCCGAGCTGCGGGACGCGATTGTTTACCGTCACGCCAGTGACTTCGGCTCCGACTACAAGCGCGAGGAATCCATCGCCTCCGTCGGCGGAAAACACGTGCTTTTCAACGCTATCCTCGTGCTGGTCGATCACGGCGACGAGGTTATCCTGCCGGTCCCCTACTGGGTGTCGTTCAAAGACATCATCCGCTTCGCGGGGGGAACTCCGGTTTACCTTGAGAGCGACGAGCAGCAAGGCTTCCAGGTAAGCGCTGAAATGGTCGAGCACGCCATCACGCCGCGCACCAAGCTGATTATTCTGAACTCACCCGCCAATCCTTCAGGGGCAGTGATCAGCGCCGAGGACATGATGGCGATCGTTCATCTGGCTGCGCAGCGCGGGATCTGGGTGATCTCCGACGAGTGCTATGTCTATCTGAATTACACGGGCAAGCGCTTCTCCGTGGGCTCCGTGCGCGACTGCAAGGAGCGGATTCTCGTCGTCGGATCGCTCTCAAAAACCTATGCCATGACGGGATGGCGTCTTGGATACGGCCTCGGACCTGCCCCTGTGATCAGTGCCATGCAGAAGCTCCAAAGCCAGTCCACTTCAAATCCGGCTTCCATCGTTCAAAAAGCGGCGGTCGCTGGTTTGAAGGGCCCCCAGCAGTGCGTCGAAGATATGCGCGCGGAATACATCCGTTTGCGTGACTACGTGGTCGCAGGCCTGCGCTCGATTCCGGGCGTGACCTGTACCATGCCGCAGGGCGCGTTTTACGCCTATCCCAACGTGTCCTCTTTCCTTGGGCAGGGCGGACCGAAATCCGCAGGAGACCTTGCCGGCAGACTCCTTCGCGAGTCACACGTGGCAACGGTTCCGGGAGAGGGCTTCGGCACTCGGGAACACATTCGCGTTTCCTACGCCACCTCGGTCACCGAACTGAACCGCGGACTTGATCGCATGCGGAAGTTTTTCGCCTCTTTGTGAACCCCCTGCGATTTTTCATCAGGCAGCCGCTGTCTCCGGTTAAGCTTCTAATGCGGAGTGGTCGGGACTCCTTCAAGAGCCCGGGACCCTGCTTACCGGATGACTGAACTGTATCCATTCCTGATGTTGCCTGCATTTGATCCTCGCCCTTGGGGGACATTTGACTTGTCCCCTATCTATCCCAACCAACGATTCACCGAGAAGATTGGCGAATCCTGGCTGACCGGCGATGGATGCAAGGTTGCCAATGGGCCGTTCACTGGGCAAACTCTCGCCGAACTGAGCCAAAGGTTCGAGCGCGAATTAGTGGGCCAGACCGCGCCCGATCCAAATCGCTTTCCGCTACTCACTAAGTTCCTCTTTCCCAATGAAAAACTTTCGGTGCAGGTTCATCCTGACGACGATTGTGCGCGCACGGCAGGTGAGCCTTGCGGGAAGACCGAGTGCTGGTATGTCGTTGAGGCAAAACCCGGTGCCCAGGTGGCGTTGGGACTGAAAGAAGGAGTGACCCGGCAGCAACTGGAAGAAAGTATCCGGAACAACCAGGCTGAGGAAGTATTGAACTGGGTCGACGTCCATCGCGATGACATGGTGTACGTGGCGGGTGGAACTGTGCACACGCTCGGCCCCGGATCGATCATCGTGGAAACTCAGCAGCAGTCGGATACGACGTATCGCCTCTACGACTATGGGCGGCCTCGCGAGCTGCACCTGAAAGAGGGCCTGGCAGCTGTGAAAGAACAAGTAGGGTCGGGAAAGGTGGTGCGCCCGAATGTCCTGCTGCAAAGCGGTAATGGTGATGTGCAGGAACAGCTCGTGGCCGCGCCCTATTTCCTGGTCGACAAGATCGCCCTCAAGAAACCGAAATCATTCAATACAGCCGATGAGTCGGGCATGCGCTCCGCGCAGATCCTAGTCGCGCTTGACGGCTGCGGCGTGGTCGCCGCGCAGGGCATGGACCCGGTCACTCTCGCAAAGGGGGACGCGGTGGTGATTCCGGCCAGCATCTGGGATTTCGACGTCCGCCCGCAGTGGGAACTGGATTTTATTCTCGCGCGGGTGCCGGGCAAGCCTTTGCCGGAACCGATCACGACTTTGTAGCTCGCAATTGCACATCCGGTCGTCTGAATGAGTGAACCTGACACCGGCATTGGTAGCAGTCAGACCGCTGTCGTCGCCCTCTGGGCGTTCCTCCTGCTCTACGTTGTTGCGAGGGTCTTGCAGGTTTTTCCCGGCCGAGTTCCGATGCTCGCCGTGGTGGCTCTCCACGTTCTTCCGCCTGCGGTGTTCGCCCTGATTCATGGCGCCATGCTCTACCGGTGGCGCGGAATCGCCGCCTTCTTTGCCATCTGCCTGGTGGTCGGGAACGTCTTTGAAAACCTTCCCTTCGGCAGCTACTACTTCACGGAGTTGATGGGGCCGAAGCTTTTCGTTGTTCCTAGTCTGCTTGGCGTTGCTTACCTTGGAATGGCCTACCTCTCATGGACATTGGCGCATCTGATCTTGGGATGTCCGCGAGGCCCTCTGGTGGGTTTGCGCGTCATAACCTTGCCCCTGATTGCAAGCTGCATCATGGTCGCTTGGGATTTCTCCCGGGATCCGATCTGGTCCACCATCCTGCATGCTTGGATTTGGCTGCGGGGCGGACCGTACTTCGGCGTACCCGTGAGCAACTTTTGGGGCTGGTTTCTCACCGTCTACGTGTCTTACCAGTTGTTCGCGCTGTATCTGCGCCGCGGCTCAACAAACCTGGCTCCGCTGCCGTCTTTACTATTGGCAACTGGCAGTTCTCTTCTACGGAGTGTCCGCAGCCGGAAACATCCTCCTTGCCATCCCATCAACTGGCCTGTCCGTGGTTTCTGATCCCACCGGGGCCCAGTGGAAGGTAAGCGATATTACTAATGCCTGCGCCCTGGCCTCCATTTTTACGATGGGCATCTTCGCCCTGCTGGCCTGGGTCAGAATCGTCGACGAGACGGTCGGGACGGGAAATTAAGCAGCTGAGCGCGCGGTTCGATTTGTGGAGAAAGAGCCGAGCGCTAGCCAACTTGCGCAAAACCTACGTGGGTTTAAGATGTCTGTTGCCGATCGCCGCCCCGACGCGCGAACCGGCATCTAACGAGAACTTTGCCCAAGAAACCCAATTTCTATCCTGTGATTCTCGCTGGAGGCCGCGGCACGCGCTTCTGGCCGCTTAGCCGCAAACGGCGTGCCAAACAACTGCTCGCGCTTGACGGCAGGCACACGATGATCCAAAAAACGGTCAGCCGACTGTTGCCCTTGGCGAAGCCCGACCGTTTCTGGGTCATCACGAACGACGATCTTCGGCCGGCAATCGTCGGCCAGCTTCCCAAGCTTCCACGGAAACAGATCATCGCTGAGCCGGTCGGACGCAACACGGCTCCAGCCATCGGCCTAGCCGCTTTCCTCCTGCTGCGCGAGGATCCGGATGCTGTCCTCGGCCTGTTTCCCTCCGACCATGTCATCGGAAACGAAAAGAATTATCAAGGCGTTCTTCGCCGCGGAGTTCAGCTTGCCTCGGCGGGCGACAATATCGTCGTGCTGGGCATACGGCCGACCCGCGCCGAAACCGGGTATGGCTACATTGAGTCCGGCGCGCCGCTCGAGATGGAAGTTTTGCGCGTACGCCGCTTCACCGAAAAGCCCGACGCCAAGAACGCCGGCGAGTTTGTCAAAGCGGGTAATTACTTCTGGAACAGCGGGATGTTCCTGTGGCGCGCTCGCACCCTCGCCAGTGCGCTCACGGAACATCTCCCAAATACCGCGGCCGTGCTGGAGGAAATCGCATCCAGCTTTGGCACGCCCAAGTTTGACAGCGTTCTGCGCAAACGCTATCCCGATTGTGAAAACATCAGCGTCGACTACGCCGTCCTTGAGCCGCGTTCCCGCAAAGGCGAGCGTGGCTCCAACATCTATTGCATCCCCGCTGAGTTCGGCTGGAATGACCTGGGATCCTGGGCGGCGCTGCATGAGCACCGCTCCGCCAAGGCCACCGCCGCTGACGGCAACCAGATCATGGGCGAAGGCAGCTTCGCGCTGAACGCTCAGGGGAACTACGTCCACGCTCCGGGAAAGTTCGTCGCGACGATTGGCGTCGACAACCTGGTCGTAGTCGCCACTGACGATGCGCTCCTGATCACCACGCGCGAGCATTCGCAGGACGTGGGCAAGATCGTTAAATATCTCGACGAAAAAAAGCTGCACAAGCTGGTTTAAAGAGCTCGACCAACCATGGAAATCAAGTTCGGAACTGACGGGTGGCGTGGCATCATTGCTGATGATTTCACTTTCGACAATGTCCGCCGCGTTGCCGGCGCAATCGCCTCCTACGTGATCAAACACGAAGATCGTGCCCGCGGGGTGATCGTCGGTTTCGATACCCGGTTCGCATCGCAGAAAGCGGCTCAGGCGGTTGCTGAAGTGATCTCCGCCGCTGGCATTCCCGTAAAGCTCGCCAACGACTACACACCCACGCCCGCCGTCTCATATGCTGTCAAGAGCCAGGGAGCGGCCGGGGGCGTCATGGTCACCTCCAGTCACAACCCGTGGAACTGGAATGGCGTGAAGTTCAAAGGCAAGTTTGGCGGATCGGCCACACCCGCAATCATGAAGGTCATCGAGGATGAGGTTCGCGCAGGCGCTGCGCCCAACGGCCGTCCCGTAAAGATTGAAGAAGTTGACCTCAAATCGTCCTATGTGGCTGCCGCAACCCGGTTCGCCGACCTCGATCTCATCGCCCGTGCCAGGTTCAAGTTTGCCATCGATTCTATGCATGGCTCTGGACGCGGCGTCCTCGCGAAGATCTTCAGCGACCGCAACATTGAACACATTGCCATCCGCCAGGATGTGAACCCATTATTCCCGGGCATCAATCCCGAACCCATCGAACCCCACATCCGCATGCTTCAGGACACGGTGACCAGCGAAGGCTGTCACGCAGGCCTTGCGACCGACGGCGATGCCGACCGCATCGGCGCTGTAGCTGAGGACGGCAGTTTCGTCGACTCCCACAAGATCTTTTCCATTTTGCTCCGCTGGCTTCTCGAGCGAAAGAAATGGACGGGAGAGGTCGTCCGCGCCTTCAACACTACCCGCATGGTCGATCGCATTGCAGCGCGCCATAGCCGCCAGTTGCACGAATGCAGCATCGGCTTCAAGTACATCGCCGATCTGATGATGGAGCGGGAAATCCTCATTGGAGGCGAAGAATCTGGCGGTATCGGCTACTCCCGTTTTCTTCCCGAGCGCGACGGCATCCTGAACTGCCTCTTGTTGGCTAACGTCATGGCGGAGGAGGGCAAGCCTCTGGGACAGCTCGTGTCCGACCTGCAACGCGATTATGGGCATCATTATTACGGGAGACGCGATCTGCATATCCCCGAAGACGTCAAACAGCGCGCGATTCAGCGGGCTCGCGATCACGCCACCAGCAGCCTGGGAAAATACCGGATTCTGAAAAAAGAGGGCCTCGACGGCATCAAGTTTTTCCTCGATGCGACCTGCGATGGCAATGGGGCCGAGCCGTGGATTCTGTTTCGCGCATCGGGCACAGAGCCTCTTCTGCGCCTCTATGCCGAAGCCGCCTCCCCAGCATTGACCTCGGAAATCCTGGCTCTTGCTGAGAAGTTCGTTGCCGGTTGATACTCTCGCCACCGCAGGTACATGACCGCAAGAGCCTCGCAGATCGTGTCCGTAATAACGGTTTTCGGCGATAATTGAATGCTACTGCCATGACTCGGGAGGGCCCCAATCCGAGCTCGTCGGATACGCCGGAAGCTCGGCGGTACAACCGAACCCGACGCTGGCTGGGCATTGTTGATCTCGTCGTCGCACTGGCTCTCCTGGTTGCGCTCCTCATCACAGGCCTGACCGGCATGATGCGCGACCTGGCTCTGCAGGGCGCCTTTGAACAGTATTCGCTGGCCCTCTTCTTCTACGTTGCCGCACTCCTATTGATTAGCAAGTTGCTGACCTTCGGTCTCGATTACTACAGCTTCCAAATCGAGCACCGCTACCACCTGTCCAACCAGCGCCTGCGTTCCTGGCTCTGGGACGAGGTCAAGGCATGGTTGCTGGAGCTGGGCCTGGCGACTCTTCTGGTGGAGCTTCTTTACTACGTCATACGCGAATCGCCCGAACATTGGTGGCTCATAGCCTGGGCAGCATTCATCGGGCTCTTTATCTTCTTCGCCCAGATCGCGCCGGTCGTGTTTCTTCCTCTCTTTTACAAGTTTGAGCCGCTCGACAACGAGCAGCTCAAGCAGCGGCTCGTCCGCCTCAGTGAGCGGGCCGGAACTCGTGTGCGCGGTGTGTATGAATGGAAGCTGTCTGAAA
>Ga0126372_10000251_pt1 | contig 17478 bp, 12 predicted proteins | sample PanSoiMetaPlot_6_FD_92762 | JGI IMG/M metagenome (GOLD analysis project Ga0126372, IMG submission 92762) | Tropical forest soil microbial communities from Panama - MetaG Plot_6 | ecosystem: Environmental > Terrestrial > Soil > Tropical forest > Bulk soil | place: Panama | collected 2016-02-17
AAAATCTACGCGGCCTTGCCGAGTTCGAGTTTGTGGTCAGTGCTTTGCAGGCCAAGTATCCCGACCATCTGGGCTTAATGTAGTTGACCCCTGATCTAGGCGGAGTTCTGCGAGGCCCGCTAATCTACTGCAGAAGAACCCACTTCTAACTCTGGTCGACTAGTTTGAGTTTTTTTACTCCCCGTGGGCACAAGCGTCTTGACGGTGACGGCGGCTCTCGGTACCGTCTTCACACTCAAGAAGGTGCTATCGATGTGGAGTCATTTCCGTTTGCTGTGTCCGCGAGTGCAGATCCATGCCCTGGTCATTCACTGAAAATGGAGGAACAGTATCTCAGCCTCACAACCGAGCACGACTGTTGGGAACGCATACTGGAACGCTTCCCTTCTCGCGTGGGTCATTCTGTGGGTGACTTTATTCGCCGTACGTCCTGCACGAGCCCAAGGGACTGGCGCTTCAAAGTTTCATGTCGACTCTCAACGTTTGCAAGGAACACTTGAGAAATTGAGCGAGTTCGGCCGGAATCCCGAAGGCGGTGTTACGCGCATTGGTTTCTCGGAGACAGATATGGCTGCGCGCGAATACATTATCGGTCTCATGAAGCAAGCAGGCCTCGAGGTTCGCGTTGATTCTGCAGGAAACATCTTCGGACGGCGCGCTGGCTCGGAGAAGTTGCCTGTATTGCTTTTCGGTTCGCACATCGATTCGGTGCTGCACGGCGGAAATTTCGATGGAGACGTCGGCAGCATGGGGTCCATCGAAGTGATGCGCGCGCTCAACGAGGCAAAAGTGAAGAGCCGCCATCCACTGGAAGTAGTCATCTGGACGAACGAAGAAGGCAACCACTTCGCCCTGGGTACGTTGGGTTCCGGCGTCGCCGCTGGACTGTTGGGGCCTGAAATCCTTGGCCGCGAGGACGATCAGGGATTGACCCTCGCAGATTGGCTACGTCGTTACGGTCAGGATCCGTCTCATCTTACTGACGCGCGCATACCCAAAGGCGCGCTGGCGGCCTTCATCGAATTGCACATCGAACAGGGCCCTCACCTTGATGAAGCGAAAATCCCCATCGGGATCGTACAGGGGATCGTGGGCATCAAGAGATCGGATTGCGTCGTCACCGGTTTCGCCAACCACGCGGGCACCACGCCAATGAATCGTCGGAAGGACGCCCTTGCGGCCGCTTCAAGAGAAGTCCTCGCCGTTCGTGAGACAGTCCGTGAGGAAAACGGGCATCAAGTCGGAACGGTAGGCTATATGAAGGCGGAACCTGGAGCCGTCAACGTCGTACCCGGTCGAGCTGAGTTCCCTGTCGAACTGCGCGATCTCGATGTCGCGAAAATAAAGCGCATGTGGGAGCAGATCCAGGAGAAATTTAAACAGATCGATAAAGAAGAGAACGTCGTGACGCTCTGCAAATCGGTGGACGACACGGAGCCGGCCCCAACGGACCCCGCCCTGCAGGCCGTCATCCGTGACGCCGCGAAGTCCCTCGGCCTCACCACCATGGATCTACCCAGCGAAGCGGGGCAGGACTCCCAGCAAATTGCTAAGATTGCGCCGATCGGCATGATCTTCGTTCCCAGCAGGGACGGCATCAGCCATTCCCCGAGGGAATTCACTCCTTGGCAAGACATAGCCAACGGTGCCGAAGTTCTTTTCCGTGTGGTTTTGCTTCTCGATGACCGGATGAATCGTAAGTGATTGTTCGTCTCGGAGTCCTCGAGATTTTCGATCCTCACCTACCTCCTAGTTCGACTTCTAAAGGTTCTTTCTGTGGTAGTGGTCCATCCAGATTCCGGTTGGGGACCATCATTCAATCAGCTCCCGGATTGTCGGCAATGCGGAAATTGGGAATTTGCTGACCTATACAGCGCGTCGAAAGAAGCACAGAACTTGGCGCATCACTTAAGTTGGCAATCAAAAGTGTATGGCCAGAGCATATTTCGCCGTTTGGGTGGTCGCGTCATGTCTTGTCTTCGCTTACGGTAAGGAATCCTTGGTGGAGATCACACGCTAAGATCAATGGTCGGCGAGGAACCTCAATCCACTCATTGACCTTGGTTTTTGGCGAACAAACACGCAAGCTTGTGCTAAGGCCTGATCACGACAAGTGTTCGATACAATTCTGCCGCCCTACTCGTTGACGGGGGATGAACATGGAAAGCCGCACACCGGGCGGACATTTCAGCCAGATAGCAGAACCACTTCGCAGGCATGCTGCGACGCGTCGCTGCGTTATACAAGGCTCGGCGGCTCTTTTTCTACAGGCTATGTTGCCGTTGCCTGATGCAGGCACGGATCAGGGCTCAGTCTCGAATCCACCTGAGCTTGAGCCGTACGACCGGGCACTTCTTCCTGTCGGCATCCGGTCCCGGTTTGTGAACGTACCGGGTCTGAGGATGCATGTGCTCGAAGCGGGGTTCAATGTGAAGGATCAACCATGTATTGTGCTGTTGCATGGATTTCCAGAGCTAGCTTACAGCTGGAGAAAGGTGATGCTACCTATCGCCGCCGCAGGCTTTCACGTCATCGCACCGGACCGTAGGGGTTACGGGCGGACCTCGGGATGGGATGTTCGCTATGAAGACGATCCCGGCCCATTCTCTATTCTTAACCAGGTCCGCGACATCGTGACATTAACCGCCGCATTCGGATATCGCTCGGTGGCAGCCGTGATCGGTCACGATTTTGGCTCTTCGATAGCAGCCTGGTGCTCATTGGTGCGACCGGACGTTTTTCGTTCCGTGGTCATGATGAGCGCACCGTTTGCAGGGCCCCCATATTTGCCATTCAATACAGCAAATTCGCCGCAGTCTGGCACCTCGGCGAACCTGCAAGCAGACCCTATCTACGACCAGCTGGCGAGCCTGACACCACCCCGGAAACACTACCAGAAGTACTTTGCCACCCGTAAAGCAAATGAAAACATCTGGCATCCACCGCAGGGTGTTCATTCTTTTCTGCGCGCGTATTACCACATGAAAAGTGCCGACTGGAAGCAGAATACCCCTTTTCATCTAAAGGCGCGGACCGCCACTGAATGGGCCAAGTTGCCCCGCTACTACGTCATGGATTTGAACAAAGGAATGGCTGAGACCGTAGGGCCCGAGATGCCATCAGCTGCAGCAATTGCGGGGTGCAAATGGCTAACCGAGGATGAGCTTAGGGTTTACAGCAATGAGTATGAAAGGACCGGTTTCCAGGGCGGGCTGGAAGAATACCGCGTCAGGTTCATAGATAAATACCGTGCGGAATTGCAGCTTTTTTCCGGGCGGACGCTTGATGTGCCTTCGCTCTTTATTGCGGGAAAGAGCGATTGGGGTGTCTATCAGAATCCGGGAGACTTCGAGATGATGCAGGACGTATGCACACGCCTAGCAGGCAGGTATCTAGTTGACGGAGCCGGCACTGGGTACAGCAAGAACAACCAGAGGAAGTGAGACGGTTGCTTATTCAGTTCGTTCAGAATACGTCTTAACGGCTATTCCTATGCGCTGAAATAGCTGGCGTAACATCTCGATTTCACTCGTTGACCTGGTTTCAACGCAAAGAAACGGCGCAAACTTGTGCAAACGCTGTTTTTCATCAGTGAATGATGCTTGCTATAATCGCGCCCCCATGAAGAAAGTCTTTCGTGCCCTGCTTATTTGCTTTCTGGTTGTTGTTGTTTTTATTGGCTTAGCAGCAGCCTCATTTCCAACCACAATTCGACGCGTGTGGTTCGCCGCGCATCTTTTTTCAGATCATGACCATGTAGCTGACTTTCAGAACATGGGTCGTCTCTTTCCGGCACAATTAATTAGCAAAAGCGATCATCCCTATACTTTCCCGCAGGGAACACCGATCTCTTTGCCTTCGCATTATCGTTACAAGGATCAGGCGAAAGATACCGCGTCTTTTTTGCAGGATGTGGATACAACTGGCTTGCTTGTGCTGCATCGAGATAGAGTCGTGTATGAGAATTACTGGCGCGGCACCATCCCAACCACGAAGACAGTCGGATGGTCTCTGACAAAATCCTTTGTGTCTGCCTTGGTCGGGATAGCTATCGCTGAGGGAAAGATCGGGAGTGTAGAGGACCCAGTCACGCAGTACGTGCCCGAGTTGAAGGGAAGCGCCTACGACAATGTCAGGTTGAAAGATGTCTTGCAAATGTCATCGGGGGCAAGTTGGAACGAGGACTATAGTGACTGGAATTCTGACATTAACCGATTTGCTCGTGCGTTTGCGTTCGGTAGCTCACTGGACCATTTCATTACGACTCTCAAGCGGGAGCACACTCCCGGAACCTTTCACCGTTATAACAGCATGGACACGCAGGTTCTGGGTTTTGTGTTGCGGCGTACGACTGGGCTATCCAATGCTGACTATATGAAGTCACGATTGTGGCAGCCTCTTGGAATGCAGGACGATGCTTTTTGGGTTACAGATGATGACAACAAGGAGTTCGCCGCTGCGGGACTAAATGCCACTCTACGGGATTTCGCAAAGCTCGGAGCACTTTACTTGCACCTTGGGGATTGGAATGGTCATCAAATCGTTCCTCGTGCTTGGGTTATAGCTTCCGTAACTCCGGACGCCCCCCATCTGAAGCCGGGGAAACGGAGCTCTTCAGATCAAATTATGGGCTATGGCATGCAATGGTGGATACCGGACAATGATGGTGACTACACAGCTATCGGCGTCTTCAATCAGTTCGTTTACATCAACCCTCAGCTTCATTTGGTCATTGCCAAGACCTCGGCGAATCACCTATACGGCACCGGAGGGTCTGACGAACACGATCGGGAAGATGAGAACATTGCGTTCTTCAAAGCTCTTGAAGAAGAAGTTCATACGGCTGATTTGAACTAACGCGGTCGACAGCCCACCGAATTTCGTCTCGTTTGGCGTAAATCCCGATTAGAGTTATTGACTCGAAAAAAGGCGGATAAAAAGCGCACACTTGCGCAACGCCTGATAGCCTCAACTATGATTCTCCCGGTCTAGCCGAGCTTCTGCGTACTCCGGCTTTTGCTTGCTTCAGGATCAGGATGTCGGGGTCCGCGTCATGTTCCAGAGCGCGAGGAAGCTTGGGACGGCTCCCTCACGGCTTGGACTCTTGCAAGAGAACCACGTCAGAGTCGTAATGGCCGTTCAGAACAGCGAGGCTCTTGCCGTCCGGCGAAAAACGAAATGACCAGATTTGCTCTGACTTGGAGGTTGTGATTGGGTAGCCCGAAGAACCGTCTAGCGGCGCCACCCATATCTTGTCCATTCCGTTCTCCCGGATCGCAAAAGCTACCGACTTTCCGTCGGACGTGAATTGCAAACTCTGTCCCAAGAAATTGCTGGCATCGAGCATTCGCGGCGGATTCGATGATCCAATGTCATACACTGCAATCTTTACGGTCCCCCCAACTTGCGAAAGAGCGATTGCTATCCTATTGCCGTCTGGCGAAACGGCTAGCCAATCAGGTTGATCGGGAAAGAGATGGTAGCCTTGGGGTGTACGGAAAATCGCTTCCGTTCTCGCGGAGCCGTCCAGCGGCACGCGGAAGACACCGCCCCTGCCCGTGTCAATGTAATACACCCATTTCTGATCGGGTGAGCAAACTGGCGATTCGTCCCATGTACCATCCGTCAATTTAAGGGGGCTGGAAGCGTCGGCAGCGACTCGCCAGATGTTTGGTGTCTTCGTGCCACGGTGGTGAACCCAAGCTAGAACGGAATAGCTCGTACCACACGAAGAGGGCTGGACAATAAACTCGCCAGAGTCCGCCAACAGTTGGGTCTGGATCGTTCCATCGGTACCCAACTTGAACAGGCGAGCCAAATTGCTAACGAGAAGATTGCCATCACCATTCCAGAGCACGGCGCTTGACTCGTCGAACTGCTTTGCTTGCGAGAGGAGCGTTCGAGGATCTCCGAACTCGCGCCCCACCTTCGAGAGGACGGAAATGGTCGCATAACTTCTCTTCTGAATCGTCGCTAGGCTTTTTTCGTCAGCGGAAAGCGTAAGCGTCTCGTATGTGTTTGTGTCCCGAGTGATCGGCTCAATGTTCTCTCCCGCGCCTAGCAGAAAGCCGATTTGGCCTTGGCCCCAACCAGCATTCGCTCCTGTTTGCAAGAAATTGGTAAATAACGTACGGCCATCCAGCGACCAGTGGATTTCAAAGGCAGCCTTGTCTTTGAAGGTAACGAGGTGGTGCGATTTGCCTGTACCAACATCGAGGATGTCAATCATGCCTCCGCCCACACCTAGGTCTAGGAAGGAATAAGCAATTTCATCAGCCCTCGGTGACCACGCCAACGACACAGGCGGTCCAATCTCATCAGACCTGACCTGCAAAACCGTCTCGTCGTTTCCTTTCGGGGACGCTCCAAGGATGCTGTATTTGCCTACATCGGGGGCGTGCGCGCGCACGTACGAGATGCGCTGCCCGTCCGGGGAAAACGTGACCCCGCTGTAGATATTCTGCGCGACCATTTGCGGAGCGCCCCCTAATATAGGGGATCGGTAAAGGTTGTAGAGCTCGGCGGACTGTTGCTTGCGGAAATAGATGTAGTTTCCATCCGGCGAAAAGGCCAGACTTTCATAATGCGATGCCGATGCCGGAATGACTTGCGTCTCGCTGTCTGTTGGGAGGTTGCGGAGCAACAGGCTTTCGAGTCCATTGTCGCGCATCACACTGAGCACATACCTGCCGTCGGGCGAAATCGCTGCCCGCGCTGCCTTGCCCGTGTTCGTGACTTGCATCACAGTGAATTTCTGAAACGGCGTATGGGCAGGACGATGCAGGAGAGAGTAAACGCCCAAACCTGCCGCGCCGAGCAGGATCAACACTGCGAACACTCCTGCCATGATCCCCCATTTGTGCTGCTTTGCAGCGACGATGACGGCGGAGCGACTGGTTTGCGAGCGCTGAGCCGTTGACTGCACCGCCGCTGCCACGCCTGCTGGGGCGGTTACGGCTTGGCGACCAGACTCGGTATCGCGCTTCAGCCGTTGCAGGTCGGTGCGAATGTCGGAGGCGTGCTGGTAACGCAGGTTCCTGTCTTTGTCCAGACACTTCTCAATAATCTCTTCCAGCTTGGACGGAATATCAGCATTCAACCGCATCGCAGGCGTTGGCGTCCCATCCAAAATAGCTTTGAAAATGACTCCCGAACTCTCGCCTCGGAACGGCAGAGTTCCTGTAGCCATCTCGTAAAGCACTGCGCCAAATGAAAACAAATCACTGCGAGCATCTAATTCTCTGGCCCTGACTTGCTCCGGCGACATGTAGGCAATGGTGCCAACAGCATGGCCGGGACTGGTCAGGTGCTCTTCGAGCGTTGCTGTAGATGCGGCTGTTGCTCCGCCCAATTCACTAATGACGAGTACAACCTTTGCCAATCCAAAATCCAGAATCTTTGCGTGCCCGCGTTTCGTGACGAAAATGTTCGCAGGCTTTATGTCTCGGTGAACGATTCCGGCAGCATGAGCGGCATCGAGTGCATCGGCGATCTCGATTCCTAGTGACAGAACCTCATCGACTTCCATCGATTTGCCACCTATCCGATGCTTCAGCGTAAATCCGTCCAGAAACTCCATGACGATGAAGGACTGACCGTTGTGTTTGCCAATCTCATGGATCGTGCAGATGTTGGGATGGTTTAGAGCGGACGCTGCACGAGCTTCGCGGCGAAAGCGTTCGAGCGCCTGCAGGTCGTGTGCAAGATCTTCAGGCAGGAATTTCAGGGCGACAGAACGGCCAAGTTCGGTGTCTTCGGCCTTATAAACCACACCCATCCCGCCGCCACCCAGCTTTTCGAGGATGCGATAGTGCGATATGGTCTGCCCAATCATCGGCCTGAAATGTTAGGATCGCAGACCCGCTAAGTCAATGAAGGCGATGAAGTTGGTCGCGTCCCGAAGGATCAACTGACGATAAATCTGGTTACAGCATTTGACTTCCGGACTGCTCGTGAATCGCCCGGAATTGGTATATTGATGCGACTTGGTCGATTGATCCGAGCTGATTGCGACCAACCAAGGCGAGGGGAGAGCATGAACCGGCGACAAGCCTTGCAGCGTCTTGGTGTATTCCATTTAGCAGTACCGTGGTTTCTCGGGCAGCTGAGTGAAACGGCATCTTTTTTAAGGCAGTATCCCTCCTTCGACCTCCATTGCCATCCCGGCGCATTCCATCATCGTGGCATGCCAGACTACGCCGGCGATCAAGCCTTCACAAAAACCACATCCGACATGCGTGCTGGCGGCTTGGCGGCAGCATTCTTCAGTATCGTCGGGGACGCAACACTTCTGAGTCGCGACGCCAAAGGGATAGTTGTATCCAATCGGAAGCTGTCCGAAGGTGAAGCGTGGGCCGATAGTGAGAAGCAGTTGAATACTTTCGATGAACTGGCCAAACGCGAAAACATCAGTCTTGCCACCAGCGTTGGCCATATGCAGCAACTGGGCAAGCGTGGTCAGATCGCAGCGTTCCTCTCCTGTGAAGGAGGGCACGGTCTTGAGGGAAAGCTCGACCATCTCGATGATCTCTACGCGCGCGGCGTGCGAAGCCTTCAGTTAGTGCATTACGCCCAAAATACCTTGGGCGACGTGCAGACTCTATCGCCCGTTTACAACGGGCTGTCCGCCTTCGGCCGCGATGTGGTGCGACGGATGAATCGTCTTGGGATGCTTGTGGACGTTGCGCACGCGTCGTTCGCTACCGTCAAAGCCACGGTTGACAGCACTTCCGACCCGATAATGCTCTCGCACTCACATCTGCAAAGCGATACCAATCCACATCCTCGCCTCATTACAGTCGAGCACGCGCGCCTGGTCTCCTCTACTGGCGGGTTGATCGGCGCTTGGCCGTCTGGGTTTGCCAATCGGACATTCGCTGATTTTGTGAATCAGACGATGCGCCTTATAGATGCCGTGGGCGTAGACCACGTCGGTCTTGGTACTGATATGGACGGAAATTTTAAACCCGTGTTTTCTAATTACAAACAACTGCCGGACTGGGTGACAGGATTGCGGTCGAAGGGGCTGTCCGACCCTGATGTAGCCAAGGTTGTTGGAGGCAACGCGGTTCGCGTTCTCAACAAGGTGTTGAAGACCTAAAGGCTTTGGCCAAGGCTAAAAGAATAGCGCTCTCTTGAAAAATATGGCGGAGAGAGTGGGATTCGAACCCACGTTACCCTTTCGAGTAAACACGCTTTCCAAGCGTGCGCCTTCAGCCACTCGGCCATCTCTCCGGCGAGGTTGCTGCGATGGGAAGCAGGTAATCGGGTGCGACTTGGTCAGTGCCCAAGTCCAAGGCACCCAAAACCTCGAGTCGCACAAGACCGTCAGCTAAGCTACAGCGACAGCCTCTTTTTTGATTCTATGGTTGCTGAAACAGAACCGCAACATTGATCCGGCAATCAATCGTAGGGAAATCCAATTCGTCGCTCGGATCCGTCACGAAAGCTTCAGGGGACATAGGAGGAAACGGGAACAAATCTTAGGAGAGCTTATCCGTCGCGGGTACTGGCAAGGAGTTCCCGTCAGCGGCGCCCGCGGCTGCGCCATTTGCCCTGCCGTTCACGGGTTCCGCAGAGTTCTCGGGCTTCTTGTCGCTGTCCCCGACGCGATGATTGAGGCAGTAAAGCGCCAGTTCCAGACGATCGGCGACGCCCAGCTTGTCGTATACCTTGCGCAGATAGTTCTTCACCACCTGCTCGGTGGTGCCCACGCGTAAGGCAATTTCTTTGTTCTTCATGCCCTGCGTCACGCAGGAGACGATCAGCGATTCCTTCGGGGTCAATTGCACTTTTGGACGGCTGCCCGCCGGTCGACCGCCTTGTGTGCGGTAAGCACTTAGAACCCAAGTCACGCCCTGACGGTCGAGCCAGGGTTCGCCTTGCGCCACCTTGCGCAGGCACTCCACCAGGGTTTCCGGTTCAATTTCACGAGACACGATGCCATGCACGCCGCGCCGGAAGAGTTCCAGCGTCAACTCTTCGTTCGGTTCATTGGTGACCACTACCAGCTTCATTTGCGGCGATTGGCGGAGCAGGTCGGCGACCGCCTCGACTGGACTGGTCGTCAGAGCGGCTTCAAAAATCAGAATGTCGGCAGTAAATTTCTTAGTGGCGGCCAGCGTCTGGGCCAGAGTTTCGGCCTGGCCGATCACCCGGATGTCGTCTTCCAGGGCGAAAATCTTGCGCAGGCCCGCGCGAAAGATTGCTTGCGTATCAGCCACGATCACACGAATGAAATGACCGTTGCTGTCTCCCTCGTGCGGAATCTCCAGGTTGTCCACGCTCACCGGAATACTTGCCATCGGTTCCCTTGCGGCGCCCTACCTGCGCTCGAATCGATACTCATCGATGACCACGCCCACACCGCGTCGGCCACCGTCCTCAAAACTGCGCACCACACGTCCCCGGCAATCCACCCGAACATCTTCCGTCGCACCGACAACGTCAGCCGGCAGGGAGATCGTAAAATCCACCGGCGATCCCACGGGCATGTCAGAATCCACTTCGAACAAGACTCCGTTCGCGGAAATGTTCTGGGTCTCGGCGGAACAGACTTCCGCTCCCGATTTCACAGCGATGGGAAGTTTTACCGGAAAACGCGCCGCGCTCTGCACGTCCGTGTAGTGCTTGCGAGCCGGCTTATTCGCAATCTTCACGTCCTTGCTGGTATCCGCTGACACAGCGCTAACGGCCCTTCTTTCCGGGTCGGCACGGCTACTTACACCACGCGACCAGAGATGGACATTTCGAACGCAGCTTACACCTGTGGAGTAAGCCGCGAAAGTTACCGAAGTCATGGAACTTCCTGTGTGTAAGCTATTGGATGGAAAGGGATTATGGGGCGGTTAGAGCGTCTTGCAGGTTCGAAATTAGCACCCAGCACTCAGCAGTCGGCATTCAGCAAGAGTCGGGATTGTAAAGAACTGCCAGGAACATGGATGGAGCTATATCTACTGGGTCGTTACGCCTTAGAAAAAGCATGGTCGGAGCCTGGCTGCTGAGTGCTGACTGCTGACAGCTGCTTAAAACTTCGTCACTTCCGTGAAGTTGAAATCCCGAACCTTCATCGCCGGAACGACCATGTCAAACGACTCCTCTCCGCTGGCACGGACGAGTTTCCCCATAGCTTCAACGTTGGAGAGCATGTGGATCAGGCTCTCGTTGAACCGGAAGTTGCGGACCCCTGCTGCGACCTTCCCATTTTCAACAAGGAAGGTTCCGTCGCGCGTCATGCCTGTCAGGATCTTCTCGTAAGGATCGACTTCGCGGATGTACCACAGTCGCGTCACCAGCACGCCCCGGTCGGTCGACTGGATCATCTCCTCTACAGTTTGAGGGTTCTCAGGCTCGCCGAAGACAATATTCATCGGCATCTCGCCCATTTCGTTGGGAAGAAGAAAGCCGTGCCCGGTTGGTTCGATCGGACCCACTTTTGACGCGTGCTCAGATTTCTTCATTCTCGCGGCGCTGCCGCGGGCGTACACCACGCGCTTGACCGCCCCGTTCTCCACCAGTTGCACTCGCTGCCGACACATTCCTTCCCCGTCATTCGGGGCGCCGGATTGGAGAGGATGCGTAACATCGTCATAGATGCTGACGTTCGCCCCGAACAAGCGTTTGCCGATGCGATTGTTAAGAAACGAGCGCTCGTCGAGAATCGCCTGGCCGCCAAAGTCCCAGAACATGAAGCCAACGATATCGAGGACAGCTGCCGGTTCCAGAATAACCGTGTACTTCCCTGCCGGAAGTTCGCGCGGCGCGGCCGATTGCATGGCCTTGCTGGCAGCGATCTCAGCGAGTATTTCCGGATTCAGATTGCCGATATCAGGCGAGTTCGCTTTCTGCCAGCCTGAAGAGTCTTTTCCCAACATTGTGACCGAAACTTCCGCGGAGGTTTGCGTATGCCAGGTACTCAAGCCTCGCGAATTTAAAATGCCTTCCACAGACTCGGAGCTCGAGAAGATGCCAGCGGTCGTCAGTTTGTGCTGGCCGGCGACACGAACAACTTTTCCGACGCCCTGAGCACGATCTTCCGGAGTGATAGCAGCCGTTTGCGGAAAGTGGCGACTCGGAGTGGAATCCCTTTTCTTTCCCGCATCTGCGGGCATTGGCAATAGATCCGCGTCCGGATGCTGCACCTTCGCGAAGTCCTCAGCCGCTCGCACAACCCGCCGCAGGCTCTCTTCATCGAGCTTGTTCGTGGAGGCGCGGGCCGTTCGTCCATCGAACACCGCACGCACCGAAACTCCGTAATTCTCCTCCGCGACGTTCTGATGGATGACATTGTTGGCAAAACGTGTGAGCGCGGAGCGTCCGCCATGAAAGTAGGCTTCGATCTCGTCAGCGGTCGAGAGTTTCTTGATGCGGTCGAAGATGGTGGAGGCGGTATCTCGTTCTAGCATTCAGCACTCAGCAGTCAGCACTTAGCATTTGGCACTTAGCATTTAGCCAGCTGTCGCTCGTTGTCGACACGCAATATTAAGGCGGTGAGCATTCGCCGAAGTTCTTCCAATTTCTTGCGTAGACCGTCGTAGCGATGCCGCTCCAGGAACTCCAGGTCACGGGCGAGTAAGAAGCGATAGTCCAACTCACTCGCCGAACTGGTGGGTCCGTAAAGTTCCTCTCGAGGAAAGTTCGGTGTTACACGATAGACCTTAATGGTCAACTCGAGGGCTCGCATCCAAACCTTCAAATCTCTAAAATCCTCAAGGCAACACCTCGGCAGAATGGCTAAATGCCAAATGCTAAGTGCCAAGTTGTGCTGTAACGATCTTCACGATCCCTTATAAGCACTTCCCACTTGAATTCCCCGAAACCTCGCCGGCGCCGCTCCGTGGCCAGTGCCCATCACTTGTTGTGGTTGCCCCTTGCCGCAATTTGGAGTTCCCCATAGCGTCCACTGATCACGCGAACAGATCGCGTCCATGGAATTCCAGAATTCCGTTGTTATGCCGGAGTACGAAGGATTCTTCAGCATGCGTGTGCGCTTACCCTTCTTGATCTCCCAGCCGATTTCGCAACCAAACTGAAAGTTGTAGCGCTTATCGTCGATCGACCACGACTTATTGGTTTCGAAATAGATGCCGTGATCGGTGTCGGAGATGAGCTGCTCCAGCGTAAGGGGCTTCTCTCCGGGAAGAATGCTGATGTTGGTCATGCGAATCATGGGCAGGCGATTCCAGCCTTCGGCGCGCAGAGTACCTCCAGAACGATCGAGGCCGATGGTGTGCGCGGTCTCGCGAGAACTTAAGTAGCCGGTGAAAAGACCATTGGTGATGATGGGCGTACACTGGGCAGGAACCCCTTCGTCGTCGAATCCGAACGTTCCCAATCCCGGGCCATGTTCCTGGCGCGCGTCCGCGACAACGTTGACGATATCGCTCCCATATCGGAGAGTCCGCAATTTGTCGAGCGTGAGAAACGATGTGCCCGCGAAATTGGCTTCCATCCCGAGCACACGATCCAGTTCGATGGGATGTCCCACAGACTCGTGAATCTGCAGGCCGAGTTGCGAACTCTCGAGAATGATGTCGAATTTACCTTCAGGACACTGCTCGGCTTTGTGCAATGCAACCGCTTGTTCGCCAACCCGCCGAGCGTTCTCAAGCAGCTTTAGTTCGTTGATCAACTCGTACCCTTTGTTTTGCCACTGGCCGCCAAAGGAATTCGGGTACGAGCGCTTCATGATCTCGGTGCCGGCGAAGGCGTAAGCCGCATAGCCCGCACCCGTGGAGTACTTTGTCTGGTGAATTCGGGCGCCTTCGGACGAAGCGTACCACTGCTCCTCGCGATGAAAGTTCATGCTGGCTTCAGCCAAAGTGACACCTGAGACGGAGCGCAGTTCAGCATCAATTTTCAGCAGCAGTTCCAGATTCTGTTCGATGGAAATCGTGAAAGGATCGATCTCACAGGGTGTGGCCCATTCTGCTGAGACGGGCTTTTCAGCGGCGAGGCGAATGTCTTCCTGTTTGACCTGTGCCGAAGCCTTGGCGATTGCGAACGCCCGTGCGGCAGTGGACTCGACTGCTGCGCGGCTCAACTGATCCGATGCCGCAAATCCCCAGGACCCATCGGCGATCACGCGAATACCGATGCCTCGCGATTCCGCATCGGAGGCATGACCAATTTTGCCGTTCTTGGTGGCAAGCCCACGGCTGCGCTCATCAACGATGCGTGCATCAGCGAACGAAGCTCCGCGCTGCGTGGCTACATTGAGAGCCCAATGGATGACCTCGTGCATACTTCGTTTCAATTTACCACGTCGTCAAGGCTTCAGGCGGAACACGAGAAAGTAGTCCATGTCGTCCTTCACGAAGTCATAACTATTCAGCAACTCGTACCCCGCACTGGCAACTTCTTTAACAACCACCTCGCGGGCTACGCCATGATTCTCCCCATTCCCGTTGCGGTCAATGATTCCAACTTTGGCTCCCGGACGCAGAGAGCTGCGCAGGTTTCGCATGAGAACAATTGGCTTCGCCACTTCGTGATAAGTCTTTAGTAGTAGCACCGCGTCGATCTGATTGGGCGGCAACAGCGGATCATCCTCGCGTCCCAGGATCGCCTTCACGTTCTGCAGGTTTTCCTTACGTGATCGATCTTCGATGTAGCGAGTGGCCTCCGGATTGATATCCACCGCATACACGTATCCTCTTTCAGTCACGCGTCTGGCTGCACGTACCGTGAACCATCCCGACCCTGCGCCCACGTCAGCAACGCTCTTGCCCGGTCCGATTCCCAAAATATCCATAACCCTGTCGATCTGCAGGCGCTCGGCGCGGCCGGGCGATTCGAAGATGGACAGATCGCCGGTGTAGGGTGTGCTCGTCTTCCGAGTCTCCTTGGATTGCTGGGTAGCCGGCGCCTGAATGAAAGGGGCGGAATGGAAAAGAAGGATTGCAAGAAGCAAGTTGCGAAGCCAGACCATGCAGACACTCCGGAGACTTCTTTTTAAGGATAGACGCTTTCGGTTGTAGTTGGTGAGACGTCAAGCAACATGCCGAGCTCAGACGGGAGTGCAGGATTCTCTAGACAGCGCGGGCGGGACGCCGGCGCTACAGTGCGCCTCACCCGCTTCTGTGACCCATCGCACTGACCCCTTCGCCCAATCAGGACTCCAATATAGGGAGGGGGCCCATAAGGACTTCGTTTAAAGGAGAGACATTCATGAGCACTGTCGTACTTGACAAGAAAGCTGACCTGGCTGGCCATGGAATCGGAGATTACCTGGAACTTGAAAAGATTCTGCCCACCGATTACCACTCGCTGCTCACGCCCAGAGAGACCCAGCAGGCGATTTTTCACCTCAAGCGCTACATCGAGGACAACCTGTGCCGCGAGCTGAATCTGATGATGGTCGAGGTCCCTCTCATCGTCGATGTGGAGAGTGGAGTCAACGACATGCTCGACCGCGATGGCTCACGCACCCCGATTCAGTTTCACATTTCAAACGATCGCGACAAGCATCCACTCGATGCTCAAGTTGTCCAGGCCGCCACGAAGTGGAAGAGAGTCGCTCTCAAGCAGTTTGGGTGCAAGGTGGGCGAGGGCATCTGCACCGACATGCGCGCTGTGCGCAAAGACTACTTCCTCGATCACGACCACAGCGCCTACGTCGACCAATGGGACTGGGAACGTGTCATCACTGCCGGGCAACGTAACTTGCCTTTCCTAAAAGCTGTGGTCGGCAAGGTCTGGAAGGTTTTGGTCGGCGCCGAGAAGTTCGCGATCGAAATGTTTCCGAAGTTGAAGGATCCGCGCTATCCAAATCTGCCCGAAGAACTGATCTTCCTGCATGCCGAGGAAATTCTCGACATGTATCCCGATCTGCCACGCAAGCAGCGTGAAGCCCAGATTCTGCAGAAGTATCCGGCGATCTTCATCCTGGGGATCGGCTGGCCGTTGAAGGACGGCTATCCGCACGAGATGCGCGCCGCTGACTCCGACGACTGGGTGACCGACACGAACGTCGAGACCGGGCATGCCACCCATGGCTTGAACGGCGATATCCTGGTGTGGAATACGGTGACGAAGCGGCGTCACGAGCTAAGCTCGATGGGGATCCGGGTAACAAAAGAGACGCTGAAGCAGCAGCTCGAGCTCTCCCATCAACTCGATTTCCTGCAACTGCCCTATCACCGCGCTATTCTCGAAGATCGCATTCCGCTTTCGATCGGCGGCGGCATCGGACAATCGCGTACGCTTATGCTGCTTCTGCGGAAGGCACATCTCGGTGAAGTCAGCGTGGCCGTGTGGCCGAAGGTCTTGAAGGAGATTTGCGCGAACAAAGAAATCTTCGTGTTGGAGTAGGACCGGCGGACGTTTTGGATCGTGGAGAGGCGGGCATTCCGCCCGCCTGGACGGGCTAGACGCCCGTCCCTCCATTTTCGGCTCACGCAGAAAGATGGACTAATCAAAGAGTGATTGGGGTGCCTGGTGGGATTCGAACCCACGTCATCCGGAGCCACAGTCCGGCGTTCCACCACTGAACTACAGGCACCACAGGGAGGGATACTGCAGTGTTCGATTATAGCAACTGGGACCGAAGTTGGCAGAGAGGCGGAATTGTAACCCTTAGGCTTTTGACGAGATCGCGAGGAGAGCAGGTTCCGCCGCCTCTGCGCTCGGCGTCAGAATGATAAGACTCTAAGAGGAGAATCAGCGTCCTGAATTGTGGAGCGGCGGGCCTCCCCGCCCGCCGGAACGGGCGAGACGCCCGTCCCTCCATTTCCTTGTGAGCTTGTCGTCGAAATGGACAATCAAACGTGACCGATGAGCTGTCGACAATCGTTATCAGCTACCAGCCACTTGCTAACCGCGCCCGACGCCCACGTATTGGAATCCCATCGACTTCAGGCGCGCAGAGTCCAGCAAATTCTTGGTATCGACGATGATTGGCCGTTTCAACAGATGCTTGATCTTCCCGAAATCAAGTGTGCGAAATTCTGGCCAGCCGGTGCCCACCACCAACGCATCCGCACCTTCGGAGACCGCATATGCAGAGTCGCAATAGCAGACGGCGCCATTCAGCTCCAGCTTTGCATCCGTGAGCGCAGCCGGATCATAGGCACGGACACGGGCACCTTGCGCGATGAGTGTCTGAGCCAGACGAATTGAAGAAGAACCCGCAACGGAATTCGTATTCGGCTTGAACGACAGTCCAAGAATGCCGACTTCCTTGTTCTGAACCGAGTTCACCAGTCCGGAAATCTTTTGCACCAGGCGCTCGGCCAACGCCGTGTTCACTTCGCGCGCCGCCGATAAGATCTTCAATTCCACATTTTTCTCGCGAGCCAGTGCCGCCAAAGAATCCATGTCGGACTCGGCAAAGAAGCCTCCCATGCCGGCACCCGGCTGCAGGCAGCGCGGCGCAATTTTCTTATCGAGACCCAGCGCCAAAGAGAGATTGACGGCATCTGCGTTCACCCGCTCGCACAACGTCGCCAATTCGTTAATGAACGAGATCTTCGTGGCCAC
>Ga0126372_10000255_pt1 | contig 17416 bp, 15 predicted proteins | sample PanSoiMetaPlot_6_FD_92762 | JGI IMG/M metagenome (GOLD analysis project Ga0126372, IMG submission 92762) | Tropical forest soil microbial communities from Panama - MetaG Plot_6 | ecosystem: Environmental > Terrestrial > Soil > Tropical forest > Bulk soil | place: Panama | collected 2016-02-17
GCGTTGGCAAAGTGAAAGGCGAAGCAGCGCGGCGCTTGGAACCATTGGATCCGTGACACATCTCCATTGCGCGGCAGAAGGCCGATGCGGGAGTCTCGATGCTCGTCCCAAAGCCACGGGAACGTGGTGTGTGAATGCTCCGGTTGAAACGTCACAGGAAAGTCCGGGACGATGATGAAGGACTGCGTGAATGCCATGTCATGGATGAGCGGAATGTGAGGTAAGTCGATCCGCGCCTTAGTTGTGGCGCGGCCATCAGCGTCGACTGAGATATAGCGAATCGGCTGAAACGGCTCATATGCCAACGCGTGCTGTTCACCCGTTATCGGATCGAGCTTCGGATGTCCAGTAAAGCCGGCTTCGAGAGTGCCGCAGAAGTCCGTCCGGCGCAAGCTTTGCAACTCATAGTCAAGTTCGACTGGTAGACTGCCCGCCTCGACGACGGCGCACAGCCGCCCGCCTACGTTCATGAGATTGGTATTGACGTTCCCGTCTCGGCTACTCTCGCCCGGCCCGGGGATCGCCTGTCGGCTCAGAACCCTGGCGGCGTCCCGATCAAGGACGAAGCGACTGCGGAACCATTCCGCCTTACCGCTGCGCAACCGCAGGCCGTGTGCCATGCCTGTCCCGGCGAACCAGTGGTATTGAATCAGACGCACCAGGTCGGGTTCATCGACCGGATTGGGGCCAATCCGGAGGAAGCGACCGTTAAGCTCCTCGGGAATATGGCCGATCACCTCTAAATCGATCGCCGTCACCTCGCTCTTGAGGGGCGCAAAGTTTCCGGCGACATACGGCGCGCCGGTGCTGCTTGCTGAAGGGATTGTTTCCGCCGTCAGATTCATGATCATCTCCTTAAGGTTATGGGTCCCGTGTTTATGTTTGTGGTTTCAGGAGTCGGAGCTGACACGCTTCAGCGCCCAGCCCGTTGGTCACCCGACCGGACGAAACCAGCAGGTCTGCATGAGCCATATCACCTCGGTGCGGGTGCCACCGGCATCGCCGCGCTGTGGCTTGCAGCTCGGGCCAGATCGTCCAACATCTCTTGGTTGGCCGCACGCAGCCGTGGCGCAAGGAACACGCGACCCAGCCACGGAAGCAGCCCAACTTGGGTTTCATCGCTTACGACGACGGTGCTCATCCCGTCGAGCGAGGGGCGGACCGTGAACGTGCGCTCGGCATGGAGACCTCGGGCATCCGCGATGATGGAAAAAGAATGTGGTCGCTCCGCGGCTACTACTGTGCTGCGCAACTCGACTGGATGTGCCTTCCAGCGGAAGGACACGGGTCGTGCCGCGCTGGCGGTCGATGCTGTACTGCCCGTTGACTCGACGCGTACCCACCGGCAAGCGCGATACCACGACGGCCACCGTTCGACGTCGGTTAACAGGTCCCACACACGTTGCGCCGACGCACGAATCACGGTATCGTTGCGAACCTCGATAGGTGCTTTGGCTGCGCTAACCGGGCGGAGCAGCCGGGCGGACACCCGGATCAGCCACTCGCGCGGCATGAACCGGCCGCTTTCGGCGAGTAGCCTGTTCCGCACGCCGGGGATGACCACAGCCCGGCCCTTGTCCAGCGCGCGTAGTCCGGCCTCAATGACGGGTTCGGGATCGGCGAGCCGGCGATAAATCGCGGTGTGGCCGACATCCGCGCCCAGCGCGTCGACGAAACCTGTGCGGGTAGGACCGGGGCACAGCGCGGTGACCGCCACGCCCGACGCGCGAGCCTCCGCCCACAAGGCCTGGCTGAACGACAGCACGAACGCCTTGCTCGCCCCGTACACCGCCTGGTAAGGCGCGGGCTGGAACGCAATCGTAGACGCAACGTTGAGAATACCGCCACTGCCTCGGGTAAGCATTCCGGGCAGGAAGGCACGAGCTAGGGTGACCACCACACTGACGTCGACTGCCACCTCGTCCACCTCCCGGTCATGGTTGGCCTTTGTAAATGGGCCGTAACTGCCAAACCCGGCGTTATTGACTAGCAGCTCAATTGGGCGGTCGCCGATGTGATTGAGCAGCGCGGACACACCTGGCTGCGTCGAGAGGTCTGCGGTGACAGTCTCGACCCTCACCCGGGGAGCAGCGCGGCGGATCTGCAGCGCCGCTTCTTCCAACCGGCCCTCGTTGCGGCCGGTCAGGACCAGAGACATGCCCCGGTCCGCGAGCCGGGCGGCGAGCCCGCGGCCCAACCCGGACGACGCTCCAGTCACGACAGCCCAACAATCCTGATAGTGGATCATGACACCTCCTAGTGCGCGTGCCCAAGGACCGGGTCGAGGATGTCGGCCAGGTCGTTTCTAGTTCGAATCCGTCCGATGCGCTCTGCCTTACAGGGCCATCGGGGTCGACCAACTACGAGACCGATAATCCACTCGAATCTTTTTCTCTCCAACCCTCAATGTGGTCATGAGCTACCAACCTTTTGGAATGACTATTCAATCCCTCTTTCGGGTCGAACTGGACCACCATGAGTCAAGTCGATGCGCTTCCGTCCAAAGAGACGCGCGTCAATCGATATGGACCCGGGACCCAGCATTGCGAGTGCGAACGCAATCCCACCGAGAGCAACCGCAACCGGCCATTGCGCCAGATTTGAGAGGACGATCCAGACTTCGCACAATGACAGTGCAATTGCAGCGAGAGGAGTTGCCAGGCCGATCAGCAACAGAAACGCGCAGATTATCGCGACAATCTGTTGGATGAGAACCGCATAACCACCCGGCCTGAAGGCCGCCACGATGCCCCCGTACGCTGTAAGCGAACAGGCGACAACCCGCAGGAGCAGAAGCCCCCGCCCAGGCCAGCCATTAGGAAACATGGAATAGAGTCGTTGCAGATCTGCCTCGGGGCAACTTTAAGACGCACCCAAAGCTTGGGACAGCCCCAATCCGGTTTATTCTGTCTGCCTATTTCGAGGGGTTAGAGATCAATAATGCCGCGCTTTACCGCGATCGTGACCGCGTGGGTGCGATCATTTGCCCCGAGCTTAGATAAGACATTCTTCACGTGTCCCTTGATGGTTTCTTCTGTGACCGATAATTTGTCCGCGATCATTTTGTTCGAATTACCAGCAGCTATTGATCGAAGGACTTCGATTTCTCGCACCGTGAGTTCGTCGTCGGCCGCGTGATCAGCCAGCTCAGTGGCTAACTCGGCTGGTATGCGCTTTTGTCCTGCCTGCACAGCACGAATAGTGTCGATCAACTCACTACGAAGCATGCTCTTCAACAAATAGCCGCGTGCTCCGGCCCTTATGGCCCGCAACAGCTGTACATCACCTTTGTAGGTAGTTAGCACAATGAAGCGCGCATTACTGGATTCCTCGCGAATTGCAATCATTGCTTCAATTCCGCCGAGGTCCGGCATCTGGAGGTCCATCAGAACTACATCAGGACGATGCTTGCGGAATTGTTCGATCGCTTCGCGACCTGTAGAAGCCTCGGCAATCAGAGTCATGTCGGGTTGAGTTGCGATCAGGGCTGCTACGCCGTCACGCAATACCGGATGATCGTCAACGGTCAAAATTCGGATCGGCTCAGAAGCTTTGCTCATCCGGCCTTCCTCTTATTCCGTCGAAATACGAGAGCCTGAGGTCGACTGGACGGTTTGGCGTATGCAATCGAACCCGGTACGCTGAGTTGCATCTCCGTTCCGGCGTCAACTTCACTCCACAACTCAAATTTCGCTCCGAGTTGATCCGCTCGCTCGCGCATTCCGGCGAGACCCCAGTGCCCCGATCGGCCGCCTTTTGCGAGGACCTCCGAATTCACCCCTCGACCATCATCTCTAATGCGTACGCGGAATTTTCTCTCGCGATACGCGATCTCAGCTTCAATGTTACGAGCCTGCGAGTGCAAGAAAGCATTGCGCATGGCTTCTCTTACTATGCTCCGAACCTCTTCCTGCACAATGGGCTGCAAAGGCTTCGGCGTGCCTTCTACAACTGTGTGCACTAAAATCTCACCATTGTTGCTACATTCCTTCAGTTCCTCCGTGATTTCTCCTATTATGCGAACGAAATCTCTATCTCCGTCGGGGTTAGAACGTAGATCCTGCACCGCGTCGCGGCCTTCAACAATAGCGCTGTCCGCGCGATCAAGCGCAGTCGCGAGTGCCTCCTTGGCCTCAATGGGTCGCCGCGGCAAGAGTTCACAGGCGGCTTGAAAACGGAGCACCAGTCCTTGAAAGCTTTGTAGGAGCGTGTCGTGCAGTTCGCGGGCGATCCTTGTACGCTCGCTGACCCGCTCTTCGAAGCGCATCTCGAATTGCCTTGCTACTTGGTGCATACGATATTGATAAGCCGCCCAAATCGATAGAACGGCTGAGAACATGTACAGAGTGCGAAACCACCAAGTACTCCACCATGGAGGCAGTATGGTTATCGCTATCTCCGCACCGGGTTCGCTCCAACTGCTGTTGGTAGTAGCGCCCTGCACACGAAAGCGATATTTTCCTGCAGGCAGACTTGTATAGGTTACCGAGCGTTGATCGCTCTCGACTTCGTTCCATGAAGAATCGAGGCCCTCCAGCATGTAGCGATATCGACTCGCCGTCGGATCAGAATAGGAAAGAGCTGCGAATGAAAGCGAGAAAAGCTTTTGGGTGTGCGAGAGAACGATCTTTGACGCGTACGAAATGGGCTGGCGCAGCGGAGTGTGTGTATTCCCCTGATGCGGGCCAAACAATCTAAATTCAGTCAAGACGACGGGGGGAACATAGGCGTTCGTGGCGACCTCCTCAGGGCGGAAAATAGTCGCGCCGCTGAAACCCGCAAACATCATCTGTCCACTTGCGGTGTGCTCGCACGCTCCCCAACCACCCAGTTCCGGACCGGGAAGGCCATCGGCGGTCGTGAAATTTCGAAATGCCTTCTTGATTGGATCGAAACTGGATACACCCTTATTGGTCGCCACCCAGAGTTGCCCGCGATCGTCTTCGAGCACGCAGCTCACGGAGTTGCCGCCCAGCCCGTCGCGACTGGTAAAGACGGTGACCTCTCCGCTCTCTGGGTCGAGCTTGTTAAGACCGTTCTGAGTGCCTAACCACATCACTCCGGTACGAGTAATATGAATTGAATTTATGCCGTTGTCGCTAAGTTCCCCAGGAGCGTCGGTTGTGTGCGCATACGTTGTGAATTGAGCGGTTCGGGGATCGAATCGCTGCAGACCAGAGGTGTCAGTACCAAGCCAAAGATAATTATTTCGATCTTCAACCAACGCAATGTAAATCAACTCACGGCGATTCGGATTTGGCCGAAACGTCGTAAATCGTTCTGTTGCTGAATCGAAACGGTTTAAACCATCCCACGTGGCGGCCCACAAAGTTCCACCTTGATCGACCAAGAGACGGCTTACGATGTTGCTGCTCAAGGACGAAGTATCATTCTCATCATGGCGATACCTCTTCCAATTGTGCGTATGAGGGTCAAGCTTGAAGAGGCCATTAGCGAATGTTCCTACCCATATGTAACCGGATCGGTCTTCGACGATACTAATTACATCAAAGACCTCACGTGCCTTTACAGCACTGAACGCCGTGACCCTTCCAAGGCGATCGACGCGGTATATGGCGCGGCGAGCGCCGATCCATAAATTGCCGTGGCCGTCCTCGTAGAAGCAGCCAATTCTCTCATCTGGCTTTACACTGGGTAGACGAAAACTAAGCGGTTGAAATGCGGGCGACCTCGGCTTAAACCGTTCGAGCCCCTTGCCAAACAAAGCTACCCAAATGTTGCCTTCTCGATCTTCAAACAACGTGTTGATTCTGTCTTCCTGAAGACTGTCCGCACGATTGGCTGAGTAGCGATAACTGATAAGTTGGTTGTGTTCTCGATCAAATTTCAATAGACCCAAGCCCTGCGAAGCGAGCCATAGGGTCCCCTGTTCGTCTTCCAGCATCCCCGTTATGCCACTCAGAGCTGCACTACGTACGTTAGACCGGTCAAAAACATACTGAGTAAGGAGACTGGACTCGCGGTCGAAACTAGCGAGTCCATCGGCAGCGCCGTAAAACAACCAGAAGACGCCCAAGCGATCTTCATAAAACGAAAAGTCTCGCCCCGCATTGCGAATTGGAATATGAAGCTTGATGTGACCGCTTACGGGATCAAACTCGTGCATTCCGTCCGCGTCTGCGATCCAGAATCTGCCACTTCTATCTTCTGCTGCTGACCGGATCTCGTTGGTATGGAGGCTTTCGGGATCGCTTCGATCATGAGAGTAGATATGGAGGTCTTCGGTTCGGGGGTCGAGACAATAGAGCCCGCTGCCGGTCGACAGCCAAAGTAACCCATTTCTGTCCTGGCTGATGTACTTTACCGCTGGAATTGGATAATGCGAAAGGGTTCCGTGCTTGGGGTCCATTCGGTCGAGAAACTGTTCGCAGCCGATCCATAACGTTCCGCTCTGATCCTTGAAAACCACGGGGACTTTCACTCCACTTAGGCTGTTTGGGTTGTTCGGCTCGTGCACGAAAACTTCGAATGTGTATCCGTCAAATCGATTAAGGCCGTATTGGGTGCCAAACCACAAAAAGCCCAGGTCGTCCTGCACAATACTCGTCACCCGAACTTGCGAGAGCCCCTCTGACGTTGATATGCCCGTGAACCGGATGTCCGTCGCATTGACAATCGGGAGTTTTACTGTTCTTGATGCAACGCGAGCTTCAGGTACTGCGCACCAGCCTGGAAGGCTGATCCAATACAGCAAGAGGCTCCAAATTATCCGCATGGAGATATCAATCTCAGTTCGGAACCGTTTCGAAGAACGACGTCCAGACCTCAATCGCGAACAATTGTGGACCGTTGACGCACGAGGTGTCCAGTGGCGGGCCCACTGCCCCAGTCTCCGTCGCAGACCAGGCTTTAGAGCTTTCTTGACACGATCTCCTGCAGAGTCTGCCGGTCCAGGCTCAGATCCGCCACCAGCCGCTTTAATCGGCTATTCTCTTCCCGCAGCTGGCGCAGTTCTCGCAGTTCGGTTATGGGAAGCCCGCAAATTGCATCTTCCACGCGGAGTAGGTCCCCTCACTGATTCCTACCTTGCGGCAAATATCCGCCACCTTTTCCCCCGCTTGCCTCTGCTGCAATACCGCCACAATCTGCTCTTCCGTATGAGCCTTCTTCGGCATCGTCCCCTCTCCTCTCCAGGACGGTCCTGCCTAAGATAACTCTAGTTTCCACTGGTCCAGTTTTTGGGTTTTGGGTCACGTTAGAAACGTGTAGTTTTCTAATCAACTGATCGCACAGAGGTTCATCGTCCGAATCGGAGAATCTCGTGATCGTCTATCGCTTCGGCGCCGCTTGGGACAGTGTCACAAGTTCTGCATTAGGAACTGCCTGATAGAGCACGTAATCTGCGTCATTGGCCCGGACGACATTCACAGACTGCGTGCGCTCACCCTGCCGAACTTCGACGGCACCCCATGGTTTGGGGACGTACGTTTTCAAAGTCAGAGCCAGATCGTAGCTCAAGTCGGTGAGATCGTTGCGCAGCACGACCGAGATAACTTCGCCGTCCCTATAGGACGAAATCGCGCCGTGCTGGCGCTCGCGAATATATTTGGCGACGTCCTGAAATGTCGCAATCCAAACGCTTTGTTCTTTGGACCGGATGTACCCGAAATAGTCCCTTAGCTCAGCGGCCGTCTTCGGTTTCCATCCAACCCCATCCACACCATGAAAGACGAGAACCAGCCAGATGTTGCCTTGTGCTGCAGTCTTATCGATCCAAGAACGCATCAATGTCATTGGCGTTTCGGTCAGAGGTCCGCGCTGCCATCGGACATATTCTTTTTGGGAAATACCAGGGTTCGTTTTAGTCGATCGGTCCAGATCATCTACGTCCTTATCCGGCATAAGGTTGCGTGCGACCTGGTATCGCAGCAGCGCGGCGTGTACCGCTCGCTCGTCCTCGGTGCCGTATGGACACTCGACTGAGAATGTGTGTTTGAAGCCGAGCTGGTCAAGAATATCCCGCCGACTCATTTCGAGCTCGTATACCAGGTTGGCATCATCCAGAACCGCCAGACGCGGATGTGTCACAGTGTGGCTGGCGAATTCGTATCCCCGACTTGCGAGTGAACGCAGTTCATCCCAAGTAATGGTGTTGCCGTCTTGAAAATCTTCTCGCGTGTTGACGGGTGTAAAGCCACCCCTTCGGACCTTTTCGTAAGCTTCGTCCAACAGGTGATATGCCTGGTGCAAATTCTTTCCCTCATCGTAAAGCTCTCCAGCGCGGGTATGGTACTCAAGCGTTCCTTTGTAACCCAGGAAACCTATCGCTGATGCACGTTCGAAGAAGTTGTCCTTACTTGTCAGAACACTGGCTGCTTCTTGGATGATTGCTTTCGTGGGACGGCCGACGAATGTGCCGTGGTACCGCGAGCCTGGCACATTTCCGGTGATAATGAAGAAGGTGGCAGGAAAACCGAAGCTATCCATGATCGGCACGGCTACGCGGAACTGATTAATCGACCCGTCGTCGAAGGTGAGCGAGACTGCGCCACTCTTGCCGTATTGCCATTTTGTTATCTCTGTCTTACCAGCCTGGCCAAGCGAGGAGCCTGAGGAAGCAATCAACGCCCCAGTCAGACCGACCGCAAGGATTAGCCGCTTCATTTCAGCTCTTCCTGGTTGCTAGCAGTTTGTGCGGGGTGAGGATACATGATGTATTTGCAAAAACCAATCCAAACGTCCATCGACGGGGTCGGATGTTAAGCCGAGGGGCTAAATGAGAGACGGGGATTTTGCATCAATCATTCACAACCACGTCAGCCTCAGCTCGAAGCAGAAAGCGTTGCAAGACTGATGCCCACAATTACCATTAGAAACAGAAAACCAGCCATATTTGCCCAATACCAATACTTCAGCCACGGAGCATCTTTATCCGACGCAGATTGGAGAAAAAGTGCGATCAGCAACCACGCAGCTGCAGAGATTCCACTGAGAATATAGACAAAGGTGAAATGAACATGCCGCTGCAGAAAGACAGAACACCAACCCTTAAGAAAAGGAATTGACGCCAACAAAAGGGCGAGAAAAATACCACGTTGCACGCGCGTAAACGTCTCTTCTTGGGCAGATCGCGGGAGGCACAATACCGAGCATACGTAAGCGAAGATCCCCAGTAGCCCCACGGGCCGCTGCTGGTCCCGATGCCAGCGAAAATCCCTAACCCTGATAAGAGGAGGACCGCAGCTAAACCCAGCCGCTGAGACCCTTCAGGCCCGAAGTCCACGTACACATTGTATCCGTGCAAAAGAGCGAGACCGGAATTTTGTCAACTGTCGAAATCAGGCCGTCAGCGCTTTTGACCCGATGATGAGCGACATCAGACACAGAATTTTTCGCTAGTTGACCTTAAGCCGCATAATGTTCGGACGCCAACGTGAAATCTCTAAGAAACGGCGGGGAATGAGGTTGTCAATATGCGTCGCTGTGCATTGTTGATTCTGATTTTTCTGCTTCACGCAGCAGCAGTGAGTCAAACCACGTCTACGGATTCTCAGACCCTCCAGGCCCTTCTAGCGGAGGTTCGGCTACTGCGCCATGATCTGCAAACCAGCAACGCGACGGTAGCCAGAGCGCAAATCGCTCTATACCGGCTCCAAAGGCAGGATGAGGCCCTATTGCACGCACAGAAACGCTTGAGCGACGCCCGGTTAAAAGTCGCTCAGGCTGAGTCCGACAAAGACAGGAAGAGTATTCAAATCCAAGGTGCCAAGTCCGCCACGAGTCACAGTGAGGCTCCCGATGCGCAGACACACTTTGAAGAGGTTGTGCTTCCAGGCCTTCAATCCGAACTCGAAATGCTGGGAAAGCAGGAACAACAAGCACGAGCGCAAGTGGCGGAAGCGGAGCAGCAAGTTCGAGATGAGCAGGTAAAACTCGACGGACTCAACGACTTGCTGGACCGATACAACAGGGCACTTGAAGACTTCGGGCGGAAGTAGTTGTCGCCCCAAACCGCGTGAGGGGTCTTGAGTGAAATCGGGATTTATCGATAGTTAGGACAGAGCGCATAGAGAGAGGATCTCCTTGTGCCGCGAACTTCGACGAGATTACGAATTCCTTCGTTCCCCGCGATTCGGGAAGGGCATCGCTTCCTCCCACGAATAATCCTGTTTCGACGAAAAGCAAATTCTCCCGAGATCTCGTCATGTCTGGTGAGGCTGATTAGGCCTAAAGCAACCGTCCAGCAAAGCAGGCATAACAACCGGTCACATGTAGGCCGGTTTGACGCAAATGAATGCGGCGGAACAGGCTTTCGTGTGTCGATGGCGAACGCTAACGCAGAGCACATGGGAGGGACCTGCTCCCATGCAATGCGGCAGGCCGATTGCAAGCCCAGCTCAACCTTGCAGGATTCTAGGGGAAAGGACAGGACTGATGTATGGCAAAGATAATTGAGTTCTACGTGCCGAGCAAATTCCGGAACAATGCCGCCTCGGTTCCTCCGCAACAACGCGGGAAGGTGATCGAGTTCCGCCTACCGGTGAAGAAATCTGCGTAAAGCTACCAGAACTCTGGTCGAGAGGAGAGCGTGTTCGTACGAGATGCTCCTCTATCCCCGTGCAGACCACGGTTACGCGCAACCACCCTTCAACGAAGGAAAGAATTACAGTCCGGCGGCCGTCTATACCACCTGGTTGCTCATCGAAGATTTTCTTGACAGGGTTTTGAAGCACTGCAGTTAGCGCCGGGCACCGCCAGCCCACGAATTCAGTCCACAGTCTGGTGACTTCTCAGTTGTCAAGACGCTCGGCACGTTCTATTGCGTTGAGATCAAAGAATTGATTTCTGCCTCATCGTCGGCGTAGCGCAATAATTGCCCAACGACCTCCCTCCTTTCTGTGCGATCGCCAGTACATCCTCTTACGTCGCGAACAAGTTTGCTTCCGAGAAAAGCAAACTCTCTCTAGTTCTCGTGATGTCTAGTGAGGCCGATTACGCTTTCCGCGCGGTATCTCGCCGAACGATCTTAAACAAAAGGAGAATTCATCGTGCACGCTCAAAGGGTGCGTGTAGTTTCCGCTCTAGTGTCTTTCGCCGTTGCTTTGTCAACGACTTGTATGGCTCAAAGCCAAGGGCTGACAGATCCCGGTTCGGCCGCCGCAGCAGCAGGTAAATCGCCGCATGGCAGAGTTATGGCGCCCGCATCCAGCATTGCACACGCGGCCGACAAGGGGCTCCGTGCTCACACTCACTTGCAGGTTTTCGTGCCCGAACAGGCAGCGGCGCCGTTCTCTGGACCTCCCTTCACTGGCCTTGGATTTGAAACTCCGGCATCCCTCGCATGTGTGTACTTCCTCGTGCCCAGGACGTCTGCCTGCAATCCAAACGTGGTCACCACAAATCCTACGGGAGGATTTGGCGCCATAGCAGTTGTCGATGCCTTCCACTATCCGACGGCGTTGACGGACTTGCAGACTTTCTCTGCGCAGTTCGGCTTGAAAGCCCCCAATCTAACGGTTGTTCTTGCAAGTGGCACCAGGCCCGCGCAGGATCCAAGTGGCGGGTGGGAACTCGAAGCGGCACTTGATCTCGAGTGGGCCCACGCCATGGCGCCCGATGCAAAGCTCTTTCTTGTAGAAGCGAGATCGGACAGCTTCAGCGACTTGATGGCGGCCGAGAGAGTTGCAGGCAATCTCGTCGCGAGCGCCGGCGGTGGGGAGGTTTCTAATAGCTGGGGCGGCGACGAATTCGCCACCGAAACTTCATTCGACTCGAACTTTACCACTCCTGGAGTAGTTTATTTCGCTTCGTCTGGAGACCAGCCGGGCGTACAGTACCCAGCAGCTTCTCCTAACGTGGTGGCTGCAGGCGGCACGACCACAGCTCGCAATCCTTCTACCGCAAACTTTTTGTCCGAGCGACCCTGGGATCTCGGGGGTAGCGGTCTTAGCGCATTTGAAGCGCGCCCTATGTATCAAGATGTAATCCAGTCAATCGTGGGCAGCAAGCGGGGAGTTCCCGACTTGTCATTCGATTCCAATCCGGTGACCGGCGCCTGGGTGTTCGACTCTACGCCTGTGCAAGGTGCGGGCAGCGGGTGGTTCATCGTGGGAGGAACTAGTCTCGCTTCGCCCGCACTGGCCGGAATTGTGAACGCAGTCGGGACCAGACTCGGTTCCAGTCAAGCGGAATTGACTCTCCTTTACAACAATTTGGCGATTACCTCGGACTTTAACGACATCAGCAGCGGCTTTTGTGGCCCTACTGCTGGATTTTCCGCCAAGTTAGGGTGGGACCTCTGCACTGGCATAGGCAGCGTCAAGGGAAAGATAGGGAAGTAACCAGACGACGTCAGCCCCGCTGCTGTGAGAGTAAGCCGAAAGCATGCACCGGGGCTGAACATATTTCTTGGATAGCTTTGGGTGGTTGATGGAGGCTGGCAGGCGTTATCTTCGCATTACTCAGACGTGGCGTTCGAGGTAAGGGTTGCTAACAGGCGTTTTACGCAAGCATGCGCTTTTTATTCGCCTTCTTCGGTGACGATGAGTGTTATCAGGATGTTTCGCCAGCCATCAAGCAGCGGCTCTTGGCCCACGTTGTGATTCGGATCATTCGGCTGTGAATCCGCCGTGACAGAGGGTGGGATTTTCTCGCTCGTTCACGCAACTCCTGGCGCGACAGCCTCTCGTTTTGCTGGCAGAAGCGCTAACAGGACGACTCCGATCACAAGGAAAATGACCACATCGGCAAAGTTCCTGTGTACGCCGTGAATCCGGGCTTCTACGGTTTGAATAGCCATCACCACGCTATGGGAGATGTTCCACCAAGCTGCTAGAGCAATCATCGAGCGATGCTCTGATGGTCTCCTTGCGGCCACGATTAGAAAGATCCCGACCGGAATAAAGAAGCTCAGAAACATCGGCTCGGTCTCGTTCTTCTGCTCCAAAAGCCAGCTGGAATGCCGCAGATCCACATATAGAAAATAAATTAGAGACACATTCAACAGCCCCACGATCACTAGGACGATCTGTGTTAGGCGTTCCCTTTTCACATTGACCTCCTCTGAGCGAATTTGCTGCGAGTCCAGCAGCCGCTCATCCAGAGAATCCATAAACTAGCACACAGGAAAGGAAAAACAAGATCTGCAATGACGCCTACCGATTCCATTGGTTAGCTGCTGTTAGCAGGCGATTGCGCAAGCGTGCGCTTTTCCTTCGCCTTTTTTGGAGTCAGTGAGTGAAATGGCGATTATCAACAACTGATCGCTCTGTCGCCTTTGTTCGAAGGCAAGAGTCACTGCTTTGGGCACGGAAACTCCGCTGGCCCAAATCTTTGTACCGTATCAACGAATTCATTCGTCACAGCAGTCTCATTGAGCAGCTCCGAATTCAATCCTCTAACGTAGTGGTCGAAGAAGGCTAGCACGTAGCTTTTCACTGTCACGAGAATCGCAGCGCGCTTTTCTACATCGGAACGATCGTGCGCTCCGAGCAAAGGCAAATCGCTAAAGTCCATGTGCGTGACTTTCTCGCTTCGCAATCTCACGCGATAGCTGCCTCTTCCCGTATTTCGCAGGGCTGCTTCCTGATCCGCATCCACTCTTCTGACAAGCGCCTCGACGCGCTGGCGCGGCATTTTCGTCTGGGCTACTTGCTCGTCAGTCAGTGGGCGAGTTGGTGGGTCGTGCAGAATAAGCATGAATGCTTGGTCCATAGCCCACCCACGATCATCCAGAAACAACGGCCTTTTTGCCACAACGCCGTCTTCATTCAGGCATGCCTTGAAACGCCGGTCGAGCTGGCACGCGTGCGCCGCCGCAATCCCGCCAAACGAGTGGCCAAACGCTCCTACATGACGGAGGTCAAGGTGCCCTGCAAAAGGTAGCGTCGAGGAGGGTGCCAGATTCGCACGGGTCAACTCATCCAAGACGAATCGAATATCGTTGGCATGCCATTCCAGTTGATTGAGGTTGGCCTCGCCCTCCACAGAGGGCGTCGTGGGCCAGCGCTTGTCTGAATAAGCGATGTGTCTGCCATCAGGAAAGAGGGTTACGATGGCGTCATAAGCATGTGAGATCGCAGCTACGACATAACCGTGGCTAGCGAGATCCTCTAGTTGTGCAGCGTAAACCTCTCGAACCATACCGCCGCCCGGCGAGAAAATCAGCACGGGGCCCTGCTGTGCAGAACGGGCATAAGGCGCAGCGACAAATGCGTGGGTTTTTACTCTCTGCCTGAGAGTTTCAGATGCTTCGCGAAAAAAGTTTTGGAAGCTGTCTGGACCCATCACCTTTTCATATGCAACCACATCGAGATACTCAGCAGCAACTGCGTTGGACGACTCTGCCGGATACCAGATGTCCACCATCAACTCACGCGGTTCGTGATTGGGTGACAACGGTTCGACGCGCGATTCATCCGTCCAATGTACTGTTATCTTCCCTACAGCGAATGGACCCGTCGTCGCCGGAAGAGCCCCGAGCATGGGGCCTTTTGCCGAATCAGCAGCCGTGCCTGCAACAGCGGTTTGACAGAGGAAATAGATCGCAGCAGCCAGCGCGAAGAATCCGCACATTTTTCCATACATCGTCATGTACCCCCCGCATGTCGCACGGTGTCAGTTTAAGATACGAGGCGGTGGGATTAATTGTTCGGCTTCACAGGTCAGGATTTTGTCGGTCCGTTTCTCGACCGTAAAGATCAGTCTGCGGTACCTCTGGCCAGCCAAATGGGTGCTCCAGCTGCTCATTAGTGAAACAACTGTTTGAAACCAGGCGTTTACACTCACAACCCCTAACGGCCATTTATGAAATGGTCTCTAGGTTACCTCCAACCCCGCCGGATCTCACTAACGCGGCTTTAACACTTCGGCTACCGCTCCATCCCAGATCAAAGTTTTCCTTCGCTCTTTCCTTCTAAAAGCAAAGTCAAGGTCGTTTTCGTCTACAGAGCAGGGGCTCGCGTGCACATTTATCGGGTCCCGTAGGCACGAGCCAACATGGCTGACCAAAAGTACATCGCCGCGATTGAATTGGAAGACATCGACGCCGGCCGGATTCTTAAACGCGCAATGGCGCATTTGCTGGAGTCGGACAGTGATCGGAGGTGTGGTTTCGAAATGGCGTTGTTGTCAAAGGCTTATCGGGACGTCCAGTATCCCCCCGAACCAGTGGATCCGCACAACCCAGGTGCTGTTCCGAATCGTTTACTGGGGAACGACAATTCTCGTCGCGATCTTCTTCTGGGAATACGTAAAAACGCAATGGGGAAGGACAAGTCTTGAAATCAGAAGACGATTTCACTCATAACCATTCGGTTATGAGCGCACTCAGGATTTCTCAACAGTTAGCGTTTAGTCGAGGGAAGAACCGCAAGCGCTTCTCTGTATTGTTCTGCATCGAAAACAAAGGGGCCAAACCCTGAATAGTCGCGCTCCTTGCGGTGCGGTTGTTCAGAGGAATCCCACACTACAGATTCACCCTCGGCTCTAATGCGTGCTATCAAAGGCCAGCATCCAACTTCGCCGCACTGGCAGCCCAACAGGTAAACACGGTTCATACGGGCAAAATAGCCGTCATTCTCAAAGTCCCCCAGAAAATACTTATCCAGAGCGCCGAACTTGAACCACTCTGGGATTAAGCCGCCGTACCCACCCGCTGGCTCGAAGTGTTGTTCACGCTCGAATGCCGCCACTATTTCTGGCAGAAGTGTTCCATCCACGACGGGCGTTATGGAAAGCGTTCCCTCAAAGGGTTGAACGTTGAACGAAAGTTGCGCCTTTTCCATTCGAATCGAGACCAGCTTAACTCTGCACGTGTTAAGAGAGAAGAGAAAGCAACAACTGTCGAGAACAGGCGATAGCACTCATTGACCGCCTGACCAGCTTTTCAATGGTCAATTGCGCCTTCGCAATGTGCTCGGCGAAGTTTCTCAATCACCTCGGGAGCTGAGCCTGCATACCTAAAGCTGCCGCAGCAGTTCGCTGTCACCGCCTTCACAGCACGATCAATTTCTCCGATGGTTTCGGGTTGCTTTGCAAAGTAACAATGGCTTTTTGCGTCCGTCCCCGAGGGGTCTTCATGAAAACCAACCAAGTCGGGCGCAACCGATTCCGGCGCTCGGCAAGTGATGCACAAGTCATTCTGTACGTAGAATGGCCCTGCCGCGTTTTCGGGATAGGCTTCAAACTTTCGAGTTGGCATCACCAGATGGTAACCGAGCAAGACGACTTACTGTCCGTCACAACTGTTGCAATCAGGCGATTTCACAAGCGTGCGCTTTTTATTCGCCTTTTTGCGTGTCGATGAGTGAAATCGGGATATTACGCCAGGTAAGAAACTGAACTCAGCACTGAACATCAGAAAACGGTTCTGCAACAACTTGGTACTCGTCTTCGTAGACAACGTATCCCACGCGGTCAGCCTTTAGCATTCGAACCGAAACACCGTGGATCTCAAGTATTGCGACCATCTCGCGGATACGGTCGATGTGTTCGTGCGCGGTATCCTTAAACCAAGAAATTGCTTTGCTCTTTTTTCGATAGTGCGGTGGTTTGGCCGCTGTGAATCGGGTTGGCTTCTCAAGGTGTGTGTTGAACCAATCCCGTATCGTCTCGAGGTGGGCTTCCTCGTAGGGATACAACTTACCCTCATCACGCAGGCGATACACTGCCTGAAAAACACCTAGACCCCGCTGCGAATCATCATCAATTTCCGCGACTGCGAAGCGCAGGTACACGCGACCCCTCAGGTACCGCAGCCGCAGGCGCAACGTCAGCCCCGCGGCCCCGCGGAAACATGGAAAGAGTTCAATCTACCTGAACAGGGACATCTTGCGCGACTAACTGGCGTAACCAGATGGGATGAGAAGGCCGGTCTCCGGACGGGATGCGGTGTACGCTCCCAAGTTATCGACGTGCTCAAGGCACAAGAGATAAAGGAGACCGGCAATGAAGAAGGTTAGCACCGCGGCGGCACAGCAGAGCAGGAATATTTCTCAACAGAAACTGACGATCGGGCTGGATCTCGGAGAGCGCAACAGCAGGTACTGCGTGCTGGATGAAAGCGGGCAGATCCGACTGGAGCAGCGTGTGCGCACGAGTGCGGAAGCATTCCAAGAAGTCTTTGGTGTCATGCCGCGCAGCCGGATCGCGCTGGAGATCGGGACGCATTCACCCTGGATCAGTCGCTTGTTGAGCGCGTTCGGGCATGAAGTGATGGTGGCCAATGCGCGCAAGGTGCGGCTGATCGGGGAGAGCCGGAAGAAAGACGATCGGCTGGATGCGCGGACCTTGGCGCGGCTGGCCCGGATCGACCCGGAGTTGCTGTATCCGGTGAAGCATCGCAGCGCGCAGGCGCAGGCGGATCTGGCGGTGATCCGGGCACGTGCCGGACTGGTGCGGGCGCGAACCGGGCTGGTAAATACGGCCCGTGGGCTGGCCAAGAGCTATGGCGAAC